>Ga0255776_10006791_pt1 | contig 11611 bp, 11 predicted proteins | sample 071ome_19_FD_179974 | JGI IMG/M metagenome (GOLD analysis project Ga0255776, IMG submission 179974) | Coastal salt marsh microbial communities from the Groves Creek Marsh, Skidaway Island, Georgia - 071413AT metaG (version 2) | ecosystem: Environmental > Aquatic > Marine > Intertidal zone >...
TGGATTCGCGTTCATCAACTGTTGAATCTGCGGGTTTTGCTCCATCATCTGCATCATTGGTCGTAAAACCTCTGGGTCTTGCATCGCTTGCTCCATGAATTGTCTCACGAACGGGTCGTTTTCAATCGCGCGAATTTCCTCCGGCGTCGGGTTCGGCATGCCGCCCGCTCCTCCGAACCCGCCACCGAACCCGCCGCCGCTGCCGCCGCCGCCAAACGCACCAAATCCACCAGAACCACCCGCGCCTCCTCCTAAAACGCTGCTATTGAATAACGTCGCAAAATCTGGCGCTTGCGTCGTTCTTTGACTCGCGTTCGCGTCGTCCATCCACGTTCGCGGCGGTTGCCCGCTATTACCAGCAGCAGCAGCAGCACCACCCTCGTTGTTCGCGGCACTCGTAGTATTCGTCGTCGTCGCTGGACTCCCACTCCCCCCCGGCGTCGTCGTCGTCGTCGTCGTCGTCGCGGATTTCTTCGGTGCCGACTTCACTAAATGCACGGCGTGCCCTTCCCCAATCGAGCACTCTCTCACCGTTTTCTCGTCCTTCAAAACGTGTCCTTTGTAAATCAATCGAATCGAATCCGGCAAAGTCGTCGATCCGTCGTTTTTCTCCTCGTCCATTTTCGTCGCCAACTTTGCTTTCAACTCGGCAACCGTCGCGGAAAGTTTCACGTTTTTCATCTCCAGTTTCGGGTTGGTGGACGTCTTCACGATGAACGATATCGTCTTCTCCGCGTCTTCTTCTCCGCTCATATTTGTGTTCTTCTTTATGTTTTGGTCTCTCTCTCTCTCTCTTTCCGTTGAGTGTTGCCTTGCGCGCGCTTTTGTCTTCTTTTTGTAACGAGGTCGTGTAGACGAAAACCCTAAACAGAGCAAAACAAAAGCCTGTTTTTTTTTTTCCTAAAAAAATCCTCGTTTCGTCGAGTCTCCATCTCCATAACTTTAGAAGTTTCACCACCGCATACACACACAAAAATCATGTTATCGACTTCTTTTGCGACCAAGGTACGCATCTTTCTCCTTCGATGACGGAGTTTTCGCACGCGATAGACGTTCGCGCGATGCACCCGTTTTCCGGATAGAGATTTTTTATTTATTTTTTTTGTGTACGCGTGTTTTCGCGTGGCTGCCTAAATTTTTCTCTCTCTTTTGTGGGAGAGAAGAGAAAACCTGAAGGGGGATTTTTCCTCGTGCATTTGCGCGCACAAGAGAGAGAGATGTGTTAAGAAAAAGCGAGAAGGCGCTCGAAGAGAAAAATAAACGGAACGTTGGACGATAAACTTCGTCTCTCGGACGTTCGTTTCGACCGAATTCGGCGCGATTTCGGGACGTGCGCGTTCGCGAGGGTGTGGTTTCTCGCGGGCGCTTTCGCGCGCGGATTTTTTCTTTTTTTTTCTCTCTCTTTTGTGTCCTCGAGGGTGACGGCTTCTGGATAACACGAGACGACGACCAAAAACCTCTTTGACTCACTCTACTCTTCCAATATCCTAACCAAATCTCTCTCTCTTTCTCACTCTCTTTTAAAAATGAAAAAATAAAAAACAACGCAGGCGTCCACGTTCGTTCGCGGCGAGACTTTGAAAGCCTCCTCCGCGAAGCAATCCTCTAGCAGCAGTAGTAGACAATCTTCTGTCGTCTCCGTTCGCGCGGCGGGCGACGACGAGCGATTACGCTTACACAACTTGAGCCCGTTGCCGGGGTCGAGAAGAAAACCGACTCGCAAAGGTCGCGGTTACGGCGCCGGCCAAGGCGGGACGTGCGGTTACGGTATGAGAGGTCAAAAAGCGAGAGGTGGTAGAGGCACTAGACCGGGTTTCGAAGGCGGTCAAACGCCAATGTACAGAAGGTTTCCAAAGTTGAAGGGCATCGCCGGCGGCATGAGCGCCGGGAAGCCGAAATTCGTCACGGTGAATGTTTCGGATTTGGCGCAAGCCTTGGCGGACTCTAAGATCAGCGCGGGCCAAGATGTCGATTTAGACACGTTGAAGTCGGTCGGTTTGATCAAAGCGACGGGTTACTACAGAAACTTGCCGTTGAAGGTGTTAGGCGACGGGGAGCTCACGCAAGGCTTGAAGGTCAAGGCGGCGGCGTTTTCGGCTTCGGCGAGCGAAAAGTTGGCCTCGGCCGGTGGGGAAGCGATCTTAGTCGAGGGGAAGAAACCAAAGTGGAGTCGGGAAGCGCACGAAGCCGCGCAAGCTGCTGCCAAGTAAATTGAGAGAAGAGAGAATATATTTCTGTTATAGATCTTCCGCCGAGAAAGGCAAAAAATTTATGAGGAGAAGAACTGTGCTTTTTTCAATATTTTCTTCGCGCGCGGGGGGAGGTTGTGTCACATATATATGATTTCTTGAGTTGTTTATACTATACATTAATTATCCTAGTTCATATTATTACATTCTACATACCGCATCATTCTAAACCTCTACATTTTAACTCTCTGCTCTAAAAGACGACGCCGCTGTCGTCCACGCCGTCCAACTTCATCTTATTTCTAACCGCTTGCTCCGGAACGCCGATGCGAATCATCTTGTGATACTTCTCGTGCATCGGATTTACAACAACACTCGACGCTTCTTTCTTCTCGATTCTGTTGTCTTCTTCTTCTTCTTCTTCGTCGTCGGCGTCGTCGTTTCTGGGAGGCGGCGGAGGAGATGGCGGCGGCGGCGGCGGCGCTTCCGCCTCGGAAGAAGAAGGAGCAACGCTGCCAAATTCAGCAGGAACAGGCTTCGCGACATCATCGTCCTCGAATCCTTCCAACTTCTTCTCCAAAAAAACCAAGCTCCGTTCCATCTTCCTCATCTTCTCCTCAATTTTCTGCACCTCCTTCCTGCTCTTCGCGTGAATGTCGTTCAAATTCCGCGACGCGTTCACGAGGAACGCGTTGACGCACGCGACGGTAAAATGGTCCTCGATTTTGTTGTTGTTGTTGTTACCGCCGTCTGATTGTGAGCTTTTTTCTGGAGCAGCGGAGTAGTAGTTCTTCGCGAATACTTCTTCCTCGTTTTCGACGACCACGCTCTCCTTCATCTTCCTCTTCGTCTTCCTCTTCGTCCTCCTCCTCCTCTTTCTGATGCGTGTGTGTTTTGTGTGTGTATCTATTCCTCTTCGCGCATTTGATTAGAGTTTTGAGTTCTGGGGAAAAAAATTTTCAAAATCTAGATTTTCTTCAAAAGAAGAGCGCGACGAGATATATTATACGCGCGCGAATAGCGAATAACACACGCGCACGAGAAGAAGAAGAAGAAGAAAAGTATGATCTTTCTGGAAAACCAACGCGAGGTGCGCTCGGTGCTCACCCGCAACCAATCCGGCGCGATAAACAACGCGAGAGATATTCAGCAGAAATTTACCGACGTGTTTGAAACCGAAATCGCACCCATCGTCGCCGCGTTGACGAACGAAAACGCGTCCCACCCGGAACTGGAGGTGACTTTAAAAAATGCCATCGCGAGAGACGGCGGGCAGTTGTTGGCGGACGCGAAAGCGTACGAGATGGCGCTGAACGATTTGGAGAGAGGGTACGCCGGGGTGGCGAACGAGGCGTATCCGTTTCGGGAAAAGCTGAGAGATTTAACGCAGAGGAACCGAAGCGTGGCGAACGGAGAGAAGCAGCTGGTGGAGGAAAAATTTGAAAAGATGTGCGCGAACGCGAAAGGCGAGGACAACGGCGAAGGGTTCGTCATCACGGACGATTTTGGAAACGGAGGAGGCGGACTCCACGGCGGGCAAATTATGAACACGAAGTGTCCGCTCTCTGGTTTGCCGCTGAAAGATTTAAAGGAGCCGGTGGAGGACGCGGTTGGGATCGTCTACGAGAAGGAGGCGGTGTTGGTATTTTTAGGCAGGGAAGGGAAGAAGAAGTGTCCGGAAGCGATGAGGAATCACATCGTCACGAAAGCGGAGCTGAAGGTGAGCGAAAAGGTGATGCGGATGAAACGGATGGGGGAGAGAACGAGAGAAGCGAACGTGGACGAGATCATCAGTCCGTAAATACTTCTTCGCGCTCTCTCGTTCGCGTCGCGATTTTATATGTGTTTATAAAAATAGTTTCCGAGCAGGAAGAAAAAAGGAGGAGGAGGAAAGCGTGTACAATAGAAAAAGCATAACGAAACTTCATCTGTAGTCTGTGCTGGTGGTGTGTAAGAAGAGAATTAGTTTGTTCATTATATATACTTGATGGTGTTCACATAAACAAGAATAAAAACAGATGAGTACTTCATCACATAAATACCCCGCCCTCTTTTCAAATTTAATAGAGCCCGATGACTTTCCACCACGTGCCGCCGACGATTGCCCACAAGATGAAGTTAAACGCTCCAACAATCGCGCCGAGACGGAAGTAATCCTTCAATTCGACGTAACCAGAACCAAAGTACACAGCGGATTGACCACTGGCGTAGTGCGTGATCGCGCCAAACAAGTTGGTGTGAAAAGCCATGGTCAAACCGGCGAGCATCGGCGGGACGCCCGAAGCTAACATCATGGCCAAAAACGCCGTCGATAACGCCGCGACTTGCGCGGTTTGCGAGGCAAAGAAGTAGTGAATGGCAAAGTAACTAGCGTGTAAGACCAAGAACACTTGCGGCCACGCCAAGTTAGCGGCGGTTAAAGCCGCCGAAACTTTCGTCGCGATGAACTGAATAAAACCGAGTTCGTTCAACTGCGCAGACATGCCGATCAACACGGCGAACCAAACGAGCGTATCCCAGGCGCCTTTTTCGTTCAAGCAATCCGCCCACTTGATAACGCCGGCAAACAACTGCATGGACATGCCAAACATAGCGGAAATGACCGGGGTAATCCCGAACGGTTGGAAGATCCAGCAAAACACGGTGATGCTCATGGTGATAACCACGGCCAACTCGTCTTGCGACAACGGGCCGAGTTTCTTCAATTTCTCCTTCGCCATCGCGGGAGCGTCCGGAGTATCTTGGATTTCCGGCGGGAAGAGCTTATACACCAACAGCGGCGTCAAGATTAAGCCGAGAATGCCCGGAACGCAGGCAGCTTTGAACCACGTGATCCATGGGTTCGCGATGACGATCCCCAACCCGGCGGCTAACTTCAAGGACAACAAGTTTTGGGCCGCAGCCGTCATGCACAACGCGGACGAATGACCGGAGCATTGTAATTGCGTTTGCATGAGAAACGAACCCATTTTGTTTGCCGTCGGTCCGGGTTCAGACCCGTTACTTTTGGCTAACGAAGTGATGATGGGCAAATAGACGCCGCCGGCTCTCGCCGTCGTCGACGGCATCGCCGGCGCCAACACGGCTTCGGAGATGCTCAACCCGTAGGATAAACCGAGCGTAGACTTACCGAGCCTTTCGACAAACATAGTCGCGACGCGATCGCCCAAACCGGTAGACACGAATCCTCTGGCGAAGAAAAACGCCAGAACAATCAGCCAAATGACATCGTTCGTCATCGCGCTAAACGCTTGCGCGAAGGTCAACGTCTTCGTCACCACTGCCGTGGTCATTCCAAGAAACGCCCACGCGCCGACCGGCAACGGAGACAAGACTAAACCAGCGACCGTGGCTAAGAAAATGGACAATAAATTCCAGGCCTGCGGTACCACTCCATCCGGTCTCGGAACGACGAAACAGACGAACAAACCGAAACCGATGGACATCGCCGCCGCTTTCAAATTCGCGCCTTTCCAAACAAAGCCATCAGAGTTGGCAGATCTCGCGCTCGGCGAAGTCATCGCGGAAGAAGAGGAGGAAGCTTTCGGAACGATTAATTTCTTCATCTTCTTCGCCGTTCTTCTCGTGATGTTGTTGTTCATCTCGCTCGAAGACTTCGCGTTAGAGTCGTTATCGTTGGATGAAAAATCGGTCGTTTTGGATAAACATTGCACCGGCGTCGTTCCTTTATTATTCACGCTTCTTCGACTTTGATTCAAAGCGTTATTTTTCTTCGCGTTCAAAGAAGAAGAAGAAGCGATCGCGCCTCGCGCGCCTACGGCAGCGTTCGTCGTCATCATCGCGCTCATGTTTTCTTTTCCCCCCTCTTTAAATGTATCGGGAAAGTAGGTAACGGCTTCGCCACGTCTACAAAAAGAACAACTTGGATTAAAAAAAATATGAAAACCCTAAACACACACACGAAAAAAACGAAAAGAGAAACTTTTCCCTCGCGAAGAAAGCGCTTGCACGCAGTCGTCTGCTTTTCCCCGCGCGGAAATCACCACAAATAGCCCGGATAACGACATCCAACAAACATGTTCGCATCAACGACCGCATCCACTCAAATTGCCTGCTCGCAATTGGCGCGCGTTTCTTCGCAAAGAAAATCGTCGAACGCGGTGGCGGCCACCTCTGGCGCGTCGTCGTCGTCATCGGCCTGCTTTAGTTCCACGTTCGAGACGAGGCGATTCACGAAGTTGACCGCCGCGAGAAACGCGTCCGAAGCGAAGCAAACGAACGGGAGAGGGATGGCTATTTTAGCGAAAGCAACCGCGGAGGTACGAATCGAGCGCTTTTTTGTTTTGAATTCGGAGCGGCGACCATCGCGGGGGGAGGAGAGAGACGTCCGGTTGAGGGTGGATTTTTACGCCAAAAACCTCCTTTTTTCCACTCCAAAAGTGGTCCCCAGGGGGGCCGTCTTCATTATATCCAAACATTTTCTTCTTGTTCTTCTCTCGCTTTCGCGGCTGTGAAAAAAAACACGGGTTCGTAACGAAGAAGGACAGAAAAGAGCGCGCGTCGTTTGGCTCGTCTCTCTCTCTGGCTGTGTCTTCGTCTCGTTTTCTTTTTTGCACGCGCGATGTTGTCGTCGTCGTCGCGAGGACGAAATTTTCCCAAACTCTTCCTTGTTTTCCCTTATCTGAAAACAACTCTTTGTATTAACGCGTGTGGTTTTCTTTCTTTCCTCCGAAAAAAATGAACAGGTTGAAGTCGCGGAAAAAGAAGCCGTGTGCTACTTGAGAAACGTCCACATGTCCCCGTTCAAGGTCCGCAGAGTGTTGGATTGCATCCGCGGTAAATCTTACGAAGAGTGCTTGATCATGTTGGAATTTATGCCGTACAGAGCGTGCGAACCGATTTTATCGGCGTTGTTCTCCGCCGCGAGTAACGCGAAGAACAACTTGGGCATGAATAAGGCGAAGTTGTACGTTTCGGAGTGCTACGCGGACGGTGCGGGTACCATGAAGAGATTCCACCCGAGAGCTCAAGGTAGACCGTTCCCGATCAGAAAGAGAACGTGCTCGATTACCTTGAAGATGAAGGAGCAAGATTAAATTTTTTGTTTTGTCTCGACGAAAGCGAAGGAATCAAAAAATGTTGTGCTCGCGCGCGCGAGAGAGAGCGTCGTCGAGAGGAGATTGCGCTCTCCACGGAGAGAGAGAAACAGAGAGAGAGAGAGAGATGATAGAATATAAACTATTGAATTGTACTTAGTTAGCTTACCACACGTGTTATATACTATATGAATCAAACACATATATTAATCGAATACTCGAACGCCCGTCCGCTCGCGCGCGAACGAAAACGTTTCTCCTTTTTCCTCACAACTCGCACCTTTTTAAAACAGACAGATGGCGCGAACGAAAAAATGCGCCAAGCTCACGCCGACAAAGCGCGACCCGTACGAACGCGAAGACGAAGAAGCTCGCGCGCTTCGTTGTTTGAAGTACAAGTGCATGCCGATCCGATGGAAGCGAGAGAAGAAGAACAAAGAGGAGAAGAAGAAGAAGAAGAAAAAAACCAACAACGCGTTGCTCAAAAATACGACGACGCGGACGACGAGAAAACAAAGAGAACACCACCACCAGGAAGAAGAAGAAGAAGAAGAAGAAGAAAACAAAGAGAACGACGACGCGAAGAAACGGGTGAGAAAACAGGAGTAAAAACCCCTCGCGAAACAACGACGATACGTTGACGACGACGACGACGACGACGAGTACTACTCTTTCTAACGAAACGCTCAACTTTGCTGCTACAAAAATCTACATTTATAAATCTACACGCGCGCGTCTTCACATCACGACGACCGCCAAAACCACCGGCTCTTCCCACCGTCATCGCCACTACCACCGCCACCCGCACCGTCGTCATCGCTGGTGGTATCTCTGAAACCCCGCCGCCACAAATTCTTCCTCTTCGTCTTCTTCTTCTCGTTCATCGTCTCCAGTTCCTTCTTCCTCCTCTCCACGGCTTCCAAAACGTCCAAATCTAATCTCTTCCTCCCTCGCGTCACCGCGTAGTGATACACGAATCCGCTGAAACAGAGCAAAGAGGACGCGATGGCGACGTTGCCCGTTCGTCTGGAGCGCGGGTCGAACGTCATGTTTCTTTTTTCTTCTCTGAGTTCACGCTCTCCTACGCGCTTTCTCGGGAGAAAAAAAGTGACGACGACGACGTTTTTTCACGACGACGAGAGAAAAAATTTTTGTCTTTTTCTCTCTTTCACGAGTCTACTCGTGCTTCAGAATTGCGCGCGCGAACTTTAACGAGCGCACGCACGCAATCGCGACGTTTTTTCTAAAAACGTTATTTATTCGCGCGAGGTATGAATTCTCGAACGTAATTTCGCGACGTTCGGTGCGATTTCGCGTTCGCGAGTAGTCGTTCTTTCCACACCGCGCGCGCGTTTTTAAGAGCGACATTTCGGAAAAAAGAGAAGAGGTACGCATAATACAGTTGAAGCCGCCAAATTTTTCACAGTCTCTTCTCGGTTTTCTTCCTTTCTTTCGCGCGCTTTTTTTGTAGAGAGAGTGAGAGACGCGCGCGAAGGGAAGGCGGAGTAGTTTTGTGCGCGCGCTCTCTCTGTGCGTTTACGCGTGCTCGCGCTGTTTACGTGCGTCTTTTTCTCTCTCTCTCTGAACTCTCTCTTTCTTTCTTTGAACGTGCGGAATGATCGATTACTTACTGCCGCCCCAGTCGGAGAGACATCAATGTTGTCGTGACGATTGGTTTTATTATATCTACAAATGGCTGACTGCAACGAAAGAAAGAGAGAGAGAGAGAGAGAGAGTTTCGATGATTATTGCCGTGATGACAAATCGGTTAACCCAGCTCGCTTTGAGCCTCGGCTTTGAAGAAGACTTGTTCCAAACTTACACGACTTTTTTGACTGAGCAATATTTACGCGACGCCGCTCGCGCGCACGAGCGTTGTTCTCACTCTCTCACTTTCTCTCTCTCTCTCTTTCTCTCTCTTTCGCGCGCGTGTTCTCGCGAAAGCGTTGTTCCTTTGCGGACTTTTTACTCACCCGTGTTCATCTTCTATCGTAATAATCGACGACAGATCGTTGAAAAAAAAGGTTCACATTCAAAATGTACAATTTTACGCGTCCGCGGTGAAAAATGCCGCGTTTATATGCTCTCTTTTGCGTGTGTGTTTGTGTTTGTGCGTGTCTCGATGTGCGCGTCGCGACAGCATCAGACTCTTTTACTACAACAACTCATCGAAATCGCAAAAAGGACATCAAGGAAATGAGGAATTCTCTTTCCCCAATTGATCGACGCTGAAAAGAAAACGGAGCGCTAGGTCGCCACCTAGCAATTCTTGCCAGAATTAACTGATCCTTGACGTTACTTGCGTCGTATTCCTCTTACGCGAGGGATACCGTTAGTTGTTGTCTGTAAAAGACAAACGATGATTGCGCTCGCTCGCATCGAACGAATTGAAGAGAGATGCTTCAATTTTTGCACGCACAAACACACGCACACGTTTTTTCTCTTTCGCGCTCGATTTATTATTGATTTTACTTTTGTATGTCTTTTGCATGTTCATGACGCTTTCTATTTCCACAGGAAGACGAATGTGAGTCAATAATGACATCAGCGACAACATGATGAAACAAAGGTACGAAAACTCTAGAGAGAAGGAAATAGTTTCGTCGTCGTATGCTTCTTTTAGTTGGGCGGCGTTCAAATTCTATGTGTGTTAGCCCCGTTCCCTTGAAGCGAGAGCGAATGTGATCGTTGGAGTTCGAAGCCCGACTGATTGCAGGTCCTGAAGTTCTCGCTATCCGCTCGACTAAACTACACGACGTCGTTGCGGACTCAGATTTCAGAAATTTTTAACAAACTCTTTTCGTTCGATTTTGTTTCGCACGCGAACAGTGCAAAGAGAGAGAGCGGGAGGGAAAGAGAAGGGAGAAACGAAGAGATGTCTGCGCTCGCGCATATCTTTTCTCGGGGGGATCACATCAGGCAGCTGTTCACGCTCTTTAATGCGTAGTTCGGCGTTCGAACCCCCGTAGAGCGATTCGTTCGTATTCTGAGTTCTCGCGGCGACATTTCTTACTAACTTGGTGCCTATGCGTCTGACTCTGGAAACCGGACGTACACTCTCTTCTTTTTTCTTCTCTCGTGCAACGCTTGCTCTCTCTCTCTCTCTCTCTCTCTCCATCTCCGTGTGAGTATATGTCGTGGAGTTACTTTGCGATGACGAAAGAAAAGAGGTTTCTTTTAGCGGTTCATCAAAGCCGAATGCAATGAATAAACCCAAGAAATATACGACTTCTCCTTCCGCCGAGCAATGGATTCTTCTTCAATAAATTTAGAGAAGGGATGATTTATGTTTGTGACGTTGTACGCGTGAGACGAGAAAGGTCGATGATGGAATACAATCCTATGCGCACTGCGAGCGGGGGTCAGGGAATCCGGCGCATTGCGTCGGGCGAACCTTCCTTGGTCAGCCCCCGTGACGATTCGTCGTCGGCGTGGCGCTAAGTTCGCGGTTCGGCCGCAGTCTGAGATCTTACTTTTCTCGCTCGTCGATGGTGCTCCTCGTTTAATTTTCTCTCCACGCGTTATTTTTCAACGACTGATGGCGAAACTCCTTCTTCTTCTTTTATTCTTTTACACAGGCGGGTTTCTAGATAAAAAGATGGATATACATAGAAAATGAGAAACGCTCGAAGCGGGTTGAAAAACACGCTCGCGTCATTTAAACTACGCACGTCCTGCTGCTGCTGCTGCTCCTCTGCGCGCGCGGCGTGAAAGAAAAAAAAGTGATTTTGCGCGCGATGACGATAATCATACATTGTTTTCACGACGGTCTTCCTATCGAGGATTCATCCTCATGCTGAATGATGTGCTAGTACTCTGAGTGCTCAAGCTTTTTTTTGAAAGTTATTAGAATATATATTTTGCGTGTGTGTGTGTGTGTGTTGTTATTACAATCCAAAATCAATACTGCGTTCAAATATACTTTTACGTTACGGACACTCCAAAGTCATCGCCGTCGGATCTCCCGTCACCGGCGAAACTCCATCCACGTTCGCGCAAATCCCCATCAACACGTCCTTCCTTATGATCACTTGCGACCAGTCTGAATCGTTCGCCTTTACCGTCTCCAAGTTACTCGCGCCCGAGACGATCGCGTTCGTCAAATTCGCCCCGGTAAAGTTCGTGTGCAACAAGTTGCACTGTCCTAAGTTTGCATTTTCTAAGTTGGCTCCCGTGAAATCCGCGTCTTCCAAGTTTGCCCCGAACAGCGAGATGCCGGACAAGTTCGCGCCGCGAAAGTTGGCGCGTTTCAACGACCCTTTCGTGAAGTACGTCTGCGTCAAATCTTGGTCGTGGTAGTCGAAATCGTCGCACGCGTTCGTCGCGCACTCGGACGTTTGCGGGATGGCGAACGCCGGGGGAGGA
>Ga0255776_10006797_pt1 | contig 11607 bp, 8 predicted proteins | sample 071ome_19_FD_179974 | JGI IMG/M metagenome (GOLD analysis project Ga0255776, IMG submission 179974) | Coastal salt marsh microbial communities from the Groves Creek Marsh, Skidaway Island, Georgia - 071413AT metaG (version 2) | ecosystem: Environmental > Aquatic > Marine > Intertidal zone > Salt...
CATGCTGGGTCCCGGCGTGCCGAAGGTTGGCGCACCGGTCGCCATGGAGACGGCCGCAGCGAAGGTGCCAAAAATCACGGGGCAGCCCGGTCGAATGAGCTGGGTGAGTGCCATGCCGGCCATGGCTTCGGCGAGTATTTGTGTAACCGTGCCGGCCACCGTGACCGGCGACATGGCGCCGGCGAGAATGAACGGTGACACCACGGTGGATTGGTTGTTGCGGGCGTAGACTTTGAGCGAGCCGAGCATGGTGGCGTCAAACACCATCGGCGAGTTGACGTTGATCAGACTGGTCAGGACGCAGTTTTGATCGACGAAGTCGTCACCAAACACAATTTTTGCCATGTCGACTGTGTCCTGGGCACGGCGCCAATGGGTGACCGATCCCATTAGGGGTTTGTCGCTGTATTTGAAGTGGCTGTAGACCATGTCGAAGTGGCGCTTGTTCACCGGCAGATCGACGGGCTCGCAGACCGTGCCGCCCGAGTGATGCAGGCCGGGAGAGAGATAGGTCAGTTTGACGAAATTGCGAAAGTCCTCGATGGTCGCGTAGCGTCGTCCCTGATCCAGATCATGGACAAAGGGTGATCCATAGGCCGGTACGAGCACGGTGCGTTTGCCACCAATGGTTACGTTGCGTTCAGGATTACGGGCGTGCTGCACATATTCCGCAGGTGCGCTTGCCTGAATAATTTGTCGACACATCCCAGCCGGAAACCGCACCCGGGTGCCATCCACGTCGGCGCCGGCTTCGCGGAAAAGGTCTAGGACTTCGGGGTCTTCGAGGAAGTCGATGCCAATTTCCGCCAGGAGCCGGTCAGCGTTGTGCTCGATGAGCTCGAGGCTTTCTTCGTTGAGTATTTCGAAGTAGGGAATCTTGCGCTCGATGAAGGGCGCTATCGCCGCGGCAGGTGCGCCCCGAGCCTCACGTCGTCCGGCCCGACCCCCGCCTTTTCGCCTGCTCGCACGTTCACTCATCGCGCTGCTTCCATCAGGAGGTGTTTCCACACCTCTAGCCTTTGTGCCGGTCCAAACTGGCCGTTCCTGTTGCCGTTCTGCTCGGTTCGGATCCGGGCCATGCTGACGCCGAAAGCTAGCCGGTATATTACTGTCAAAGCCCCAAATGCGATACTTTTTTTGCCCGTGGGGCCCCGGCCAATATGGGCGGTACTGTGGCGGTCTTGGTGCCCTCGAGCTTGGACCAAACCGACACCCAGCGCACCAAAAGCGACATGACGAACAAGAAATTTTGGGCATTCCGCGCTGTTGCCCGCGGGGGCCCCTGCAGCCGGTTTTTCTCACCCCGGCGGGCCGGGCTCCGTGCCATGGTCTGGCGGGATTCAGCCCTCCGTGGTTTCGCGCCTTCCGGGTACCGGTCGGGAGTGAACTGCGAGGGGCCTCATAAGGGGTCTCCCATTGACGGGATTCAAAATCCCACGGTAGCCTCACGGGCATAATTAATAGGGGCAGGGTATGTCGACGGATTCTCAGGCTCGGATCGTCATTGTGGGCGGCGGCATCATGGGGGTGGCGCTCGCATACCACCTCGCCGAAGAAGGCGAGACCAACGTCATGTTGATCGAGAAGGGTGAGCTGACCTCAGGTTCAACCTGGCACGCAGCAGGACAGTGTCCCAGCCTGGTCGGCAACTACAATCTCGCCAAAATTCATGACTACGGGAATCGTCTCTATCCGACGCTCGAGGAGAAGACCGGCCAGTACGTAAGCTGGCACGCCTCGGGCGGTATCCGTATCGCGCGCCAACAGGCTGACCTCGACTGGTTCCACTCCATGAAAGGCATCGCGGATAACGTCGGCTTTCGCATGGAGATCATCGACCCCATCAAAATCAAAGAACTCAACCCGTTTTACGACATCGAAGGAGTGGTTGCTGGCGCCTGGACCATGGACGACGGTCACGCCGACCCCTCGGGTCTGACCAATGCCATGGCCCGCGGTGCGACCGACATGGGCGTGAAGATCGTGCGCCACAACCGGGTGAAAGACATCAACCGGCTGCCTTCGGGGGAGTGGGAGGTCGATACCGAAAAGGGCAAGGTCACCTGCGAAATAGTGGTGAACGCCGCGGGCAGTTTTGCCCGGCAAGTGGCGCAGATGGTGGGCGCGGATCTGCCCATCTGCAACATGGAGCACCACTATATTGTCACCGGCGCCATTCAGGAATTTATCGACCGGGATGAGGAATTCCCGGTGATGCGCGACCCCTATGCTTCGGCCTATATCCGTCAGGAACAAAAATCGGGTCTGATTGGCATTTATGAGTCGACCGGTCTGACCGAAGCCTGGGGCCCCGATGGGTTGCCGCCCTGGTCCTCTGACAGTGAGTTGTTCCCTGATGACCTTGATCGGCTGATGCCCTGGCTCGAGCGGGCGATGAACTGCATGCCGCCCATGTTGGAGGCGGGTATCAAGCGCATTGTGAACGGTGCCATTCCTCACTCGGCCGACGGTCCGCCGTTGCTGGGGCCGGTCGCGGGTATCGACAATTTCTGGCTGTGCTGCGGTTCTTCCTTCGGCATCGCCCAGGGCGCCGGCTGCGGTAAGTACCTCGCTCAGTGGATGATCTACGGCGACGCCGAGATCAACATGACGGGCTTTGATCCGCGGCGCTTCGGTGACTTCGCTGATCGTGCCTACATGCATGCCAAGGGTTTTCAGGACTATGGCCTGACATATGCCACACCATTGCCCGGCGAGGAATTCCCGGCGGCCCGCGACTGCCGACTGACCCCGCTTCACGACACCTTGAAAGCCAAGGGCGCGGTCCACACCCAGACCTTTGGCTGGGAGCGGCCCAAGTGGTTCTCTCTCGATGGTCGCGAGGAGGAACACAGCTATCGGCGCAACAACGTCTTCGAGGTGGTGCGCGAAGAATGTAAAGCTGTACGCGAGCGGGTGGGGGTGATCGATTTGACCGGCTTCGCAAAATACGACGTGACCGGCGCCGATGCCGAGGCCTTCCTGAATCGAGTTTTGGCCAACCGCATGCCGCGGCGCGACGGTGGCATTGCGCTGGCGCACTTCCTTTCGAAGAACGGCCGCATTCTTGGCGAGGCGACGGTGACGCGGATTTCCGCCGAACACTTTTATCTGCTGTCTGCGGCGAGTGCGGAGCTGAGAGACCTCGACCACTTAGTGCAGCAGGTGCAGGCGGGTGAGCAGGTCGAGATTCGCAACACCACCGAGGAGCGTGGTGTGATCGTATTGGCCGGGCCGAAGGCACGAGACGTGCTGGGTAGTCTGACTGACGCCTCGCTGGAAAATGCTGATTTCCCTTGGCGTACTGCGCAGCAAATTGAGATCGCGGGGATCTCGACCTTGGCCCTCCGCATCAACTATGTCGGTGAACTCGGTTGGGAGCTCCATCCGGCGATGGCGGATTTGCCGGCGCTCTATGAGGCGGTGTGGGCAGCAGGCGAGGGCCACGGCATTGCTGACTTCGGCCTCTATGCCATGAATAGCTTGCGTATGGAAAAAGGCTACCGCGGCTGGGGCGCGGAGCTCACCAACGAGGTGACCATGCTCGAGGCCGACATGGCGCGATTCTACGCGAGCGCCAAGGATGACTTCGTCGGTAAGGCGGCGACCGAAAACAACGCCGCGGGACCATTGCGTCTGGTGTACTTCGAGGTAGAGGCACAAGACGCCGACGTGCGCGGTGGTGAGCCCATTTTCATCGGCGATGAATGCGTGGGCGTGACCACCTCGGGTGGCTACGGCTACGCGGTAGAGAAGAGTCTCGGCTTTGGTTACGTGCCCCCCGAGCAGGCCGAGCCGGGGTCGGTGATCGATATTGGCTTACTCGATACGCGCTGTCGCGCCTTGGTCTTGGCCGAGCCCATCTACGACCCCGCCAACGAGCGACTGGCCAGTTGAATGGCAGCGTTACCCGATCGCTGTGAGGTGGTGGTCGTCGGCGGCGGTGTCATCGGTGTTTCGGTGGCGTACCATCTTGCTGAGGCGGGCATCCAGGATGTCGTGCTCCTTGAGCGCAAGGAGCTGACCAGCGGCACCACTTGGCACGCGGCTGGGCTCGTGGGTCAGTTGCGCACCTCGATCAACATGACCCAGCTCGCGCGCTACACCAGCCAGCTTTACCGAGGCCTTGAGGAAGAGACGGGGCAAGCCACAGGCTATCGGCAGTGCGGTTCGATCTCGATTGCGGCCACCGCCGAGCGGTATGAGGAGCTGAAACGCAGTGCTTCCATGGCCAAGGTGTTTGGGCTTGAGGTGAATGTGCTGTCGGTGGCTGAGATTGCCGAGAAGTATCCCCTGATACAGACCGGCGATCTGTTTGGCGGGATCCATATTCCCTCCGACGGCTACGCCAACGCGGTAGACATCACCCAGGCACTGGCAAAAGGGGCGAAGCGCCGCGGCGCCCGGATTTTTTCCAACACCAAGGTTGAGGCGATCCTTCGTGACGGAGATGAGGTCATCGGTGTGCGCACCGCCGAAGGTGAGATCCGAAGCAAATACGTAGTGATCTGCGGCGGCATGTGGTCGCGCGATCTCGCGGCCTCGGTGGGGGTGAATCTGCCGCTCCATGCCTGCGAGCACTACTACGTGTTGTTTGAGGGGGTAGAGGGGTTGAACCCGGAGCTACCCGTGCTGCGAGATTACGATGCCTGCACCTATTACAAATACGACGCCGGAAGTTACTGGTCGGGGCGTTCGAGCCCTCGGCCAAGCCATGGGGTATGGAGGGGATCTCTGAGGATTTCTGCTTCGATGAGATTGCCGGTGATTTTGACCATTTCGAGCCAGTGCTCCATGACGCCATGAAGCGCCTGCCCGCGCTGGAGCGCGCAGGCATCCAGAAATTCTTCTGTGGCCCGGAGAGTTTCACTCCCGATGTGCGCTATCACCTCGGTGAGGCGCCGGAGCTGAAAAATTGCTTCGTTGCGGCAGGGCTGAACTCAATCGGTCTGCAGTCTGCAGGCGGCGTGGGCAAGGTGACTGCCGAGTGGATTCGCGACGGCAAGCCACCGGTGGATCTGTGGGAGGTGGACGTTCGGCGCAACATGCCGTTTCAAAGTAACCGGCAGTATCTTCAATCTCGCGTCAGTGAGAGCCTCGGCTTGCTCTACGCCACTCATTATCCCTACCGCCAATACGAGACCGGCCGCGGCGTGCGCAAATCCGCCATCCATGACCGACTCGCGGCGATTGGCGCCTGCCATGGTGAGGCTTTTGGCTGGGAGCGGCCTAACTGGTATGCCCCTGCAGGTGTTGAGCCCCAATACGAGTACAGCTACGGCCGACAAAACTGGTTCGAGCACTCGGCGGCAGAGCATCGCGCCGTGCGCGAAGGCGTTGCGCTATTCGATCAGTCGTCTTTTGCGAAGTTTCGCCTTGAAGGCCGCGACGCGGTCACGGTGTTGAATCGGGTTTGCGCCAATAACGTGGACGTTGCCGCGGGTCGCGTGGTGTATACCCAGTGGCTCAATGAGCGCGGTGGCATCGAGGCGGATCTCACGGTCACGCGCCTCTCCGAGACGGCCTTCATGATCGTGGGCGGTGCCGAGACCGAGGTGCGCGATTTTTATTGGTTGAAACGACAGATTTCCGATGACGCGCACTGTGTGCTGACCAACGTGACATCGAGTATGGGCGTGCTGTCGATCATGGGGCCCAAGGCACGGGATCTATTGCAGTCACTGACGCCTGCCGACATGAGTCATGCGGGCTTCCCCTTTGCGACCAGCCGCGAGATCGAACTCAGTTACGCCGTGGTGCGGGCCTCGCGCATTACCTTTGTGGGGGAACTGGGTTGGGAGCTTTACGTGCCGACTGAATTCATGCAGCACGTTTACGACCGGATTGTTGAGGCGGGTGAGACATTTGGATTGGTGCACGCCGGGTACCACGCGCTCAACTCATTGCGGCTGGAAAAAGCCTACCGGCACTGGAGTCATGACATCACCGATGAAGACTCGCCATTGGAAGCGGGGCTCGGTTTTGTGATCAAGTTTGATAAGCCGGGTGGTTTTATCGGTCGCGAGGCACTGTTGGCGCAGCAGGAGCAGGGTGTTGCGCGGCATCTGGTGCAGCTCAAACTTAACGATCCCGAGCCGCTGATTTATCACAACGAACCGATCTGGCGGGGCGATGAGATCGTCGGTCACATCACGTCCGCAGCCTTCGGCCATACGCTCGGTGGGGCAGTGGGTTTGGGCTACGTGAGTGCCGAGCCGGGGGCGCCAGCTGATGCAGTGCTGGGTGATGCATATGAGGTGGAAGTCGCCTGTGAGCGATACGCGGCAGATGTCTCACTGCGACCGCTTTATGACCCCGACAACGCCAAAATTCGCTGCTAAGGATCGGCTGCCTCAGGCGCTCTCCACCAGATCTTCCGTCATCAAGCGGATCGGAAACTTGGCACGGATCTCAGCGTCGACCTCCGGTGATATGTGAGAGGGCACATAGGTTGCCAGAATGTGGTCCCGCGTGCGAATGGCGTTGTCGATGGCCGAGGGTTTGTCTGAGGCCTCCCACACGGTCGGGCTGAACCGGTTGCCCACCTCGGGGTAGAGATACTCACTCTGCATGACTGCGAGGGTATGGTCTGAACCCAAGTAGTGGCCCTTGTCGCCGAGGCAGACCTGGGCAAGGTCGTCAAACCCCAGCGTTTTCTCGTTGACCTCAATGCCCCTGACCGCACGCAGTGTTGCGCCCAAAACGTCGTTATCGAGGATCAGGCTCTCGGGGCAGACCCCGAGCAGGCTCGAGTACATACCCGCCGCTTCGTAGATGAGGTTGGAGCCGGCCAGCGCTGGCGGCATCAGCGTGTGGGCGCGCTCAGCACCCGCCTGGAAGTCAGGCATGTTGGCATCGGTCATGCCGCAGGCGGTGCCAAAGGGCAAGTCAAAATAGAGCCCCAGCTGGGCACAGCCGCTGGAGATCAATCCCTGCTCAGGCGAGCCGCCGCTCATCGCCCCGGTGCGCAGATCAGACACAAAAGGCCAGGCGCCGATGATGGCCGGTGCGCCGGGTTCAATGGCATTCACATAAACGAGCCCACCGATGCATTCGGCCCAGGCCTGACTCACTGCGCCCGCCAAGGTCGCCGGTGTGGTGGCACCGGCTTGGCCCGCCGACAGCAACAGCACGGGCATGCCGCCCTCGACCGCGACCCGCAAGCACTCCAGGGCGTCCTGTGCGAACTTCATGGGTGGTACGACAAAGCAGTTCGATTGGCTAACGAAGGGTCGCGCGCGCCAGGCCGCCTCGCCACCCGCAATGATGTGTAGCATTTCGAGCGCCTTGCCGAGATGGTCGCAATTGCTCCAACTCGCACCCACATGCTTACGGGTGCCGGCCACGCTGCAGTAGGTCGTGTTGAGATCCATCTCGTAGGTATTATCCAAGTCGCGGAGCACGCACATGCGCTGAAACATATGAATGTGTTCACAGTTGTCTGCAATGCGCGCAAGGTCGTACAGATCGCGGGTCGTTGAGTCGCGGTATTCGTTTTTGACCGAATCAGCGATCATGACTGCCGCGCCTGCGGTGGCGAAATGAACACGAGAACCCGATAGGTCCAGATCGAATTCCGGGTCCTGCGCATGGAGCGTGAGATTTCGCTTGGCGTGTTTCAGCGCTTCGTCCACCACCGCTCTGGGCATCCGCAACCGGCCGTCTTCTCCCAGCACGGCGCCAACCGCCTGGCAGGCTTCTATGCAGTGGGGTGTGGCGTCTTTGAAACCCACGTCCTCAAGAATGCGGTAAATGTTTCCGACGATGGCCTCGAGATCCTGATTGCTAAAAGGATGGTAGCGGCCGCCACTTTCACCGGGCCGCACTGGTTTCATGGCTTCTTCTAGGGGTGCCGCTCGTTGAGCATGCCGCGCCTGTCGGCCTCCCGCACGTCTCGCCATTGTCAGGTCCCCCCTAAAGTCGACTGACGATTTCCCGGACGAGGTCTTATCCGGGTTGGGTTACCCCATTAGAAATAACTCAAAAAGCCGGTGCACGCCAGAGAAAAAACAGTGGCCATGATACTCAGGCGCAAGCGCTCAATCGGTAACAGTCTGCAAGGCTTCGGGGTTGCTCCAGAAGCCACTCAGCAGGTCGGTGTGTGCAATGACATAGAGTGCGTCCGAGTCGATGACTACGCGTGTATTTTCTCCAACCGATCCCGGCCGCAAAGCTACTTCACCGACCGCGGCGATGCGGGAGCGCGAGGGCTCATCCTTGTTCTGAATCTCAAACAGTGCGATCCGATCAATCTGCTCGTAAGTATCCCTGCTTAATCGTTGCGCGGTGTAAGGCACGGTTATTCGGTCGACATCGTCGCCTGCAAGATAAGTCAATGCGTAGCGGTTGTATTGCGCTGGGCTATAGGCCCAGTCCCAGCCTACACCCAATTCGATCAGGCTTTGTGAGACCGGCGCGGAGACATCGGATATGTCATAAAGCTCCAGCTTTGGCATTTGATCAGCACTGAGACCCAATCCCAGTAGCAGCTCAGGGCTTACCTCGTGCAACAGGTCTGAAAAACCTGGCACCTCGAGCTCTCCTACGATCGCGGGATTTTCCGGGTCGCTAAGATCCAACACATAAAGTGGGTCGATGCGCTCAAAAGTCACGAGGTAAGCACGAGGCCCTTTGAATCGCACGCCATACAAGTCTTCGTTTGGCTTGCCGATCTGTTGATCAGGGCTATCCCCCAACACCGCCAGGCGTTCAAGTTCGGGTGCAGCTGAATCCGGTTTCAGGATATAGAGCAGATGTTCAAAGGCGTCATCCTCGTCGCTGGTCCAGCGGGTGGTGATGAGCCGCAACACGCCCTCATATTCGCTGACTCTGAAGTCTGCATGACCGCCGGTATAGAGCGCGCCTGAGACGGATTCGGATCCCACGTACGCCAAATTGTTGAGGTTGAGGAGGTGGATCAAGGTCTCGTCAGAAGCGAGATCCCAACGTACAAAACTGAGCGCAATATATTGCGCTCCCAGCGATATACCATCGATAGATTCCATCACGCAGGCGGCGCTGACAATCTCGCCAGTGGCGCTTGATACGCTAAGTAATGTGGTAATGACTGGGTCGCCGGGCAAGTCAGTGGCAAGAGGGTGTTCCGCATCCTGTCGGTAGCAGTCATCCAGAGAGAACGGGCTCATTGGTTCTCCGTTGAGCAGGATCTCTGGGAGAATTTCACTCTCGGCAGCGTCCTCCAGAATGCGCTCGTTCTCGGCGGCTTCCTCCTCCGTAGCCGGGTAAGGGATCAGCCCTTTTATCTGGGGTGTGTGACGGGAGACGACGTAGATATTGTCCCCACTTCGCCGGGATGAGACGAGGCCACCCTCTATTTCCAGGCGGCTCGTGAGTGCGGGCTCCGCGGGGGTTGCTACATCGTAAGCATCAATCGTGACTTGCTGGGCCTCCCAGTAACCGGGTTCGATGTACCGTGGACCGAAGGTACCCCACCAGGCCGTGGACAGCAGCACATGCAGGGTTTCCTTATGGAGATACATCCCCTCAGCCGTCAGTCCCTCGGTCAATGAGATGGCCCCCTCAAGTCTTGCCGCGCCAGCATCTGGGTCCGTGGTGAATAATCGAATGGCGGCCTCTTCGGAACCGGGCTCGGGGGGCATGACGTCGGCTGCAGGCGCTTCCTCGAGGATAAAACAACAGGCACTGCGGCTGGGTGCAACGGCGAGCACGGAACCATCGTATTTAACGATGTCCGATTCATCGATGCCCGCCTCTAAAGTGTAGGTCGTTGAGAATCCACCATCAGCGCTCTCTGGGCCGGGTCCGGCGTCAGCCATGGCGTAGTTTCTCCCTGCTGAGGTGGTTGACAGCTTGGCCCGGTAAGCCTGCAACCCCTCTCCGGCATCAGAGGTAATCCACAGCCCAGTGGGGTCTGGCGCTGGGGGAGGAGTTGCCCCCGGGTCAACGATGCTGGGCGCGTCGCCGCCCGAGCCGCCGCATGCGCCAATACAGCATATGCCAATTGCCAAAAGAGCGAGGGTGATCCTGGACATTGGGGTCTCGTTCATTGAATGACGACTGACTCTAACGCTGGCGGCAAGATTTGTCAGTCAATGGCGTGGCCTGCGGGAGTCTCCGGTGCCCTCGGGCAAGGCAAGCCCCGCCCTCAGGCGGCTGTTACCGAGACCTCGTAAAGTGTGTAAATCAGTTGGCCGCTACCGTCGAGGACCCCAGCACCGACCGCTTGAACGCTATTGAGCCAGGCATATCGTTCATCGCCCGTCTGAAATGTGGGTGCAGTGGTGATCAATCCATTCTTCATGTCGGCGCGGCCACCATACTCTACGTAGATGAAAGCGCCGTCATCGGTTTCGAGCGTAAAGCGCACATCCACGCAGCCTACCTCCGCATTCGAGCCAATCGTTAGCCAGTCCGCGGCATCATTTGCCGCCAGCTTGGCGCGGATGCGATCGCCCTCAACCTCAACGCTGGTAACGTCGACCAACAGGCGCGAGCCCTTTGGTCCGTCGCCCACCTCGATGCGCTGCCCCAGTTGAACCGTGATGGTGCCCATGGGCACCAGCGTGGCAGTGGCTCTCATGACGCGCTCCTGTGAGTGGATTGCTCCACATGAATGTTACCGCTCAGCGTGCTCGTGCTACCTGCGGAGAGATGAATTATGAAACTCACGGATCGCCAGCGCTGGCTGACTAGCCACCGCCGTCGCCGCCACCACCGCCGTCGCCACCGCCACCGTCGCCAAAAGCGCCACCTGAATCACCGGTATAGCCGCCGTCTTTGTCGAAGGTCCCTGAACCCCCGCCGAACCATATCACTGATCCATCGGGCTCTACTTTTCCTTTCAGCTGTCGGTCACCGCACTTTCGGCAAACCAAATAGGCGTCACCGGTTTCAAAATCAGCGACTTTGTCTGACTTGAAACCATGGCTGAGACTGCCGCAGGCGCGGCATCGGTAAGAGAACGCGAGGATCGGGAAGACGATACTCAAGGCGCCGAACAACAGGGCGAGAAAAATCAGAAAGTCGTTATCCATGGTAACTGCCGTGTAATCGCTGAGCCTCGAGGTTACCCCCTGAGGAGCGGGAAAAAAATCCGGACATTTCCCGATGTGGGTGCCTTCAGCAACTCGCTTTGTGCTGACGGCGGGCAGCGCTGCACCTGCGCGGGCTGTTGCCGCGGCTGTGGCAGTCAGGCGATCTCAAGTGGGTGAATCCAAAGTAGTGGCACGCCTTCGGTGAGCTTGAGTAACTCACTCATTGCCTCGTCCTCAGTCATTCCCTTGCCTCGCAGCGCTGTCATCACAACCTCACTGCTATAGCAGGGCAGGGGCGTGCCATCATCCTCATAGATGCAACCAAGTAGGGCGTGGTTAAAGCCCTCAATAAGGGGAATCTCAACGTGGTCTGAATCGGACATCGCGAACGTCCTCCGTGAGTGTTAGCCCATCATCTCAAATACCGCCGCCGTGTTCGAACCCAAAGGGTAAATCTCGGCTATCGAACATCGCAGGTACGAGAATGGTGGCGCGCGAAAAAGCCTCTTTGCGGCGACTGCAATTTAGTTCAGTGTTATGTTCTCAATTGCCTCGGACTTCTGCGAACTCACCCCCCATGTTGCCACACAGT
>Ga0255776_10006802_pt1 | contig 11603 bp, 8 predicted proteins | sample 071ome_19_FD_179974 | JGI IMG/M metagenome (GOLD analysis project Ga0255776, IMG submission 179974) | Coastal salt marsh microbial communities from the Groves Creek Marsh, Skidaway Island, Georgia - 071413AT metaG (version 2) | ecosystem: Environmental > Aquatic > Marine > Intertidal zone > Salt...
AAAATTTGAACCATTTGCAAAAATGGCATGCGAGAATATTGATGTTGTACGAGAGATTATCGAAAGGGTGTCTGGACGAGAACTCCCTCAAGATTGGTTCCCTTGGACTCCACTCGATAAGAACGGTAAACTTGGTGATGTGACCATTACCGATTATCAGCACCCAATTGTTTCTTTTGTGCAAAAAGATGGTGAAGTTGGAACATCTGACATTTCCAAAGGTGAAGGAAAATTACCATGGAGAATTGATTGGCCTGCACGATGGTCATTTAATGGAATCACCATGGAACCATTCGGTAAAGACCACGGAACAACGGGTGGTTCGTACGATACAGGAAAGGAATTGTCTGCATTTTTTGGGCATCAAGCACCTGAACCCTTGACATATGAATGGATTAGCCTCAAGGGACAAGGTGCAATGTCATCATCAGTTGGGAATACAATTGGCCCAATGGAAGCACTTCGCCTTGTTCCTCCAGAAATATTGCGTCTTCTCGTCACAAAAACCAAACCAAATAAGGCCATCGAATTTGATACAGGTATGGGGCTTGTCACTATCGCTGATGAATATGAACGACTTGCATCTCGTGATTTTGAGCAGGAACTTGCTCAAGATGATTTGAGCCGTAGACAAAAAGTTCAGTTAGAAGATGCTCAAGCAGCACTACGTTATTCAGTTGTTGCTCACGGCGAGGAAGCAATCTCAGAATCCGTTTCATTTCGTCATCTCGCTATGTTAGCTCAAATTCGAACAGTCGATGATGATGTGTTTACATCACTTCGTGAATCTGGAATGATTGATGGAATCTCAGAATCACTAAAAGAGAGACTTCACAGGATGAGGTATTGGATCTCCTCGCAACATTTTCCTGATGAAATGAAAATACAATTACAGACAAACCTCTCTGACGAGTTTTTGGCATCAAGAACAATCGAGGACCGACAAATTTACTTAGAAATGAAAGTATTATTCGAGAGCATTCCTTGGAAGGCCGATGACCTTCAATCGATTTTTGGTCAAGTTTCAAGTGCCTCGGGATTTGCGATTCGAGATGTATACAGAGCGTCATACATGCTGTTTCTAGGCTCAGAAAAGGGTCCGAGACTTGCACCAATTTTAGAAGCGTGGCATAGAAGAGGAGTTCTCGACCTCCTTGACCTGGCACTTCAGTAATGTTGAGGTTTAATTTCTTCCGAAGGTTAAGCCTTGAATGAATTTTTTTTCGGAAATGATTGAAAAACCGTTGAGGTTATTGGGACTCATGGCGGGGGTCTACTGTCCAACCTGTGAGTCAAAAGTAGAGGTGACTGCAACCTATTGCCTCACATGCGGTCATGATTTGAATCGACAGGGCCCCATCACCTCAACAGGTCATGACCTCAATCAACTCAAAGAAGCAATTCGAATGAGGGACGACCTCTCAATGGCTGAAAAATTTGATATGATTGGCCAGATTGAAAACGGAGCGAACCCGATCGAATTAGGAATTGCAGCAGCAGCTGAAGATGAGGGTGGCGCTGCACTCGATGAGGCCTTCTCAGTTGCAGAACAGATGGAAGTACCAACGGCATTATCATCAATATCTTGGGGCTCATCAGATACACCAAGAGAAATCATTCTTTCAGCTTTTGAAAATGAAGCATTTAGCAACACCGTGACATCGGGAAAATTTGATTCCCATCAAGATTTATTCAACAAATCGATGGACATAGGATTGAAGGCGTTGCACAAATTACTCGAAGTTTCGCAATTAAAAGCTATCGACCAAATGAAAGATTCAATGAAAGACATTCCAATCATGAAACCACCAAAGAAGAGTTTCTGCCCAAAATGTGGTTCAGACATCCTCGAAAATACGATGTTTCAATGGAAAAAGTGGCAAGGCCTTAATGATGATTTACTTGCAATACAAATCGAATCCAGTATGTCCGCAGCACTCATGCATGCTGCATCATCGTACATTGATGAAATTCGAACACTAAAAGACAGGATAGAAGAATTGGAATCGAATGGGGCCTCTGCAAAGCCAAGCACATTAGAAAAAAGTACTTCTGAACCTAAGCAACAACAAGAAGAAGGCAAAAATGAAGATAATAAGGCGAAGGAATCGGAGACGCCTCAAAAGAAAGAGGAGCCGAAACCCGAAAAGAAGCCAGAGCCGAAGAAAAAATCAGGCGGCATGTTTGGTGCAAAGAAACCCAAAAGAACCTACGAAGGTGAACCTGGAGGAAAAGCCGAATGGTTCCTCAAAGAAGCATTGGATACAGTATATGACCCTCATGGTACTGGCAAAGTTTTGAAACCAAACACAATACTTGCACGGTCATCAGATGGAAATGTACGGGTCAAGGACGTTGTTTTCACGTATGCTGAAAAAGGTGAGGGCGAAATTCCAGAACTCGCTCATACAAGTCCGGTGACGAAGTACATCATTGAAGCATTTGACAATTGCTGATCAGTAATGGACTGTGAGTTGCCTCGGCTCTAATGTATCATGTTGATGTGCTCGCATCGCAGCAACTTCCATACCAGCACCTCGTAGTGTGGTGACAAACGGAATATTCAATTCAACCGCCAACCGTCTCATCATATTTCCATCACGAACAGCACCACCGGAGATCGTTGGAACGTTGATGATGAACGAAACCTTTCCTTGTCTCATGAGGTCCAATGCGTCTGGATGTTTTCCTTCTTCAATTCGATATACAGTTGTGACTTGTATACCTCCATTTCGTAAGGCGTCGCCCGTTCCAGGAGTTGCATACAGGGTGAAGCCCAAACGCTCTAACTCCTGTGCAATTGGAATCAGCCCCTCTTTGTCCTCATCGCGAACTGTGAGGTAAACCCCTCCGTTTGTTGCAACAGGTACCTCAGTTGCTAATCGAGCCTTAAGATAAGCAAAATCAGCTCTTTTATCCGAACCATACACCTCTCCCGTGGATTTCATTTCGGGGCCAGGAGCAGGATCGAGTCCTCGTAATTTGATGAAAGGGAACACAGGAGCTTTGACACAAACTTGTCCACTCGTTCTCCTTGGAATTGTTTGAGAGGATAATGGATGTCCAATGGTGACCATTGCAGCAATCCGGGCAAGGGGCAATCCAGAGGCTTTTGCTACAAACGGCACCGTTCTCGAGGAACGAGGATTGACTTCAAGAACATACAATGTATCATTCTGAATGGCAAATTGGATGTTGAAGCAACCTTTGATATTTAGGCCAAGGCCAATGATTTTTGTTTGTTCTTCAACCTGTTTCAAAAGTTCATCCGATATGTTTTGTGCAGGAATAAAGCATGTTGAGTCACCCGAGTGAATTCCCGCTTCCTCAAGATGTTCCATAATCGCCCCAACAAGAACATCTTGGCCATCTGCAGCGGCATCAACATCCAGTTCAGTTGCGTGCCCCAAATATTCGTCAATCAAGAGTGGTTTGTCGGGTGCGATATATGCCTCTTTGAGATAATTCTCAAGTTGTGTTTCCGTAGCAAGAATTTCCATTCCTCTGCCCCCGAGGACATATGACGGTCGAATAAGCACAGGAAACCCGATTTCCTTCACTGCTGCACGAATGTCATCTGAAGATGACCCAGTCGCCCCTTTCGGCATTTTCAAACCAGCCCTTGACGCAAATGCCTCAAATCGTTCTCTGTCACTTGCCTCATCAATAGCGTCGCATGATGTACCAATGATGTTCAAATTCAATCCTTGTGTACGCAGGTCAGGAAGGCGGTTTTCAAGCGGTTCGGCGAGGTTAATCGCAGTTTGGCCTCCAAATTGAAGCAAAATACCATGAGCCATCTCTCTAAGGAGAATTTCGCTTACAAACTCAAGTGTTAATGGGTCAAAGTAGAGTCTGTCTGAAGTGTCGAAATCAGTGGATACGGTTTCTGGATTGTTGTTGATGAGAATTGCATCTTTTCCGCTTTCTCGAATTGCTTTAACAGCGTGGACGCATCCATAATCAAATTCGATGCCTTGCCCAATACGGATTGGGCCACTACCAATGGTTACGATTCGTTCTTTTGTCCTAGAATCAATGTTTGGTAGGAGATCAATCCCAAATTGAGTATGGGTTTCGTACGTGGAGTAATAGTACGGCGTTTTTGCAGCAAACTCAGCAGCACAGGAGTCGACCATTCTGTAACGTGGATGAATGCCTAATTCATGCCTACGAAGCATGACGGCACGTTCGTCCATGCCCTTGGGAATTGATTTGTATCCATCAGGAGGAAAGCGTGATAATCCATCAGCAATATGTGCGTCGGTAAATCCATGGGACTTCCACCGAATCATTGATTCTATAGAGATTTCAGCAGGAGATATACGGGCGTCAACGATTTCTTTTTCCATCATTGCAATCTTTTGGAATCGATGTAAAAACCATCGAGTGATGCTTGTTATGTTGTAGACTTCCTCGATAGACCATCCTCTTCGAAATGCTTCGATTAATGCACCCATCCTTCGATCCGTTGCAACCTTGCACCATTCTTCGAGTGTAGCATCAGGAAGTTGTTCAAGTGCTCTTTCACTCATGCCTTCTCCTTCAGATTCATCCGCTCTTGTTAACGGTCTCGGGTGAGGGCAACCTTGCTCGAGCGATGCCCATGCTTTTAGAAACGCCTCTTCGAAATTACGTCCAATGGCCATGACTTCTCCGGTAGATTTCATTGAGGTTCCAAGTGTCCTGTCGGCAGTACGAAACTTGTCAAATGGCCACCGTGGAATTTTCACAACGCAATAATCGAGCGTTGGTTCAAATGCAGCAGTCGTTCCTTCACCAGTGATAGGGTTTGGTAATTCATCGAGCGTATAACCTACGGCAATCTTTGCAGCCATCCTAGCAATTGGATAGCCTGTGGCTTTTGAGGCAAGTGCAGAGGACCTTGACACTCTGGGATTTACTTCAATCACTCGAATCTCACCAGTGAATTGATTAAATGCAAACTGTACATTGCATCCACCTTTGATGTTGAGTGCTCGAATGAGGGCTAGTGCTTGGTCTCGAAGGACTTGATGATCTGCATCACTGAAGGATTGTAAAGGTGCAACAACTGTGGATTCTCCAGTGTGAACCCCCATTGGGTCGATGTTTTCCATGGTACAAACGATGATTGCATTATCAGCAGCGTCTCTCATCACTTCGTATTCGAGTTCTTGCCAACCCAAGATTGATTCTTCGATGAGGACTTGAGAGATACGAGAATTGCGGAGGCCAAGTTGAGAAATTTCCACCAGTTCACCCATGTCACGTGCCGTTCCCCCTCCTAATCCACCTAATGTAAATGCGGGACGAATGAGAATTGGCCATGAACCAATGGTCTTTGCGGCTTGAATGACTTCTTCGATAGAGTTGCATGCTATTGCTTGACTGATGGGCAACTGTATTGAATCACATACTTGGTTGAACAATTCTCTGTCTTCTGCTTTATCGATGGCATCCAAATCCGAACCGATTAATTCGACCCCGAGCCTTTCCAAAGTCCCATCATGTGCTAGTTCACTGGCAATGTTGAGTGCAGTTTGACCACCCATTCCAGCGAGAAGTGCACATGGCTTTTCAATCTCAAGAATTCTACGGACAGTCGAAGGCAACAGGGGTTCGATGTAGACCACATCAGCCATTTCAGGGTCATTTTGAATCGTTGCTGGATTCGAATTCACAAGAATGACTCGATAGCCATCTTCCCTCAAAGCACGTACAGCCTGTGAACCTGAAAAATCAAATTCAGCCGCTTGCCCAATTTTTATAGGGCCACTTCCTAAGACACAAATCGTGGTTAAGTCATCACGTCGAGGCATTATTTGGCCCTCCCGTAATGAGCATCGACGACATGCCTAAAGCGCTTGAAGAGCGGAGAAGCATCATGGGGACCTGGACAGGCTTCTGGATGAAACTGAACCGTAAAACATGGCTTATCAATGACATCTAGTCCTTCGACTGTACCATCGTTTGCGTTGATGTATCGGACTTTGACTTCGGAACCATGCAAATTTTCAACCTTTGGGGAGGTTGCACCTGAGGGGTGTGCTGCAAGCATTCCGTCTTTTGGATGGGCAACTGCAAAGCCGTGATTTTGGCTTGTGATGGCCACAGTGCCATTGGCTAAATCAACCACGGGTTGATTCGCACCTCGATGGCCATAACGCATTTTGTAGGTTTGGAGTCCAGAAGCAAGTCCCATAAGTTGGTGCCCAAGACAAATGCCCATGACCGGTATGTTGTCTTTTACTGCTCTCGCAAGCGTTTTTCTCGCTTCTGTTGCTTTGCCTGCATGTGCAGGGTCACCTGGGCCGTTTGAGCAAAACAATGCCTCGATGTTGTATTTGGTTCGAAGATCATCATAATCGATGTCTGGAGGGCACCAAACAACATCAAAATATGCACAAAGATGACGAAGAATGTTGTATTTAATGCCACAATCAAGAACGCCTAACCGTGGCCTTTCATCGAACACTTCATTGACATAACTTTGCCCTAAATGAATTGGTTCGTTGATTGAAACTTCATCCACAAGATCCTCTAAATCTGGTGAAGTTAATTGCTCTAAACGTTGTATCATTTGCTTCTCATCCTCAAGTGGACCAAAAATGCATAACACAGTTCCAAGCTCTCGAACGTGACGAGTAATTGAACGGGTATCGACTCCTTCAATGCCTGGGATGCCATGATGTCGTAGGAATTCATCGACGTTTGCTATACTGTCTCTGTGGTCAGGTATAGGTGTTGCATGTCGAACAATGACGCCTCGTGGCCAAATTTTAGAAGATTCAGATTTACCACCATGGATGCCATAATTTCCAATAAGCGGATAAGTAAATGTTAGAATTTGACCAGCAAACGAAGGGTCTGTCAGGGATTCTTGATACCCCATCATTCCGGTTGTGAACACAAGTTCGCCTTCAGCCCACCGAGGTGCACCAAAGAGGTCACCTTCGTATCGTTGCCCATCCGCTGTTAAAATGACGCCTTTACCAGTAGCAGGAGGAGGTAAACTCCTCGGTTCTAATCCATCTGTTGCGTCTGGTAGTGGTAGATTCTCAATTCGGTCTGAAACAAAGTGGGTCTCTTCAATGCTTGAATCAGCATCAAAGACCTCTGACATCAACTTCTTTCAGAAACGGTAGGTCATAATTATTGGGTGTGGAAAAATTGTTTTATCCGTTGGATTTTAACACATGAACGAATGCAACTTTCGTATTTCTATCATTCAAGTAAGCAAAGTGTTACTCTTCTTCAAAATCATCATTCATGTGAACAATTTTTCCATCAGCGGAAGGCTTGATAATCAATTTTGAATTTTCAAATGTTGGTCGAAAATTGCGTGAAGAATTCAACTCTTCCAAAAACAGTGCCAACGCTGCCACCTCAGAATGAGGCTGTGTTCCAATCGAGACATTAAAATTCGATATTTTGAACACTTCTCCTGGAACTTTTGCACCACCAACCACGATTGCAAGGGGCCGATTTCCGTCGATATTTGGGATGACATCTTTGTAATCCTCTCCATACATTGTTAGATGAACAACAACGCCGTTGTTCTCATTTGCTTGAAAATTTTTCAACCAGCGATTCAATCCTTTTTGATGATGACATTCCATGCCCCCTCCGAATCGTTGGTTCACCTGTTCAATTGAGGAAAATAATTTCTTATCTTCATCACCGAAAACATGGAAATCTGTTGCACCCCATGCACGAGATACCAATCCTAAATGCGTGGTGATACGAGGGTCACGGCCTAATCTGTAGCCGATACGAACAACATGAACGGATTGTTCACTCACACGATCACCAATGGTTCAAGAATTTGAATCCGAACTGACCTCAGATGTTGCAAGGCTATTCATTTCATAGCCCCATTGCTCGCAGAATTTTTTCACCCATCCTAACTTTACAGAGAGTCCAAACAAAACAGAACCTACACGTGCACCAGACCAGAGAATTCCTAATCGTATGCTTCGCCATAATCCAACGCTAGCATCGTATTTGTCAAAGATGACTGATGCGGCCAAGGGTTCAGCAATATAGAGCATACAAAGGATGAACATACCACCTGACACAGGAGATAACATGAATGAACCACGAACTCGACTTGCATCAGCGAGAATCGTTGAAAGGGCAGAGAGAATCAGTACAACCAAGGCAACTTGTGAGAAATTGATTTTAAAGAATAGAGATATGCCAACACTCATGTCGTCATCAGAGCCTTGCACAAGGAGCCACCAAAAGACAAAAGTCGCAGTCAAGGCCATACCTCCCCAGGTACCATATTTCGATGCCATTTCAAACAATTGACTTTGGTCTTTAGGCTCAAATTGCTTTAAAATTCGAATGGCGAGGTCGAAATCCTCATCGCTGTGTCCTTCAATTCCATCGGTTTGCGGATTTATGGCCATGCTGGGAGGTTCGAGAAAATCCTCCGCATCCGACATAACGCAACACTCGCAATCACAATTTATGAAACCTGCCTTTGATGTCCCCGATTTATGTCGAATATGGAGGGCAAGAGAAATCGCCAAAGCGGATATGCTTCCTCACTAAAGAAACAGCAAGGTGTGCCATTGCTGATGGGCGTCTTGAATACCACACCTGATTCATTCTACGAGGAAAGTCGAGTCGAGCACATCGAATTGGCCATCAAAAAAGGCCTTCAAATGTGGAATGATGGTGCAACATGGGTCGATGTTGGGGGTGAATCAACACGACCTGGTGCAGAAGAGGTTACGATTCATGAAGAAATTAAACGGGTCATTCCCGTCATTGAGGGGCTACGACAACATCGTCCTCATGGCTTCATCTCTATTGACACTCGTCATCCGGAAACAGCAAGAGCAGCTCTTGAAGCTGGAGCAGATATGGTGAACGATGTCACAGGCCTTCGAAATTCGGAAATGGTTGACCTTGTTGTCGAATACCAATGTCCTGTTTGCATCATGCACATGCTCGGTGAACCAAAGACAATGCAATCAAAAATTGAGTACAACGATGTCGTTACCGACGTTACATTTGAAATTCGACAACGAGTTGAAGAACTCATTGGCCGAGGTTTTCCAGTTGAGAACATTGTAGTCGACCCAGGTATTGGGTTTGGTAAATTGATAGAGCACAACATTGAGTTGTTGCAGGCAGGTCAGTCTTTCTCGCCACAACAAGAAATTTCTGTGTTGTGGGGGGTCTCTCGAAAGTCGATGATTGGTGCCTTAACAGGTCAAGAATCTCCCGATCATCGTCTCGCTGGTACCTTGGGTGTTGCTGCTTTTGCGATGTCGAATGGCATTGATCTTTTACGAGTTCATGATGTGCGAGAACATGCTGACTTCCTCTCAGTACTTTCAACACTGCATGGTCACAAACGCCATCCGCCAAGATAACCAGCGGTCGCAACCCAAGCACCTACCATGGAGCCTAGGTTGGTCAAGGCAGTAACAAGCAAAACTTTCCCAGCAGGATTTTTCCAAAATTGAGACATTTCCTCTAACTTTAGAAATTCTTGCAAATCTTTCGTGGTTGGCTCATTCACCTTAAGTTGAACATAACCAGCAAACCATCCAGCTGCAAGTGCTGGGTTCAGTGACGTAATCGGTGAGGCTAGAGCGGCGGTGAGGATGGCAAACGGATGACCTCTTGCTAAGGTGCAAGCAATCGCTGCAAAGACTGCATTAGAAATTGTCCAAATTGTAAAGAGTTCCAACCAATTAATGTCTTGATTCGACCAGATGCCCCAACCGATGAATACAAGAAATGCTAGAGGTATCAACCAAGGCAAAAGTTTTCCGAAAACACCACGTTTCGGCGGCAAAGATATTGATTTCAAATGCTCTTCATCAACAGTTTTCGATTCAATTTGTTGACCGATGCCATCCATGTGGCCTGCACCAACTACTGCGAGTATTTTCTTATCTGATGGTAATTTCATAATTTTGCCAGCGAGGTATTGGTCCCGTTCATCGATGAGTACTTCGCCGGCACCTGGTGAAAATGATTTGAGTTCTTCCATGAGAGACGAAAGAAGATCGGTGTTTTGCAGTAATTCATCAATATCAATTTCCTCTTCTTCATCGTCTTCTTCGAATAACATGCCCATGAGAAGTCGTACTTTTTGAAAAAAAGTCATTCGTTTCCATGCTCTTCTCAAGGTCACTTGGATATCTCTATCGATGAGGGCAATTTCCTTTCCAGCATTTTTTCCTTCTTCAACCGCTGCTAACAATTCTGCACCAGGTTGAAGGTTCTCATCTAACCCCAAACGTCGTTGTTCAGCACTCAACATAGATTGCAACAATACTAACGGTGCCTTTCCATCTTTGATGACCTTCAACAAACCTTCTTTGTCAAACCTTCTTTCCTGTACTAGGGCGTCATGTCTTGCTTGACAAAGTTCGACGGCTACAATATCTGGTTCGAATTCTTCGATATGTTGTCGCACCTCATCGACTGATTTTTGCGATACGTGTGCGGTACCAAGAATCCGAATCCTTGGTCCTAAGTCTACATATGGCATGTGCGTTCAACGTGAATTCAAAACTGAATTTGGACATTTTCACGAACGTGTGCTGCAACTTCCCACAATTCTTTACGTTCGCAACCTTTCATGCTCGCAACGATGTTTGAAGGAATCATACGAATTGCTTTGTTGAAACTTGTTGAAGATGCGTTGTAAAACTCTCTTCGATCTGCAAGTTGGTTTTCAATCGATACGAGTTCCTTTTGAAGTTGTAAGAAGTTTTGATTTGCTTTGAGGTCAGGATATTGCTCTGATAACATATTGATTCGCGGAAGCATGCCAGAGAGCACACCTTCGGCGGCGGCAACGCCTCGTACATCCCCTTGTTGAAGTGCACCAGCTGCGGCTTGTCGAGCTTTGGCAAATTCCTCAAAAATGCCTGCTTCATGTTCTGCATAACCCTTGACTGTGTTCACCAAATTTGGAATCATGTCATATCGTTGATTGAGGATGACATCAATGTCTGCCCAGGATTTGATTGCATTCTCTTCAAGATTTGTTAATCGGTTCCATGTTGCAATAAACCATCCTAAAAACATCAGGATGATAATTCCGGCGACAATTCCAATGATGACATTTGTATCCAACATAGTACTCGGTGCATGAATTTCCTTATTGAGACTTTCCTCATTCAAATCATCATCGTCTTCTATATCACAGGTTCATGAAATGTCAAAACAGTTGAAACAAAGAGTTATACCTTTGATTTCCGAAATAACAGCATGAATGTCGGAGGAAAAGACCGGGTTTTACGATTCGTTGGGGGCTCTTCCTTCCTCGCTTTCGATTACTTGGCGAATTCCACATGGGAACTCATCCTTCTGGGTATTGGAGCGTGGGGGCTCATAACATCTGTTATGGGTTATTGTCCATTCTACACGATGATGGGGCGCAACACCTGCCCACATTCATTCAAGCAAGTTACAGCGACTCAAGAATGATAGCGATTCCTTGCCCACCGCCTATGCATGCTGTTGCGATGCCATAGCGGCTGTTTGAACGCTTTAACTCATGAGCGAGTGTCAAGACGAGTCTTGTACCAGTAGCAGCAAGAGGGTGGCCTAGGCCAACAGCTCCGCCGTTTACATTGACTCTTTCG
>Ga0255776_10006805_pt1 | contig 11601 bp, 5 predicted proteins | sample 071ome_19_FD_179974 | JGI IMG/M metagenome (GOLD analysis project Ga0255776, IMG submission 179974) | Coastal salt marsh microbial communities from the Groves Creek Marsh, Skidaway Island, Georgia - 071413AT metaG (version 2) | ecosystem: Environmental > Aquatic > Marine > Intertidal zone > Salt...
TGTCATTCCCCAGGCATGGCGGGTATCGACCCCGTAGGTGTCAAACTCCTCCATGACCGAGAGCGGACACGCCGAACCACCTACGACCACCTGCTTCAGCGTCTCGACCCGCTGGCCAGAGCTTTTCAGATGCGCGAGGAGGTTGAGCCATACCGTGGGCACCCCCGCCGACATGGTGACGCCTTCCTCATTAATCAGTGCCGCCAAGGTTTCACCATCCCCCATTTTGTTACCGGGCATCACCAACTTGGCGCCAGCAACCGGACAGGCGTAGGGATTACCCCAGGCGTTGACATGAAACATGGGCACGATGGGTAGCACCACATCCCCCGCCGACATCCCAAGCGCGTCGGGCATGAGCGTGGCGTAGGTGTGCAAGACGGTGGATCGATGGCTATACATCACCCCCTTGGGATTGCCAGTGGTGCCCGAGGTATAACAAAGCGCACAGGCATCGCGCTCGTCGAGCTCAGGCCATTCAAAGGTCTCTGGCTGTCCGGCCATCAACTCCTCGTAGCAGTGGACATTATCGAGCGTGGTGTCCGGCATGTGCTCGCGGGTGGTCATCACCACCCAGCCTTTGACGTTGGGACATTCTTTGGCGACCTGCTCAATCAAGGGCATGAAATCAGGATCGACAAAAACGTACTGATCGTCGGCGTGGTTGATGATGTAGACAATCTGCTCTGGAAATAAACGGGGGTTAATGGTGTGGCAGACATAGCCTGAGCAAGCCGCAGCGTAATAGGTTTCGAGGTGCCGGTAGTCATTCCATGCCAGGGTGGCAATGCGATCACTGCGCTCAAGTCCCCAGGCCGAAATCGCATTGGCCAACTGACGACTGCGCTTGAACGCGTCGCGATAGGTATAGCGATGGCGGGGGTTATCTCGCGTGATGGACACGATTTCCTTGTGCCCGTGCACATTCTCTGCATGACGAATGATTGACGTGATCGTCAGTGGAATATCCATCATCAAGCCCTGCATGGGGGTCTCCTCTTATCGTGTGTGTTGTTAAATTCTTTGACTGTTGCTCTGAAATCTGCGTCCGGTGCCCCTACCGCGGTTGCGGCCAGACGGCTTGTCACTTCATGCAATACATCTAATGAGTGCAAAAGCATCAGGCACCCTGAAGGTACTATTAATAACTGGCCAGTAACCGGTCAGCAACCGGCCCGATATCCTGCTTCAAACGGAGGATAAACGCCAGCATCCCGCCTCTTCCACCGCCTTTTGCTCCTCCCCCAGTTTAATCAGGTGGGCAAGCATCGACAGTTTGGCCCATTCGTGCAGCCCTGGGTCAACATCGTTGTACACCACAACAACTAACTCATCGAGAGTAGCAGGGCCTGTCTCCTTTAAACCCGCCACCACTTTGGCCTCGCGCATCAAGCGATGCCGGACCAGTTTTTCTACCTCGGCTCGACAATCGGGAATGACCTCGCCGTGACCTGGCGCAATCGCTGTGACCGGAAAATCGAGCAACCGCTCGAGTGATGCAATGTAGGCTTTCATATTACCGCCCGGGGGCACAATGACCACAGTCGAACCATTCATGATGTGATCGCCGGCAAACACCATGCCCTCTTCCTCGAGCAAAAAACAAAAATGATTGTCCACATGCCCCGGAGTGGCGATGGCATGCAGCCGCCAATCATTGCCAACAATGCGTTCACCATCGACGAGCTGCTGCTCGGGGATAAAGGAGGTGTCCTGATGCTGATCGTCTTCGGTAACAGCGCCGATCATGGGAACGCTGAGCTCTCTGGCAATGATGGAAGCCGCGGGAGAATGATCAGGATGAGTATGGGTACACACAACGCGGGTAATCTTGCCAGCACCCGCCTCAAGGATGCGATCTATATGCTCGGGAATAGCAGGACCCGCGTCGACAACCGCGACGTCATCGGTCCCCACGAGGTAGGTATTGGTTCCCGCCCCAGTCATGGGTCCGGGATTGGGTGCTACCAACCGTCGAACCCGCGTGGACAGCTGCTCAACAACCCCCGCTTGCATTGGTATCAACCAACCAGCTGCGTGATGGGCACCACGGGGTCTACATCGGCATCGTAATCGACGCCCTCGACCTCAAACCCGAACAGCTGCAAAAACTCTCGCCGGTACCCGTCAAAATCAGACAGGCTCTTGAGGTTGTCGGTATCAATCTGGTCCCAAATCGCCGCGACTTCTGCCTGCACCTCAGGATCGAGCTCGAGACCATCAGCCCGGAGACGCCCTTCGTCATCAACGCCGCAGACATCGCCATAGAGCGACTCGCGAAACAACCGATTGACCTGCTCTATACAGCCCTCGTGAACACCGCGCGCCTTCATCACCTTGAACAAAATGGCGAGGTAAATGGGCATCGCAGGTATTGCCGCCGAGGCCTGCGTCACCACCGCTTTTAACACTGAAACCCGAGCATCGCCGCCGCGTTTTGCCAGCAACGCGCGGATATCCACCACACGCTTGTCGAGATCCTGCTTCGCGGCACCAATCGTTCCGTGCCAGTAAATATCCCAGGTAATCTTCTCGCCAATATAGGTGTACGCCGTGGTTTTCGCGCCGTCGGCCAAGACGCCTGCACCATCAAGTGCCTCAATCCACATCTGCCAGTCTTCGCCACCCATAACCGCAACGGTGTTGTCGATTTCTTCCTGCGTCGCCGCCTCTAAATGATATTCCTGAATCGCTTCCTTATCGGTGTTCACTCCTTTTTGCGTGGTGTCTCCACCAATAGGTTTCAACGTGGAGTTGTGCACGACCCCCGTTTTGGGATGAGTTCGTCGCGGCGCCGCGAGGCTGTAGACCACCAGATCAATCTGACCCAGATCGGCTTTTATTAAATCGATAACCCGAGTCTTCATCTCATCGGAAAACGCGTCGCCGTTTAGGCTTTTGGCATAAAGGCCCGCCGCCTCGGCTTGCTCATGGAAGCCCGCCGCGTTGTACCAACCCGCCGTGCCCGGTTTTTTCTCACTGCCTTCCTTTTCAAAAAACACGCCAATAGTCGACGCACCGCAACCAAACGCCGCCGTAATGCGCGAAGCCAAGCCGTAGCCGGTTGATGCACCCAACACCAGAACGCGCTTGGGCCCATCGGTGATCGGCCCACCGGTCTGCACGTGCGCGATCTGTCGACGCACGTTTTCTCGACAGCCTTCGGGGTGGGTTGTTGTGCAGAGGAAACCGCGAACGCGGGGCTTAATCACCATGTGTATTCCACCTTTGCTTGTGTGCTGGCGCCTAGATTCGAGGCGACAGAGTTTACCACGCGATAGCTGGTTGCTCAGGACTCATCCCATGCCACCGAGAGCATGAAATCCGACACAACCCGAACCCTGTCTTCTTCGGTGTCAATGTCGGCCACGTAAGCTGGATTGTCGGACTGCCAATGCTCAACCCCGGGGGCGCCCTCACCTCGCCAGCGCCCGCTGCCGTAGGGCCCATCACCCGCAACAATGGCCGGAATAATGCTGCCAGCGAGTATGACCGGATTCCCGGGCTTACCCCCAACCAGGGGACCCAGAAAGGTCGTTTTTTGGCTTCTTTGCTGCCACGCAGCGATCAGGTCTCGATAGGCGACCTCATCCAGCAGGGGCATATCAAGGGGAGTCACCAGCACGTCACCCAAACCCGCGGGCAGCGCCCCGAGACCCAGTCGCAAGGAGTCGGCCTGCGAATGTGTTTGCATGGGATGGCTGACCGTATTCACAGCCGACGTGTGCTCAAGCGCACGGCTAATGGCTTCGCCGTGATGGCCCAACACCACCATAATCGGCGAAATGTCTAGCGCGCGAAGGGCGCGCAACTGGCGGTGGATCAGGAGCTCGCCGTCAACCCTGAGCAGACTTTTCGGTCGCCCGCCCAAGCGACTGCCCGCTCCGGCTGCCAATAACACGGCACCGCCGATGGTCATGCTGCTCTACCCCTCATGGCTACTTCACTATCTTCACTATCCCAGCCGCATCAATGTGACGCACCGAGGTGACTCACCACGCTACCTTGAGAGTGGGCAACTGAAATGGCCTTGGTTGCACGAGCACTGCTCACGGCACAGCGGCTTCCCTGACTGCCCGCGGCCGCACAGTCGCTCGCCTCACAGTCGCTGGCGGCTCGACTGTTCACAACAAGGTGCGGCGAATGTCAGATAACAAAGCCACAAGCTCGGTCAAAAATCGGCCCGCGTCGCCGCCGTTAACAACTCGGTGGTCATAGGATAGCGACAAGGGCAGCTGTTTACGCGGCGCGAATTCACTGCCGGTCCACACCGGCTGCATCGATGCCCTCGATACCCCAAGGATAGCAACCTCAGGCGCATTGACGATCGGTGTAAAACCGCGGCCGCCGATGTTACCGAGACTGCTAATGGTAAATACACCGCCCTGCATTTGATCGGGCTTTAACTTTTTGTCCCGCGCCAAGGCGGCGACATGAGTCATTTCCTCGGAGAGCTCCCATAAACCTTTCTTATCGACGTCCCTGATGACCGGAACCACGAGACCTGCCGGGGTATCGACCGCCATACCAATATGACAATAATGCTTGTATACCAGCGTTTCGCCGCCCTGCGCGAGGGAGGTCTTTAACTTGGGATGACGCGCCAGAGCCACTGCGCAGGCTTTCAGAATAAATGGCATCGGCGTCAATTTGGTGCCGCGCTGTTCGGCCTCGCGCTTCATCTCTGACCGGAATGATTCCAGGTCGGTGATGTCGGCGTCATCAAACTGCGTGACATGAGGCACGTTAAGCCAAGAGCGACTCATGTTCGCAGCCGTCACCTTGTCGAGGCGAGAGCGGCTGGTCTCTTCGATGGCACCAAACTGGCTGAAGTCCACCTCGGGAATAGCCGGGATGCCTGCTCCCTGCCCGCCCGAGGTGGTACCTGAAGCACCCTGAAGCGCTTGCTGAACGAAGTGATGGAGGTCCTCTTTGAGAATCCGTCCACGAGTACCCGACCCCTTAACCTTTAATAATTCGATGCCAAATTCTCTGGCGAGCTTGCGAACCGCGGGCCCCGCATAAATCGCCCCACCCTCATTAGGGCTTCCACCCGCGGCGCTGTCGGGTGAGGCCACTGGACTGCCGGCACTCGACGGCGATTGCGGCTCAGTCTGGGGCGTTGTGGTAGTCGTGGTGCCAGAAGCTGTTGTTACAGCGTCGTGCTTGGCGGGCGAACCCACCGATGCACTTGGCGCGGTGTTTTCATGAGCGCCATTTTTTGGTGCCGCACTTTCTTGTGATACGGGGCTCTGAACTGACATCTCTAAAAGCGGGGCCCCCTGCCGCACTAACGCCCCTGCTGACACCAAAAGCTGAGTAATGGAGCCGGCTACAGGTGCAGGCACCTCCATGGACGCCTTGTCGGACTCCAGCAGGACCAAAGACTCTCCCTCGGTGACCTCCTGCCCAACCGCGACCAGCACCTCCACCAGATCCACGTCACCGTCAGTGCCGATATCGGGGACTTCCACGGTTATGACTGATGACTCAGCCGGTGAACTCGTATCGGCGGGCTTTTCGCCAGCATCTGGCGCGGGGGACGCATCGGCGGCTGAGGGCTGCGCAATGGAGGCGGCTGTTGACTCGGGAGTCGCGGAGATCGCTGTTTCAATCTCCACAATGGCGTCACCTTCGGACAGGGCGTCACCAACCGCTATTTTCAGTGCTGTGACGGTGCCTTCCGCGGTAGCGGGTATTTCCATCGAGGCTTTATCCGATTCCAACACGATAAGACTCTGGTCTACCGTCACGGTATCACCCACCGCGACAAGCACCTCGACGACTTCCGCGCCTTCGGCACCACCAATGTCGGGGACGGTTAGCGTAAGCGTTGCCATAGGGTTATCTCCGTACCAATCAGGCTAATCGAGGGTTGGATTTTTCGGCATCGATACCCAACGCCGTCATCGCATCCACGACAACCTGAGGCTTAAGTTGCCCCTCGTCGGCAAGTGACTTGAGGGCCGCCAGCACAATAAAGTCGCGATTGACTTCAAAGTGCTGGCGCAACTTGGCGCGGGTATCGCTGCGTCCGAAACCATCAGTCCCGAGAACCGTAAAACGCCCGGGAATAAATTCTCGCAGCTGGTCGGTGTGTGCTTTCATGTAATCCGTGGCGGCAATAAAGGGCCCCTGGGTCTGCTTGAGCTGCTGTGTCAGGTAGGACTCGCGAGGGCTCTCGGCGGGATGAAGCATGTTCCAGCGCTGGCAATCTTTGCCCTCTCGCGCTAATTCGTTCACGCTCGTGATACTCCAGACGTCCGCGGCAACACCGTAGTCTCGCTCCAGCATCTCCGCCGCCGCTTCCACTTCGCGGAGAATCGCACCGGCACCCAAAAGCTGCGCAGTAAGTGAGCGCTTGCTTTTGCTTTGGTGCTTTCTATACAGACCTTTTATGATGCCCTCTTCGACACCCTCGGGCATATCAGGCTGGTGGTAGTTTTCGTTCATCGTGGTGATGTAGTAGAAGCAGTTCTCCCCGCCCTCATACATGCGACGAATACCGTCCTGAATGATGATAGCCAGTTCATATGCATAGGCGGGGTCGTAGCTCACGCAGTTGGGCACCGTTGCGGCCAATAAATGACTGTGACCATCCTGGTGCTGCAGGCCTTCACCATTGAGGGTGGTTCGGCCCGATGTTCCCCCGATGAGGAAGCCGCGTGCCTGGCTATCGCCCGCCGCCCAGGCAAGATCTCCGATGCGCTGAAAACCGAACATCGAGTAGAAAATAAAGAAAGGAATCATCGGGTAGTCGGAAACGCTGTAAGAGGTTGCCGCCGCCATCCAGGCCGAGAATGCGCCGGCCTCGTTAATACCCTCCTCCAAAATCTGACCCTGAACATCTTCTTTGTAAAAAAGAATGCCGCCGGCATCGTGTGGCGTGTAGTTCTGCCCGGCAGCGGAATAAATGCCAAGCTGCCTGAACATGCCTTCCATGCCAAACGTGCGCGCCTCATCAGGAACAATAGGAACCACACGTTGCCCAATTTCCTTGTCTTTGATCAAGGAAGACAGGATGCGCACAAAGGCCATCGTGGTCGAAATTTCGCGCTTACCACTGGATTTCAACTGCGAGGCGAAGGTTGCTCGGGAGGGCGCAGGGAGGTGGTATGACGCCGGACGGCGGCATGGAATGTGCCCGCCCAGCTGTGCACGACGCTCACGCATATAGGCCATTTCGGGACTGTCATCGTCGGGCCGATAAAAAGGCACTTCCTTTAACGCGCTATCGCTAATCGGCACCCCGAAACGATCCCGAAACGCTTTTAAACTCTTTAAATCAAGCTTTTTCAGCGAATGGGTCTCGTTGCTCGCCTCACCCGCCTCACTGGTGCCATAGCCCTTAACGGTCATAGCCAAAATGGCCGTGGGACGCTGGGTTTCCTCGCAGGCAGCCGCATAAGCGGCGTAAACCTTGTAAGGATCATGGCCGCCCCGATTTAGGTACATGATGTCTTCATCACTCAGGTCTTTGACCAATTCCAGCGTCTCGGGGTATTTGCCGAAGAAATGTTCCCGGGTGTAGGCGCCCCCGTTATATTTAAAGTTCTGCAACTCGCCATCGCAGACTTCGTCCATGCGTTTCTGCAGTAAGCCGCTCTTATCGCGCTCCAACAGCGGGTCCCACTTGCGACCCCAGATCACTTTAATCACGTTCCAACCCGCGCCCCGAAAAACGCCTTCGAGTTCCTGAATGATCTTGCCGTTTCCTCTGACGGGGCCATCAAGGCGCTGCAAGTTACAGTTGATTACAAAGTGGAGGTTTCCCAGACCCTCGCGCCCCGCCAGGGCAATCGCACCCAGTGATTCCGGTTCATCGCATTCACCGTCGCCCATAAAGCACCAGATTTTGCGATCTCGATGATCTACCAAGCCTCTGTTTTGCTGATATTTCATGACGTGAGCTTGATAAATTGCCTGAATCGGACCCAGCCCCATCGAAACCGTCGGAAACTGCCAGTAGTTGGGCATCAGCCACGGATGAGGGTAGGAGCTCAGGCCGTTACCATCGACTTCCCGACGAAAATTGGTGAGCTGCTCTTCACTGATGTGCCCTTCGAGGAAGGACCGTGCATACATTCCAGGGGCGCTGTGGCCTTGATAAAAGACGAGATCACCGGGATGACCGTTCTCGGTACCCCGAAAAAAGTGATTCATCCCCACATCGTAGAGGGTGGCACTGGAAGAGAAGCTTGAGATGTGTCCACCAAGGCCGTCCTCATTATCATTGGCGCGCATGACCATCGCCATCGCGTTCCAGCGGATCAAGGATCGGATCCGCCGCTCCATGAACAGGTCACCGGGCATGGGACGTTGCTGCTCGGGGGGGATGGTGTTGCGAAACGGGGTCGTGATGGCGCGGGGAAGCGGAACGCCCGAATTCTCGGCATGCTGTGCCAGCGAGCTGACGATCTCACCACCGGCCTGAATACCACCATGACGCACCACGGCATCGAGGGCATCGAGCCACTCTTGACGTTCCTGCGCGTCAACTGCTGTTTCTATCATCGACCTTTATCCCCCAATCCTTGCGCGCGCTATGCGGCAGACTCAGCAGTAATTACTACCCTTGGGCTGCTTGATTTACGGCAAAACCTAGTTAAATTCCGTTTTAGAACTGTAAATTTCTTCGTATGAGCTCGAAATTTAAATTATTTTTGGCTGATTTTCTATCTAATTCCTTTTTAGAACTATACCAAATGCAAAAAAAATGCCCCTTCTTTTCAAAAATCAGGGGCACAGGCCTGCTAGTTACGCAGGCGTTGGGATGCGTCAGCGGAGCTTGTTACTCGTTTATCACCTCTGTTGTGTTGGCATTTGGCGATGAAATGCATCCACATCCTCAACCACCACCGCGTCAGCCAACGTGGCGAAAGGCGCATCGGCAAACTTGGTTCCTTTAAGCTGAATCAAAATGCGCCCGCTGTCCTCTGCCAGCATGGTGTCGCGGTAATAGGCCCTCGCCTCCTCCAAGGTCACCGCCTCGACAGCAGCGATGAGCCGAGCTCGGGTATCGAAGTCGTAACGCTCTCGCGTCCAATCGCTTATAAAGGGAGCCGCCTCTTCGGAAAGATTCTTCGGAGGCTCGGTGAGAGTAGTGATGACGCCCGCTTTGATTCTACTGAAATCCTCGTCAGTCAAAGCCTCCATATCCTCAGCAAACTCCGACCGATACGCGTCAAAGCGGGTAAGCATCTCTACCGGCGCTTTGACGGGAGTTTGGATATAGAGCCCGAGCATCGGATGATCGCCAAGCTCGGTAGCGAACCCCCCAGCCGCATACCCAAGCTGCTCTTCCGTGCGCAACTGATTAAAGGCGCGACTCGAAAGATGCGCGCTGACCAATTCACCCCGAGCCAAATTTTCGATGGTCGCTTCAGGTGCCGCAAACAGATAGAGCATGCCCAAATCCTCGATAGGCAGCGCTTCCTGATATACCAAGCGGGATCCTGGCTTTGGCGCGTAGACCGCAGGCCGTTGATAGCCCCCGCTTCCACCCGCTGGTAATGCACCACTCAACATCTCGGCAAGTTCGTTGGCATAGAACTGGGTGTAGTTTCCAAAGAGGTAAAGTCGTGTGTAAGCGCCTGCCAATTCGCCCGCGATAAATTGCGCCAAGGATTCCTGCGTGACCGCGTTGGCTGCCTCGATCAGGCTCTCGCGATCAAACTGGCCCGTCTGGGTAAGGCGTTGCACCGCGGGGAATAACTGTCTGACCGCGAATCCGAACCGGGCATTATCGAGCCCCCGCAAGTACCGATCGATCGCTTGTTCAAGTTCACGTGCAGTGGGCTTGATCCGTAGAGCTTCGACCGCGCGCTGGAGCAATTCGGGCTGCTTGTCGGAGAACCCCGATAATGTCAGCCGGAGTCCGAAGCCAGAGGAAGCCCCCACGTTCATACCGGCGATACCCGCCTCCGTAAACAGCGTTGTTTGACTGAGGTTGTATAGATCCGTCCACAGCGCATACATCACCTCGGCGGAGGCATCCGCTGCGCGGGAATCGGTATTGAGGTAGAGCTGGGTAAAACCCTTGGGCTGTTCGGGGAACGCTTCGCTGCCCTGCAGCCAAATTTCCAAATCCTCGGTTGCTACCAGTTTTTGTGGTGTTACCGGCCCGTGTGCTACCTCGAAAGACTCTGGCAGCAGGGTATTTAAGCTCGGCAGGCCCAGACCGTTGTCATTGGCAAGCGCCAGCTGATCTTCTACCGGTGCGAGGCGCAGGGGCTCTACCGCATATCGGCCCGCGTAAAAATGCATTTCCTCCGTCGCCGGCTCGTCTTTAGAAACGTACCAGACGTTCATCCGCTCAGGCACCAGTTGCGCCAACACCTCGTTGACGGCATTCGCGTCAAACCCATCAAATACGAAGGGCGCATTGATCACGTTCTCGATGGGGTAATTTTGCATCGATGCCGCGAGTGAGGACACGTAGGAAAAGTCGTTGATCTTTTCCAGAAAGCGGAACTGGTTGTTGAGCGATGTGTTCAACTCTTGCGAATAACGATCATCGATGCCTGTCTTGCGCAACGTCTCAAGGTAACCCATGAGCATATTGGTGATCTCTTCACGGTGTGCCATACCGGCTTCGGTCAAATCCACCTGAATGCTGAATGTGCCGTAATTGCCATAACCGTTGGGCGAAACAGTCGTCATGAGACTGCTGGCCCATCCCAACTCCTTCAATCGGCTGGCCGGCGTATTGGGCATCTCTGATCCCAAGACATAAGACAGGTAGCGATTTGGCTTTACGCGAAACTGATCGATGTTAGCGTCAATAAAAAAGTCGAGCTGCAACAGGCGTTGATCTTCCAAAGGTACATAGCGAACTAACTTACCGGCGGCCTCCTCAAAATTCAGCGGTGTGGTCACAACGGGCTTTTCGATACCTTTGACCGGGATGTCGGCGAAGTAGCGAGTCGCCAACGTCTCCATTTGATCCAGACTCTGGTCACTGACCATCGCCACTTTCATGATGTCCGCGCCGTAGTAACGATCATAAAAATCGAGCGTGGCCTCGTGCAGCGTGGATCCTTCCTTATCGGCAAGGCTCTCTAAATTGCCAATCAAAAATCGGTTGCTGGGATGGTCACCCATAAAGCTTCGGCCTAACTTAAACATGCCGAAGTAGTCCATTTCTCGCCGCATCGACCACTCGGCATTAACCGCGCTCTTTTCCTTCTCAATGTACTCGGGATCGAGCAAAGGAGTTTTGAAGAAGTGGGAGAATCGATCGAGTGCCCCTTCATAGGCGCTGTTTTTGATCTCGAACATGTAGTTGGTGATATCGAGCCAGGTGTAAGCATTCCGAGACCCACCGTTCTCATTGATATAGGTCATGTAGCCATCGATATCGGGGTAAGCCTCGGTGCCCATAAACAACATGTGCTCGAGAAAGTGCGCCATGCCCTGGTAGGCCATGGGATCAAACATCAAGCCAACGCCAACACTGAGGGCTGCTGCGGATTTCTCTACCGCGGGATCAGACACTAGCAACACCTCGATCCCGTTATCCAGACGAACCGCTCGATATTCGCGGCTGTCATTAGGGCTCTGCACGATTCCCGAGGTTACGCCCTCTGCTTCCCCCGATGG
>Ga0255776_10006808_pt1 | contig 11599 bp, 10 predicted proteins | sample 071ome_19_FD_179974 | JGI IMG/M metagenome (GOLD analysis project Ga0255776, IMG submission 179974) | Coastal salt marsh microbial communities from the Groves Creek Marsh, Skidaway Island, Georgia - 071413AT metaG (version 2) | ecosystem: Environmental > Aquatic > Marine > Intertidal zone >...
GCGCATCCGCACGTACATATTATATAAATAAATAATAATAATCAAACATGGCCCCAGCAGCAAAGAAAGGATCTAAGAAAGTCCAATCGTTCGTCGTCGATTGCACCCGACCGGTACGCGATGACTCTTTCGCGCGCATCGTTTTGGCGTCGGAATCCGGACCCTCCTGGCTTCTTTCGCTTTTTTATTTTTCTGAAGCCCTCTTTGTTTTCCCTCTCGCGCGGAGAGAAAACAGGATGATTTCGCGGATTCGTCTTCCCTCGCTTTCGGGATGATGCGAAGCTAACACTGACCTTTGCGCGCTCATTTCTCATCCCGCATATTTCATGCTTTCCGTTTCACGACGACGCACAGGTTGACGATGCCATCATGGACATTGCCTCGTTCGAGCAATTTCTCACGGAAAGAATCAAAGTTGGCGGCAAAGCGGGCGCTTTAGGCGACGCCGTCTCCGTGTCCTCGGACAAGAACTCCGTCACCGTCTCCTCCGAGTCCGCCATGAGCAAGAGGTACTTGAAATACCTCACGAAGAAGTACTTGAAGAAGCACAACGTCAGAGACTGGTTGAGAGTGATTGCCTCGAACAAGGATAGAAACGTCTACGAGTTGAGATACTTCAACATCGCCGAAGGTGGGGACGAAGGAGACGAATAAAAAGAGGAGTGGTAATGATAACAAGAAGGGATAAATGCTTAAGCGCATATATACGTAGTAGGATAATAAATTAGTATATTTTGAACGTCTGGGGTGATTCTCTCTCTTAAAGCGAGATGATGAAACCATATAAACGTGTGCGTTCCGGGGGGGTCACTAGGACCTGAAACCGAATTTATACTCTAGAGTAAATAAAAAAGAAGAGCGCGTCGTCGGCGTCGATGTTTTGATTTTGTGTGTCGTGTAATAACATATACTTTGTTGATACATGATAATGATGACAGTAATGATGACAACTTTAATATTATTCTTATTATTGTTTCTCTTTTAGTAGTATATAATAGTCGCATTTTACGTACTATGATACCACCGCGGCGGTATATATAGTCGTAATCAATCCGAGACTGATAACGCTACCAGCGAATTCGAGACTTTCTTCGACAGCTCTTGCACCTTTTTATTCTTCAAGAAAACTTCGTTTACGATCGCCGCGCTAACGAGAACTATTCCAATCCAGACCGGGAAAAATTCTGGTTTAGACGTAAAGACGAAACCAAATAATTTATTCGCTACGACTCTTTTGTAGAATATCTGACCGATTGGTCCGTGTAAGATGTATATGGGGAAGGAAATTGCCCCCAAGTACGTCAACGGTTTCCAGGACAACACGCTCGAGACCGAAAACTGGCTCGCCGGAGGACTATCACTGACTGTTTCGCGATGAATATTCATGGTAAACCACGCGAATAAGGGCACGAAAATGCATCTCGCAATCGCATCGGACATAGAAACGATCGAGTATCCTCTCCCGACGATCAAACCAATCATTAAGAGTAATGGAATGAGCGGTTTCTGAAGAATAGATTTTTTATTCACCTTCTCGAGGCCGTCAATCATGACCAATCGAGCAGAAACCGCGCCAATCAGTACGTCAATCGTCGAAAACAGCGGAGAAAATCTCACCGAGTTCCAAAATAACCACGACGGGTGCGTTTTCGGCGGCATGGTGCCCTCAAAAAACCCAAACCCAGAGACGTCGTAGCAATACGCAAACTTCACCAAACACGTCAACAAAATCAACTTCACGAACAATCTCTGTAATGCCTTGCGTTTTAATTTCGCGATAGAAGGCAACGCGTACGGTAAAACCACGAACGCAAACGTCAACGCGCTGAGAAACCACGTCGGCGCGTTCCACAACTCGGCGTGTGACGGGAACCACGATTGCGAGAGCGAAAAAGTCAAAGCGGCGTGCAAGGCAGATTTGGCCCACCCGTTGTATGTGACGTCGGCGATCAAAAACACCGGCAAGAACAGGATTTGCGTCGCAAAATACAGAGGATAATACCCCATGACTCTTTGAATCGTGTACGCTACTTTCGTCGGTAAAAATCTCTTCTCCGTGTGTTCGTACTCGTTCAACTCCGTCGCGGTGTACGCGGCGACGTACCCGGAGAGGACAAAGAAAGCACCAACCACGACGTTAACTTGCGATAATAGTTTTAACAACAGCGGATCTTTCGTCGCGCACGCGATGAAGTGACCAATGGCGATGTATCCAATCAGAAAGAATCGCATCGAGTCCATCGCGGGTAAACGCGGTTTTTTTATTGATTTCGTCGTATTTTCATTTGCTGAAGAAGACGCTTTGATTGTGTTTCTGTTGTTACTGCTGCCGGCGGCGGCGGTGATGATGGTGGTTCTTGAAGAAGAAGAAGAAGAAGAAGAAAGGTTGTTGTAACGCTTGTTGTTGTTTCTTCTCTTAACTGTTTGCATCTTCAACATCGTCGTCGTCGTTTTATTACTATAGAAAAGCGGTGATGATGACTTTCTCGAAACTTTTTTTATTACCGAAGATGATGACAGTAGTGGTGGTGCGATTGTTCTTCCACCATTTATAAGCATCATCATGGACGTCGACGATATCGATGTGGTTATTATTATTTACTATTATGACGTGGAGACGTTTTTTTTTGACGAAGAAGTTGTGAATGTTGAGGAAGAGGAAAAAAAGTGTCAGGGGATCCCTTAAACTAAAAACTAAAAGCCCTAAATTATATTTTGCAATTCATATATAAACTACTGAACCCAATAGTCTCATGGTTCCTTAGCAAAGTGGATAATGCGTCCGACTTCTAATCGGAAGGTCGGGAGTTCGATCCTCCCAGGAATCATTTTTTTTGGATAATAGATTTTTAAATAAAAAAACTCTCGTTTCCCGCGCTCAAACTGTACGGTGCCGACGCGACTCGTAAGATGAACGGTGGTGTCGGTGTGAACACTCGCGATAAAAGAAAATATACATAACTCAGCGCGCGTTTTTGGTCTCTCTTTGTGTGTCTGTGTCTGTGTCTGTGTCTGTGTGAAAGAGAGAGAGACAGAGAGAGAGAGATAAAAAATAGATGAAAACGAAGACGCACATAATAGATGCCTTGGATGAGTTCTACGGCGTGCGACGACGACAAGAAGAAGAAGAAGAAGAAAGAGGAGAAAAAATAGGAGGAGGATTGATCGATGAAGATGAAGACATGGACGAGTTCGACGAAGATGTCGTCTGCTTATTCGAAGAAGAGAAGAAGACTGGTGGTCGCACGACGACTGGTAGTAACGGTAATGGTCCAGGTTTCGACGACAAAAACAACAACAATAACATCCTCCAAGAAGATAAAACGACGCAAACGACGAGACTTAGACCTACCGCCGCTCTGTTCGATGGAATACACAACGGCATAACCTCTCTCGGGAGAGGTGTCTCGACGGGAGCGCAGTTTCTGGGAGATACGGTCGTTTCGGGAGTACAAGTCACGACAAACGCGAGCGTTTATTTGACCAAAACGACCGTAAATATAGGAAAAGACGCGATGTTGCACTCGTTCAACGCGCTCTCGTCGACGTTGATTTCAGCGAATGTGGACGAAGAGTTGATCGACGACATGTCAAACATCTTGTTATCCTCCGCCGAAGAACAACGCGCTTCGTCGTCGTCGTCGTCGTCGTCGTCGTCGACGACGACGCTTAGAAGAGGTCTTTCGATCGAGACGATACTTTTAGATACCGCCACAAACACGAAACGAATGGCATCGTCACTTTCCACGACGTGTTTGTGTGGTAACCGAATAGAAAAGGCGAAAATGCAGCAGCGAATGTGTTCGTATTTACAAACCGTCGTGTGTGAAAAGTGCTTCTCCGGCGACACTCGAATCATAACGCGCGACGTCTTGTACAGCTGGGATTTCATCGAGAAACCGGTGTGTAAACAGTCTCTAAAATTTTTAGAAGACACGTACGCGACGCCGGTGATTTCCTTGCGAAAACTCGGAGAAGTCAATCGATATTACTACACGACGAGCATTTCTTCCAAAGAAGAGTTCACTCGTTTGCGAGGCTTTCTGGATTTGCAGATTAAAGTCGCCTCTTTGTTCCATTCCGTGGGTGAGAAGTTGAGGGCGTATAAAAAAAACAACGGCGAGAACGACGATGGTGAAGATAACGATGCCGATGCAAGAAATCGTAAAGTGCTCTTACACTTTCTGGCGTCCATACCAGACGACAAGCGAAGACTCGTCCGAGGCGGCGACGACGCGAAAGTTTCCGTCAAAGAGCTCAAAGAGTTGCACGAATTTCGCAAACAGAGCGAAATTTGCGAGTACCTCAGAGCGATTGAAGACGAAGTCGTCAATGTCTTGGAGAGTCTCGCGTCGTGAACGAGCGAAAACAAACAAACGCACCTGCCATATTTTTTTAGAGCTTAGTTGTAGTTTTAGCGCCGCGTACGTACCCATGTCGTCGTAGTAGTATTTTTTTCCCGCACTTTTCGTCCTTCTCCTGTGTACGTAGTTGACAACTTTTGAAATCTCTTCAGAAACACAGACGCGGATTTACACTACGTTCTTCTTCTTCTTCTCGCAACCAACAGCGCGCGCGCGTGCGATCAATTCCGATGACGATGCGAGTGCGTACGATGAAAGACGAGAATACCACCGCTCAAAAGAGTAATAATAATAATAATAACAACAACAACAAGCAGTTAGCCGCTCTCTTCTTGGTCGCATTAACCTTGGAAAACACCTTTTCCATGCTCGCCAGAAGATACGCGGTTGGAATTTTACAGTTGGATTTTTCAAAGAACGTTGTCTTGTGCGCGAACGAGTTTATGAAACTCGCGTTTTCAATCTTCATGAAATATCGAAAAATGGACGTTAGGAGCTTAAAGGGACTGAAAACGCACGTTTTCAAGAGGGTGGTGAAAACGGCGACGCCAATGCTGGTGCCGGCGTTTGTATATTTAGTGGTAAATTTGATTTCGTACCCGTCGTTGCAACGCGTGGACGCGTCGGTGTTCACGGCGATTTCAAATTTGAAAGTATTAGCGACGGCGATATTCGCGCAAATTTTGCTCGATTCGAGAATATCAAACCGAGTGTGGAGAACGTTGACGCAATTAGTTTTAGGGGTGACTTTGATTTCCTGGGAATCGTCGCCGAACAATCCGGTGATTCACAAACGCGTCCATCAAAATTGGTACGAACACATTAGCGATTTGTTTGATTTGTCCTACGCCTTCGGTGTGTTTCTGGCGCTCTTGCAAACGATGCTGAGCGGGTTCGGGTCGGTATATTTCGAGAAAGTCTTGAAGAATAGGGCAAAAGAAGACGAGGAAGAGAATTTAGGTAAGAAATTAGACGTGGAGTCACCGTCTTCGGCGTCTTCGGCGAAGATATCGTCGTTTTCTTCTTCCACGGAACTCGACGTTTGGGATAGAAATATTCAGCTGGCGTTGTGCTCGATTCTGATATACACGCCAATATCTGTGTACGAGACGAAAGGAAATCTCTTTCAAGGATGGACCTTTCTCGTTGTAGTCATAGCAGCGTTGCACGCGCTTGGTGGCATATTAGTCGCCTTGTCTGTTTTATATTCCTCCTCAGTAACGAAGACGGTCGCCGTGTGCGCTGCGTTGGTATTAACGACGGTTATGGGTCACATTTTGTTCTTTGAACCTTTAAATGGCCCAATATTACTGGGGTGTGCAATGGTCATCGTTTCTGTGTGGGCGTACAAAGACGACGCGATAGTAGAATCAAAACTTAGAAGCGCAGGATTCGTAGTATAATTTTTTATTAAAGTCTGTTGAGCCGCGAAAACAGATCACAGATCAAAACAAAATCCTCATCAGTATAAACGTTTATGTTTCCTTCTCCTTTTCTTTTTGTCTTTTACAAACATTTATATACAGTGTATGTTTATATACATGTATACTCTTATGTGTTAGTATTATTATTATTATCATTGTGATGATGATATATACATCTCCTTTCCTCCTAACCGGTGTTTTGCAAACCACTCGCGATACCTTTGATGGTGATGATGAGCGTATCGTTCACCGCCGATTTGTACGCATTTGCACTCGGATGCAGCTTCATCATATCTTGCGCCCACGGCAACGCTGGATCGTACTTCAATTCATCGAAAGAACTGTCGTTGCTGGCTTCCATCTCTTCGATTTCGCGCTGTTTCTTCAAGTAAGCGCTTTGAATCACGTTCAGAGGCGTGATGTAGATCGATCGCATTTGCAACTTATTCTTCAACTGCTGATGTTGCGCCGGACACTGTTGGCCGTCGACTTCAATCTTTGACTCTGGGTTAACCAACAACTCTCTTCGATCGGCAATTTCCAAAACGTGGTCGATCGTCGTCATCAACTCGTTTCTCAATTCTTTACCTAACGTATTTCTCAAGCGTTCATCCACCAAGGTCTTCTCGTAATATTCAACGACGTTCAAATCAGCTTTGGCTAAAACCATCTCGACTAAATCCATCGTCACTTTAAAAAATGGCCATTTCTTGTGCATTTCTCTAAGCGTGCTCAGTTCGCCTTCCTGCGCTTTGATCTCGGCGAATGCGGCAGACATACCGAGCCAGACTGGAAGTTGGAAGCGACTTTGGGTCCAGGCAAAGATCCACGGAATCGCTCGCAAAGCTGTAACTCCAGCGTTCGGTTTCCGCTTACTCGGGCGCGAGCCGATGTTCAAACTTCCCAATTCCGTGCTTGGTGTGCTTTGCGCAAAGTACGGAACAAAATCAGGGTTTTCAAACACAACCGATCGGTACCTTTTGCACGAAGCTTCGCTCATTTTTTTCATCACGACTCTCCATTCTGGTTTTGGACCTTCCGGCGGTTTCAAAGTGTGTTCGAGAACCGCGGCAGTGTATAAATCCAAAGTGTGAAAGCAGTTTTCTTTCTCCCCGAAATCTTGTTCAATGACTTCGCCTTGAATGGTGACGCGGATAGATCCATTCACCGTTCCTCCCGGTTGCGACATGATAGCAATGTGCGCTGGACCACCGCCTCTGCCAACGGTACCACCTCTGCCGTGGAACAACGTCAAGTGCACGCCAAATTCCTTGGCAACCTCACCCGCTTTCTCTTGGCCCTCGTACAACCCCCACGCCGCGGCGAGACGTCCAGCATCTTTACCAGAATCCGAATATCCAATCATAACTTCTTGCTCGTTGTTTCTTAACGTTTTCATGTAACATTCGACGGAGAAGAGTTGTCTCAAAACTCTCGGCGCGTCGTTCAAATCGTCCAGACGTTCAAACAAAGGCGCGACTCTCAGCGACGTTTCCAAAGTCCCGCCACACTCTCTCTGTAACAAAACAACCGCCAAAACGTCCGAAGCACTTGTCGCCATGGAAATTACGTACGTTCCTAAGCTCCCCGGAACCTTCTTTTGAATATGCGCAATCATTTTGAACGTGTCAAGAACCTCGCGAACTTCGTCCGAACACTCCAACTGGTGCGGGATCAACGGACGCTTACCTTCGATTTCGCTCTTTAAAAACTCAATCTTCTTTTCTTCGCTCCATTCCTTATAGGAACCCATGCCCAAGTGCGTGGTGATTGCATCAACAGCGTCGGCGTGACGATCAGATTCTTGTCGAATATCGAGCTTGACGAGATTCAAGCCGAAGCATTGCACTTGACGAATAACGTCGAGCAAATAGCCATTGGCGACTTGTTCGTCGCCGGATTCCATTAACGATTCGTAACAATGCATCAATGGGCCGGACAAATCTTCTTTGCAGTGAATAAACCGTTCAGAACCATCGTCCAGATCCAACTCGATGGACGGATCGGCGACAACTTTTTGCAATTGCTCCATTGTTTCGTACAATTTGTCTCTCAACTCGCCCAAGACGACTCTGTACGGTTCGTTTTCCGGGATAGTTTTCCAAAAGTCCGTGTAGTTACGTCCTCTGCGGATTTCAAACACGACCGAGTCTTCTTCGTGTGGTCTGTTGGCAACAATTTCGTCGACAACTTTTCGAAAAGATGGCGAGCACCTCCACATGGCGAGATCGAAAATGAGCTGTTCGATAGCTTTGAAATATAAAGTTGTCGCTTGCAACCTGGCCAGATAGACGGAGTCTCTCGTGCACGTGGCCGTGACGTACGGGTTTCCGTCGCGGTCTCCACCCATCCACGAGCCAAACGTGATAATCGAACGATCCAAAGGGAGTCTGCTCAAACCGTGATTCAATAACGAAGTATCCACCCGTCTCATGAATCTCGGCACACCGGCAAAAATCGTATTCGTAAAATATGTCAAACCTCTTCGCATTTCGTCCTGCGGCGTCGGCGGCGCGCGGCGGATTTCGTCGGTCCTCCATGCCGAATGAATGCAGCACCGAATGGACTCTAAAATTTCTTCGCGTTCAAATCGCGAGAGGCGAAAACGTTGCAAATTGATCAGATTATTACGAATTTTACCGTAATTCTTCAACAAAGATTGTCGCAACGCTTGCGTCGGGTGCGCAGTTAACACCAAATCGACGTGTTGGTTACACAACGCGTCGTAAATCGCGTTTGGATCCATGCCGTTGGCCACCATACCTTTAATTGCGCCGTTGGTCGTCTTCGCCGGGCCTCTCGGAATATCGTCCAAACGCGCGTGTCTCTCCTCCATACTCGTCGCCACGTGTTCAGAGATGTTGTGCAGGTTCAACAAGTTTGAATATGCCGAAGACAACATCAACGTCTCGTCCAACTTTAACGCGTCCAGCGTGGTTTTCAACTTGTCAAAGTCCTCCGGGGAGTGCGACTCGCTAAACGTTTCTGAAATCTTATACACGTCCATAATTTTATTCAACATTTCCTCTCCGGCGGTTTCTTTCACTATGGAAAAGAACATTTCTCTCATGAGTTCGTCGGATTCCGCCACGGCTTCCGCCGTATCGAACGTATTCGTTTCCCCGGTCCCTGACAAATAACTCGATTCGTTGATGAGTTTAGACATTAATTTCCCAGTCTCCGTGTTGATCATGGATTGAGAAAACCTTCGACTGTGCAGAGGCTTGTTCCCGTTCGGCGCATTGTCGCCTTCGTTGTTCGTGTTGCCGCCGAATAACCCCATCTCGACGTTTGATTATGTGTATGTGTTTCTTTTTAGCGAGAACAAATAAAAAGTCACACACACTTACACAAAGCCGCCCCCGCCTCGATGAATATTCCGTAAAACAAAATTTTATGCACAAAGAGTGAGTATTTTTCTTCTTCTTCTTCTGCTCTTGCGCGCGAAAGAATGCTCCGATCTCTCTCTCTCTCTCTCCTCTTTCTCTCTCCGTCGCGATCCGAGAGACGATCTGCTACTCGCGCGCACCCGTGGTGGTTCTTTCTTTCTCTCTCTCTCTCTCTCTTCTCTTTGTGTTTTGTGAGGGAAGAGACGCAAAAAAAAGAACACGAAGAGACTTTTTGACAGTTTGATTTTTGTGAGTTTGTGACTTTTTTTTTTCGTTTTTCTTCACACAAAGAAAAGAGATAAAAAAAAAAAGCGCGAGACGAGAAGATGATGCTCGCATCGACAACATCAATAACAACTATAGCAATAACATCATCATCATCGTCGTCGTCCGTTAGAAGAACTGCGCAACAGTACTATCCTCAAAATCAAAGTCAGAGAAGAATATCGAGAAGAACGCGGGTTATTTCATCGTCGTCGTCATCTTTAAAAATACTAAAAAATTCGTCGTCCTCGTCGTCGTTGTTGTCGTCGGCGGTGGTTGTTGTTGGCGGCTTTAACAACGCGACAACGTTTTCGTCCTCTTCTTCTTCTTCTTCTTCGTTCAACGGAAAGAAAATGAAGGCTACTGCTAATAAAAACAATAAAAGAGGACGAGAACTCGCGGCGACGAATGCCGCCGCTGCGAGTGGAGAGCCGAAGAAGTTATGGGGTGGAGCGTTCAGCGAGAAGATCGATCCGCTCATGGAAAAGTTCAACGAAAGTTTATCCTTTGACCGACGAATGGCGCTGGAAGATATCGAAGGATCCATCGGGTACGCATCCGCGTTAGCACGAACTGGGATCATCACCGAAGAGGAGAAGAATGAAATCCACAAAGGTTTGAAGATAGTTTTGGAGGAGTGGCAGAGCGGTTTGTTCGTCGCGAAAGAAGGCGACGAGGACATTCACACCGCCAACGAACGACGGTTGTGCGAAGTCATCGACTCAAACATCGGAGGAAAGTTACACACGGGGAGATCGAGAAACGACCAAGTCGCCACGGACACGAGAATGTGGTTGAGAAAAGAATTGACGGTGCTGAGAAAGTACCTGAGAACGTTGATTGAAGTTGCAATCGACAGAGCAGAAAAAGAAGTGGATCACGTCATGCCGGGATTTACGCACTTGCAGTCGGCGCAGACGGTTCGCTTTTCGCACTGGTTATTGTCGCACGCCGCCGCGTGGCAAAGAGACGACATGCGTTTGAACGATTTGATGCCAAGAGTGAACACGATGCCGCTAGGGAGTGGCGCGTTAGCTGGGAATCCATTTGGTGTCGATCGACAACTCTTGGCGAAAGATTTGAACTTTGAACGCGTTTGTCCAAACTCCATGGACGCAGTTTCCGATCGCGATTTCGTCATCGAAACTATGTTTTGGGCAAGCATGACGCTCATGCACATCTCGAGATGGTCGGAAGATTTAATCGTGTACTCTTCCCAGCAGTTTGGCATGATGCAGATGTCTGACGCGTATTCCACCGGAAGTTCCCTCATGCCGCAAAAGAAAAATCCAGACGCGTTGGAGTTGTTGAGAGGCAAAGCCGGGAGACAAATCGGAACGTTGACAGGTTTACTTTGCATTTTAAAAGGCACGCCGACGACGTATAACAAAGATTTCCAAGAAGGGTGGTTGGGCATGTTTGAAACCGTGGACACGATGTCAGATTGCTTGCAAATCGCCGCCGGATGTTTAGCGACGATGAAGTTGAACCCGGAGAAGATGAAATCGTCTCTCGTCGCGGAAATGTTAGCCACGGATTTAGCCGAATATTTAGTGAGAAAAGGCATGCCGTTTCGCGAAACGCACCATATCTCCGGCGCTGCGGTGAAACTAGCCGTAGATAAGAAAGTTCCGTTAGACCAGCTCACCGTGGACGATTTGAAACCGCTTTGCGACAAGTTTGAGGACGACGTCGCAGAAATTTGGTCGTATGAAAAGTCCGCGGAGAGCAGAGACACGGAAGGCGGGACCAGTCGCAGATCCGTTCTCGAACAGTGCGCAAAGTTAAGAGCGTACTTGAAAGAAACCGAATTGTAAACGACAACGACGACGACGAAAGAGAAACCGTGTCAACGAGTGATAAAAATACAATCCACTTTAGATGTTCTTAACTTGATACATTACGCACACGTTTTAAGATGTGGTGATTTGAGTAAACCGCCTTTTTTTGTTCCTTTCACGCACATGACGCACAAAAGTTTTTCTCACGACCTCGCGACCACAGTGCAAAAAACTTTATAAATTGACAAAGACAAAATGTTCCGTCTCTCCGTCCTCCTCCTCCCTCTCCTTCTGCTGGCTTTTGCGATCGAGCCATCTCAGCAATCATCCGTGGACGACGTCGTGAAGACGCGTTTACACGACTTGAGGAAGAGAAG
>Ga0255776_10006812_pt1 | contig 11595 bp, 8 predicted proteins | sample 071ome_19_FD_179974 | JGI IMG/M metagenome (GOLD analysis project Ga0255776, IMG submission 179974) | Coastal salt marsh microbial communities from the Groves Creek Marsh, Skidaway Island, Georgia - 071413AT metaG (version 2) | ecosystem: Environmental > Aquatic > Marine > Intertidal zone > Salt...
CGCACCATAATCACCGCGCTCTCTCAGGTATTCACCCCAGTCATTTAGCGTGGTTGGCCAGTCGATGTCGTAGCGGGTATCTGCGTTCTTCAGCCAGTCTGCAAGTACTGGATTGTCATTGACCCGGAGACTGGTGAGATTGAAGGTCTTCTTAGCTCCGCGGTAGCCGTGGTCCCGGTCGTATTTGAGAAGGCCGCGTTGCAGGGCCTTGTTAGCGGCTTGTTGGCGTCGCGCGGTGATGGTGGTGTAAACGCTATAGCCTGCGGTGTAGGCGTTGTGTCCATAACGGCGGATCATTTCCTGGCGGATCATTTCAGCCACATAGGGGGCACTGATTTCAGATGTGGCGCCATGGTAGCGTGCAGTGACAGGCTCTCGGATCGCCGCTTCGAATTCGCTTTCGGATATCTTGCCAAGGGTAAACAGTCGGGCGAGCACATAGTTCCGACGTGAGAGTGCTCGCTCCGGACTGCGGATCGGGTTCGCGGCGGACGGTGCCTGTGGCAGACCTGCGATCATTGCGAGTTGGGGAAGGGTAAGCTCCTGAATGGACTTCCCGTAATAAACCTGAGCTGCAGCTTCGATACCATAGGCGCGCTTACCCAGGTAGATCTTATTGACGTAGAGCTCGAGGATTTCTTCTTTGGACAGCACGCTTTCTATTTTTAGTGCGAGTAGTATCTCAGTGAACTTGCGTGAGAAGGTCTTCTCACTACTCAGATAGTAGTTTTTGGCTACCTGCATGGTGATCGTGCTACCACCAGATTTCTTACGCCCGGTGGTTACCAGGTCGAAAACTGCCCGTGCAAGGCCTTTCAGGTCTATTCCAGAGTGCTCAAAGAAGCCGTCATCTTCAGAAGCGAGAAGTGCGTCAATGAATTGAGGGGGGATTTCCTGATATGTAATAGGGGTGCGTCGTTTCTCACCAAATTCCGTGATTAATAAACCGTCAGCGGTATATACACGCAGAGGCGTCTGAAGATCGACATCTTTAAGCGCTTCAGCCTCTGGGAGCGTGGGTGCGAGGTACAGGTAAACACCGGCTATGGCCATGGTGGCACCAGCTCCGATAGACATAAACAGCCAAAATGCAAACTTGAGGAGCGGAGTTGCCATATTCATAAAAAAAAGATCGTTAAAATCCGGTAAAAGCCAGTTAATATGCGGGTTGCAGCATTATAAGCGTTTTTTGTTCTTTTCGCAGGATTGTGCTTATAATGACTCCAACTATATAGGATCTGTATGAGCTTGTGCGCGCAAGTTCGTGAAACAGAAGGGGAATTTGTCGTGCTGGGCAGCCTGTTTAAGAAGAAGAATAAGGCGCTTCTTGGAGTGGACATCAGTTCCACATCCGTAAAAGTGCTAGAGCTGAGCCGCCAGGGTGACCGCTATCAAGTGGAAGCCTATGCCACGGTCCCGCTCCCACCCAATGCCGTGGTTGAGCAGGGTATCAACAATGAAGAAGCCGTTGGCGAAGCCATTCGTCAGGCGGTAGTCCGTTCGCGTTCGAGCGCAAAACAGGTCGCTTTGGCCGTTGCTGGTTCTGCTGTAATCACCAAAACCATTGATATGAATGCCGGTCTGAGCGATGACGATATGGATTTTCAGATCCGTGCCGAAGCTGACCAGTATATTCCTTATCCGCTCGAAGAAGTTGCTCTCGACTGGGAAGTAGTGGGACCAAGCGATAAGTCTCCCGATCTGGTCAAAGTTCTGCTTGCTGCATGTCGTTCTGAAACCGTTGAGCGTCGGAAGGATGCCGTCGAGATTGGTGGCTACGAAGTTGCTAAAGTGGACGTCGAAGCATTCTGCACAGAACGTGCGTATTCGCTGCTTGAAGCCCAGGTCGCAGGCGACGATGTTGAAACCGTTGCTGTGATCGATATCGGCGCGACTATGACGACGCTCAGTGTGATGCATGAAGGTAAGTCGATCTATACCCGCGAACAGCTGTTTGGCGGTAGTCAGCTGACTGAAGATATTATGCGTCGTTATGGTTTGAGCGAAGAAGAAGCGCAGCGCGCTAAACTTGAGGGCGGTGTGCCTGATGACTATGAATCAGAAGTGCTGGGACCGTTCCGTGAGGCGGTTGTTCAGCAGGTCAGCCGGTCACTACAGTTTTTCTATTCGTCCAGTCAGTTTAATGATGTCGATTACATTGTCCTCGCTGGTGGTACTTCGTCGATTCCAGGTCTCGAAGAACAGGTTCAGAGCACGCTGGGTACTCCGACTGTAGTGGCTAACCCATTTGTGAGTATGACACTGTCTCAGCGGGTAAATGCCACCTGGCTTGCTAATGATGCACCTTCTCTGATGATTGCAGCGGGTCTGGCGATGAGGAGTTTTGACTGATGGCAAATATTAACCTCCTCCCGTGGCGTGAGGAATTACGCGAAGAGCGTAATAAGCAGTTCTATGTGGTTTTAGGGGCTGTGGTTGCTCTGTGTGCCGCTGTGATTTTGGGTATTTATAACTATAACGACAGCGCAACTGCAGACCAGCGAGCCCGGAATAGTTTTCTGACAGCTCAGATTTCGGGGTTGGATGCGAAGATTATTGAAATTCAGAAATTGCGCGAGACGCGCAGTGAACTGATTGAGCGTATGGAGCTGATTCAAGCGCTGCAAGGTAACCGTCCTGTGATTGTCCGTGTATTTGATGAGGTCGTTCGTTCTGTTCCCGAAGACCTTTATTTCACTAAGCTTGACGTTAAGGGCGATAAGGTGACTATTGCCGGCCGTGCCTCATCTAACAATCGCCTTTCTGCACTGATGCGTAATTTTGACGAGTCAGAGTGGTTTACCGACCCAGCCCTTATTAAGGTTGAATCTAAAAGCGCTGGAGTGAACGAGTTCGAAATCGTTATGCGTCGTATCAACCCGAAAGATGGTGAGGAGGGTGGCAATGGCTGACAATAAAGTGGCTAAGCCGACGCTGGCAGAGCAGCTCCAAGGTTTTGATGTCAATGATATCGATTGGCAGAATATGGGCTCCTGGCCGTTGTTGGGCAAGGTTGTGTTTTGTGTACTGATTGCTGCTGCATTGGGGTTTCTTTCCTTCATGTTGTTGTTCCGTGATCAGTGGTCCGCTCAGGAAACACTGGAACGCACGGAAACCCAGCTGAAAAATGATTTTGAGGCTAAAGCTTTTAAAGTCGCTAATCTTGAAGAATATAAGACGCAGATGATTGAAATGGAGACCAGCTTTGGTTCTCTGCTTAAGCAGCTGCCGAAAGACACAGAAGTTCCTGGTTTGATCGACGATATCAGCGCAACAGCACTGAATGCCGGTCTCAATCTGAAGGCAATCGACCCGCAGGATATGGTGAATACTGAATTCTATAAAGAATTACCTATCAGCATTGAGGTCGAAGGCGGCTATCATGAAATGGCGGCATTTGTTTCTGGTGTGGCGGCTTTGCCGCGTATCGTAACACTGCATGATTTCAATATCGTAAAAGGTGGTGACCAGGAGCGCCTGTCGATGGAAATCAAGGCTAAGACATACCAATACGATGCTGATGGGAGAGCGAAATAATGAAACAACTCTTCCTGATTCCGGTTGTTGCTTTAGCTGCTCTTTCCTCTGGTTGTTCAAATTCAGCTAATAATGGCGATTTGCAGCAGTTTGTTGCCGATGTGATGGCTAAGCCGAGAGGCCGTATTGAGCCAATTCCGGAGTTTAAGCCATACGAATCTTTCAGTTACAGTGCCTCGGCGTTACGGTCACCATTCAGTTTGCCGGTGATTATCAACGAAACAAACAGTGTCGGAGCAAATGGCTTTAATATTCGCCCGGATATGGACCGCGCAAAAGAATATCTTGAGCAATTTAATATTGACACGCTATCGATGGTAGGAACGCTGCAGAAGCCAAACGGAGACCTTTGGGCTCTGGTAAAAGATGGCAATGGTGGTGTCGTTCGTACGAAGGAAGGCGAGTATATGGGCCGTAACCATGGCCGAATCGTAGCGATCAGAAGTGATCGCATTAATCTGATTGAAATCGTACCTGATGGTCACGGTGGTTGGCTTGAGCGCCCCCGGACGCTGGCGTTGAACGGAATGGCAGGAGAATAATGATGAAACTAATAAACAGCATCCGTGTGGCCGGTCGGGCTCTGGTCTGCGCGACAGCTTTCCTGTCTGTAGACGCTTTGGCTGCGACCCTGACAGATCTTAACTTCTCGACAGCTGCTGGTGACGTCACCCAGCTGGAATTGGTATTTGATTCCACTCCACCTGATGTAAGTGGTTATACGATCGAAAAGCCGGCGCGTATTGCGCTTGATATGCCGGGTGTCGATAGTGCTTTGACAAACAAGCGTCACAACATCGGCAACGGCAATGCCCGAAGTGCTACAGTCGTTGAAGCGAAAGACCGTGCTCGTCTGGTAGTTAACCTGAATCAACTGGTTCCTTACTCGACCGAGGTTCAAGGCAATAGCCTGTTCGTACGGATTGGTGATGGTGAAGAGGTGCAGGCTTTCAGTGATTCAGGCTCTGGTGCTCCTGTGACTGGACAACCTGCTTCTTCATCGGATCTGAAAGTAGTTAATGTTGATTTCCGTCGTGGAAATCAAGGGGAAGGTCAGGTTCAGATCACTCTGAGTGATGACCGTGCATCGGCAAATATTCGTCGTGAAGGTTCGAAGATCATTGCAGACTTACCCGGAGTGGTTCTGCCTGACGCACTGAGCCGTCGTCTGGATGTAATGGATTTTGCGACCCCGGTGAAATATGTTGATACCAGTGGTACGACTTCTGGTACCCGTATTGTGATTGAGCCTCAGAGCTCGGAATTCGATTATCTGGCATATCAGACGGATAAGTTGCTCTCAATTAACGTAACGCCTCCACCTACAGATGAAGAGCTTAAGAAGGACAAACAGTTTCCATTCACTGGTGAAAAACTGTCTCTGAACTTCCAGGATATTGAGGTCCGGGCGGTACTGCAGCTGATAGCTGACTTTACTGGTCTGAATCTGGTTGCGTCTGATTCTGTTGGCGGCAATATTACCCTTCGTCTGCAAAACGTACCTTGGGATCAGGCTCTTGATCTGGTTCTTAAAACTAAAGGACTTGGCCAGCGCCAGATGGGCTCTGTACTGCTGATTGCTCCTGCTGAAGAAATTGCAGCTCGCGAAAAGGTAGAGCTGGAAGCTGTCCGTCAGGTCGAAGAGTTGGCGCCGCTGTCTACCGAATACATGCAGCTTAAATATGCTAAGGCGGCAGATCTGGCTGAATTACTGACCTCTGAACAAGGCCTTCTCTCTGAGCGCGGTAGTGCGGTTGTAGACGCACGTACCAATACCCTGCTGATGAAAGATACTGCAAGCAATCTGGAAAGAGTGCGTGAAGCTCTGGCTATGCTTGATGTTCCTGTTCGTCAGGTACTGATCGAGGCTCGTATCGTTGTGGCAGGCACCAACGTTGGCGAGGAGCTGGGCGTACAGTGGGGTGGCGCGGGTTATAAAAACAACGGTGATAACTGGACGACTTTCGGTGGTAGCAAAACGACACTGAGCGAAGGTAATCAGATTCTGTTTGATCGTGCTAATAGCGGTTCATCCACACAGAGCATCGATTTGGAAGCGTCTGATATGATCGATTTTGCTGTGCCTGATGCATCGGCATCGACGTTCGCAATTGGTTATCAGACCGCCGACTTCCTGCTGGATCTTGAGCTCTCAGCAATCGAGACTGAAGGTCGTGCAGAGATCGTATCTCAGCCGCGCGTAATCACAGCTGATGGTCAGACAGCATCGATTGAATCAGGTACTGAGATTCCATACCTGCAGGAGAGCTCCAGTGGTGCAGCTAACGTTGCCTTTAAGTCTGCAGTTCTGCGTCTGGAAGTGACTCCTCAGATTACTCCGGATGACCGCATCATCATGGACCTGATTATCAATCAGGATTCCGTGGGTGAGCTGACGACTGCTGGACCAGCGATCGATACCAACGCGGTAGAGACTCAGGTGCTGGTAGAAAATGGTGAAACGATTGTTCTGGGTGGTATTTTCCGTTCAGAAGAAATTGTCCAGACAAGCAAGACCCCGTTCTTCGGTGACCTTCCGTTAATTGGTGCGCTGTTCCGCTACACCAGTCATCAGGAAGAGAAGAGCGAACTGCTGGTGTTTATTACACCGCGTTTGGTCAAGGAAACACTCTCAGCTCGTTGATAATGACTCACTCTGTATTTCTTATCGGGCCGATGGGAGCTGGAAAAAGCACCATCGGCCGTCTGCTTTCTCAGGAACTTAAATTCGGGTTTTATGACTCAGATAAAGTAATTGAGGAACGTTGTGGTGCCGATATTCCGTGGATCTTCGAAAAAGAAGGTGAAGCTGGTTTTCGCGAACGTGAAATTTCCGTCATAGACGAGCTCACCAAAATGCGAGGTATCGTATTGTCTACTGGTGGCGGTGCTGTGATGCGTCAGGAAAATCGTGATCATCTGGCTGGACGCGGTACTGTAATTTACCTCTGTACTTCCGTCGAGCAACAGCTCGCCCGAACCGCGCGGGACCGTAATCGTCCATTGTTGCAAACTGCAGATCCGGAAGCGGTATTGCGCAAATTATTCGCGGAGCGTGATCCTCTGTATCGCTCGATAGCAGACATTATTATTGAAACTGATGAGCGCAACCCACGTTGGGTGATTCAGGAATTAAAGAAACAACTCAAAGGCTGAACAATGCAGACTCTTACTGTCGACCTGGGTGACCGTAGCTATCCAATCTATATCGGTCATGGGCTGATCCGTGATCCGAAATTTTATCAGCCACATATCAAAGGTCGTCAGGTTCTGATCGTGACTAACGAAACCGTCGCACCTCTGTATCTCGAAGACGTGAAGAGCGCATTGAATGGGTATCAGGTAGATACAGTCATTCTTCCTGACGGTGAGAAGTATAAAGACCTGGATACCCTTAATCTGATCTTTGATGAGCTGCTCGAAAAGCGTCACAACCGGACGACCACTCTGATCGCGCTTGGCGGCGGTGTGGTTGGAGATATGACCGGATTTGCAGCAGCGGCTTATCAGCGCGGGGTGAACTTTATTCAGGTACCGACAACCCTGCTTGCGCAGGTCGATTCTTCAGTGGGGGGGAAGACTGCGGTTAACCACCCTTTAGGTAAGAATATGATCGGTGCTTTCCATCAGCCGCAAGCCGTGATTGCAGATACAGATACTCTGGAAACCCTACCCTTGCGGGAAATGGCGGCAGGTATGGCAGAAGTTATTAAGTATGGTCTGATCTGCGACGCTGAATTTTATGACTGGCTACAGGATAACGTCGCCGGCCTGATGTCTGGGGATGATGAGCTTCTTATCGAAGCGGTATATCGCTCTTGCGAAAATAAGTCGAAGGTTGTTGCACAAGACGAAAAAGAAGGCGGCATCCGCGCAATCCTGAATCTCGGGCATACCTTCGGTCACGCGATAGAGGCGCACCAGGGATATGGTGAGTGGCTTCATGGCGAAGCTGTGGGTGCAGGCATGATGATGGCTGCAGACCTCAGTATGCGCAATGGTGATATTTCAGAAGGTGAAGTACATAGGCTGCTGCGTTTATTGCAGACGGCACACTTGCCGGTGGAAGGCCCTAAAAATATGACCTGCAACGACTATGTAAGCCTGATGGCTGTCGATAAAAAGGTTATTGATGGATCGCTGCGCCTGGTATTGCTCAAGGCAATCGGTGAGGCCTATATTACTTCAGACGTGCCACGTGCACGGCTGGATGAAACGCTACTTAGCCATGGCGCTAAAAGCTGACATACGACTGAACACTGACGACCGATTTCTGGTGGGGGATTAGCAATGGAAACGGATTTTGATCTGGATGTAAGTGGCATATCCTCAGCTTCTGGTTCATCGGCCGGTACAGTTGGGGGATATGCGATGACCCGATTACTCGAATCTCAGGCACGTCATGTGGAGTTGTTGTCTCACCTGGCATCTTACAGTGAGCTTCTTGTTGCCGTTGTTGGGCCTGAAGGCTCTGGCAAGTCAGTGATTGCAAATGCCCTGGCGGCACAGCGTGAGGCGCCTGACGAGACGCTACATCTTACGGCTAGTGTGATGTTGGGTCTTCCTGCTGTTCTGTCTGCGATTGCGAACCACTGGGATATGCCAGCGATCCATTCAGATAGCGCCCAGTCCCGAGAAGCAATCAGGAATGAGGCTTTAGCGCGTGCTGATGAGGGCGGTAGTCTGCTGCTGGTTATCGATCAGGCAGATCAGCTGGATGCTGAAACCCTTAACGATATAGCTCATTTTGCGCTCATCGCCCCGCAGGCGATCTCGGTTGCTCTGTTTGGTCAGTCCGGTTTCGAAACCCAATTCCGTAATTCGCCGGCCCAGGCTCCTGTGCACATTCTCAATATCGAGCCACTTGCCGATCACGAGGTCGAGACGCTGGTTACCAATGTATATGGCGATGGTGCTGTATGCCCACTGAACAACAAAGAGTTGTCTCAGCTGATGGCAGGTACTGGTTGCTGGCCCGGTACCGTATTGGTTGGTGCTGAACGTATGCTGGCAGCACCTGTACGTTCTGGATCTGCCGGTTCAGAGGCTTCCCGTGCTAAAGGGACGTTCCCTGTACAGAATATCCTCGCAATTGCCGGTGTTGCTACTCTGGTTGTGATGTTGTTGATTTATCAGTATGGCTGGCAGGAAGAGGTTACTCCGACTGAGGCCGCGGTTGAGCCTGCAGTGGTACAGCAGCCTGCTGATTTCAATTACCCGGACAGTAATGCACAGAATCCAGTAGCGGCGGCAGCACCAGCAGAGGCTGTTGACACTACGCAACTGGCTGTTCGTGATGTTGCAAGTGTTGATACATCTGCTGGTACATCAGCTGGTGTGTCAGAAGCGTCGCAGCAGAGGCCAGCAGCAACACCAGTGAGTGGTGGTGTTGCTGAGAAGTCTGCAATTGCGTCCCCGGCAGCATCAGAAACAGAAATAAAAGCCGAAACAAAACCCGAGGTTAAGCCTGCACCGGAGCAGGTTGCGGCACAAGTGGCGCCGACTCAATCTTACACTCCTGACGAACAGGCCTTGTTGGCCCCGACGTCCGGGTATATCGTGCAGTTATTGGGTTCTTACAGCTCCGATGGTGCATCGAACTTCCGGAATGAGTGGAAGAATAAGGTAACAGGTAACCTTTATAAGTATCAGACGACGCACAATAATCGCGACTGGTATGTGGTTGTTTCGGGAGTCTATTCGGGCAGAGCTGAGGCAAGCGCCGCTGTGAATGCATTGCCGGCGTCTCTGCGTAAGCAATCTCCGTGGATCCGACCTGTTGCAGACGTTCAGAAAGTGATTCGCTGAGCTGTCATACCTCCATCATCCGGTGCCATTCGCCGGATGATTCCCCATGTCCATTTGTGGCATGCGCCTCAGATGTGTAGAATGAGCGTCCTTTTGTCTCTAGGCTGCTTATTTTTTGAGCGTTTTTCGAATCTAAGCCCTTGATATTTAAACGATTTTTTTGGTGAGAGCTGTTCTATGAGAACTGGTCTGTATACTCCAGGCGACTTTAAGGACAACTGCGGTTTTGGTTTGCTTGCCCATCTTGAGGGTGAGCCAAGCCATAAACTCCTGCAGACTTCGATTGAGTCCTTAACCTGTATGACACACCGTGGCGGTATTGCTGCGGACGGTAAAACCGGCGACGGCTGTGGTCTGCTGATTCAGAAACCAGATTCCTTCCTGCGCGCCGTCGCACAGGAACAGGGCATTGAACTGCCTGAGCAGTATGCTGTGGGCATGCTGTTTATGGATCTGGACGATGCTGTTTACGCGGAACAGAAAGCTGCCGTTGAAGCGGCCGTTGCGGGCCAGGGCCTGAACGTTCTGGGCTGGCGTACTGTGCCAACCAGCAACGACTGTCTGGGGCCGATGGCGATTGATTGTCTGCCACGTTTTGAGCAGATTTTTATTGCACCGTCTGACACGCTGGACGACACCGACCTGTCGGTAAAACTGTTTTATGCCCGTCGCTTTGCCGAAAAAGCGCTGGAGCAGTACCCTGATTTCTATATTGCCAGCTTCTCTGACCGCGTACTGTCGTACAAAGGTCTGATGATGCCGGTCGATCTGCCGAACTTCTATCTGGATCTCGGTGACGAGCGTCTGGAAACCGCTATCTGTGTTTTCCACCAGCGCTTCTCGACCAACACCATGCCACGCTGGCCTCTGGCTCAGCCGTTCCGCATGCTGGCACACAACGGTGAGATCAACACCATTCGTGGTAACCGCAACTGGGCAAATGCCCGTGCGAGCAAGTTCGCCAGTGAACTGCTGCCAAACCTCGAAGACATCTCGCCAGTAGTGAATACCACCGGTTCTGACTCTTCCTCCATGGATAACATGCTGGAATTGCTGGCTACAGGCGGTATGAATGTATTCCGTGCGATCCGTATGATGATTCCGCCAGCATGGCAGAATGTTGAAACTATGGATCCTGATCTGCGTGCTTTCTACGAGTACAACTCCATGCACATGGAGCCGTGGGACGGTCCTGCAGGTCTGGTAATTACTGACGGCCGCTACGCGGTATGTGGTCTGGACCGTAACGGTCTGCGTCCATCCCGTTGGGTAATCACCAAAGATAACTTTATTACTGTAGCGTCTGAAGTGGGCGTATACAGCTACAAGCCTGAAGATGTTGTAGCGAAAGGCCGTGTGGGCCCGGGTGACATTCTGGCGATCGATACCAAAGAAGGTAAGCTGCTGCGTACCGACGATATCGATACCATGATGAAAACCTCTCAGCCATACAAGCAGTGGCTGAAAGAAAATGCGCTGCGTATCGAAAGCCGCCTGCACCTCGAGAAAGTCGACGGTCAGGAAGCGCTGTCAGGCGATGCACTGAACACTCATCAGAAACTGCACCTTGTAACGCGTGAAGAGCGCGACCAGGTTCTGCGTCCGATGGCCGAAGACGGTCAGGAAGCAACTGGTTCAATGGGTGACGATACCCCAATGGCGGTTCTGTCTCAGCGTGTACGTCACGTGGCAGACTACTTCCGCCAGATGTTTGCTCAGGTCACCAACCCACCGATCGACCCACTGCGTGAGTCCATCGTGATGTCGCTGGAAACCTGTATCGGTGCCGAGAAAAACGTATTCGAAGAGACACCAGATCACGCGAACCGCGTAATCCTGACGTCTCCAGTACTGTCGCCACTGAAGTTTGTTGGTCTGAAAGACACCGGCCGTGATGAATTCCGTCACGTGACTCTGTCGATGGCTTACGACTCAGCGCTGTCTCTGAAAGACGCTATCGTAGCTCTGGCGGACAAAGCTGAAGCGGCGATCCGCAACGGTGACGTGATCCTGATCCTGAGCGACCGTGAAGTGGCTGAAGGTCAGTCTCTGATCCCAGCGCCAATGGCCACCGGTGCGGTACACCACCGTCTGAGCCAGAAAGGCCTGCGGACCAACGGTAACATCGTGGTTGAAACCGGTTCTGCCCGTGACCCGCATCACTTTGCTGTGCTGCTGGGCTTTGGTGCGACCGCCGTTTACCCATGGCTGGCGTACGACATCCTCACCGATCTGCACCGCAGCGGTGAA
>Ga0255776_10006818_pt1 | contig 11587 bp, 10 predicted proteins | sample 071ome_19_FD_179974 | JGI IMG/M metagenome (GOLD analysis project Ga0255776, IMG submission 179974) | Coastal salt marsh microbial communities from the Groves Creek Marsh, Skidaway Island, Georgia - 071413AT metaG (version 2) | ecosystem: Environmental > Aquatic > Marine > Intertidal zone >...
TTTAACTATACAAGACGGTTTTCGCACCAGGGCCCATTGGCGGGGCTTAAGAAAAGCGTCGAAGTGATAGAAAAACGTACTCGTTACATCCGCGCCTTGAACTTCATTATTGCAACGCCAGAGCGGTCTCTTCTCGCCACGGTCTACAATGAAAATCCTGAGTACTTTCAGATGCAGCGAACCTCTGTAGGCGGCCTGGATGTGGTTTGCTCAGAGCAGTACCCTGTCGACGGTTCTTGGCAGCCCATAGAAAACCGGACCGTTATCGAACTTTAGGAATCCAGACGCTATGTACATCATCAAAGTGGGCGGCGGCAGCCAAATTAATCTGGAGGGGGTCGCTTCGGACCTGGCGACGATTGAGGAGTCGTTCCTGGTCGTGTTGGGTGCAAATGCGCTTCGCGATCAACTCGGTCAACGTCTTGGGCAGGAAAAAGTGCAACTGACCTCCGTTTCCGGCTATTCCAGTGTGTTCTCAGACGCCGATGCAGTGGACCTCATCATGATGGCCTATAGCGGACTGAGCAACCGGCGGTTCGTCGAAATGTGCCAAAAAGCGGGAGTCAACGCTGTTGGCCTCACCGGGCTAGACGGGCGTCTGATTCAGGGCCGGCGCAATCGCGGCATCAAAGTGCGTGAGAACGGAAAGACGATGATCAAGCGGGACTTCTCAGGCAAACCGGCAGAGGTGAATGCCGATTTGTTAGCGACGCTGCTCGATAAGGGTTATCGGCCTGTCCTGAGCATCCCGATCATCGACGAAGCCGGTTTTGCGATCAACTCCGAAAATGACGATATCGTGGCTGTCCTGCAAGGCGCGCTTAATGCCGATAAGGTCATTCAACTCATCGAGGCACCGGGTTTTCTTGAGGATAAGGATGATGAGGCATCAATGCTGCAGGTGCTGCCCGCATCAGAACTGAAGGAACGAGAGGCCGGTGTCGAGGGTCGGATGAAAAGAAAAATGCTGGCACTATCCCGGCTAATCGACGCCGGGGCGGCTGAAGTCATCATCGCCGATGGCCGTGTGGCCCATCCAGTTCATGACGCGCTTTCCGGTAAAGGGACATCGATCAAATGAGTCAGCAGGCACCGCTAGAATCTGAATACGCCTTAGAGATCTACCCGCGACGGGGGCTTAGTATTGTCCGCGGGGAGGGCGCCCGCCTTTGGTCTGACGATGGTGAAGAATATATAGATTGTGCCGCAGGCGTGGGGGTCGCCAATATCGGGCATAGCAATCCTGCGGTGGCCGACGCCCTCACCCGCCAGGCCCACACCCTTCTGGTTTGCCCAGGCATCTTCCATAACGATCGCCGCGGGGAGTTGATGCAGAAACTCATCGAACGGGCACCCACAGGCCTTAATAAAGTGTTCCTATGCAACTCCGGGACAGAAAGCGTCGAAGCGGCAATCAAGTTCGCTCGGGCAGCAACGGGCCGAACCGGGCTCGTCACGGCGATGCGAGGCTTTCATGGCCGAACACTTGGCGCTTTAAGCGCGACGTATAAATACCGCGATGCGTTTGAGCCCCTGCTTCCGGGCAATCGTTTCGTTCCGCTAAACAATATTGAGAAATTGGATGCAGTCGTTGATGAAAATACGTGCGCCGTCCTCCTCGAAGTCGTTCAGGGGGAAGGAGGTGTCCGTCCTGCAGCGGCAGAGTATCTTCACGCGGCGAGACGCCTTTGTACCGAGCGGGGCGCGTTGTTGATCATCGATGAGGTTCAAACAGGTTTCTGCCGCACCGGCAGGTTCTTTGCCTGTGAGCACTTTGATCTCGCGCCAGACATGATGTGTCTTGCGAAAGGTATTGCGGGTGGCGTGCCGATGGGAGCGGTTCTTTGTGGGGAAAACGTGTCTGCCGGAGTTGGCGTTCACGGCACCACTTTCGGGGGCAATCCCCTGGCCTGTGCGGCGGCTTGCGCCACCATCGACTATATGGTCGATCATGATCTCGCCAAGCGAGCTGAGAATCTCGGCGCCGAGTTCTCTCAACGCTTTCCGTTAGATCAATTGCCCTCAGTGAGAGAGTTGCGCCAAATCGGAATGATGATCGGCATTGAGCTCAAGAGCAAGGCCACGCCCGTCTTGCACGCACTGCTTGATGAAGGCGTGATTGCCCTGCCTGCCGGTCCTACGGTCGTGCGACTGCTGCCCCCACTCACTATTGAGTGGGAAGATTTGGCTCGGGTAATCGATGCCTTGAAAAAAGTCCTTTAAGCGGCTTCGATCACGGGATGAAACTGCCCGCGTTTTAGCGCCGTAATCTGATCACGAAGTTGCGCGGCTTGCTCGAATTCGAGATCCCTCGCGTGGGCGTACATTTTTTCTTCCAACTGCTGAATCGTTCGCTTGAATTCCTCTGCCGACATCGGGCTTGAAGCCGGGGCAGTCTTAAGCGAGGAGTCGGTAGAGTCTCTACGCAACGCGGCTCTGTCATTGGGGTCGATGGCTACGCCATCAATGATGTCATTCACGGGCTTGACGACTGATCGCGGTGTGATCTTGTGTTGCTCGTTGTGCGCCCGTTGCTTCTCGCGGCGCCTCTGTGTTTCTTCTATCGCCCGCTTCATCGAGTCAGTCACCTTGTCCGCGTAAAGAATCGCCCTGCCGTTAAGGTTTCTTGCGGCGCGGCCGACCGTCTGAATGAGTGAGCGGGTCGACCGCAAAAATCCCTCTTTATCAGCATCGAGCACCGCCACCAGTGATACCTCCGGAAGATCCAGGCCTTCCCGGAGCAGATTGATTCCAATCAGGACGTCAAAGACACCTTTTCTGAGATCCGAAAGGATCTCCACCCTTTCAACGGTATCGATATCGGAGTGTAGATAACGCACTTTGATGTCGTGATCATTCAGGTAGTCGCATAGGTCTTCCGCCATTCTCTTGGTTAAGGTGGTTACGAGAACCCGTTCCCCAATGGCTGCCCTGTCCCGCGCCTCAGACATCAGGTCATCGACCTGGCTGGCTACTGGCCGCACTTCGATCTCCGGATCGACCAGGCCCGTGGGTCGTACGACCTGATCGACAATGCTTGAACTGTGTTCGCGTTCGTAGTCAGCCGGAGTGGCGGATACAAAGACCGTTCGCGGCATCAACGCTTCGAACTCGTCAAAACGCAGGGGTCGGTTGTCCAACGCCGAAGGGAGACGAAATCCATACTCCACGAGGTTCTCTTTCCTTGAGCGGTCTCCTTTGAACATGGCGCCCAGTTGCGGTACGGTGACGTGGCTTTCATCGATGATCATCAGAGAGTTGGCTGGCAAATAATCGATCAGTGTGGGAGGTGGTTCGCCGGGTTTTCGTCCTGAAAGAAACCGCGAGTAGTTCTCAATACCGGCGCAGTACCCAAGTTCCCGCATCATCTCCATGTCGTAACGGGTCCGCTGTTCGAGACGCTGTGCTTCAACCAGTTTTTCATTGTCGCGGAGGAAAGCGAGCCGATGAGTGAGCTCGTCCTCAATTTCATCGATCGCATCCAGAATGGTTTCCCGAGGAGTGACGTAGTGACTCTTGGGATAGATGGTAAATCGTGTGAGCCGTTCGTCGGTTTCCCCGGTCAGCGGGTCGAAGCGGGAGAGTTTCTCGATCTCATCGCCAAAAAGCTCCACGCGAACGGCAAAACGCTCAGATTCTGCCGGGAAAATATCCAGCACATCTCCCCTGACTCTGAAAGTCCCTCTGCGCAACTCGATTTCGTTTCGGGTGTACTGCAGTTCTGCAAGCCGCGCCAGGATATCTCTTTGCTGCGCAAGCGCGCCCTCCCTGAGGTGCAGAATCATGCCATGGTAAGAGACCGGGTCTCCGAGACCATAAATCGCCGAAACCGTTGCAACGATGATGACGTCCTCGCGCTCGAGGATGGCTTTGGTTGCAGAAAGCCGCATCTGGTCGATATGTTCATTGATCGAAGCATCTTTCTCGATATAGGTGTCGCTCGCTGGAACGTAGGCCTCAGGCTGATAGTAGTCGTAATAGGAAACGAAATACTCCACTGCGTTATCAGGAAAGAATTCCCGCATCTCAGCGTAGAGCTGGGCGGCCAGGGTTTTGTTCGGCGCCAATACCAGGGCCGGCCGCCCAAACTCGGCGATGACATGAGCCATCGTAAAGGTTTTCCCTGATCCGGTGACCCCAAGCAGCGTCTGGAATGCCTCACCGGCATGGATGCCCTCAAGTAACTCGCTGATGGCCTGCGGCTGGTCGCCCGCCGGCTCAAAGTTGCTTCTTAATGTGAACTCTCGGCTCATATTCAGTGCCAAAGGTCACTGCCCAAAGGGTGATGGGCAGGCAGAATGACCTTCATGCGCTCTCCATTTTTGTCTTGTGGGCGAACTAGCTCCGGCTTCTCGCTGGTTGAGACACTTATCGTGCTTATGATCATTGCAGGAGTTCTTGGGTTTGCCGTGCCGGGCTTTCAGAATCAGATTATCGCAAAAGAGGTCGATGCTGCGTCAGGGCGATTGTTCCAGGACCTGCAGCTTGCCCGGGTCGATTCCATCCGTCGAGGGGTGCCCGTCGTCCTCTGCCCTTCAGCGGATGGCGCATCTTGCCAGTTTGGAGGACAGTGGCGCCAAGGCTGGATAGGATTTGAGGATTTCAATCGGGACCAACGTCGAGATCACACAGAAACGATCCTGCTTTCCGGACCTTCAACGACTTCTGTCAGTGTAGAGTGGAGGAGCCCAAACTGGCTTCGATTTAGCCCAGACGGCAAAGCATGGCCCAACGGGCATTTCAGAATCTGCAGCAACGACCTTTCGAAAACCCGCGCCGTGATCATTTACCGGACGGGTCGAGTCCGCGTCGACGACAGGAGTCCGTCCGGAGGTCCGGTGTCATGTTGAGACACATCTTGCCTTTGTACAATCCTTGACCGAGAGCAGGCATGACAGTAGGATTGCGACCCCGGTATTCCCCGGTAGTTCAGTTGGTAGAACGGTGGACTGTTAATCCATATGTCGCTGGTTCGAGTCCAGCCCGGGGAGCCAACTTACGTCTTCCTCATTGCGCTATCACGCAGGCCGGGTTGCGCCTAAAGATGCCGTGTGATTCCCCCGTCGACAATCAGATTCTGCCCTGTCATATAGCCGGAATCGTCCGACAACAGAAACGCGGCAGTTTTGGCAATTTCATCTACTGTGCCTATTCGTCCCATCGGAATGCGGGGCAGTACAGCCTCACTATGCTGCAGGCTGTCGATGAATCCGGGAAGGACATTGTTCATGCGAATGTTCGCCCCAGCGTACCGGTCTGCATATAGCTTGGCAAATGCAGAAAGCCCGGCCCGCAGGGTACAGGAGACGGGCAACGCCTGCTCTGGTTCAAATGCTGCAAAAGTGGAGATATTGACCCACGTACCCCCGCCCTGCTTTTCCATGATGGGCGTGATTGCTCTTGTGAGCCTCACGACGTTCAAAATCAACATGTCGAGACCTACATGCCAGGCTTCGTCCTCAATGGCCAGTAGGTCGCCTTTTGGCGGGTGGGCGGTGTGACATACGACTGAGTCGATACGGCCGAAACGATCAATGGTGGCGTCTACCAGTTTCGACAGATCCTGTGCCTCGGTGACAGAGCCCCGAATACCCAACCCCTTCACTTCAGCGGCCGTCTTTTCGCAGGCATCGCTGCGCGACATTAGTGCAAGGTCATACCCTCGATCTCGCAACTCCAGCGCTATGGCTCGACCAATTCCCCCGCCGCCTGCCGTAACGAGCGCAACTTTTTTCTCCTGAGCCATTTTGTCTGTCCTCTGTTTGGTTTTTTGACTATCCCGATACGCGGTGCTCATCTGTGCGATTGAGGTTATCATCCGGTTCTTTCACTGTAAATTTATCGGTCCAAATTGAGGGGAGCAAGGAATGAAATCGTTAAACGGTGTTTGTGTGCCGGTCTGTACTGTTTTTGAGGATAACCCTGACCAAATCGATGAGCCTCGCTACTTGGCGCATGTCGACCGAATGCTCGAAGCGGGTGTCGATATTATTTTGCCCTGCGGGGGCACAGGGGAATTTGCCTATCTTGGCCCGCAAGAAAAACGCCACCTGATCGAACTCACCGTCAAGCACGTTGACGGACGGGCCGCGGTCCTTGCCCAAACTTCAGCGATCTATCTACGTGACACCATTGCCACAACGCAGCACGCCGTCGACAGCGGTGTCGATGCCGTTATGGTCTTGCCCCCCTATTTTGAAGGGCCAGATGCCCAAGGGGTTGTCTCACACTACGAAGCGGTAGCCCGCGCAAGTTCTGTGCCTGTTATGGTCTACAACATTCCGGTTCACTCGGGATTTGATGTCACTCCCGCGCTGTTTTCAGAACTCCTGAAGATCGATGGAATCGAGTACATCAAAGACAGTACCGGTGATTTCATTCGGATTCAGGAACTGTTAAAGACCGGGGGGAAAATTTTTAACGGCGGCGATCCGATTACCTACCAAGCGCTGGTAGCCGGATGCGTCGGATGTGTCTGGGGGTCGGTCAATTTCCTCCCCGAGGAGGCGGTGTCACTCTATCGCATGGTGCAAAAGGGTGATTTAGCTGGCGGGGCGGCCTTGTGGCAGAAGCTGGTCGACTCCCAACTGTTCGTGTGGTCTCATGTTTACAACGCAGCCGTCAAAGCGGCTGCAAATCGGCGCGGGTTCGATGTCGGCAGTTGCCGCCCCCCGGTCTTGCCGCTCTCGTCCGAAGAATCTGAGGAACTCTTCGCGGCCCTGGATAAGGTATTGCCTTAGAGGACTAGACCGATCTACTTTCCCCTTTCGGGAATCAGGCCGCGAGGGGAAAACCGCAAAACCAGCAGAAGAACCACACCCATGGTCGCCAGTCGGGTATGCGCGGCGTTTTCAATCAGGTGCACCCTCAACGCGCTGTCCACGGCCATACCTGACGTCAGGAACTCTATCAGCGCCAGTCCTATAGGCTCAGCTTCAATCCAGAAAAACCAGATAGCAAAACCCCCAAGGATTGATCCGAGGTTGTTGCCAGATCCGCCAACGATCACCATCACCCAAATAAGGAATGTGAATCTTAGCGGCTGGTACGAGCCCGGGGTGAAGATACCATCTAGGGTTGTCAGCATGGCCCCCGCCAGCCCAATAACAGCAGATCCGAGCACAAACACCTGAAGGTGCCGCCAGGTGACATCTTTGCCCATGGCGCTTGCAGCAACCTCGTTGTCGCGAATAGCCCGCATCATGCGGCCCCAGGGAGACTTCAAGGCGCGTTCAGAGAGCCAAAAAACGATCGCCAGCACAACGATGAAAAGGCCTGCGTAACTGAGCTTCACGATGATTGAAGATAACTCGATCACGCTGAAGTCGAACTGAGCGGCGAGTTCCTGAACCCACAAGGTTTTTTGCAGCTCAATTTCGTAGGGAACCGGTCGCGCCAGGCCGTTAACATTCTTAACGCCCCGCGCAAGCCAATCTTCATTCTTGAGAAAGTAAATAATGATTTCTGAGATACCGAGAGTCGCGATGGCCAGATAGTCCGACCGTAACCCGAGGGCAATTTTCCCGATTCCCCATGCGGCCAATGCCGCAAATGCTCCGCCGGCTATCCACGAAAAGACAATCGGCAGCCCTAAGCCGCCCAGAAAACCGGTTCTTGCCGGTTCCACGGCTTCAATGGCCTCTACGGCAGGATCAAGAATAAAGCGCATAAGGATGATGCCTGCTAACGCGATTACCGCCGCTGCCCAACCGCGCACCCGCCGGCTGCCGGGGACTGTTTTGAAGGCAATGATCGCGAGAACGATCGACACCGCTCCGGTCACCACTCCCAGCATTGCTCTGGATCCCCCGACCGCCCAGGCCTCGGGAACTGGAGGGAAAGACACAAGGACCGCAGCAAGTCCTCCCAGCGCCGCAAAGCCCATAACCCCGGCGTTGAATAACCCTGCATACCCCCACTGGATGTTTACGCCTAGCGTCATGATGGCGGAGATAAGACAGAGATTGAGAATGGCGAGCGCCACGTTGGCGCTCTGGACAACCCCGACGGCGATCAGGAGTGCACCCATCGCGGCAAACAGCAGGATATTTCGAAGGTTGCTACTCATAACGTTTTTCCGCTGAACATCCCCGTGGGTTTGACCAGCAGCACAATCACGAGAATTACGAAGGAAACAGCCAACTTGTAGTCCGTAGAGAGCAGTTGGACAAGACCCTCCGGGATCCAGTCTCCCGGAGTGAGATACGCAATGACCCGCTTATAGGCAAAGGTCAATAACAGTTCGGAAAATGCCACGACAAAGCCCCCCGCGATTGCTCCAAGGGGATTTCCGACTCCTCCCACGATTGCTGACGCGAAAATTGGCAGTACCAACCCGAGATAAGTAAAAGGCTTATACCCCTTATCCAGACCGTACAGGGTGCCCGCAATGGCTGCCAGCGCGCCTGTGATCACCCACGTAATCGCCACCACCTTGGCAGGGTTGATTCCGGAAAGCAGTGCTAGATCCTCGTTGTCCGAGTAGGCACGCATGGATTTACCTGTCCGCGTCCTGTTCAGGAACCAGAAGATGAGCGCCACAATGACGACTGCGGTCACCACGGTGACGCCTTGAGTCGTCTTGATGGCAAGACCCTGATCCAGCCCCGTCATTTGCTTGAACGCTCGGGCTTTCATGATAAAGCGTTCGCCGTCAGCGAAGACCCGGTCCTGCGGGCCAATAATGAAACGAACGAGTCCGCTCAAGACAAATAGAATCCCCACGGAGACAATCAGATAAGTCACGGGGTTCGCTTTTTCGCGCCGGTAATACCGGTAAACAATGCGGTCAAACATCAGGCACATCGCCACGGTTGCGATAATTCCCACCGGAAGTGCCAAAAGCGCGGTCGGGAGAACCCCAAACGTAATTCCTTTCTCCTGGAGCCACCATGTCGCAAGGATCGTAATCATCGCGCCGAAGGACATGGTTTCCCCATGTGCGAAATTCGAAAAGCGCAGCACGGCGTAGATCATGGTCACGCCGAGCGCGCCCAGTGCCAACTGACTGCCATAGGCCAGGCCCGGGACCAGGACAAAATTAGCAAGAAGCACTAACGCGTTAACGATGTCGGTCACGTGATCTACCCGCCCAGAAAGGACTTGCGCACCTCGGGATCTGCCAGGAGCGCTTGTCCCGTATCGGTATAACGGTTCTGCCCCTGAACCAAAACAAAGCCGCGATCAGCAATTTCCAGAGCCTGTCTGGCATTTTGTTCCACCATCAAAATCGCTATACCAGTTTTGGCAATTTCTATGACGCGGTCAAAGAGTTCGTCCATGACGATCGGTGAGACTCCGGCGGTGGGTTCGTCCAGCATCAATACGCTGGGTTGGGTCATCAAGGCCCGGCCTACCGCGACCTGTTGCCGTTGCCCACCCGAAAGTTCGCCGGCCGGTTGCGCCCGTTTTTGCCCCAGCACCGGAAAGAGCGAAAACACCTGCTCCATTGTGGGTCTAAAATCATCCTGTCGGATGAAGGCGCCCATTTCAAGATTCTCCTCCACCGTCATAGACGTGAACACATTCGCGTTCTGGGGCACAAAGCCCATACCGAGAGTTACGCGTTCTTGCGGGGGAAGATGGGAGATGTCTCGCCCATCAAGCTCAACCGAACCTTGTCGGAGGTCGAGCAGACCGAACAAACCCTTCATTGCAGTAGATTTGCCGGCGCCGTTAGGGCCCACCACTACCGCCACTTCTCCTTTGTCCACACCAATATCGCAGCCATGCAGGATGTCTGCTCCCCCGTAGCCGCCGTATAAACCCTCGCCCTGAAGAAAACTCATATCGCGAACTAGCGTTGATGCTTTCGGCCGGTGCCGAGATAGGCCTCAATTACCGCCTCGTTGCTCATCACTTCTTGAGGGGTTCCCTGCGTCAATACGCCCCCTGCAGCCATCACCACGACAGGATCACACAACCGCGAGATGAAATCCATGTCGTGCTCAATCATGCAAAACGTGTATCCTTTTTCCCGATTAAGTCGCACGATTGCATCGCCTATAGATCCAAGCAGTGTGCGGTTCACGCCCGCACCGACTTCATCGAGAAAAACCAGCTTTGGGTCAGCCATCATGGTTCGGCCCAGTTCGAGAAGTTTTTTCTGCCCTCCGGAAAGGTTCCCGGCTAACTCGTCTGCTACCGCAGTGAGTTGAAGAAAATCAATTACCTCGGCCGCCCGTGCACTGAGCTCTTCCTCTTGTGTTTTTACCTTCCCGGGACGCAGCCAGGTGTCGACAAGTCGCTCCCCTGATTGTGACCCCGGAACTACCATCAGGTTCTCGCGGACCGTTAGCGATGAGAACTCGTGCGCGATCTGGAAGGTTCTAAGAATCCCCAGAGCGAAAAGTTCGTGAGGTTTGCGGCCGGTAATGTCTTCACCGTTAAACATCACCCTTCCCCCGTCAGGGGGGTGAACCCCCGCGATGACGTTGAAGAGCGTAGTCTTTCCGGCGCCGTTTGGCCCTATCAGCCCGGTAATACTCCCCTGCTCGATAGACAAAGAAGCATTCTCAACGGCATGGATACCGCCGAATTGTTTGTAAAGGTTCTGAATATCCAGCAATTGAAATGCAACCGGCAAAAAAAAACGGCCCGGGTGATCCCGGGCCGTTCACTAGAAGTCTAGCGGTATCCGACTGTGGTGTTTTTGCCACCGTCGACGAGAATCTGACGATAGCTGCCCGCAGATTCTCCAGGACCAATAAGTTCTACCGCTGAGGCACCAACGTAGTCGACGTCACCGCCGTTGGCAATGTACTCAAGCGCTGCGTTGAGATCGCCGGGGTAGACCTTTTTGCCGGGAGCGTTTGCGACTTCCATGACCTTGGCTTTGAAGTCCTGGCTGTTGCTGGACCCAGCGGCCTGCATGGCTAGCATGATCAAAGCAGCTGCATCATAGGACTCCGGCGCAAAAGGACCGTCACCCTTGAAACCAGCGGCGGATGCCAACTCCACAAACATCGACGCACCTGGGCTGTCAGTTCCCGGCACAGCCCCGATAGAGCCGTCCAGACCCGATCCAATCGCGGCAGGCAGAGAGTCGCCGATCATGCCATCCGGCAGGTAGAAGACGTCGAACGCTCCGGTATCGAGAGACCCTTGGATAATGGCTTTGCCGCCCTGATCCAGGTATCCCGCCACAATGAGGATGTCGCCGCCCGCCTGAGCCAAGGCCGCGACTTCAGCACTGTAGTCGCCCTTGCCTTCCTCATGCGCGGCATTGATGGTGATAGTGCCACCGCTGGCCGTGAAGTTGCTTTCGATACTGTCAGCAAGACCTTTCCCATAGTCGTTATTGGTGTAGGTCAGTGCGGCAGACTTATAGCCCTGGTCCATCAGAATGTCGGCCACCACTTGTCCTTGTCGGGCATCCGAAGGGGCCGTGCGGAAAAAGAGACCATCGTCCTCCGCGGTCGACAAGCCGGGGGATGTTGCAGACGGCGAAATCATGACCACGCCATTCGGGACTGCCACGTTGGCCAAGATAGCACCGGTTACGCCGGAACAGTCCGCGCCCATAATGGCATTGACCTTGTCCGAAGTAATCAGACGTTCGGCTGCCGCCTGGGCGGCTGCCGAATCG
>Ga0255776_10006821_pt1 | contig 11581 bp, 7 predicted proteins | sample 071ome_19_FD_179974 | JGI IMG/M metagenome (GOLD analysis project Ga0255776, IMG submission 179974) | Coastal salt marsh microbial communities from the Groves Creek Marsh, Skidaway Island, Georgia - 071413AT metaG (version 2) | ecosystem: Environmental > Aquatic > Marine > Intertidal zone > Salt...
CAATCTCAACCGCGCTCGCGCCATTTTCCAAACACTTCTTCCCAACCTCTTCTAAATTCTTCACGTTTCTGCTCGCCAATATAACCTTCGCTCCAAACGAGCTGACGTGATACGCGATCGCTTCCCCCAACCCTTGCGAAGCTCCGGTAATCAAAACCTTCTTGCCCTCTAACTCGCTTCTCGGACGCCACGGAAACGTCCAATACACCGCGCACGACGCGACGTCCACCGGTAACAAAAAACCCGCCGCAATTTTCAACAGAAGCGCACTCAGCGCGAGTTTGCTCGCCAGAAGAGCAGCAAAAGAGATGATGTCGCCACCACCACCACGAGCGGTAGCGTTTGCCGCAACCACGTTGAGCAGTAACGCGATCAAAGTCATCGCCGGCGCGACGAATTCGTTCGCCAAAAAGCTCAACAACGTGACTTTCCCCATCATCGACTCCGATGTGCTGCTTTTGCTTTTGCCGCTGCTCGCGACGACGAGCCTTCTTCTTTCTTTACGATCGCGACGACGAAGAAGCAACGACGAATAATCGTTCCTCTCGCGTATCCCCCCGCCGATGCTCTCGCTGCTGCCACCGACGGAAGAAGAAGTCGTCGCGAAGAGGATGCTTTTTGTAAAATGCGTAACGGTAAGCGATGATGATGCAAAAACAGCGCTCTCGCTCTTCTTCTCTCCTCTTCTTCTTCTTCTTTTCGCCAAAGTCGCGCGCTCTCCTTCTCTTCTCCTTCTGATTGACGTTGTTGTCGTTATCGTCGGAAACAGAGAAGTAGAAGAACAAGAGGACGACGACATTGTGAGGAAAAGTATCTAAAAAAAGCGCGTTTTCTCTCTTTCAAAATTGGAAAAATTTGCTTCATATTTCATCACATACCGCGAGAGAATACGAACACACACGCGCGCGCACGCATGAGCGCGCCGTCGTCGACTTCCCTCGGCGGCACCGGCGGCGGAGGAAGCAATGCCGCTGCTGCTACTGCTGCTGCTACTACTACTTCTTCTTCTTCTTCTCGTAAAGATGTCGTTGGATCGAACGCCGTTGTTGCTTTCCCGATGGTTCCGGTGAACTCGTACGCGTTGGACGAGGTATCGCCGTCGTCGTCGAAGAAGAAGAGCAGCAACGACGATAACGGCACCAGCGCGAAGAGTCCTTCTTCTTCTTCGTTGCCGATATTCTCGCTCCAGCCGCTCCTGTTGACGTCTTCTTCTTCTTCTTCGAAAAGCGAGTCGAAGAATTCTTCTTCTTCTTCTTTTGCGAAGAAATACGGTCAACCGACGTGCGGCGCGAGCACGAACGATCGGGTATTCGTCGGAACCGCGTTCGGGAGCCTTTTGCGGGTGAATTTTGTGACCGGCACGACGGATGTTTTAGGATTTAAGGTGACGGGTAAGACGAGAGAGGAACATCATTCGGGGTTCGTCGTCGGCGACGCGGGGACGACGAAAACGGACGAGACGGACGGCCGAGGCGACGAGGACGAGGAGAAGACGCGAGAGACAACGAGGAAAGGAGGCTTAAAGGATCTACTCCTCGCCGGTGGTAAGAAAAGAAACGAGAATAATAACACGAGTTACATTAAAGATTCTGGGTACGAGATTGGGAAGATTGTGTGCGCGCGAGGGGACGCGTGCGCGTTTACCGCGAAGGACGGGAAGACCGGAAAGGTGGCGGAGACGCATTATTTAGGCAGCGGGGACTGGGAGCGGTCGAGAGCGATCGGAAAATTGAGAGGGGTGAGCGTCAGTAGCGGGTGTTGGGCATCTGAGTCTTCTTTTAGTGGTAGTGGCGAAACGAGCGCGCGCGATAGGGGTGTTGACGACGACGAGGAAGAGGAATCGAGCGATTCCGAGGACGAAGGAACCGCGGGACGAAGCTACGAAGAGAAGTACGACATGGACGACGGCACGTACGGGAGCAATAGCAACGCGACGAAAAGCCTCTCTAGAAAGAAGAAAAAAACGAAAGTGAAACGCGAGTTGCTCTTCGGAACGTCCACCGGATCGATCGTGTATGTAGAATTAGAAGAAGACAAGCAGGATTGGAAACGGATGCGAGAGGTAAAATGCGTTCCAGTTTTAGATATTCCAAAAGAAAGCGGGTTGAGTGAACCCATCGTTGGAGTGAAATTGTATTCAACGAAAACAAGCTCGTTGTCCTCGTCGTCCTCGTCGTCGTCGTCGCGAGGAGAGAAGATGCAGCATAAGTCTTCGATGTCGAAACTCTTGTTGGGTGGCAAAAGCAACGGGGAGGAGGAAGCGCAAAAGAAAAAGAAGAGCAAAACCAAATTTTATTCGTTGATGGTGGCGACATCTTCGAGGTTATTTTTCGTGAAGAAAGAGGCGCGATCGATCGAACACTTCTTCGATGAGTTGAAAAAGAGCGAAAACCAAGCGCTTCTCGAACCGGTGGTGCGCATGCCAGTGCGAGCGTCTACTTCGTCTTTAGCGACGAAAAGAAACGCATCCGCGGACGAAATCGTATTTGCGTGGCTCACTGGAGCTGGAGTGTACGCTGGATCCGCGGACGCGTCGGCCAGAGAAACGGACAATCCGGCGACATTACTCAGAGATCAATCGTTGTTACCATTTCCCACGAAGAATGCTTTGCGCAAAAAAGAAGACTCTTCTCCAATCGGCTTGGCACTCACTGATCACCACGCGGTATTGACGTACGTGGATAGAATCGCGTGTATATCCAGACTCACCGGTGAATTAGCTCAACTCTTACGTCTAGATGAAACTGCGGACGGTATAGTCACCCGAGAAAGCTTAATTGCGTCGAAGATTGTCTTTTGCGCTACGGACGACATCACGGGCGTTTCGTATTTGTGTACGGACGACGGCGCCCTCTCTGAAATCGCTTCCAGAGACGAAGCGAGAGACGCGTGGAGATATTATTGCGAACGAAACGAGTTTAAGCGCGCGTTGCAATGCGTCGGTGACGATGCGCGGCGGCGATTTGAAATCTTTAAAACCAAGGCGGAAAAAGCGTTCAAAGATCGCGAGTATGAACTCGCCGGTCAAGCGTGGGCGCAATGCGAAGAGATGGTACCGTTTGAACGCATCGCTAAGAAATTCAAAGACGTCGGATCGTTGCAAGGTTTAATCTCATACTGCGTCGGAAGGTACGAAAAGCTCAATAAAGAAGTCGCGCTTCTCCCGGGTGGCGGTGTTTTGATATCCGGTGGCGGCGGTACAGACGCGGCAAAGAAAAGCGGCGGTAAGAAAAACATCGACGGAGGCGGCAAAGACAACAAGGATGCGCAAGAATCTGCCGTCGACGAAGATGCCGCAAAACGTGCAATGCTAGCAAACTTCCTGGTCGATTTACACTTGAGCGCTATTCAAAGAGCCGAAGAGAAAGGCAAACACGTTGTGGAAACGCGATTAAAATTTACTGCTTTTCTCCGCCAGTTCAAGCGAGACATCGACACGCAGCTGACGAAGAAAAAAATAGAAAAAACTGGCGATCGCGATCTCGAAATTTCCTTCGCGTCCGCGCAAGGCGAACACGAAAAAGTCATCGCATACTTCCTCGACGAAAAGCGCGACATTGATTTAACTCTGGATGCGTTGGCGAACATAGAGGTGCCGTCGGAGTTAATTTGCGATTCGGTTGAAAAGTGTTTCGAATTGAACCCGGAGAAGACGACAGATTTCTTGATCAGACAAGGCACGAGGAGAGTAGAACCGAAGCGCGTTCTGTACGCCTTCACGCCTTTCGTTGGTTCAAAAGATGAAAACGCCGTGGAAAATGCTATTCGATACTTGCGGAGAGCGTGTGGTGAACCGAACATCTCTTCGTCAGCCGCGAGAGATTTAGCCAGTCACAACTTATTGACGACGTTGTACGTGGAATCCTTAGCCAACGGGTTTCGAAAGGACCTGTTCGAAGAGTTGGAAAGCTATCTGAGAGAAGCGGTGAGATCTAACGAAGTAGAATCGTTCGGCACGAATAAGGAAGACTTTTTCGAAGTCACCATTGCGAAAGCCACCGGAAATGCCACGAAGAAGAATCAGTTCGCGTATTACGACCCGAGATACGCGTTGACGTTACTCGAATCTCGCGTAGATAAAAAGCTCTCGTATAAGTGCGTCGCATTTCTGCACTGTTTGTTGAAAGAATACGAAGAAGCCATACGAGCTGCGTTGGAGCACGGGAACGACGTCGAGTTGGCTAAAGTCATCGCCGACGCGCCGGTTTCAAACATGTACGATTTTGATGATGGCATTAACCACGCGTATTTTGGCGGTAGCGGCGATAAGAGTAACGCGTCTTTATTATTGAAGGAGATGAAGAAGAAACTGAAGATTAATCGCGATGATGACGAAAGCAGCGACGACGATGGTAACGACGACAACGACGAGGATACCAGCGACGAGGAAGAGAGCGACTCTGAAACCGAGCGCGAAGAAACCGCGCATTTGAGACGCAAGACGCTTTGGTTGGAGATTGCAAAGCACGTCATCGACAACTGCGCACCTCTTGATGTTTCGAAAGAGAGCGTCAATCAAGAATCGCTCGTCGAGCAAAAAGTCAAAGTAGCTTTGAATTTTCTCAAGGAGACGACCAAAGACAACAACGTTCGCCAACAACAACAACAACAACAGCAAGCGGAAGATGAAGGAGCAGAGAACGATACGACCAACAGAATTCTCGGTGTGGAAGACATCCTTCCGTTACTCCCAGATTTCACGAAAATCGACGCCGTTCGCGACGCCGTTCTCGAAGCATTGCACAAGTACCAGAACGCCATAGAAACGATGAAGAAAGACATCGAGCGGGACAGCGAAATTACCGCGCGCGTGCGAGAACAGGTGCGTCAAATTCAATCGAAAGATTTAGAAATCGACGCGGACGAGCCGTGCGCGACGTGCAAAAAGCCCGTCCTGCGCAACGGTAAGGTTCCGGACTCCTCAGATTGTGCCAAATTGGCCCCATTCTACGCGTTTCCGTGCACGCACGCGTTTCATTGCGCGTGTTTGCTCCGCGAGGCGTTGCCGTTGATGCTCGACGACGAACGCAACCAGTGCCTCTCGCTGATGAAATGTCTCAAAATCCCGCTTCCGATTCGTTTAAAACCGAAAGTCAAACTGTGGGGACCGCCTCCGAAAACCGCCACCGGGCACACCGCGGAATCCGCGGTAGAGAAGCTCGAAGACGTCCTTTGCCAAGAGTGTCCGATGTGTGGCATCATGCGCACGCGAATTATCGACGAACCGCTCTTCCATCTCCCGGAGGAGCAAGAAGAGCACGACCTGTGGGATTTCGAAAACAAATACGTCTTTGAGTTTGAACGAGACGCCGTCCGATTCATCTCGAGAGACGCCATCGACGCAAACCCACCCGACGCCACCACCGGCGTTCACGAAGTGCGCGTAGAAGGAGAGGAAGAGGAAGAAGTCATCCAAATCGTCGACGGTCACAAAATCTTGTGCGGCTACGCCGAGATATTCGACGAGTTACCCGGCGCGCCGCCGTTGAAAACCTCCTGGAACAGGTACGTCTTCCGCGACTCCTCCGACGAAGAAGACGAGATTAACAGAGAGGAAGAAGAAAACGATTCCTCAGACGACGATTTGAACTTTTACTCTTACCCGTAGAAGAAGAGAGAGAGAGAGAGAGAGAGAGATTAATTTGTATTAAAATCAGATTGTAAAATAACATCGAGAACAACGCGTGTACTCGTAGTATGAGTAAAAGATTTTCTCATCTTTTTGCTTCACTTTCTGAGAGGAGATGCGCGTGTTCACGTCGTCTTCTTCGTGTTTTTCAACGACAGCATCGACCACCACCGCGGCAACTACCACTTCCACCGTAAAACGACTTTTCCTTTTCGCTGGGAGTAGCAGAAGAAGCGCGGTAGGAAGAGGAGGAGGAGGAGGAGCAGGGGTGGCTTCTTCGTCGTCTTCGTCTTCGTCGCGCTTCTTCCGGAGAGGGAAAATGGATGCGGCACCGGCGCGATGTTCCTCGTCTTCATCTCCTCCTCCTCCTTTTGTGCCTTCTCCTTTGTTTAAATTCGGATTACTGGCGGATATTCAGTACTGCGATACGGACGACCGGACCAATTTCAGCGGGTCGCAAGTGCGCAGGTATCGAAACGCGCTCAACGTCGCGCGGAACGCCGTGCAGCACTTCAACTCGCATCATGATACCCTAAAGAATCATCCGATTGATTTCATCGTCCACAACGGGGACATCATCGACCACCAGTGCGCGTTCGATTTCGAGACGGATTCGTTCAAGCCGCTGTCGGAAGGCCGACGGCAGTTGGCGGACGTGATGCAGATTTTAGACCAGAGTAAGTGCCGCGATTGGATATTTACCATCGGGAACCACGAGTTGTATAATTTTACGCGAAGAGAGTTGATCGACGGGGTCGATTTGAAGAGAGAAGGGATCGAGTCGTACGCGAAGGATGGGTTGACGTTTAAGTGCGCTTCTGAGGATGGCAATTTGTATTACGCGAAGAAACCACACGAGAAGTGGAAGGTGATTATATTGAACCCGTACGACGTGTCGATTTATAGCAAAGGACGAGAGCAAGGATTGGACGAGGAAGCTTTGACGTTGTTGAGAAAGCACAATCCAAACGCGGATAAGTGGTGCGAAGAGAATCCAGACGTCGTGCAGACGGAGAGAATGAGCGGGACGTTTCCGTATTTTAAGGATTTAGAGGGATTGAATGGGAGATGGGTGCCGTTCAACGGCGGCGTCGGAGCGACGCAGCTGGAATGGTTGCGAGCGGAGTTGAAAAAGTCTAACGAAAACGAAGAGAAAGTGCTAATTTTTTGCCACTTACTGGTGCATCCGAAAACGACGAGCGGGACTGGTAGGACGTTGCTGTGGAATTACGACGAGGTTTTAGAAGTTATACAAAAAGACGGCGACGGGTGCGTCAAATGCGTCTTTAGCGGGCACCAACACGAAGGCGGCGTTCACGTGGATGAGTACGGCACGCACTTTGTCGTTTTAGAGTCGCCCATGTTAGCCAGCGACGAGGATAAAGGTCACCCGGGACCATTTTGTGTCGTCGAGGTGAACGAAACGAACGTTTTGATGAAAGGTTTCGGGAGGAGTTTTGAGAGTCGTCTGTTCCCGTACGAAGAAGGATTGGAAAACGTAGAGGCTTTAGAATATAAGATTGCGTTGTAATAATAATATTAATAATAACAATACTGTAATTTCCCGTGCGTCTTCTAATGTACAACATGCATCTAATTTATATGTATTTGGACTGTTATCCGTTTCAATCTGCGATGTATTCGCTCTGTATTTTTTTCTTCTCGCATAAACACGCACGCTTTTCTATTATCAAAGCGCGTCAAATGTGAAAACACTCACACTTATCGACGCGCTCGTCACACACATATTTTAATCGCGCGTGTTCACAAAAAAGAAGAAAAAAACAACGACGCAAAGGGAGAGAGAGAGAGAGATGTGGGTGGGATCATGTCGTTAAATCCAACTCCTCGCGCTTTGCTTCGCGTAAAAGTCCTGGTGATATTCCTCCGCGTCGTACCAAACCGTAATCGAACTTTCCGCCGGAGAATACACATCCGTCTTAATCGGACCTTTCCCATCTCTTTCCATCTCTTCAATCATCCGCGTCGCGATCGCGTACTGCTCCTCGTTTTGACACCAAATTGCGCTCTTATACTGCGCTTTCGCCTTCCACTGCGGCGAATGTTCGCTGAAGAAAACCTCTAAAATCTTCGCAAAACTCATCTCCGATTTCCTAAAATCCAACTTGATGGCCTCGGTGTGTCCGTCCCCGGCGCACACCGACGTGTACGTCGGCATGTCCGTCTCACCGCCCGTGTAACCAACCGTCGTCGCCTCGATGCCTTTCATCTCAGAGAACGTGGCATCGGGACCCCAAAATCACCCGAGCGCGAGCACCGCGCACTCGTGGTTTCGGGATAACGGAACGGGAGGCGTTGCCGAGGAGGAAGCGGAAGTCGCGCTGATGATGGTTTTGCCTCTTCGCGTTCTTTTCCCCCGGGACGACGACGAGAGAGAAAACAACGACATCGCGGATGATGGGAAGAAACTTTTCATCGTCGTCGTCGTCGGGGACATTATTTGTCTTTTCTTCTTTGTGTGTGTACAATCCGCGCGGCGTTTGAAAAAGCAAACCTTCGTCGTTTTGCGCGCGGGTGCAGAAGTGAGGTACGTTTTAGGTGATGACCGACGTCTGATTGAAAAAATATACGAGAGAGACGCGCGTATTTGGGAGAGTACGATAATCGCACTCTTCAACCAGTCTTCTCTCTCTTTTTAAAAAAGTCTTAATTTAACCTCTCAAAATGACCAACGGCCAATCGGGAAACTTCTTGTTCCAGTATCTCACGCCGTAGTGTTCCAACTTGCGGCTCTCGTCTTCGAAGCTTTGACCGCGATAGGCTAATTTCATGAGACCGGGCATGATGCCGCACCGGTCGCGGATGTGGTCGCGCAAATCGGAGACTCGGATTTTAGACGGGACGTGAATCCAAAACGGGCCGCCGTATTCTGTGTCGGTGTGGAGTTCGGAAACTACGAGCAAGGAGAGGATGGGGCAGTCGCCGTAGCGTTGGCGGTAGACGTATTCGCCGTGCGGGATGCCGGCTTCGAAGGCTTTTTGGCGGTCGATAGCTTCTTGCTCCGGAGTTGGGTCGTACGGGTCGGTCCATTCCGTCACACTGGCACCATCGCGAGTGGTTTTCGGGCAGTATCTGTTTCGGTTTGGCGGAGAGGGAAAGAGAGTAATAACGAGAGGGGTGCAATGAGATCGTTCGCGGGCTCCGGAGAGGAAAAGACGAGAAGAGAAAATACACGAGCGGGAAAAAAACGCACTTCTCATCTTCCATATAAAATGGGTAATTATTCGGAGGAATATCAAAATACCCCGTCTTCCCAGTCCCTGGTTTATCGTTGTACTTACTAAACGCTCGGTACCTGTGTGTGATACATCGAAGAATGCATGAATAATACATGAAACGCGCGATCGCGTTTGAGCGAGAAGCGAAAAAAAAAACGCTCGAAGTTTTCGATGAAAGAAAAAAAAGAAAAAGAGAGAGAGAGGGAAACGCTCTCGGGCTCAGAGAAATGGTGCTTTGAACATCGCGCGTTCTCGCGCTTCACATTCCTTTTCAGTGTTTATTGTTGACATCATCATCGCCCAATCCCCTCTCTCTCTCTCTCGCGCGCGCCCGCTCTCGAGACGAAAAGAAAATCCCCTAAAACGTTCCAACCTACGCATCACACACAAAAAAATACTCACCTCGGTGGCACGAACGAATTATCCATGCCTCCGCCGTGCGACCCGGGCGCTTGCGCGTACATGTGGTCGTCGAAATCGAAACTCTGCTCGTGCGCCGGTTTCATCCCGGACATTCGCGACGACATCTCTTTCCTCTCTTCTTTATTAAACTCTCTCGCAAGAGACACTTTGCGCGAGATCGATATTGTGTAGTATTTTTAGTGAAGATTTAAATTTTGGCGTTACGAATTTTTCAAGAAAATTTCCCCAGAAATCAGATTATCGGGAAAGAGAGAGAGAAACAGAGAGAGAGATGATGCGTCGAGGAGGCGCTCCAAACGCGCCTTCTGCTCCTCGCGAGGACGACGAGGACGAGGACGAGGACGACGAGGACGAGAAGCTTCTTCTCGCGCGCGGTAGTGGTGGTATTGGTAGTAAAGAAACAACGAAAGTTGGAATTTTGAGTCTCAGGAGAAAGAGAAAAAAAACCAATCCGCTCGACGCGCGAACAGTCATCGCTTTCGCGCTCTTTTGCCTCGCGTTTCGGATCTTCTTCTTGACGGAAATCGGGGAGTTTGGTAAAAAAGAGGTCGCGCCTTCTTCTTCTTCTTCTTCTTCTGTTTCTATTTCTTCTCCGCGAGTAGGAGAAGACGAGGACGACTATCAAAACGACTTGAAATGGGACGAAAATCTCGAGCAAAATCTCAACGAGAAGCAAGAAGAGCGCAAACTGGAAGCGCGGGAGAAACGGAGACAAGATCATTTACTGGATTTACCGTCGAAGAAATACAGATTCGGGACGATCATACCAGACGCGAACACGGGGAAATGTCGGTCGAGACACCCACCGGATTTCTTTAAGCGTCAGATTTGGAAATCGTTCGAGTTGGATCCGAGGAACGCGCCGCTCAACGCGAGTTTGAGCGAAGAGGCGAGGAAGTGTTCGGTGTTGGACGTGGAGGAAGAAGACGATAACGAGGATGGGAAGAATGCGATTCAGTTGACGAAGAAGTTTTTAGAGAAATTACCGTTAGTGCGGGGATCTAGGGTGATGAAGATGGTTTTGGAAGGGGACATTCCGAACGGCGTGTCGCCGAGATTGGAGATTCCCGTGGAGTATTTGGACGACGGTTTGATCGGGCGAACGTTTAGTACGCGTCGTAGCGGTAGAAGTAGTGGTAGAAGTAGTAGTAGTAGTAGTAGCAATGAACGAGGACAAACGGAAGAATTTCCGAGGTTTAAAACGTGCGCAGTTGTGGGCACGTCTGGAACGTTGAAGGAAAAAGGTTTAGGAGAGCAAATAGATAAGCACGAGGCGATTATTCGAATAGATTTAGGACGAACGGTTGGATACGAGAAAGACGTAGGCGCGCGAACGACGTTTGATTTCGCCGCGGCGAACGATTTGCGAAATTTAGTTTCTAACAAAAACGCATTCGCCGGTCGCGAAGAAGACGACGACGTGGAACCAGAAGAAGATAGCGAGTTGGAGAGTGAAAGCGAAGGCGCGAAAATGCGAAACGCGAAACGCCGCCGACGACGAAACGCGTTGCAACCGCAAACGCTCGAATCTATCGCCGCGAGAAACTCGACGATTGTTTTACACGAGCTCTTCAGTCGCGCGGCGTTGAGAGGTACTTACCCTCCTTTCATACGCGCGTTCGAGCGAGTCCGTTCTGATGATAGCAAAGAAGTCCCCTCGGTCGTCGCCATGGAACCTCGCCTCCTCGTCCGCATCCTCCAAACCTTCCACCGAGTCGCCAACGCGCTGGACCAGTACTCCCACGAAAACGGCGCACCGTCCGGCGCGAGAGATATCTCCTCCTCCTCGCGCGCGCCGATATCCATCGTCGCCACCTTATTTGCGCTCCAGGTATGCGACAAAGTCAACGCGTTCGGTTTAGCGCCGCCGCTCGCGGTTCAATCTTCCTCCTCCTCCTCCTCCGGTTCTAAACTCGACGCCGACGGCGAAAAAATTGGACGCACGAGGCCAACCTATCGCAACTACTGGGACCGAAATTTCGCCCACGTCGGGACGTTAAAGAAACACGGTCTCCGAGACGCCGGTTGGGAAGTCGCGCGCGCCATCGCTCAGTGGCCGTGTTCGGAGAGCGCGTTGAGAATCATCGATCCAAAGCCAACCGTGAAAGAATAATATAGAAGAATTTGAGTTGTGATGAACATTTTTTGTTAGTTTTTTTTGTTAGTTTTTTTTTTGGTGAGTTTGTGGCTCTGAAAAGATCTCCCTCTTTGCGTGGGGAAAAGTTTTTAGATATCTGCACCTCACAAAACACAACCGCGCTCGCCCGCGACGACACACACACAAGATATA
>Ga0255776_10006822_pt1 | contig 11579 bp, 11 predicted proteins | sample 071ome_19_FD_179974 | JGI IMG/M metagenome (GOLD analysis project Ga0255776, IMG submission 179974) | Coastal salt marsh microbial communities from the Groves Creek Marsh, Skidaway Island, Georgia - 071413AT metaG (version 2) | ecosystem: Environmental > Aquatic > Marine > Intertidal zone >...
AGCGGGGCGACAAATCAAGAGGGCTGCTCACCCGAAACTTCCTGGCAGGGCAGCAGCTGGCCACTGACTATTTGCAACAGTTACAAGGTTGTCTGCATGATTACGCTGGCTTCAATGTACTACTAGGGGACCAACAGGGGCTTTATCACTTGAACAGCGAGAATGGAAAGATACAAGAGCTCCGTCCGGGCATTTATGGCCTGTCCAATGCCTCAATGGATTCCAACTGGCCCAAGGTCAATCTGAGCAAATCTGCTCTAGGGGGTCTGCTGGATCAAGAAGATGTTTCCATCGACTCTCTTACCGCAATCATGTTGGATCGTGATCAGGCTCCCGATCCTGACCTTCCAGAGACCGGGATTCCGCGGGAGCTGGAGCGTCAGCTCTCCCCCAGGTTTATTGTGAACCCTGAGCGCGACTATGGTACTCGTAGCACCACGACAATAGTTGTTAATGCTCAGGGGACCGTCAGATTCAGCGAACAGAATTACGGCTCCGATGCTGCTATTGTCTCCCGACAGGCAATTCGCTTTAAATTGCTGACTGCCTGATTGGGGGCGGCGAGAGCTTGGTCGTGTTCCGATTCCGGTGGAACGGGAGGCTAGCTGATTCGCGAGGACCGCAGCAGCCTGTCTACACCTGCATTGTAAAGCGCCATATCTACCGCACTGCGAATCATTTGAGAATCTTCCAATTGCAGCACCTGATCCAAGAGTTCCCTGGCAGCTTTCAGAGTCATGCTCCGAATCACCGATTTGACCTTTAACAAGGTTGAAGCGTTCATCGATAGTACATCGAACCCCATGGCCATCAGCAATATGGCAGCACCGGGGTCGCCAGCCATCTCCCCACAAATGCTAACCTGTTTACCTTCCTTATGGGCCTCTTCGACGACAAATTTGAGTGCAAGGAGTACAGACGGATGGAAGGAACTGAACAAATTTGCCACGCGGGGATTGTTGCGGTCCACACCCAGTATGTATTGGGTCAAATCGTTGCTGCCCACCGAGACAAAGTCGACCATTCTGGCAAGAGCCCGAGCCTGGTAAACCGCGGCTGGCAATTCAATCATCACGCCAACAGGGGGATATTGCACATCATGGCCTTCCTGCAATAATTCCCGATAAGCTTTCTTGATTAATTGATTGGCAGACTCCACCTCGCTAATGCTGGAAATCATCGGCAGCATTATCTGTAGGTTATTCAGCCCTATACTCGCCTTCAGCATCGCCCTAATTTGCGCAGAAAAAATTTCGGGGTGATCCAGCGTTACGCGAATTCCGCGCCAGCCGAGAAAAGGGTTTTCTTCATCGATAGGAAAGTAGGGAAGGTCCTTGTCCCCTCCAACGTCAAGAGTCCGCATGGTTACCCATTTCGGCGAGAATGCCTGCAGCTGTTCCCGATATATCGCAGCCTGTTCCTGTTCACTGGGGAATCGTTCGCTGAGCAAAAAAGGCACCTCTGTTCGAAACAACCCAATACCCTCTGCTCCCTGGTCAAGGGACCTTATGACATCGGAAATGAGGCCAGTATTGACCCATAGATTGACCCGATGGTTGTCGGCAGTCTCGCACGGCAGGTTCTTGGTATCCGCCAATCCCTGAATAAGGACGTCTTCTTCCCTGATAGTGTCCTGAAAACGCTGACGAAGCTGATCAGTGGGGTTACTGATTACCTGACCATTGTAACCGTCGACTATTATTTCTCTTCCATCGAGCTGATTGATGGGGAGATTGATAACTCCCATCACTGTGGGCAATCCCATAGCTCGGGCAAGAATGGCAACATGAGAGCTACCCGATCCTTTTACTGAAACCAGACCCTTAAGATTCTCTTTAGGGACCTCCGCCAGCATCGCAGCCGTCACTTCGTCGCTTACCAGAATAGTATTTTCAGGATATTCTGTTTTAATCGGCTCGCGTTCCTGAAGATAAGCGAGCACGCGGCTACATAAATCCTTGATATCCACAGCGCGTTCACTGAGATACCTGTCATCCATCATTTCAAAACTGCGAACATGTTCCTGGGCGACATGCGCCAACGCTCCCTGAGCCCAGGCACCCATGCGGATCTGCTCTACGACTTCACGGCCAAGCGCATCGTCATCAAGCATATGGAGGTACACATTAAACAACTCGCGCTCGCCTTCGGGCATATGGCCAGCAGTTTTTTCATAAAGAGCGGCAATGTCAGCACGCACGGCAGCCAGAGAATTATTGAAAAGCTCAATCTCATGGTCGATATCGACAGCCTGGCGCTTAGGCACATGTCGTAAATCCGCGGGCGGAAAGACGACTACCGCATGACCGATAGCAACGCCGCTGGATCCGGATATTCCTGAGAACGCGGTGTCTGCGATCTTGTGGCCGGAGGGACTCGTGCCCTCGATAGCTCCAGTGGCCTCGGCGTGAGCAATAACCCCGGCCAGCTGCGCTGATAGTGTAATAAGAAATGCCTCTTCGCCTTCATCAAATCGACGACGCTCCCGATTTTGCACCACCAGCACACCGAGCACCGACCGGTGGTGAATAATGGGTACCCCAAGGAATGATTTGAACGGTTCTTCGCCAGTTTCCGGCAGGTAGTGAAAACTGGGGTGTTGATCGGCCTCAACCAGATTTACCGGCTCGGCCTGCTTGGCGACCAGCCCAACCAGACCTTCTCCGACAGCCAGACTGACATGTCCAACGGCTTCCTGCTTCAAACCTTCCGAAGCCATTAGCACGTGACCATTGATATCGGAATCCAGCAGGTAAATCGAACAGACTTCCGTATCCATCGCCTCGCTAACACGGGTAACAATAATATCCAGCGCTGACCTGAGATCTCTGGCCGAGTTCACTGCCTGCACAATGCTGCGCAATCTTTCCAGCATACTCCTGTTCCAATGACTGGGAGCCGGTGACCAATTCACTGCGCAGAAAGAGGGGCCTTCTACTGCGGCACTCTGGGAAACCAAAGCTCTGTTATTATTTTTTTATGTACAGGCGCATCGGCTTGCGAAGCTCCTGTAGTGCTTTCCGATATACTTCACGCTTGAAATCAATGACTTCATCTACCGGGCGCCAGTATTCCACCCAGCACCAAGCATCGAATTCCGGTTTCACACTCCTGCCGAGATCAATTTCCGACTCAGCGGCCTCAAGGCCCAGCAGAAACCATTTTTGCTTCTGACCAATACAAACCGGCAGTGAATTCTGCCTAATAAAATTTCTTGGCAAGCGATAACGCAACCAGTCCCGAGTCTGGTGAAGAACACTCACCTGTTCCTTGTGTAATCCAACCTCTTCGCCAAGCTCGCGATACAGCGCTTCTTCCGGTGATTCTCCGGGTTTAATTCCACCCTGGGGGAACTGCCAGGCGTTCTGGCCGACTCTCTTCGCCCACAGCAGACTACCCTGTTTATTACAAATGACTATTCCGACGTTGGCGCGGAAGCCCTCTTCATCGATCACCTACTACAACCCTTAGACTCAAACAAACTCATATTGTTTCACAGATGGGACGGGCGGATCAATGTCACAAATTCAGTAGCTCTTATTTTATCGTTTTATTTTCAATAAGTTAGCAAACCCACAGGGCTCGTTCTCCGCACTCCCGCTGCCGCTCGCAACTGCTTTATACCCTGGCAAATGAGTATAATGCTGATTTTTACACAGGGATTCACCGTCATCATGCCGCTAGCCATTTTCGACCTCGACAACACCTTGCTGGGCGGAGACAGCGACCACGCCTGGGGAGAATTCCTGATCTCTCATGGACTGGTGGACAGCGCCAGCCACAGGGCCAAAAATGATGAGTTCTACCATCAGTATACCGAAGGCAGACTCGATATAGACGATTATGTCCGATTCACTATGGGGCCAGTTTTGCATTGCTCCTTTTTGGAGCTGAATGAGTTACACCAGCGGTACATGACGGAGTATGTCAGACCCATGATGCTGCCCAGGGCCGCAGAGCTTATTGAACGCCACAAAAAAGGTGGTGATATCTGCCTGATCATGTCAGCCACTAACTCCTTTATAACCCGACCTATAGCCGACGAGCTTGGAGTACACGAGCTGCTGGCTACCGAGCTAACGATAGAGGGTGACCACTATACAGGGGCTATTTCAGGAGTGCCGTGCTTTCAGGAAGGCAAGGTGACACGCCTTCAGCAGTGGATTGAATTAAAGAATGATAAGTTTAATATTAAGGAGAGCACTTTCTACAGTGACTCATTCAACGATTTGCCCTTGCTACGAGCGGTCGGGGTTCCGGTCGCCGTGGATCCGGATACCAAACTGCTTGATTACGCGCAGAACAATGAATGGCAGGTGATTAGCCTGCGGTAGCCATAGATGCAACGATAATGGCCGTAATCGAGCTGCTTAAAAACGAGGCTAGTCTCGATTGAATTGAATATCGACAATCAGGTCATCTGCGATCTGTTCGAGTTCATTTTGCAAGTCGTCAAGATTCAGGTCGAGCGGAATTTTCAGACATGCCTCGGCATTGAAAAGAGTCTCACCCGACATCGGCGCTATCGTGCATTCGGTTTGCAGTTCTTCTACGTTGACGCGGTGCTTGGCGAGTGCCGCCGAGATTTCCCTGATGATACCCGGTCGGTCATTGCCTACCAGACTAAGGGTCAAAGATTGGCTAATATCACCCTGGACCTCATCGCTGACCCGTTCAATTACCAGTTTCAGGCTATCAGCCAGAGACTCCAGTTCAGTGACAAGCCGCTCTACCTGGTCATCAGGTACACTGACGCGCAGAATGCCGGCAAATTTGCCAGCCAATTGTGACATGCTGCTTTCCAGCCAATTGCCGGAGTTACGGGAAACAGTATTCGCCAATTGTTCCACCAGTCCGGGCTTATCGTCACCTATTGCGGTCAACACCAGGTACTTCGTCATGATTTAATCCTTGCTAGAATAATCCAATCTGTTTATCGAGCAATTCTTTCATTGATGTATCCTTAAAAACAAGGATCGAATCGGCGATCGGTGTGATCTGCCGATCAATATAGAATTCATGGTCTATCGGCGATCGCAGAAATTTCCTTGGCTCGGGACCGTTCACAGTCATGACGTACTCGATCCAGCCACCCTGTTCAGGCATGTCCGACAATCCCCGCTCTGCCCTCATCCTGGCCTCCTTTCGAGCAGCTTGAACATGAGGCGGAATATTCTTTTCGTAGTCATCGAGTCTACGACGCAATCGCCTGCGTAGCGGCAGTTCTTTATCATACTTTCCCTGCTCCAGATCAATCACCGTCTGAAGGATATATTCCTCGAATGGCTGATCCAGAAAAATACGTTCATAAAGCTCTCTCTGAAACCGTCTGGCTAACGGCGACCAGTCGCTTCTCACCGCCTCAAGTCCCTTGAATACCAGCCTGTAATCCTGTTGGTTTGGACCAGATCGTAGCAAGCCTGCATAACGTTTTTTGCTGCCAGTATCAGTTCCGCGAATTGTAGGCATAAGAAACTTGTGAAAATGCGTTTCAAATTCTATCTCCAGACAACTGTCTATCTGCATCTCCCGAGCCAATTTTTCAATCCACCACTTGTTAAGACGATTTGCCAGATTCTTGCCGATAGCGTCTACCGCATCTGCGGGCGTTTCGGAAATGAGGACAAAAACGGAATCGGTATCGCCATAAATGACCTGATAACCGCATTGTTCGATAAAACCCTTACTTTCCTTGATGATCTGGTGACCACGGCGAGTAATCGAGCTAACAAGACGCGGATCAAAAAAGCGGCAATGGGTTGTGCCGAGCACTCCGTAGAACGAATTCATGATTATTTTTATCGCCTGAGATAACACCTTGTTGCCGCTGGCCTTTGCTCGATCCCGAGCCTGCCAGAGGTTTTCAATCAAATTCGGCAGTAGAAAATTCGACCGTGAAAATACTCCACCGTCAAAGCCGTCAATAGGATTTGCCTCTACCTGTCCCTCAACAAGGGCGAGCGGATCGACGTGGAACGTGCGAATGATACTTGGATAAAGGCTTTTGAAATCCAGCACAATCACGTGCTGGTAAAATCCGGGTACGGAATCCATCACGTAACCGCCCGGACTGAGAATAGGATTTTCGATCTGCCCCAGCGCCGGAGCTACATAGCCTGCGCGATGCAAGCGGGGTAGGTAAAGAAAATCGAATGCAGCTACCGATCCCCCGTAACGGTTCAACTCCAGGCCGGTCAGAAGCGTGCGCTCAATCGCGAACTCGACAAGCTCCTCTTTGCTAAAGATCTCCCAGACCAATTTGCAGTCCTCAAGGTTATAGCGAGCCAGCGCCGGCTTGTCAGTCTCGAACAGGTGGGTAATTTCCTCACCTCTCTGGTCCACGTCTTCTACCAGCTTGCCGCGGGCCAGTACCTCCCTTGCAACATAATCCAGTGAAAAGTTTTCAAAACTATAGGTGGCCGTCCGCATAAGCTCAATGCCGTCGAGAATAACCCTGCCCGGCACCGTGACAAAATAACGGTCGCTATTGTCTCTCGCCTGACGCCATGTAACTGCTTCTCCGTTGCGCCCAAGATCAAAGGACAGATTGAGGCGATCACAGGTCTCCTGCAAATACCTGAGGTCAAAGTTGACAACGTTCCAGCCTATAATCACATCGGGGTCATAATCGTCCAGCCATTCAAAGAAGGCTCGCAAGAGCGCGACCTCATCAATAAAAAACCGCAGTGATTCGTTTGATTGACTCCTGCCGCTTGCATCTACCATGAACACAACTTCATGGTTCTTTGCATAGACTCCAACAGAGTACAGTTGGGGAGCACCCTGGAACCGGGTTTCAATATCAATCGAAATGCAGGAAAGACGTGGCTTGTAATCGTAAGATCTAAGCTGTGGGTTTTCGCAGTCAAAGTGTCGACGCTGTTTTTCTACAGATCCCTCTACTTGAATTCCCCCGGTCACAAACCTTTCCATCAAAAACCTGTCAACAGGTCTGACGTCGGCTTCGTAAACAACCACGTTCTGCGCTGCGAGAATATCCCTGGCCTCATAGACTGCGCGTTGCGAGGTAAAGTACAGCACCGAGATCGGCTGGCGTTGAAAATTCCGCAAGGACGAGTTTGCATGGCGCCAGCCCGATAGGCGTGATAATGCTTGTCGGGCTCCAGGCAGATCGCTCGCTGCAATAAAACAAACCCATTCCTGATCGCGAAGGACGAGCCGCACCGGGCCCTCGTCGGTAACGGCCCAGTATATGAGCTCCAGCCTGCCATCGAGCTCACGCTGCTGTCTTGTGAGTATGAATCCGGCAATAGTCAGAGTTGATTCGACGGCGACGGGCACAGTTTTCACTCAAATTGCAGTTTGCTGCCAGGGGTCCGAGATCGATGACCTCCCATGAACAGACAAGTATAGCCAAAAAAAAAGCCGGTCTTGCGGCCGGCTTTTCCCTTATATGTCGCTCTTTCGGGTGCGTTATACGCGGACCCTGCGAGGCCACTGGGCAGGATTCTCCCAGTAGCTGACTTTTTCAGGCATGTCCTCTGCAGCTGGTTGCACATTGCCATCGACATCAGTGACTCGCGATACAATAGTGTGTTCACCAGGCGCGGGATTTTCCCAGTTAAAACTGAATAGTTTCCAGGAGTACTGACTATTGCGAGGATTCATTTCTGCCCGTTGCCAGGGTCCGTCGTCAACCTTGACTTCAACACTGCGAATCGCAGTGCCGTCGTTCAGGACGAAGCCCTGAATGCGGTATTCGTTACCCATCCGGACTACCCGGGCAATTGTTGATTTCAGGTTGATCGTTGTTACAGAGTTCTCCACCCAGCGTTCCACGCCGCCCACAACTTCCTTCTTCAAGGTTACGTAGTCTCGCCCCATGAAGCGTCCCATATAACGGGTATCCTGCACGTGAATCTGAGTCAACCACTTGACATTGGCGACACCGTACCAGCCAGGAACGATCAATCGCAGCGGTCTGCCATGATACAAAGGTAGTGGCTCCCCGTTCATCTCGAAGGCCAGCATATTCTCCTGACGCATGGCATCAGGGATCGCAAGGCTGCGAGCAAAGGCTTTGTCAACTTCCGCTCCGCGAATTTCCTCGCTGCCTATATCTCCACCAAAAAATACCACTTCCTTGGCGCCGTCCTGAATACCCGCCTGCTCCAACAGGCTTCGCAGGGATACTCCTCGCCAGCGGGCATTGCCCACCAGTCCGTTCATTATTGTCTCTCTGTTCCCGCCGCACTCCCAGCCAGCGTCCAACTCAACTACATCCCGACCCATAAGATCCTGCAGACTCAGCTCCATGGGGTTATCGACCATACCAGTGATACGCAGGGAGTAGCTCGACAAGTCGAGTTCCGGCTGACCGTAGTGCTGGACCACGTAAAACTGATCGCTGGAACTGTAAAACGAGTTTATCTGTCGAATATCCTGAAAATAAGTGCCGCCCGCACCTTTATCGCGGAGCCTGAACGTATCCGGTATATCGGTGAACGGAACCAGTTCCTCTCCCTGCGCCAGCGCTGGCATAACCCAATTCGGAAAGACTGCTGCCCCGGTAGCCAACACGCCGCCGCCCACTGCACCCTTTATCAAATCTCTTCGACCTTCGTCTTCTGGTTTCATCACGATCCCCTCATTTTAATTATTAAGTCGCGTCATATCCTGCTGCGAATCTTCAAGCCAAGCTTAATATTCGATATGGTTACTCCGACCTTGACTGAGCAACAATAACACAATTGTGGAATCAGTCCACATGGCAAAGCAATGGACTACCAACAAGCAAAAGAGTATCTACTTGGCAAACCCGAGGCGGTAGAAGATTATCCCTTCTATCCAAACATCCTTGTCCCGAAAATCAGAGGCAGGATGTTCGCTACCTTGAGCGAGCGCATGGGTATCGTAGAGATGAATTTGAAATGTGATCCTGACGAGGCGTCGGCATTAAGGGACATCTTCCCGGCAGTCAGGCCCGGTTACCACATGAACAAGAAACACTGGAATACCGTTACTCTGGACGGCAGTATTCCCGTCAACGAGATCCGCAGGATGATCGATAACTCTTATGTTCTAGTAGTGAAAAATCTGCCGAAAAACGCCCGAGCCGCTCTACTCGCTCAGCTATAGCCAGATAATCCTCAAATTAACCGCTTCAGCGCACTGATCACTCAATTTTGCAACCGTAACCTATCATTACTAATTTGCAGCAGCTTCTGAATCATCTATAAGAATCGAAAAGCGGTTAACTCGTTACAGGCCTTGTGTTAGATTCTGAGGATATAGCGCAAGGGGGGTATCTGTCAGGGTAGTGACATTCTTTCGCCTGACATCAGGTACTTGTTGAAAGAACAAGTGCACGCTGGCAACTCCCGAATTGACAATAATCAGCATCAGGGGCATCGTCAGATTGATTCTGCCTGCAAACCAATGAATAACCAGGAAAGATCGAAGCTTTCGCCCGCTACGATAAATGTCAAGCGAAGCATTCGCCGGCTGCGCCTGCGCAAGGGCTACTCAATGAACGAAGGTGCCAGCCTGCTGGGAATCTCGCGCAAGCAGCTTGAAGACATCGAAACGGTTCGCAACTATGGTTGTCATCTTGACCTGGAACTGCTTGCCAAGATCAAGGTCATCTATGGAGTTTCTCTGGATGATATTTTCGGTCAACTGCCAGCGGATTATTACTCTGACTACTATGCTCGGCCCCGCAAGAAGCTGAAAGAATTATAGAATCCTGTCGAAATCATCCGACCAATAATTCTTAATTTATCTCTATCGCAAACAGAAGCATAAGCCCCAATGCGCATATATTAGCGGTAGAGAGGGATTTAGCGGCTGCCTTGAATTTCGTGTATAATCGCTCTTCACCCCTGAAATTCAGAAGTAGGCAGTTATGGCAAACAAAGCAAAGAAATCCGCACCCGTGGCGAGTCGCGATGATCTGGAGCAGCATATTGCAGAGTTCCTGAAAGCTGGCGGCAAGGTGCAGAAAATACCCTCCGGTGTCAGCGGTCAGACCTCCACCAGCGGCCCTCGGCAGATAGTGCTAAGCCATAAATCCAGCTAAATGGCCTTGATTGACTTCGCCAGCAATTCTCTGCCAGTCCGATCTCAAACTGGCAGAGATACGCCACAAACCCTGCATTATCTCTATTTTTTTTCCTATTGCGGCGGCCTTACAGCAGGGCGTTAGAGCTGTTCCACCTGATAACCCCTGGCTTGCAATAAACTCAACAGTCCGTCGTCGCCGACCAGATGAGCAGCCCCGACTAACACGAACTCTGTTCCGTCTTCGCTAAACATTTGTTCAATCAACGGTAGCCAATTCTGATTTCGTTCCAGGAGCAGAGAATTGTACAGATCTTCTGACTCCGAACGCATAGAGTCGACAAACAGTTCGGCCAGTGCCTGCATGTCTCCTTCTCGCCAGGCCCTTATCAGGTCTTCCATACTGCTGGATATTTCTTCCAGCTCGTCGAGTGATAGCAATATGAATTCGCTTTCGTTGCCCTCGCCCATATTGGCGATATAGTTGATTTGTTCCTGAACCGATTCCAGCTCACCGACACGCTTGGCGTCGCCGATAGCTCGATTATTGAAATAGACATCGACACCCTGAGGGGTAAAGCCCAGTTTCTGAAATTCAAATATTTGCAGAGTGCTTACCACCAACCCCGGTTTAAATTTTTCCATCATCATGATCGGCATACCTACCGTGGCGAGGTGGCTGGCCAGAGATTCATAAGCTTCCTTGTTCAGCACCGTTTGGAGGGTGCGAGAATCGCTGTAAGTCAACTGTTGCAGCAAACTGGCCTGAACCGCCATATCATTCATCGAGCTCACATCAGTTTCGAAAAACAGTCTCTCTGAATCTGCGTAAGCCTGGTCATACTCATCAGGCAGCGGATAGTCATCGGGTCGCAGCAAATGAACCGTACCTCCGAGATAAACCTTGTTGTCCCCGGAAGTTGCAACCCAGACCGAGGAATCGGCCTTCGCATTCATAGTTACAAAGAAAAAGAGCGTTACTAGGACTTGTAAAGTCACTGGAGAAACGCAGTCAATCATTAGAGCTTTTCTGATAGGCATGCTGTGTCCTGTTACCTGTGATGGTGTTGGGCTAAACTTAGCATGGCTTTCAAACGCGAAAAAGTCGAAGCGAGCTTAATTGATACTCTAATCACCACTGTACAGGATCATTTCATTGGCCACATTGTTGTTCAGACTTCGCCATGTCCCTGAAGACGAGGCAGAGGAAGTTCGAGCCCTGCTAGAGCATCATAACATTGATTTTTACGAAACCTCCGCTGGCAACTGGCGAATCTCGATGCCGGCAATATGGATCAAAGATGACGAAAAGCTTGCCCAGGCCATGCAGTTACTGGACCAGTATCAGCAGACCAGATACCTGACCGCAAGAACGCGATACGAACAACTTCGTAAGACTGGCGAACATCGAACCTTATGGAAAAACTTTCGCGATGCTCCGCTTAAAGTTGCTTTGTATCTGACTACAGCTTTTTTCGTTTTGTACCTTTCGATTCGGGTATTTCTCTCTCTCGGCTAACGACGCGCATAAAAAAGGCCCGATGATGGTAACAACATCG
>Ga0255776_10006823_pt1 | contig 11579 bp, 13 predicted proteins | sample 071ome_19_FD_179974 | JGI IMG/M metagenome (GOLD analysis project Ga0255776, IMG submission 179974) | Coastal salt marsh microbial communities from the Groves Creek Marsh, Skidaway Island, Georgia - 071413AT metaG (version 2) | ecosystem: Environmental > Aquatic > Marine > Intertidal zone >...
GACAGACATGAAGCCGTAAAGGACGTGAGCATCTTCTCTGACTGCCAGATGGGTATGCAATGTCAGCGGCTGGCCAGTCTCCGGCAGCTGATAGAGTGTGCTCATGGGAACACTGATTTCGTAACCGATGCCGTTTACATCGAGAAGAATCTCAGTGAGCTGCTTTTCAAGCAACGTGCCGCGTAATCTGCCGATCAAGCCGACCTCCCGAAATTACTGAACTTTCAGTCTTCGCCTGCTGAATTTGCGCGCACCGGCCATACGAATCAGACCCGCCTGAGTGTTGGCATGACAAATGGCAACACCCAGCGCATCTGCTGAATCCTCCTGAAGGTCCGCCGTAATGCCCAGCAAAGCTTTCACCATGTGTTGCACCTGCTTTTTTTCCGCAGCGCCTTTACCTACTACCGCCTGCTTGATCTTCCGGGCCGAATACTCTTCCAGAGGTACACCGTTGTGCAGGCAGGCAACAATTGCGCTCCCCCTTGCCTGACCGAGCTTCAGTGCCGCCGCCGCGTTGCGGCCCATGAATATTTCTTCTATCGCAGCCTGCTGTGGACAATATTTCTCTATTACCTGACTGAGGCCATCAAATATTTTTCGCAGCCGTTCAGGGTGCTCGTCGTCTCCGGTCCGAATCGCACCACAGGCAACGAATTCCAGTTTGTTGCCGGTGGCATTGATCAGCCCATACCCGGTAACTCGGGATCCCGGATCTATTCCCAGGATTATCGCCATGTCGGAACCCAAATTCGCGAAGGTCTACAGCTGACCCATAACCTCTTCCGAAATATTGGCGTTGGTAAACACATTCTGAACATCATCAAGGTCTTCCAGATGATCCACCAGTTTGAGCAAAGACTGGGCACCATCAAGGTCCAGTTCAGTCTCGTTGGCAGCGAGCATTGTAACCTCGGCGCTGCCTGGCTCCAGCCCATCAGCCAGCAGCGCGTCCTTGACCGCCCCGAAACTTTCCAAAGTGGTCATGACATCAATTGTGCCGTCATCATTGTTGATAACATCGTGGGCACCGGCTTCGAGCGCGCTGTCCATGATTTTCTCTTCGTCACTGCCAGCCGGAAACGATATAACTCCGGTGCGCTCGAACATATACGATACTGAACCAGACGTTCCCAAACTACCGCCAAATTTGGTGAAACCGTGACGCACCTCAGCCACTGTCCGGTTCTTATTATCGGTCAGCGTCTCCACCAGAACCGCTATCCCTCCCGGACCGTAGCCTTCATAAACCAGTTCCTCAAGATTTTCATTTTCCGCGGTGCCTGCTCCACGTGCAATGGCACGATCGACAGTGTCTCGGGTCATATTGGCAGCAAGCGCCTTGTCGACTACTGCCCGCAGTCTGGGATTGTCTGCCACGTTGCCGCCACCAGTTTTGGCCGCCACGGTCAGCTCTCGAATTATCTTGGTAAATATCTTGCCGCGCTTGGCGTCCTGACCGGCTTTACGATGCTTGATGTTGGCCCATTTGCTGTGCCCCGCCATTGCTTACTCCGATAAAAATATACCGCTATTCCTTAATCCTTTCCCTGACCCGAATACTCAGTTCATTCAGCTGCGCACTCGATACCTGTCCGGGCGCATTCGTCAAAGGACAGGCAGCTGACTGGGTTTTCGGAAATGCAATGACCTCTCGGATTGAATTTGCGCCAGTCATCAGCATAATCAGCCGATCAAGTCCGAAGGCTATACCCCCATGCGGCGGACAACCAAAGCGCAATGCATCCAGCAGGAATCCGAACTTGTCTTTAGCTTCTTCGTCACCGATACCTAGAATCTTGAACACCGATTGTTGAGTTTCGGGATTACTAATTCGAATGGATCCCCCGCCAAGCTCAGTACCATTGAGCACCATATCGTAGGCTCTCGACAGCGCAATAGCGGGATTCAATGCCAGCTCTTCGCTGCTGCAGGAAGGTGATGTAAACGGATGATGTAGAGGGGTTAACCCGCCTTCCTTGTCTTTCTCGAACATGGGAAACTCGATTACCCAGAGCGGCGCCCAGCCGGCGGCGACCATACCCATGTTCTCGCCCACACGAACTCGAAGTGCACCAAGAGCCTCATTGACTACATCTGACTTGTCTGCGCCAAAAAACACAATGTCGCCATCAGCAACACTCAGCCGCTGCATCAAATCAGCAATTGTCGTCTCGGGCATGAATTTGAGAATCGGCGACTGCAATCCTTCCACTCCGGCCGCCAGATCGTTGACCTTAATCCAAGCAAGTCCTTTGGCACCGTAGATTCCGACGAACTTGGTATAGTCGTCAATTTCTTTGCGGCTGATCGTAGCCCCGCCAGGAACACGCAGCGCCACCACCCTGCTTTCGGGATCATTTGCCGGCCCACTAAACACTTTAAAATCGACAGATTGCATCAGATCTGCAACATCTACCAGCTCCATATCGATCCGTAAATCCGGCTTGTCCGAGCCGAAACGTCGAATCGCCTCGGCATGGGTCATGCGCGGAAAGTCCCCCAGTTCGACGCCAAGATGCTCCTGGAACACCTGCCTGATCATTCTCTCGGTAATCGACATGATCTGCTCTTCATCAGTGAAGGAAGCTTCAATGTCGATCTGGGTAAATTCCGGTTGCCGGTCAGCTCGCAGGTCTTCGTCGCGAAAACACTTGGCAATTTGAAAATAACGATCCATTCCCGCTGCCATGAGAATCTGTTTGAACAACTGAGGCGACTGCGGCAAGGCGAAAAATCGACCCTCATGAGTTCGACTCGGTACCAGGTAATCTCTGGCACCTTCTGGCGTCGCCTTGGTCAGGATCGGAGTTTCAATATCGAGAAAGCCGTTAGCATCAAGAAAATTGCGAATGGTGTTGGTTACTTTGGAACGGAACCGCAGCTTCGCGACCATTTCTGGTCGGCGCAAGTCTACATAACGATATCGAAGGCGGATATCCTCGTTGACGTCGACATGCTCGTCAAGCTGAATAGGCGGAGTCTGGGACGCGTTGAGGACCGTCAATTCCTTCCCCAGCACCTCGATCGATCCCGTGGGCATTTCGGGATTCACGGTTCCTTCCGGGCGTGCTCGCACCTTACCGGTAACCTGGACTACGAATTCATTCCGTACTCCTTCTGCGATGGCAAAGCTTGCCTCGGTATCCGGATCGTACACGACCTGGGTGCTGCCATCGCGATCCCGTAGATCCAGAAAAATGACCCCGCCATGATCTCGTCTTCGGTGCACCCAACCACAAAGACGCACTTCTTCTCCGATGTGCGATTGATTGAGTTCACCACAATAATGACTGCGCATTGCTAATCCGTCCCGTTCTTCAATAACGTCTGATTCAAGTTAGTGGGAATCGTCAGGCTGACCCACCATTTGTTCCAGCGCTGGAAGTTTTTGCTTCACCGCCGCTTGATGTTTTTTTCTCTGCCGGCGCTTCTGCAGCAGCAGGCTTGTCGGCACCGGACTCTTTACCTGATGATTTCTCACCGCTTTCGGCGAGATGTTTTTTATTGCCCTTTTTGAAATCAGTCTCGTACCAACCGCCCCCTTTCAGGCGAAAGCTGGCGGCAGAAACCAGCTTTTGGAGACTGTTCTGCTGGCACCCCGGGCAGTTTGTCAGGGGAGCGTCGCTAATTTTTTGCAGAGTCTCCAGTTCATGACCACAGCTGGAGCACCGGTATTCATAAATAGGCATGAATATCTAATTCCAATTCTCAACAATACGCGGACTGGTCGGTCTGCTCCGAGCGATCCAAGCTTCTGAAAAATGTACAATTGCTTGCCTGGGAATCAACGCTGAGACCTTATCGAGCCAGGCTCAAAAGCCGCGGATTATAACCTATTACTCAAATCCCACGCACATATCTTTTAGCCGCCACTGCAATTCTCCAAGTTTGCTGATGCTCTATTGCCTGACGAATTATCCTTGGAACTCTTGTGCGGATTGATCAACTTTCTTCTTGTCAGGTCTGCAAATCGGACAACCCGCGATGCAATTCTTGTGGGCAGCAAATAGACCAGTGTTTTAGGAGTAACACTCACATTTATGCTTGCTTGCCAGCAGGAGATGATTTATAAATGTCGACCCTGTGTTCGGGTATTCCAAGCTCCTTTTCGGTACCGTAAATTGTTTGGCATTTGTATTCAAATTCCCGGCGACATAGCTGACTTTTCGAAATTTTTGAGAGCTTGCAGACCGCACTTTCCGCAACCAGTGGTCTATGAGTTCTACCTATCAAGAGAATGAGATCTAACCATGGCCGTAAAAAAAGCATCAAGGAAAGCGAGCACTGCCAAAGCAGCACCAAAAGCCAAACGTGCCCCTGCAGTGACAAAGAAATTCACAAAAACAGAAATATTGAATGAACTTGCGCAAAACACTGACCTTTCAAGAAAGCAGGTGGCGGCAGTTCTGGAAGAACTTGGCAGTGTCATAGAGCGTCACATACGCAAGCGCTCGGTCGGCGAATTTACCCTGCCCGGACTGCTGAAGATCAAATCTGTCGTCAGACCTGCCCGGCCAGCCCGTAAAGGCGTACCGAACCCATTCAAACCTGGAGAATTGATGGACGTCCCACGCAAGCCTGCTTCGACCCGTGTAAAGGTACTTCCACTCAAGAAGCTGAAAGAGTTCGCGCAATAGGCACTTCTGTTCTTGTATTCAATCATGGCCACAAGGCAATGATCAGTGGAAAGTGGAAAAAGTGGAAAAAGAAAGGCAGCCCAGGGCTGCCTTTCTCGTTTAAGTAACCCTACCCAGGAAACCAGTAGATGCGAGCCAGTAACTACCTGATAGCAACAGTAAAAGAGAGCCCGGCGGACGCCGAGATAATCAGCCACAAACTGATGTTACGGGCTGGCCTGATACGAAAGCTGGCCAGTGGTCTGTATACCTGGTTACCCATGGGTTGGCGAGTGCTGCACAAGGTGACAAACATTATTCGCGAGGAAATGGACCGATCCGGGGCCATGGAGGTATCCATGCCGGTGGTGCAATCTGCAGATCTGTGGCTGGAATCGGGTCGATGGGAGATCATGGGCCCCGAATTACTTCGGTTTGTCGATCGCCATGAACGAGACTTTTGTCTCGGGCCCACCCACGAAGAGGTCATTACCGACCTGGTTCGCGCCGAATACAACAGCTACAAGCAGTTGCCAGCCACCTTTTACCAGATTCAAACCAAATTCCGTGACGAAAGACGACCACGATTCGGCGTGATGCGTGCTCGGGAATTTCTGATGAAAGACGCCTACTCATTTCACCTGGACCAGGAGTGCCTGAACAAGACCTACGGCGACATGTACCAGGTTTATTGTAATATTTTCGATCGGCTTGGCTTCGAATACCGGGCTGTCCTGGCTGACTCCGGAAATATCGGTGGTGCGCTCTCGCACGAGTTTCATGTGCTGGCCGATTCGGGTGAGGACCAGATTGTATTTGCAGCGACCGGCGACTATGCCGCCAACATTGAGCTGGCCGCAGGCGCACCTGCACTGCCTCCCGACACTCCCATCGGTGAACCTGCCACGGAATCCGTCGATACTGGTGACGCCCATAGTATCAATGAGCTGGAAGAGACCTTGCAGCGCTCCGCAAGGAGCATGTTAAAAATGCTCCTTGTACACGGAGTCGATTCTGAAGATGCCTCTCCTAGCCTGGTGGCACTGGTACTTCGCGGCGACCAGGAGCTCAATGAAACCAAGGCCGCCAAGTTACCAGAAGTAATGTCGCCTCTGACATTTGCAACCGATGCAGAGATTGAACAGGCAATCGGATGCCCGCCAGGGAATCTCGGACCGCTGCGCTCTGACATCTTGACTATCGCAGACTGTAGCGCTGCAAGCATGACGAATTTTATCTGTGGCGCCAACAAGGCAGGTCAGCATTTGATCAATGCCAATTGGCGACAAGAATGTCATTTTGATCGGGAAGCTGACATACGTGTCGTCCAGGAAGGAGATCTGAGCAGTGACGGTAGGGGTACTCTCGCAATAAAACGTGGCATCGAAGTTGGTCATATTTTCCAGCTTGGTACCAAGTACAGTGAAGCAATGAATGCGGGCGTTCTGGACGAAAATGGCCGCAACGTAGTGATGACCATGGGTTGCTACGGTATCGGCGTCACGCGGATTATTGCCGCCTGCATAGAGCAGCGCCACGACGAACGCGGCATCATCTGGCCCGCCAACATAGCGCCTTTCCAGCTTATAGTGATTCCCATAGACGGACATAAATCGGAGCAGGTTGTCAGTACCAGCGAAACGATATGGAAACAGGCCACTGATCTGGGAATCGAAGTGCTGCTAGATGACCGGGACAAAAAAATCAGTGCTGGCGTCAAGTTTGCCGACTCCGAACTTATTGGCATCCCCCACAGAATTGTCGTTTCGCCGCGCACTCTTGTGGACGGTGTCGTAGAGTACAAGGGTCGAAGTGATAGCGACAAACAGATGATTGCGATCGATCAGTTGGAGGGCTTCCTGAAAGAAAAACTGCTCGAAAAGATGCCGTAAGCACGAATCCAGAGTCATTTGTGAATATGGAAACCTGGCCCGCAACTCCGGTTCACTTGTTCCAGCAACAGCTGATCAACCCGTGCCAGGCGGGGTCCGACCTGCAACCAGGTTCGCATTAGCGCCAGTGCCTGTTCAGAGCCGCTGATCAGAAACTCCAGCCTGCCGTCATCCAGATTTTTAACCCAGCCGCTTAACCCCAGCTCAATAGCTTTCCGTCGAGTTTCGGCGCGAAAGAAAACCCCCTGCACTCGACCACTAACGAAACCATGAAACGCCAGATCAGTTGCTCCCATATTTGAATCTCAAGTTGTAAGGACAAGAACCAGCCTGCGCAGTCGACTGACTGGTTAACCCATGGGGATACCGTATAATGAAGCGTTCATAAAACATCGACAATACATCATGGCGTCCGACCCTATCAATCTCCAGTCTTTCAAACAAAATATTCAGCAACACGCAGCGAGCTTGCTATGGGCTAATAATCTTGCCACTGCCCCCCGGTGGCGACGCTTGCTGGTGCGCACTGCACAGCTAATTTTTGCCATCAGCAGAGATATAGCCGAGGGACAGCTAAGCTTACGCGCCATGAGCCTGGTTTACTCGACCGTCCTTGGATTCATTCCCACACTGGCGCTTCTATTTGCAGTACTGAAAAGTCTGGGAGTGCATAACGTGATGGAAGGAGCGCTCTATGATCTTTTCGAAATTATGGGGGAGCGGCGCGAACTCGTGGTAACTCAGATTATCGACTTTGTAGACAATATTCAGGTCGGTGTCATCGGCATAACCAGCACAGGACTCCTGATTTACCTGGTCCTTGATATGATGCGCAAAATCGAAAGTTCTTTTAATTTCATCTGGGGAGTCAGCCGGGGGCGAAGCTGGTCAAACCGGGTGAGTGAATATCTGTTCGCGGTCATAGTCAGCCCGTTACTGATATTTCTCTCTATCAGCATTACCTCTTCCGTAAATACCGTCTTCTTTTCCAATCTGCTGGAGCGCCTGGCTTTTGGAAGCGCACTGATCAACTTTATTGCCTTTCTGTTTCCTTTGCTCTTTATGTCACTGGCATTCGCCTTTGCCTATAGCTTTCTGCCTAACACCAGAGTCCGATTCTCGTCAGCACTGACCGGCGGAATCGTCACCACTATTGTCTGGAAACTTATGGGCGCATTTTTTGGGGGATTTCTTATTTCCGCTGCGCGCGAATCGATCTACCTGGCATTTGCCACCGTGCTGGCACTGATGATCTTTGCTTACATTGGCTGGCTGGTTGTGCTACTTGGATCTGATATTGCCTACTACCATCAGTATCCGGGTAAAGCGCGGACCGGTCGTAAGCCCCAGTCGTTGAGTATCGCCCAACAGGAAGAACTCACGCTTGCGGTCGCAGCATTGATAATCCAGCGCTTCAAAAACAAGTTACCCCCGTTGTCTCATGATGAGATTGTGTCGCAACTTGGCACGAACCCGAATACTACAGAGCAGGCCCTGAACCATCTACTGAGTATTGGACTATTGGCCAGCACAGATTCAGAACCGCCAAGTTTCCTGCCAACAGGCTCGATTGAGGACTGTACCTTGCTGGAAATCTGGCGCAGTCTCAGAGAAACTCAATCTACCGAGCTGCACGGAAATCTGGATGCGCCTGAATATCAACTGGCGAGAAATTTTCTGCGACAACTTGACCAGGCAGCAGCTGATAAACTGGCCACACAGAAATTTATCGATAGCGCTTAGCGAGATAAAACTATGGAGAAAGTAACTGTTTTTCATAATCCCCGATGCTCCAAATCACGAGCGGTACTGGCATTGCTCGAAGAAAACGACATTTCGCCGGAGATTGTTTACTACCTGGAAACCCCGCTCGATAGCGAAGCACTCGAGGAGGTATTGCAGAAACTGGGCATGCATGTTCGAGATGTTCTGCGGCGCAGCGAACCAGAGTTCGAGGCCCTTGGACTGGAGGATGAAAGTCTGGCAGACGAGATCGTGCTGGACCTTCTGGTCAAGCACCCCATATTGCTGCAGCGCCCAATTGTCATCGTCGGCAGCCATGCCATCATCGGTCGACCGCCCGAGAATGTATTGCGGTTCATTGAGGAAGTATAAATGCAATCACCGTACGTTCTTGTCCTTTATTACAGCCGCCATGGGGCAGTAGCACGCATGGCGGAGCTGATAGCCAGAGGAATCGAACAGGTTCCGGATATCGAAGCCCGTGTGCGAACCGTGCCGGCGGTATCTCCCAACCACGAAGCGACCGAACCACCGATACCAGAGTCTGGCGCTGTGTATTGCCAAGAGGATGACCTGCGACACTGCGCCGGCCTCGTTCTGGGTAGCCCCACACGGTTTGGCAATATGGCTGCTCCTCTCAAATACTTTCTGGACAGTACTGGAAGTTTGTGGGTGTCCGGTGCATTGATAGACAAACCAGCCGCCGTGTTTACTTCGTCCTCGTCATTGCATGGTGGCCAGGAAAGTACTTTGTTGAGCATGATGAATCCGCTGTTACACCACGGCATGGTAATTTGCGGCCTACCGTATTCCTTGCCACAGCTGAACACCACCTCCGGCGGCGGCACACCCTATGGACCAAGTCACCATGCCGGGCCCGACAGCAACAAGTTGATTAGCGATTCTGAAACTCAGCTGTGCATAGCCATGGGTGAGCGTATCGCAAAGTTGGCACTGAAACTGGAAATCTGAAAGTTCTTTTCCGCCATAGTCCGTCATTCCTGACCCCATGAATAAACCTGCTGTACAACTCAAAACCCTCGTGCTGTATTTGTTCTACAGCCTCATTGGCGTGCTTTTCCTCAATAGCCTTTCTCTGACCGTTGGCCTGAATCCAGCCACACTCCTTATTTGGCTGCTGCAGATCATGCCGCTGATGCTGTTTTTGACGGGACTGCACCGTTCCAGGGTTCGAACGTACCAGTGGCTCAGCTTCGTAGTGCTGATTTATTTTGTCCATGGAGTGCTGACCGCTTTCACACCGGAAAAACTTTTGCTGGGACTGCTGGAAGTATCGGTCTGTTGCTTGCTATTCGCAGGGTTGATAGCTCTTATTCGAAAAGGCCGTCAAGTCACCAGCCCATGAGCTGTCTGATTAGCGGTATAGTAATCGGCCGCTGCTGCTCCAGTGACAGTTTGTCCAGTTTTTGCAATAGGTCTACCAGGGCGACTACCTGTCGATCATGCCTTTGCAGAACATAGTCGAGCACAGGCTTCGACAGTTCGATTCCAAGCCCCCTTGCCCGCTTACTCAACAGCTCTGATTTCTCCCGGTCTGAAAGTTCATGAATCTGAAATACCACGCCAGACTGTAAGCGCGACTGCAGGTCGCGTAACCTGATCCGCAGTTGGCCTGGTGGTGCAGAGGCGGCAATTACCAGCCGTACACCACTGTTTTGCGCGCGATTGTAAAAACTGAACAGAGCCTGTTCCCAAGCGGCTTCGCCGGCGATCGCGTCGATATCGTCAAAACAAACCAGATCGAGATTCTCGAGTCCTTCGAGCACCTCCGGGGCCAGTTCCCCGGACCTGCTTAAGGGAAGGTAAATCGGCGTCTCGCCCGCGCAGGTCGATTCATGACATATCGCTTGAAGAATGTGGGTTTTCCCCGTTCCACCGGCACCCCAGATGAATGTCAGCGGCTCGCACGATTCAATGACTCGATTTCGAAGATGCTGAATCAGTTGTCGATCAGCCTGCGCACTCTGAAAGCTTTCCAGCGTCGCTGTCTTTTCCAACTCAAGTCCAAGCAATAGCTGCTGCGGGGCATGCTTTTCCATATCAACGAACCCAGCGATAGCTCAGCACCTGGCCTCCTTCGAGCCCCCCGGGATCCAGCGGCATGAGGTTTCGGTCCAGACCGAGTAATTCATATAGCTGCCCCTGACTACCCTGAAGTGACAGATTGAGTTCCAGAACGTTTCCATTGAGGGCAGAAATCGTTACCGAATCAACCATAACCAATTGCTGTAGATAAGCAATCAACTCTGCATAGGCAACCAGTCCATCGATGCCTTCAATACGCAGTCTAGCCGTCTGCAATCCGATGCGGGATGGCACCACCGCAAAATGCCTCGCCAATTGCGCTGTAATGCGGTCGAGGGGTTCTGAGATATAACGAATAAGCTCGGTATCGAGACTGTCAAAAACTTCGACCTGCTCCTGAAAAATAAACTGCCATAATCCCACCAGATCGCCGCTGGCGGTGATATGAAGCCGACCTGCCAGGATGCTGTCGGCCGCGTACCTCTCACTCGCCAACCTTATAGCCTGATCATCCAGCGACCAGATGAGATCAGCGCTGAGCGCTCTTCGATCTTCGAAATCTAGTACCGGAAAAATTATCGGGATTGCACGCAGAGCTGCAAACTGCTGCATCAGTTCGACAATTCCTGGATCATTTTCCGGAGTCAGCAGGTAGCGATCACCGGCATCATTCTGTAATGCCATCCAAACAAGAACACCGGGTCTATTACTATCCCACACCGGAATCGCGGCATCTGCCAGCAGCTGGTCGACCAGATCCTGAGCGAAACTTACCTGCAAGAATTCCTGATCGACCAGCATCGGGGGTGTCGCGTTAGACCCGACATCAGTCGCTGATTCTTCAGGGCTTTCCTGGATTACTGATTCACTGCGATACTCAATGGCCTCAACATAGCTGCGGGCATTTTCGATAGCCCGTTGAATACTGGAATTTTCCAACCAGCGCGACTCACCAGTCACCTTGACAATGACTGCTGCGAGGGATTCCTGAAACGCTCTGTTGCGTTCCTGTTCACTCTGATTGTTTACACCAATCTCATGTCTATACAGACCAGCAACCGGCAATGCCCAGACGGCAGTCGACGTCAATGCGGGCAGTGTGCAGAATATTAGCGCAAGCGATGCTGATATCGATCTCATAATCCGCGATGATACTAAAACCCCCTACAGAATCCATCGCAATAACTCTGCCCCAAGTTTTTTTAATCACCCATTTGGCGCGGTGACCGGACACCAAAAGGCCCGGATTTTAAGTTACGGTTAAGCTGCCTGCGGTACG
>Ga0255776_10006834_pt1 | contig 11564 bp, 10 predicted proteins | sample 071ome_19_FD_179974 | JGI IMG/M metagenome (GOLD analysis project Ga0255776, IMG submission 179974) | Coastal salt marsh microbial communities from the Groves Creek Marsh, Skidaway Island, Georgia - 071413AT metaG (version 2) | ecosystem: Environmental > Aquatic > Marine > Intertidal zone >...
GGTTGGTATAGGAGACAATCATTGCCCCAATAGCTCAGTCGGTAGAGCAACTGTTTCGTAAATAGTAGGTCGGCGGTTCAAGTCCGTCTTGGGGCACCATAACATTAAGGGCTTAGCGCAAAAACGCTGGGCCTTTTGTTTTTCTGGGTTCCAAATGGGTTCCAAAAATATTTTTTGATCACGAATTCACTTTCATTTTGCAGTAGTACACTCAACGCGCTGGAACTTAGGTAGTATTTAAATTCTCAGAGTGACGGTACAATTCTTTATCTTAAGCGCTCTGTTTAAATTCGCGCGATTCACGTAAAGAGGGGTAGCCTTCACTGACTGCGGTCCAAGGGCCATGTTTCTGGAAAATGCTTTAATTCAAACATCAACCTGCGCGAATGTATCTGCGCGACCGTCAGCGGTAATACGTTTGTTCAACAACCCCTATCTGTCTGATTGCATCCAGACGGGACATACCTTGCCCCATCAACACCTCAACTTGCCGCAACTTCGTGATAATATCTTCCGGCCTCGCTTGCTTGTTCGCCATTAGTGGTCCTCCGTTTCCTGAACATAGACATGGACCAGTAAAAATGGGGAGGCTCAGTGACGCGCTGGGTTTTTTTGGCGGGAAAATCGGTAAATTCATCGCGAGTGACCGAACGCAGGGTGTCATTTGCTGCCAGGGGCTGGCCCGGTCGAACGCCCGACCACCAGCTGTGCCTCAAGTAGTTGGGTCTGTGGGGGGGAATTGGGGTTTTCAATTTGATCAATAAGAATATTTGCAACGTGTTTCCCCGCATCTCTGACCGAAGATCTTGTTGCCGTAAAAATCGGAACGGTTTCACCGTTTCGTAGATAAGAAAGTTCGTCATCATGCGTAATAACCGAGACGTCTTTACCCATCGTCAGCCCAGCCTCTTCGATGGCTCTGCGAACGCCTATGGCCGAAATGAGCGACGAGACTAAGATTGCCGTGGGTGGATTGTCTGATGTAAGCATATCTCGAGTTTGATTGTGGCCATATATCTCAGTCATTTCTTGGCTTTTCATAATCGACGGGTCGATCTCAATGCCACGATTTTGCAAGCCGGCGATGTAGCCGTTTCGGCGCCGCATCGCAAAATCCATGTCTTCAAAGCCATTGATCAGGGCAATTCGTCGGTGTCCCAGATCCAACAAGAACTCGGTCGCCCGAAGAAATGCGCTTTTGTTGTTCACATCAACCCAATTGTAGGGAACGTTTACACCCGACGATCTACCGTGCACGGCGAAGGGAAGGCCCATTTCGGTAAGTGTCTTGATGCGCGGGTCGTTTACCCTTGGGCCCTGAACGATGACGCCGTCGACCACGGCTGTCCGCAAGAGCCTGCGATAGGTTGCGCCTTCGTCTTGATCCGACACTTGAGAGAGAAACATTTCAAACCCCCGAGACGAATAAGTCTCGACGGCGCCTGCAACAAAATCTCCGAAGATCGGGTTCACCATTTCGTGCTGGGTAGACTTGGGTAAAATGTGTCCGATCATGTTTGATCGCCCAGTTGCAAGCCCAGCCGCGCGTCTGTTCGGAAAATATCCATACCGTTGCGCTGCCGCCTCGATGCGCTGACGTGTGGTCTCGCTGACTTCTGGGTAGCCGCTAAGAGCGCGACTAACAGTCGTTTGCGAAATTCCTAGTTTTTCAGACAGTTCTTTCAGATTCATTGATTCGTCCAAAGCGCTTTTAATATAAGATAGCATCGCGAATGCTTAAAAGGCGACAGTTCTTTTCCGAAGTTTTCTCCAAAAGCCAAATTTAGAACAAAAAATTGCCACTTTATACAAAAAATGTATTGACAGATGGCCGCGATACAGTTCTTAACAATGATGCCCAAAGCGCTTTAAATCTTACTTTAGAACTTGCGCTCGAGCTTTGTATGAAGCACCCTAGCGCCTTAGTTTGCGCTGGGCGGGCAAATTAGCTTGGGGCCGTAGTGGCGCTTTGAAACTCAGGGAGAATGAAATGAAATTCACAACCAAACTACTCGGTGGAGTGGCCTTCGCTGCGATGGCATCGGCATCGTCCGCTTTTGCGGGCGCGCATGGCGGTGTTTGCGATACGCCGTCGGATATGGGTGATCTTGGCAGCTTTGAAGGTGACGTTGTCACCATCATGGGTTCGATGGAAGGCGAGGATGAAGCGCGCCTGCTTGCAATGGCAAGCTGCTTCGAAGAGGCAACTGGCGCCGTGGTTCAGTACTCGGGTTCGCGCGATTTCGCGGCGTTGATTGTTGCTGATCTTCGTTCTGGCAACGCCCCGAACATCTCGATCTTTCCTCAGCCAGGGCTTGCGGGAGACATGGCGGCCGATGGCTTCCTAACACCATTGGGTGATGATGCCGCTGCATGGATGACTGATAACTATGGTGCTGGTTCGTCGTGGGTCGCGCTGGGTACTTATGCCGGCCCTGATGGCAGCGAAGATTTCTACGGCTTCGCATATAAGCAAGACCTTAAGTCGCTGGTTTGGTATTCGCCAGAGCAGTTCGAAGATAACGGCTACGAAATTCCAACAACGATGGAAGAGCTGATTGCCCTGTCTGATCAGATGGTAGCAGACGGCAACACCCCTTGGTGTATCGGTGTTGAATCAGGCAATGCCACCGGTTGGACCGCGACCGACTGGATGGAAGACCTGATGCTGCGCACCACGACTCCTGAAAACTATGACCGTTGGGTGTCGAATGACCTTGCGTTTAACAGCCCCGAAGTTCTGCGCGCTATGGAAATCTATGGCCAGTTCTCGCGCAATGACGACTATGTTGCGGGTGGCGCTTCTTCGGTCGCAACGACCTTCTTTGGTGATGCGCCAAAAGGTCTATTCTCGACACCTGCATCCTGCTTGATGCATCGTCAGGCGTCGTTCATCCCAGCGTTCTTCCCAGAAAAAGGTGCCGAAATTGCAGCGGGTGAAGTAGACTTCTTCTACTTCCCACCCTTCGCGTCTGGAGACCTAGGCAACCCAGTGCTAGGTGCTGGTACGCTCTACACTATGACCAAGGATAGCGAAGCAACACGCGCGTTCTTCAAGTACCTACAAGAGCCTCGGGCCCACGAAGTTTGGATGAACGAGGGTGGTTTCCTGACTGCGCACAAAGGTGCAAATCCAGCAGCGTATGAAACGGATGCGCAGCGTAAACAGGGCGAGATCCTGACCAATGCAACCACGTTCCGCTTCGACGCATCGGACCTGATGCCGGGTGCAATTGGTGCTGGGGCGTTCTGGTCGGAAATGACTGCATTCGCAAACGGCCAGGATGCGCAGACTACTGCGGATAATATCCAGGCAGCTTGGGATGCCATCAAGTAAACAAGGTGATTGCCTTTAAGAAATGGGCCGCGCGGGATAGATCGCGCGGCCTGACCTGCCAAACAGTTTTTGAGTTTGGAAAAACCATGCGCTCTCTACGTCCAATTATAGCAAGCAACGGCCTAGCCATTGCTTTGACTGTCATCTTCGTTCTGCCGATTACAGGTGTTTTGGTCTATTCAATTACCGCTCCTTTGGACGACTGGATGGCCGGCCTAGGGGTGTGGTTGCACGAAGCGCGCGGCTGGCGTGTTGATTTGTTCGACACCGAAGAGCGCTTTACCAAAATCGGCTTTGCCATTCGATCCATCGTGATCGCTGTGGGTATTTCATTCCTATATTTCTGGATTACGAATTGGCTGAACGCCGGTTTGTCCCGCGTTCGGGTTGGCAAAGACCTGGGAAAACAAACCGCCATCGTCGAGGCTATCCAACCGTGGATATTTGTTGGCCCGGCATTGGTTCTGCTTACGCTGTTCTTGTTGGTGCCGGCTTTTTCGACCCTAAGTTTGTCTTTTCAAGAGGCAGACGGCACCCGCACCTTGGATAATTACTCATTTCTCTGGAACCCAGACTCGTTGGGCTATGTCCAAATTCGTTACGCCCTTCGCAACTCGGTCATGTGGTTAATTCTTGTCCCTACCGTGTGTATTTCGCTGGGTTTGTTGATCGCGGTTCTGGCGGATTCGACCAAGTGGGGCATCGTTGCCAAGACTCTGATTTTCGTACCGATGGCGATTTCTTTCGTTGGCGCAGCAGTTATTTGGCGCAACATTTTTGCTGGCGGTGGGATCGAGCCGCAGCTGGCGGAAAACGGCGTTACCCCGTCGTATCAGATTGGTCTTCTAAAATCGTTGCTTGGACATACACCCGAGTACAATGAGCCACTCTATAGTCTAGAATTTTGGGGTAATTTCTTTCTGATGTGGATTCTAATTTGGGTCCAGACAGGGTTCGCAATGGTGATTTTCTCGGCTGCTCTGCGTGGAGTGCCAGAAGATACTATTGAAGCAGCGAAAATAGACGGCGCTAACCCGTTTCAGATGTTCTTTCGCATCAAGTTGCCACAGATATACTCGACGGTCGTTGTGGTCTGGACAACGCTTGTGATCCTTGTGCTGAAAATGTTCGATATACCTTATGCGCTGTCTGCCAACGACGATGATAAGCTGTTGTTGGCAACAATGATGGAGAACGCGCGAAACAACTGGTCCGTGGGCAATGACAACGTAGAGAACCTTTTTGCCTCGATCGCGGTTCTGCTGATGGCAACGGTGGTTCCGAATATGATTTTCAACGTACGCCGACTTCGGCGCGAGCAAAAAGAGATGGGGCACTAACGATGATCAGCCGCGGCTTAAAGCATATCGTCCTGGCCCTGATCGTTTTCATCTGGGTCGTTCCCTTTGTCGCTTTGGTCACCACTTCCTTGCGCTCCGAGACTGCGTCGAAAACCTCGGGCTTTTGGACGGCCTTTACTCCAACCGAGTTGGGGCACCGTTTTGGCACCCATGATGGTGGGGAAGAGTTTGTCGTTTTGACCGGCAACATTTTTGACCGCTTGAGCATGGATAAAGACAGCTTCGAAGTATCAGGGGATGTGATTTCGGTCTTCTTTAAGGGCCGCGTACCGGACCCGAATAATGAAGGTGAAACCATTCTAAAACGCCGACTTGTTCCGGTGGGCGAGGTGATGGATGTCCGAGGTGGCGAATTTGTATTCCAGGCCAATGGCGATTTTACCTGGACTTTCCCCGAGGCAACTGCACCGCGCCCGAAAAATCTGGACGTCTTTATAAACCAGGATCCCGTATTTGGCACCGACGCCTTTGTCGAGGTTCTATTTGAAGACGAAAATGTTCCGAACGCGCTTATTTCATCGTTTATCGTAACTATTCCCGCAACGATCATTCCCATCACAATCGCAGCTTTTGCAGCCTATGCCTTTGCTTGGATGAGCTTTCCTGGCCGGGACTGGTTATTCGTAATTGTTGTGTCTTTGATGGTGGTTCCAACTCAGTTGGCGTTTTTGCCCATTCTTACTGGCTTTAGCGGAATCGCGTCGTGGGCAACACAATTGAACGCCTGGCTAACAGATTGCGAAGCGACAAACTCGTGCCAGGTTGCATCAAAGACATTTGCAAGTCTCTGGATTACGCATACGGCTTTTGGTTTGCCGCTGGCCATCTATTTGCTGCGAAACTACATTGTTGGCCTTCCAAAAGAGCTTTTGGAAAGTGCGCGTATTGACGGGGCAAATCATCTACAAATATTCACCAAAATGATCGTTCCACTTTCAGTTCCTGCGTTGGCGTCATTTAGTATTTTTCAGTTCCTTTGGGTTTGGAACGATTTGATTGTGGCGCTCTATATCGGTCCCAACAACTCTAATGATCTGGTGTTCCCGATCCGTCTGCAAAAGCAACTGGGCACGTTCAAAGACCAGCTTCACTTGCTGAATGCGTCAGCGGTGATTTCTATGGTGGTGCCCGTGATCGTTTTTCTGTCCATGCAGCGTTACTTTATCCGCGGCCTGTTGGCGGGTTCTGTCAAAGGGGGCTGACGGATGCCAGATCTAAAATGGTGGGAAACCGCCGTCATCTATCAAATTTACCCGCGCTCTTTTCAAGATTCTGACGGGGATGGGATAGGCGATTTAAGGGGAATCATGTCGCGCTTAGACTATGTGGCCGGTCTGGGTGTGGATGCGATTTGGATCAGCCCTTTCTTCAAGTCTCCACAAAAAGATTTTGGTTACGATGTTTCGGACTATCGTGACATCAATCCAGAATACGGAACGCTCGCGGATTTTGATGCGCTGATTGACAAAGCTCATGGCCTTGGCCTGAAGCTGATGATCGACATTGTGCCGGCGCATTGCTCGGATCAACATGCGTGGTTTCAGGAAAGCCGCCAGTCGCGCGACAATCCCAAAGCGGATTGGTTCCACTGGGTCGATCCGCTTCCAGACGGGTCCGCGCCGACCAATTGGCTTTCTTTCTTTGGTGGCCGCGCATGGTCTTTCGAGCCGCGTCGCCAACAATACTATTTGCACAACTTTCTGCCCGAACAACCGAACCTGAACCACGCCAATCCAGACGTGCAGAATGCGTTTGTCGACATCGCCAAGTTCTGGTTTGACCGTGGTGTAGACGGCTTCCGACTGGACGCGGTTCACACAATCAACGCGGATGCGCCACCCTTTAAGAACAATAAACCAAATCTTGACTTCGTTCTGGGAGAGTTGCCCCAACAGCAGCAACCATTTTTTCGCCAACTGAAAGACACTGCGCAGTTGAACCAGCCGTCCATTCAGGGCTTCAGCGAAGCATTCCGCGCGTGTGCCGACTCATATCAAGGGGATCGCTTTCTAATGGGCGAGGTTCATGGTGATGATGCGAATGTTGTCCAAATCAGTCAGACGTTTACCGCCGAGGGTAGGCTTCATGCGACATATAATTTCGATCTCTTAGCCTGGGATGGCCTGGACGTAGAGGGATTGCGCTACACGCTCAACAAAGCCGTCGCTGCCTTCAACGAAAGCGGCCGCCAATCCTTTTCTTTTTCAAATCATGACGTGCCACGCTCGGCTACGCGCCAATTGGGGGCGTTGGGCTTGGACGCCTCACAATGTCAGGCGATGCAACTTCTACTTTTGAAGTTGGAAACCAGCATGATCGGTTCCACCTGTGTGTATCAAGGCGAAGAACTTGGTCTCGAAGACGTGCGCGACATACCGGTAGACCAAATGCAAGACCCTTGGGGCATTGAATTCGCACCGATCTTTCTAGGGCGCGACACTTGTCGCACACCCATGGTCTGGCGCGCCAGCCAGCCCAATGGTGGGTTCTCTTCCGCCAATCGGACCTGGCTTCCGATTTCAGCGCAACATCTGTCGCATGCTGGGCTGGACGAAGCTGAACGTCCTGTGTCGGTCTACAATCAATTTGCAAAGTTTCTGAAATGGCGAAAGTCGCAACCTGCGATGATGTATGCAAATAAAGTTTCCGAAATCACGGGCGGCGAACGCTCGATTCAATTCGATCGAATAAGTGATCAACAGACACTGCGCTGCACGTTTGATTTCGATACGCTGACCGCAACCTTTGAGGAGGTTTAGATGGCTCAAGTTGAACTCAAAAATGTAAATAAGTCCTTCGGGCCGGTTCACGTCATTAAGGACGTCGATCTGGAAATCAATAAGGGCGAATTTGTCGTTTTCGTCGGCCCTTCCGGCTGTGGAAAATCTACCTTGTTGCGCTTGATTGCGGGGCTTGAAACATTGACTTCGGGCGAGATCGTCATCGCTGATCGACCTGTTATGGACCTGCCCCCGTCCGAGCGCGGGATCGCGATGGTGTTCCAATCCTACGCGCTCTACCCACATATGACCGTGTTCCATAACATGGCGTTTTCTTTGTCTTTGCAGGGGTTGCCCAAGTCAGAGATACAAGAGCGCGTCGAAGTGGCTGCAAAAATCCTACAGATGGAACATTTGCTTGACCGACGCCCCGCGGCGCTTTCGGGGGGACAACGGCAGCGCGTCGCCATTGGACGTGCAATCGTGCGTAACCCAGAGGTGTTCTTGTTCGATGAGCCACTTTCGAATCTGGACGCAGCTTTGCGCCACGACACGCGAGTTGAGATCGCGAAACTGCATAATCAACTTGGCGCCACGACCATCTACGTAACCCACGATCAGGTCGAAGCGATGACGCTTGCAGACAAGATTGTTGTCCTAAAAGATGGTGTCGTGATGCAGGTCGGGGCGCCGATGGATCTCTTTAACGATCCGGGAAATGAGTTCGTCGCAAGCTTTCTAGGATCGCCGAAAATGAACTTTTTTGGCGGTAAATTAACAGGCCTATCTGAAAGCGGCGAGACGGCTGGCTTTGAAGGCGTCGGGATTTCCGTTGACGCCGTCCGCCTTGTTTCAAGCAATAAAAAGGCAGGGGATGAAGCACGCCTAGGCATTCGACCACAGCACTTGCGCTTGGATGATAATGGCCAGTTGAAAGGTAAAATTACGCTTGTCGAGTGCTTGGGAACCGAAACTGTTGTCGAATTGTTTGATTCTGAAGGCAAGATGTTCCGCTTTGCCTCGCCCGATGCGTTGTCGCTTAGTGTCGAGCAAGAGGTTGCATTCTCATTCGATCAGACAAAAGCGCATCTATTCTAACCCCAGCTAGTCCGTGCATTCGCGCTAGCCTTACAGCACTTGCCGAAGCATTTCGCCAATGAAGGTTCGATCAAGTCAGCAGTGTTTCGCTCAAGCCCACAGTAACAGACTCTGACATGGGGAGAGTTAGCGTTCTGGTTGGCTCCCTCCGACCGGCGTATGTGTCTAAAACGCGGGATGTCGGGCGGCTTTTTCTCTCAAGGGAGGCGATTTCGGCCGTTGTGCCGCGCCTGGTCGAGCAGTAGGGTGACCTGGCTGACCAGCCGAAGTTGATGGGTGCCCAGGTTCATCAGCAGGAAGTACGCGCTTGCAATTGGGATAGTTCGAGCATGTCTAGCCCCATTTCTCAGTACCACTAATTTTTGTTTTCTCTAATAAGGTTTCAGTCTGAATAATGAGCATTCATTTTTACCGTTCTATTCATTTGTTCTGCTCTCCTTTTATTTCTGTTTCAAACAACCAAGTTAATATCAAATAAATAGTCAGTAGCGAGCAAACTATTTGTGAATCAGGTCTGCCGCTAAAAGTTCGACTTCAATCTGCTTAATCTCAGCCAAGACCCGACGTCCCACTTCGCCCCGTTTGCGCTGGGCCTCCATTTTTTCTTTTGTAAACCTTCCATGCTTCAGGTTCGCGGCTGAGATGCGCTGAAGGCCCTCCTGAGTCCGAGCGCCTGTTGATAGGCCTCCATGTAGGGCACACCGACCATTGTGTTTGTAAGCGGGCCTCTGGCACTCCGTGCCGCTTCGCGTCTTCGCAAGACACCTCTGACCGGGCCAGTGGGAGCCGAAGCGAGTTTTATTTCCTCGTTCTGATATACATTTTGCTAATGTCATTTTTGCACCTTTTATAGGGTGTCATATGCTACCATATTTTTGGTCGGTAATTAAGCGGTGCAGCTCAGTGTAAACCACATGACTGTATGCGTGGAGCTGAGTGTTAGGTGCATCATTTTGAACTTAACAAAAAGGGGCGGCGGCTGAGCTACGGCCTTATCACAGGGTATTTTTGCCCAACCTGCCTAGGGTACCTGAGAGGTATCCAATTTCTTGTCGTCTTAACGAGAATTGATAGTCTAATCTGTCTTAAAATCCATAAACGCACTTCACGCTTGGCCGCAGCATGACGGCATCCGCAATCCGTCGAACATTTGGAAATTCAGAAACATCTGGATGGCCTCGTGACGTTTCCAGCCAAGTTGTCAGCATAAATAGATAAATATCTGCAGCACTAAATTGATCGCCTAGTGTCCACCTATTATCGCCAATTTGGTCATCGATAACTTTCCATGTTTCGCGCAGCCTTCGATGGCCACGTCGTCGGGCACTGGGCTCGTCAGCAGGCGTATCTGCAAACCTATGTGCATGATAATCTAGCTGGAAAGCGGTCTGAACGGAGCTTGAGAAGTAAATTAGTGTTTGGAGAAACAGACTGCGCTCTGGCGCATCTATAGCGGGTGCTAAGTTAGCTTCAATATGTCTATCACACAGGAATATCGTTATCGCGGCACATTCATACATCGCGCCACCATCCCATAGAAGAACGGGAACCCATCCATTCGGGTTTATCTTCAATTGTTCAGCAGGGCGGGGTTTTTTTCTATCTGTTGTAGTCTGGATAAGCTGGTAGGGTGCGCCAATTTCCTCAAGCAACACTCTAACCCCCATCGATGCAGTCCCATCCGCATAATATAATTTATAAGTCATGGATCCCCCCTGTATTTTATATCTAAGTGCATACACATCTTTCTGTTTAAGTATTATGTCACCAAAGTCCCTTGCGCGCATGTAGTACAGATAAAAAAACTCTCTCCTTCCTTTGTGCGCTTTTGTTTCCGATTAGTATGACGCGCGCGCAAGGGACATTGGTGACAGCCATCATCTTTTTTTCTTCACTATATCTTGGATCACTTTCATAGTCTCGTCGCGTCGCTTTCGTTCCGCGTTCGCTCGAGCTTCAAACTTCGTGTGTACCAACGGATTAACATGCCAATGCGGCGGTGAGGAAGATTTAGGAGAATCGTGCCTTTCAAGCCAACCGAGCGCTTCTAGCTGTTCGAAAACAACTCGGATTTCGCGATCTGTTAGTTTGCGCATCTGACGATCACCGCGGTGCATATCGCGGTTTTTTACCACCTCTAAATGGCGGGCGAGTATGTAACCAGCTAGTGATTGTAATCGGTCATGATCATCAGATAAGGACAGGATCCCACTGTAAAAAGCGAGAGCATGCGGAAGTAAAAATTCATGCAAAAAATCAGCAACACGTTGAGCTGTAGTACCTGCTATTTCTGTGGGAATATTTGATTGCGAGACTTTATCTTCAGTTCGTACAAAATGCTCTACAAAGTGCCATACAATGCACAATCGCGCGAATAGTCCATCATATTTGTGCTGAGGTTCGGGTTTTTGACCCGACCGGTCTGCCCCCTCCTGATACTGTCACGGATGCGCACCCAAAGGTAGTTGAGCTGCGCGAACTCGCGATTTGGTCAGAAGGTATGGTCTGGTCTAGCCCAGAGAGACACGGTGCCATGACTGGCCTTATGAAGTCCCAGATAGACTGGCTTCCGTTATCAAGCGGCGGTGTCCGGCCAACGCAGGGAAAAACTTTGGCGGTTATGCAGGTTTGTGGAGGCTCGCAAAGCTTTAATACGGTAAATCAGATGCGCCTTCTTGGACGGTGGATGAGGATGATAACGATTCCAAATCAATCTTCGATCCCAATGGCATGGAGAGAATTTGATGGAAAAGGACAGATGCGGCCATCGTCGTATCAGCTTCGAATTGTTGATGTGATGGAAGAGTTGATGAAATTTACCATCCTGACTAGGGGCCACCAGCAGCATCTGACAGATCGATACTCGGAGCGTGTCGAAGCGGCTGCGAAACGCGACCGCCCAAAGCCATCCGAAAATTAATAGGCACGGCAAACAAAACAGCAGGCTCGCCTACACGCTGCGAGCGTTGGAAGAGTGTTTTACACACAGTGAGAGGCCAATTAATTCTGCCTTTGATATGATATGAAAACCAAGCTGTGTATTCATGA
>Ga0255776_10006846_pt1 | contig 11551 bp, 10 predicted proteins | sample 071ome_19_FD_179974 | JGI IMG/M metagenome (GOLD analysis project Ga0255776, IMG submission 179974) | Coastal salt marsh microbial communities from the Groves Creek Marsh, Skidaway Island, Georgia - 071413AT metaG (version 2) | ecosystem: Environmental > Aquatic > Marine > Intertidal zone >...
ACGGCGAAGAGTGGTGACGGCGGAGGAGCCGGGGACGACGCATGTGATGGACGTCCCGCGCGGGACGGGTGGACGCCGACGGAGACGTACAGGGCGCACTGGGAAGAGGTGTACGAGACGAAGAGGGAACAGTTGGCTGCGAGGGAGTGGCACGCGGACGCGCGCGCGGTGGTGGATGAAGCGCGCGTGCGCGCGCATATCGATCGAGCGGCGACGGCGTGCGGTGGGTCGGATGGGTGTGCACGCGGTGGGACGGTCGTGGACGTCGGGTGTGGGTCGAGCGGGATCGGGGTGGAGGTTTTGAGGCGGTGGGGCGCGTCGAGCGACGCGAGCGGGTTTTCGTCGCTCGTCTTGGCCGACGTCAGCGCGGTGCTCGTGGAGAAGCTTAAGGAGGATCACGGAGGGGATGAGCGGGTGAAGTGCGTGTGCGTGGATTGCCGGGACATGTCGGGGGTGGTAAGGGACGGGGAGGCGGCGGTGGTGATCGATAAGGGGACGTTGGACGCGCTCAACGGCGAGGAGGATAAGAGGCGATTGTTGAGAGAAATGGTGCGGATGATGGCCGAAGATGGGGTGATTGTGTCCGTGTCGTTCAGTGCGGTGGCGAGGTATTCGTTTCTCGCGAAGGAGACGCGGGAGATGGGACTCGAGTGGAGGTTTCACGTCGTGGCGAACGGGGACCCGGCGCGAGGACACGCCGCGGTTTTCGTCAGCGTCATGTTTAGGCGACAGAGCGAGACGATGGCGCAGGTTCCGTTCGTGGAGAGCGCGCTGACGACGACGCTTCGCCGCCGGATGGAGCGATCGGGGTCGCTGTACGAAGACGAGATTGAGACGGATGACGTCGTCGTTCTCGATTTCCATCGAGACGAAGAACTTTGAGAGCGTCGCGGCGGGACTGGTTAGATATATAGCGCGCAGGAGGAACGCGCCGTGTTCATTACTTTGTCAATTTTACCGGTACCAGTACTTAGTAGATTTGATTAAATACGTAGAAGCCACCGAACGAGTCGCGCGCCGAAGCGACGTGTCCCCGTTTGCGACGATTCGCTATGAAATTAAATGAATGATAAATTCGCAGTCTCGAAGAGCGTCGACGTCAAACCTGCGGATCACGCGTTTTATCAGACCGATGAAAACCTGCGTCTGGTCTTTATTCATCGTTCGTCACGTCGCGTGCGCCGCGGCTCGATTATTGTCCACGCTTGATCTCGAGTTTCACGCCTCGGCTATCGATGAACCCATCGTCAGCCGTTTACGCCTTGAGCAAGGCGTCAATGTCGTCGACAAGGTTGGCGTTCTCAAACTTCGGGGAATAACGCTTCGCCGGGACACCATCCTTACCGATCAAGAACTTTTCAAAGTTCCAGGTAATATCCGCGCGGCGCACCGGGCTCCATTGAATCGGCATGGAGTTCGGTTGCGTGTTGTAAATGTGGTCCGAGCCCAAGCCGCCCTTGTCGTCCGCCGGGTACGGGATGGAATTCTTAAGGTACGTCCAGAACGCGTCCTCTTCCGCACCGTTCACCGTCATCTTACCCGTGATGGTAAACTTCGGCTCGTACCCTTCACCCGGTCGAACGTGCTTGAGCGTGTTCAACAACTCGAAATCCTTGTCGTAGCACTGGTGGCCGAACTGGTTGCACGGCACGCCCAACACGACGAGGTCGTCTCCGTACTTTTCCTTCAGGGCGTTCAACTGAACAAAATCCCTGACGGTCGTGCCTCACATCGTCGCCACGTTGTTGATGAGGACAACCTTACCCTTGTACTGGGAGAGCGGAAGGTCCGCGCCTTCCGTCGGCGCGTCGCGGGTACCACCACCGAGGCGCTTGAGGGTAAAGTCATAAATGGAAGAGGCGGCGGCGTCGACGCGAAGCGACGCGGCGCGGCGGGCCGAGCGCGCGGAGGAGGCGCGGGCGGAGAGCGTCGCGCGCGCGCGCGGCGCGGCGACGGCGGCTCGTTGCGTCAACATGGTCTCGGCGACGAAGTCTGACGTCTGTAGGGCAAGATATCCACGAGAGGGGGGGGTCTAGTGACGAGTCATTACTCAAGATGAGTGCCACGGGGGGGATTCTAGGCGATCGAGCCAAAGCGCGAGCGCGAGCGCGTCGAATCAAACGCGCGCGCGGAGAGAGCCGGAGGTCTATGTGATTGATGATGAGCTAAAACCTTGGAAAATATGGATGTTACACAAAGTCGAGTCTATCGGCTCGTTCGATGATGACGTGCGATCGTCGAGCAATGTCGCGGCGCCCGCCGGGACGCCGGTCGGTCACTTTTTGGAAGACGGCTTCTTCTTGAGTGATTTGAGCTTTTTACGAGGCTTGACGGCGGCGGCGAGGGAATCACCGTCTCCAGGAAGACCGTCCCAATCGCCGAGTTTCTTTTGTTTCTTCTTCTCAGCCTTGGCGAAGAGGGCGTCGATGTCGTCGTCTTCGTTGAATTTGGTCTCTTCGTCGGAATCGGAAGCCGCCGGCGGCGGCGACGGGTCCTTCTCGCCGCGCTTCTTCTTCTTCTTCTTTGAGGACAGCGACGGCGACGGCTTGTCGGACGATTTGGGAGGTGCGTGGTCGTCTGCGTCCATGTCGTCATCCGATCCGTCCATGTCGTCCTCGTCGTCTTCGTCTTCGGCGCTATCGCTTTCGACGTCGTCTACTGCCACCGCTCCTTCTGCGTCGTCTTCCATCTGCGCCCCTTCGGCATCGATAAAGGCATCCAAGAGGTAGTCGTCATCCGGTGCGTCTTTGTACCCATCGTAGTGCGTGCGAACCTTGTTCGCCAGGCGATCCGCTTCGAAATCCGCCGCCGCTTCCTTGAGCGTCTCGGTCCACGCTCGCGCCACCCGGGCGCCGTCTCGCACGCACAGCCGCATGATTTGGCTCTTCACCCCTTCCCCAGTCTTGGAAACCGCGCACACTTCCTCGTGCGAGTTGGTCAACACGACCAAAGAGGCATCCGCCGTGATTTCCTCCTCCAAGTTTGGATCGCACACGCCAACGTCTGGATGTTCGTCAAAAAAGCAATACGACGACGCGATGGGAAAGTGATGCATGTTGAGCAAAATCGGCTCTCGCGCATCCACGTCGTGCACCGTCACGGTTCCACTATTCGGGTCCACCGCGCATTCGGGTCTACGAAACGTCATCAACGATCCACACGCCGCCAGACTCGACGCGCCCGCCAAGTTGCCGTCGTGCGCCAGCACCGTCACCGCGCACGTCACCACCCACACCCGTTTCCCAGCCAACACACACAACGATTCCACATCCACCGCTCTCGCTTCCTTCAACCCCCTCTCCAGGAACGCCCCGAGATCGTTCGCTCGCTGTCTCAGTTCTCTCGACATTCGTCCATCCTTTGCGAACCCCTCGCACGCGCCGCTCGAAAAGTCCACATCCACCCGCACCACCCCTTCGCTCGTCGATCCCCCGCGCTGCGGTCGTTCCAACCTCGCCGTCGTCGACGCGCACGCGATCGTCTGTCCGATCCGCACCGTGCACGTCCCTTCACGCGGTCCCACGGTGATCTCCACGTCTGACCTCAGTTCCGACGGCGCCCGTCCATCCATGCGAAACGGACCGCCTTGGTCATCGCCGCGCAGGCACTCGATGATGAATTCGCGGTTGTTCAGGCACACGAGGGTGTCCGTGTTCGCCTCGAACGGTCGCATCGTTCGCGCGGTCGCGCGCGGCGGCGGCGTGTGACGGCGGCGGCGTGTCGGTGATTTCGCATTCGGGTGTACACTTTTGTCCTTTGCCTTGCCATTAAAGAGACGCATTTGAGACGCTACGCCGGGGCGATTTCGATGAAGCTATCGGCGCTGTTGGACGGCGAACCGCCGCGAGGAACGGCGTCGGTGGGTTTGCCGACGCGTTTCGGGGGAAAGGAAAAGTCTGCGGCCCAGGGAGAGTCGGATCGAGGCGAACCGACGGCGCGAGACGCGGCGCCGGAGGGCGAACCAGAGAGCTTTTCACCGAGTTTTCCTCGGACGTCTGCGAGCTCTCGGCGAAGACGGGCGTTGTCGCGGCTGATGTCGGTTTGGATGCGATCGAATTCGCGACGCCGGGCGGAGATTTCGGCTTCGGCGTCGCGTTTGATTCGTTCGAGTTCGGCGGAGACGTCCTCGCGCGTCGGTTGCGGCGCGAGCGGTGAGACGTACGCGGCGTCTAGAAGTTTTCCGCCCGCCCCGCGCACCGTCATCTCTCTGATTTGCGCGAATACTTCCGCGAGTTCCATTCGCGTGCGCGCTTCTTCCTGAAGCAGCCTGTCTGCGGCAATCTTACTCTCCGCCGCCCGTTCGATGCGCAACCGAAACGCTTCGTCTTGCTCCTCTTGCGACGGCATTCGGGACACTTGCTCCCTCAGCGTCTCGACCTCGCGCACGAGCGAGATTCTCTCCACTAAGTATGCCTCTAATTTACCCTCCGCCGCGGCGGCGCGCTCTTCGCTCGCCTTGACGCGCTGTTCTAACCGGTCAATCTCCAACGCTCTCGCTCGATCGTGCACTTCAGAGTCAAACGAACGCTTCGCCTCGACTTCTCGTCTCAACCTCTCGATCGTCTCCTCTTGCATCGCCAGCTTGTGTTCTCTGATTTCATTCTTCGACTCGAGCGCGCGAACGCGCTCCGACACCGCCTCCATCTCGCTCCGGCACCGCGCTTCCCGCTCTTCGCTCGCTCGGCTTCGTTCCTCCTCGGCTCTCAACCGTCCCTCGTACGTCTCCCGAGTCGACGCCAAACTTCCCGTGAGGCTCTCAATTGCGCGTTCTTTCGCTCTCAGCGCTTCCCTCAACCTCCTCGCATCTTCGGCGTCCACCACGGCGCGTCTCGACGCTTCCGCGACGACCCTTTCTCTATTCAGCGACGCCAACGCGCGCGTCGCTCGCTCCGCCTCAACCTCATCGCGTTCCAACGCGTCGTCGTACGCGTCCGCCGTGCGTTCGAGCGCCATCACTCGACGTTCGAATCGACTCACGACGTCTTCGTCTTCATCGTCGACGACGTGTTTCTCGGTCGGACCGTCGTGCGCGGCGTCAAAGGCGCTAGTCAACGGTGACGATGAATGCGTAATCTTTTCGCGCGTTAACGGTGACGTTCTCGCATCGTTTTCGTCATCCCGGACGCGTTCGGGCGTTCGTAAAACCTCCGCCGCGAGTTCACGGATCATTTTGGACGTCGGGGACGTCCCGTGAGGGGTCATGATGGACCGCGCGCGGGGGTGTTGTGACGACTCGTTCAAAAAGAACAGTTGGTTTGACCGAATCGAACGCGTCGGCGAACGCGGATTTTGGAGACTCCAGCCGTCTACACCGCACAGCTATGCGTGAATGTTACAACGTATGAGATGAAACGCGTTCGCATCAATGAATGGGAATGTCACCGACCGTCGAGCTCATCGAGAGCGGCGACGGCTCGATTGGCGACGTCGACGACGACGTTTACGGCGGCGTTTGTCTTGATGCCTCGCGGATCAATGTGGCTTCGCGTCGCGGCGTGTCCCTCAGCGCGAAGAGCGGTGATGAGGACATCGCGAGGTGGTACTCGCACGCATCTTCCCTTGCGACCGAGTTCGTCCGTTCTAAAGTAATGGGCGACGCCGGAGAGTCGTGGATTGGCTTCGCCGCGGAACGCGTCGAGTAAATCGCGAAGCGAGAGTTGACCTTTTTCTCGACGACGACGCTGTGATGGCTTCTCTACGTCGTCGGTGGTATGCACGCCGGCATCATCATTGTCGTCGTCGAGCCAACCGAGCGCGTCGGCTTGGGTCCACATCGACTCGACCGTTTCTGCGTCGTGTAGAGGTCCAATCCAAATCGGACCCGAGACGGCGAGCGATTCGTCGCGCGCGCCGCAGACTGAACATTTTAATCGTCTCTCCGACGAATCGTCACCATCGACACCCTTCCTTCGTCGGTGAGGTTTATCGTGCCCGAAGACATTCACGAGCGGGCGGCGGATCACCTCTGTCGATCCACACGAGTCGCAATAACCGATGAATCCCATCCTCGCGACGCGGTTGGCATCCGCCGCCGCAAAGGCATCATAAGACGCGGTCCCATTCCCACCCCCACTTTTGGCCGGCGTCGACGTCTTCTTTGCCTTATCCACGCGAAACATCACCCGAAACACCGGTCCGTGCGGGTGAAACAGCGAAAACACCGGCGTGACGTCGAGTTTTAGCACCGCCGCGCGTCTGACGACGTCGCCGATGAAGGCTCGCAACGCCGTCTCATTCACCGACGGTCGCGAAGGCGCCACGACGACGTTCCCGAACGACGCCCCAACCCCCGACGGGTTTTGTCCACACAACGCCCTCCCATCCGTCGACGTCGCGTAGTAATACCCACCGTACCGAACCACCCTCAAAGCGCCCTCGGCGAAATTCACGCTCCCGAACCCGTCGACGTCCACCAAATCAAACCTCGCATCCTCCAACCAATACCTCGCGAGCAACCGGTGCGCGTCCTCGAACCGCATCTCCGTCTTCGGTACCCCGCACGCGCGTAAATTTTCCTCCAGCGCCCGCGCGACGTGTTCCTCATCCGCGTCGTTGCACACGACTGAGCGCAGCGCCGGGGCGTACCGCGTCGCCCTCGCGCCGCTCGCGCACGTCGCGTCCAACGCGTCCAACCCCCGACCGAGCGTCTCCGCGGCCACCATCGCGCAGAGCGTCGCCAAGTCTCGCCCTTGCGCGCTCTCCGGGCGGTAAAAGCACCCGGGCGCGAGCGCGATGTCGCATCCGCGTTCCGTCGCGCCTTTTTCGACACTTTTTCGACGCCCCTTTTTCGCGCGTCGTCCTCGCGACGCGCCCGGCGGCGAGCGCCGACGGGTCGGACGGCGCGGGGCGCACCGCGCCGCGGTTCCGGCGCCGCGCGCGCTCGACGCCGCGCCGAACATCGGGACGCGACGGGCGCTGCGGGCGCCGCGGGCGGTGGCGTCGCGGGCGAGGTCGTTACGCCGGTCCCCCAGTCGACGGTTCATGACTCATAAAAGTACATAGGGACTCCTACCATCTGTGCTGTTTCGCGGTTCATGAATCGTCGTTTTGGAACACACAGAGATTTCAAACGAATTCAAAAGTTCAAAACGAACCGTCGTCGACGCCGCGACCGGCAGCGCGCGACGCGAGAGTCTCGACGGCGGCGGCGGTTCGACGACGAGGAGGACGAGGAGGAGGACGCCGATGATGGACGTGCTCGCGTCTGTGACGTCGGCGAACGACGGGCGCGCACCGATGGAGGAGGTGCTCGGAAGATTGGATGCGTCTCTTCCTGGATTCGCGCGCGCCATGCCGACGACGACGAGCGCGGACGACGACGGGTCGGGTGAGACGGAGTACGATGAGGACGAAGACGCGTTCGGGACGACGACGGAATCACCGATCGGGTCGCTGTCCGGGACGTCGATCGAGAGCGGGAGCGATAAGCGAAGGCGTGGACTGGGCGGTTTGAACGGCGTCGGCGCCCGAGCGTGGACTTGGAAGGAGGAAGAGGCGTTTTACACGACGTTTGAGCGAACCGGTGGGGACCGGGACGCGTGCGCGAGGGTGTTGAGTGCGCCGCCGTTTAATCGGGACAAGGACTCGGTCAGGAAGTTTTATCAAAACTCGTTGAGGAGAATTGGCAACGTTTTGAAGACGACGTTTGAACTGAGCCTGGACGCGAAGAACGCGGAAGAGGTTGTCGCGGCGTTTAGGGCGTATTGGGAGTTTCGGGAAGGGGAAACTGGGCCGAGGGAGGATTCAATGCGGTTTGGGAGGCGGTTGAGTGGGGATAAGTCGCTCAAGGTGAGATTTGCGACGGCGTTGAGGATGGCGTTGAGACGGGTGGTGGCTCGGGCGGATTGGCACAGAGAAGGCGATGACGAACGCGTCGAACGATTGGCGAGGTGCGCCGCTGGATCCGTGGCGAATTTAGAAAGCAATGCCGTGGGGCAATCTGGTGCTGCGATGGCGACGGCGACGACCACGGCGGAGGCTGACGCGGCGATGAAACCGACGGCGGCGTGCATCATGCACGAAGGCAAGCCTCGTTTCGTCTTGCAACTGTTCCCGCTCGACGAAGAGACGTCGAAAGCGATGCATTTACACGGATACTCTCCGCTTATGGAGCTCACGTTTAGGCAGAAAAAGTCCATACCCGGGTTGATTTTACACTTGAGTGAAAAGTGGGTCAAGGCGAGTCCAAGCGCGAGTCACATTTTACAGTTGCACCCGTACGACGCCGGCGGGAAATCGGGTCTCAAGCCGTGGAACGCGACGTTTCAAAACTCCACCGCGGAGGACGTGTACTCGGCATTGGGATCCCCGTGGTGTTTTCGATTGCGATACGCGTGGGCGGACAGAAAGACGGTGTTGAAACCCAAGGAGAAGAAATCCCCGCCGAGCGCCGGAAAGCGTCGTAAATCGACTTCGACGACGATGACCGCAGCGTTGCCGCTCAGTGTCGCCGACGGGGTGGCGTTCGATCCGATTCCTGGTGACGTTCCGGTGACGACGAACAAAAAGTCTTCATCATCAAGGGCCGCGCTCAACATGCACGGCGATCTGACGCTGAGCGATTTCAACGGGAACGGGTTCTCCAATTTGTTTGCGACCACCATGGACGGTCACGCGACGAGACAACCGCTCGGACGCGTAAACTCCCCTTCCAAGCCGACGCCGCTGCGACCTGGACCGATGTTTTCTTCACCGGTGAAGAAGGGTAAGCCCCTCGCCCCGTCCGACGCGTCGCTGTTGCGCGTGCTCGACGGCATCGGAGTTCCGGATGACGGCGTCGACCCGCTCGGCGGCGCCGGCGTGGATACTCTCGGCGGCGCGCTCGGGATTACCGATTCGCTCTTCGCCCCTGGCGATTCGATGTTTCACGGAGCGTTATTTAGCGGCATCGGTGGCGAAAACACAAAGTCTAACGCCGTTGTTCGACGCAAATCCGTGGGTAACGGACCGATTGATTTTTCAGGAATGTTTTCATAACATCGACGACGACGATGCAAAGAATTGATTTTAGAAATTCTACTACTACTACTGGTACTTTACGCGCGGCGCGTGCGTGGAGATACAGACATAGCTACAACAAAAGCAAAATCTTGTAACAACTACGAACGAAACAAACGAATGTCGACCAAGGTAACGCCCTCATCTAAATCTTAAACAAGACGTCTGATCGCAAGACGTACTTGACGCCGCCTCGCACCTCCTCACCCTCGTGTTCGGGTAAATCTGCCCCGTGCCTAAAAAATAACGCCCGACCGACCAAAGGTTCGATCGCACATCGCTCCTCCCCGTGTTCGTCGTAAAAAATCGTTCTCCCACCCTCTGTCGGCTGACTCAAGTAGAACAGCGCCGTAAATTTGCTCAAACCGCCCGACGCGCGAACGCGCTCGTCCACGTGCGGGCCAAAGTGATCCCCCTCCACCCCGCGGTATCGATACACCCTAATGTTCGGGTTGAACCCAAACGCGTCGTCAATGTCGAAATCAAACGGGTTCCCTCCGCACCGCTCGAGCACCGTCTTCCACAGCGAGTTTGCAAACGCCGGCGACTCGCTCGCAAACCGTCCGTTTTGTCGCCACGCCTCGCCGAATTTCGGTCCGCGCGACGTCGACGGCGCGAAAGCGTTTCGCGATTCGATCGAGTCGACGATGGCGGCGCACTCGCGCGGTGAGAGAACGTCGTCGACGACGAGGATATCGTTCGTGAAGACGTGTCGAACCGCACACTTTTTGTTGTGTGACTTCGACCACGACGACGACGACGACGCGTCGAAGAGCGGAAGCGTGACGTCGGTGGGCGCGCGCGACGCGGACGGCTTGTTCGCCCCGTCTCGCGTTTTACGACCCATGAGGAACCGACGACGAAACGCGTGCGAACGAGAGGGTGAAACGCTCGAGCGCATCGGTGTGAGGACAAAAGAGTTGGTTGTTCAGCTCGAGCCATTTACGGCGCTTCAATTACAATGAATAAATACCCGCATCGTACGTCACGCGAGACGCCGCGTTCGTCACGTTCGCCGATTTCCCCAACCTACTCACGCCGATCGGGCGTGGCGACGGCGACGGCGCGTTCTTCGCGAAGCGCTCGCATGATGTCTCGCGCGACGTCGTGTGAGAGACACGCCATGATTTGGCTCGCGTCGTGTTTATCGACGTTTGGACGAAGAGACGCGTCGTTCGTTTCTCTGAACGCCTTGGAGAGATTATCTAGGGTGTCCAACCACGCGCTCGCGCGTTTTTGTTCGATGTCGATGCAGTTTTCCATGGATGCGAAGACGCGCGACGCGCACGCGTCGACGGCTCGACGCTCCACGCTCGCGTCGCGATTCGTCGCTCTATCCACCGCCTCCTTCATCGCGCGCGACACCTTTCGCCTGCTCTTCAGAGACGTGTTGAGCCTATCGTGCGCGTCGGCGGCGAGAATCTCGAGGTAGGCACCGACGGCGGAGCTACGCGATGCGGCGTCCAATCCGCTCGCGCCTCGTTTTCGCGCCATTCGCGTCGCCGTCGCGTCCGCGTCGTCCGCGTCATCACCCGCATCGCCATCGACCACCGCCTTATCGTTAGATTCAGCACTCTCGACGATACCCGATACGACACTCGACAAGTTGGGGACTTTAGCCGACCCGCGCCATCCGGGATGTCTCGCGCGTCTGTGCGCGCACAGCGACGGCGCGCTCCCGTAGCTCTTTTCGCACCCGTCGACGCCGCACACGAATATCTTTTCATACTCCGCCAACGCCCGTCTCGTCGCCCGTCCGCACGTTTCCGGGGACATCGCATCCAAGAGCGCCGCGCGACGCCGACGCGCGACGACGTCGTCGTTCTCGTCGTCGTCTTCATCCTTTGCCCGAAGAAGCGTTTCGACGACTCGCGCGTCGTCGTCGCGCGCGTCGTCCTCATCCGTCGTCATCACCCCCGCCGCCCCAACCACCGCCGCCGCATCGAACGCCCCTTCCAATCGCGTTCGCACATCTTCACCCCGCCACGCGTCGTCGTTTCCTTTTCGTCGTCGCGTCGTCGTCGTCGTCTTGGTCGTCATCTTTTTCAAATTCAAAAGCGTTCCCGACGCATCTTGTGCCCGTCTCGCATCCTCCACCATCGTTCCCGCGCTGAATTTTCCACCCAAACGCTCCGAAACGCGCGTCGTTCGTATCGTATCGCGTCCGCACGCGTCCGTACGATCCCGTCTCTCGTCGCGTCCGCGTATCGCGCCGTCCGTCCGTCCGTCGCCCGAGGTTTCCACATCTTCTCGAGTCGTTGGTTGAACACCTCATGTGACACTGTTTACGCATACATAAAGCCATCCGTCCATTCGAATTCGAACCGACGTTTGTATGGGTAAACACTTACTGATAATACAAGTCTTTCCCGCGAAATCGCGTGTTTGTGTGCGAGCGCGACGCGAGGACATGGGGGTCACTGAGGGGTGATTTATTGAGTCATGACTCGTCGTTTTGGGTCGTCGTCGTCGTTCATGATGGTTCGGCGCGCGTCACGACGTCGTCGTCACATCGCGCGCGGCGTCGACGATGCTGCACGTCTGCGCGCTGACG
>Ga0255776_10006853_pt1 | contig 11543 bp, 8 predicted proteins | sample 071ome_19_FD_179974 | JGI IMG/M metagenome (GOLD analysis project Ga0255776, IMG submission 179974) | Coastal salt marsh microbial communities from the Groves Creek Marsh, Skidaway Island, Georgia - 071413AT metaG (version 2) | ecosystem: Environmental > Aquatic > Marine > Intertidal zone > Salt...
TCAGCGGCGTCGAGGGCGTTTGCCTGATCAATGCCGGTCTTATCAATGCCGGTCCTATCAATGCCGGCGCGATCGTGGGGGGCAGGTTCGGGGGTGGTGGCGGTGGTCATATGCCGGCTTTTGGACAGGATGATGTTGCTGGACAACAGGTAGCACGCACCACATGTATTGCCTATAACGAAAACCTGCCTGTACTGACTGGCAAAGAGAATACGAAGGAGATGAAGATGGGATATGCAATGGCGGCAGAGATGCCAGGCGGGGCCGAGGTCATTCACCGGATCGAGATCGGGGACATCACTCCGGCGGCAGGTGAGGTGGTGATCGCGCATGAGGCCATCGGCGTCAATTTCCTCGATATCTATATCCGCACCGGTGCCTATCCCTGGCCTGTCGACAAGGACCTTGTGCTTGGCAGCGAGGGGGCCGGCATTGTCACCGCCGTCGGGGATGGGGTGACGCATCTGGCGGTCGGCGACCGGGTTGCCTATACGCTGCCGAACGGGGCCTATGCCACGCACCGGGCGATCAACGCCGACATGGTGGTCGGGCTTCCCGACGCCATCGCCAGCGACATCGCCGCCGCCATCATGCTGAAGGGGCTGACCGTCGCCTATCTGACATCGCGAAGCTATGCCGTCGGCAAGGGCGACACGGTGCTGTTCCATGCCGCGGCGGGCGGGGTCGGGCTGTTGGCCGGGCAGTGGATGAAATCGCTTGGCGCGAGGACCATCGGCACCGCCGGCGGGGCCGAGAAATGCGCGCTGGCACGGGCCAATGGCTATGACCATGTGATCGACTATCAAAGCCGGGATTTTGAAGAAGAGGTGATGAAACTCACCGACGGCGCCGGGGTGAATGTTGTCTATGATTCGGTCGGCAATGACACCATGGCGAAAAGCCTGAAATGCGCCCGCCGGCATGGCACGGTGGTCAATTTCGGCCAATCATCCGGCGCCTACACCGACTTCCAGATCAAGGATCTGGCGGTCGGCTCACTCTATCTGACGCGCCCGACGCTGTTCCATTTCGCGACCGAGCGCGACTGGCTGGAATCGGCCAGCGCCGAGATGTTCGCCAGGGTCGCCGACGGCACGCTGAAGGTCAGCATCAACAGGCGCGCGCCGCTGGACGAGGTGGCCGAGGTGCACGAGGCGCTTGCCACCCGCCAGACCACCGGCTGCACCATTCTGACAGTTTAGATGCAGTGGGCCTGCCGGTTTGGCGAGCCTGAAGGTCCGGCTGGTTTGTCGTCATGACGGGGTTGCCTGTGAAGCGGGGGCGCTGACGTAAGGGGCGCTGGCGTCTGCTATCGCTGCGCCGAACCGCCGGCCGTGCCGGTGGCAAGCCCGGTGTCCGTTCTGGCCAGATGTCCCGTGGCCAGATGTTCCGTGGCGAGATTTTCATTGCTGCGGCGTTCGCGGGCCAGATCCCTGGCCAGATCCTCGGCTGTGGTGGCCTCGCCGCAGCGCCAGTATTCGCTGGTGTGGCATTGTCGTGCCAGCGCCTGTGCGGCGGCGATCTCGGCCGGGGACAGCCGCGTCGCCATCCGGTGGCGCGCCGGATCGGCCAAGCCGTGCCCGGCCGTCGTCGCCAGCAGATACCACATATAGGCCAGCAGGTCGCTCTGCCGCACCCACTCGCCAGCCTCGTAAGTCTCGCCAAGAACGAACAGCGATTCGACAAACGAATCCGACGGCTCCTGCGCAGCCGCACTGGCCCCCGTCATCGTCAGGATCAGCACCGTCAGAACCGGCACCCGTCGCCATCCTTTCAGCCATCCGGTGATGTGTTTCAGCCATCCGATCATGACCCAGTCTAGCCACCGACGAGTTAACAGACCGTTACGGCCAGAGGGTCAGTGGTGAAAAAAATTCCTAATGCAAAAATCCACCCAACAAAAAATGCCCCGCCGGGAGGGGCAGGGCATTCTCACATGGTGTCTTGTTCTGGCGCGTGTTTCCGCGCGTGTTTTGGCGCCGGGCGGTTATGACGCCAGCGGCTGGGTGCGCATGTCGGCCGGGTCGATGCCGGCGACGGCGACCGGTGCCTTCATCGCGTCGCGGCGGAACGGCTCGCCAAGCTCCTGGTTCAGCATCACCTCGATGAAGGTGGTCTTGCCACCCTTCATCTGCGCGTCGATAGCCTTGTTCAGCGCGTCGGTCAGTTCCTGCTGCGAATGCACGACGACACCGTTCAGGCCACAGGCATTGGCGATGCCGGCATAGGAGACCTGCTCGTCAAGCTCGGTGCCGACGAAATTGTCGTCATACCACAGGGTGGTGTTGCGCTTTTCCGCGCCCCACTGATAGTTGCGGAAGATGATCATGGTGATGGCCGGCCATTCCTCGCGGCCGATCGCCGACATCTCGTTCATCGAGATGCCGAAGGCGCCGTCTCCGGCGAAACCGACAACCGGCACGTCGCGGCGGCCGATCTTCGCGCCCATGATCGATGGCAGGCCGTAACCGCAGGGGCCGAACAGGCCGGGGGCCAGATATTTGCGGCCTTCCTCGAAGGTCGGATAGGCGTTGCCGATGGCGCAGTTATTGCCGATATCGGACGAGATGATGGCATCCTTCGGCAGTGCGCTCTGGATCGCCCGCCAGGCCATGCGCGGCGACATTTTCTGCGGCTCGCGGTTGCGCGCGCGCTCGTTCCAGGTTGTGCCCGGATCGTCATCCTCATGGTCGATCGAGGTCAGCTCCTGTGCCCAGGCCGATTTCGTCTTCGCGATCATCTCGCGGCGGGCGGTGCGGTCCGCATCGCCGGCATTCGGGGCCAGCCGGTCAAGCAGGCTGGCGGCCACATGCTTGGCGTCGCCGACAATGCCGACGGTGACCGGCTTGGTCAGGCCGATGCGATCCGGGTTGATGTCGACCTGGATGATCCTGGCGTCGCGCGGCCAGTAATCGATGCCATAGCCAGGCAGCGTCGAGAACGGGTTCAGGCGGGTGCCGAGCGCCAGCACGACATCGGCCTTGGCGATCAGTTCCATGCCGGCTTTCGAGCCGTTATAGCCAAGCGGTCCGGCGTGCAACGGGTGCGACCCCGGAAAGGCGTCATTATGCTGGTAACCGCAGCAGACCGGCGCGTCGAGACGCTCGGCAAGCTTCATCGATTCGCCGATGGCGCCGCCGATGACAACGCCGGCACCGTTCAGGATCACCGGGAATTTGGCTTCCGACAGCATCTTCGCCGCCGCATCGATGGCGTCCTCGCCGCCCGACGGACGTTCGAACTCGACAATCGCCGGAAGTTCGATATCGATGACCTGCGTCCAGAAATCGCGCGGCACGTTGATCTGTGCCGGTGCCGAGTTGCGCTTCGCCTGCAGGATCACGCGGTTCAGCGTCTCGGCGATGCGGACCGGGTCGCGGACCTCTTCCTGATAGGCGACCATGTCCTTGAACAGCGCCATCTGCTCGACTTCCTGAAAGCCGCCCTGGCCAATGGTCTTGTTGGCGGCCTGCGGGGTGACAAGAAGCAACGGTGTGTGGTTCCAGTAGGCAGTCTTGACCGGGGTCACGAAATTGGTGATTCCCGGACCGTTCTGCGCCACCATCATCGACATCTGGCCGGTCGCGCGGGTAAAGCCGTCGGCCATCATGCCGGCATTGCATTCATGCGCGGCGTCCCAGAAAGTGATGCCGGCCTGCGGGAACAGGTCCGAAATCGGCATCATCGCCGAGCCGATAATCCCGAAAGCATTCTGGATTCCGTGCATTTGCAGGACTTTTACAAAAGCCTCTTCCGTTGTCATTTTCATGATGCGTCACCCCTCATTCGGTTGTGGTCTTGCCTTTACTGCAGATCCGTTGTGTTTGTCCGGTGTGTTTTTTGACGCGCCGTCGCCCGATACCGCCCGACAAGGGTTGGCGCCAGCGTCATCCAACCTAATCAATCGCAGGCATCTCGACCAAGCATTAGAGCCAGATGGCCGTAAACATAGGTCCAGATGCCACTGCTGTCACTGGCGCCAAATGTCGCCATCGGCTGGCTGTGGTTGCGTCCCCGCCACCTTCGCGATAGCGTCTGGGTGGGTTGGCGCTTAACCGGAATGTTGCAATGGGGATGCGGACCGCCCTGTGAAAAGTGAGGTGTCCCCCTTGAAGGTTACAATGCTGGCGCCGGCGATGGGCGCCGAAATCACCGGCATCGATCTTGCCGCCAGCGACTTCGCGGACACTGTCATTGGCGAGATCAGGGCCGTCTGGCTGGAGCATAAAATGGTCGTGCTCCGCAACCAGAATCTGACGCCGCAACAGCAACTGGCGCTGGCCCGCGCCTTTGGCGAGCCGGCGATCTATCCGTTCCTCGACGGCGTTGACGGCATTCCCGAACTCACGGCGGTGCTGAAGCGCGAGCATGAGACGGTCAATTTCGGCGGTGTCTGGCACACCGACACCATCTATCAGGACGCGCCGCCGATGGCGACGATGCTGCAGGCCATAGAACTGCCGCCAATCGGGGGCGATACGATCTTCGCGAATCAGGAGCTGGCCTATGAACGACTTTCCGACGGGCTGAAGGAGACGCTTGGCGGATTGCGCGTTGTCAGCGCCGCCAACAAGGCAAAGGTCGCGGCGACGCGGACCGCGCGGATCGAGGAAGCCGGTAACGGCACCGATGTCAGCGCGCTGGCGGCGGTTCATCCGGTGGTGCGCACGCATCCTGAAACCGGCCGCAAATCGCTCTATCTCAGCCCCGGTCATGCGACCGGGTTCGAGGGCTGGACCGAGGAGGAGAGCGCCGGTCTTCTCGACTTTCTTTTCCAGCACCAGATCGCGCCCGAATTCCAGTGCCGGCTTGTCTGGGGTGTCGGCGACATCGCGATCTGGGACAATCGAAGCGCACTCCACTATCCGCTGAATGACTATCACGGGCACCGGCGTCTGCTACACCGAATCACGCTGAAAGGCGACAAACCTGTCTAGCGCGGCAGCATGTAAGGGAAAGAAGGGGATGAACCTGTGACCTCGCTGTGGATCTGGGTGACCATCGGGGCGGCGGTATCGCAAGCCGTGCGCAGCACTTACCAGAAGAAACTGAAGGCGCCGCTTGGCGATCTCGGCGCCAGCTATGTCAGGTTTTCCTACGCCATCCCCTTTGCCTGGGCCTGGGTCTTTATCTATGGTGGCTGGAGCGGTGAGCCGCTGCCGGGCCTGAACATCCCGTTTCTGTTCTGGACCACCATCGCCGGGGTGACACAGATCATCTTCACCGTTCTGCTGGTGACCCTGTTCTCGCACCGGTCCTTTGCCGCCGGTACCGCCTTTTCCACGACCGAGGTGATCCAGGCAGCGCTGTTCGAGGCGGTGATCCTTGGCCATATTGTCAGTTTCCAGGTCGGGATGGCGATTCTCATCGGCGTTATCGCGGTGTTTCTGCTGTCGCTGGCCAAGAGCAGCCTGACGCTGCGCAATCTTCTGGCATCGCTTTTCACCCGCCAGACGGCGATCGGGCTTGGCAGTGGTGCGTTTCTCGGTTTCTGCACTGTTGCCTACAAGGCGGCGAGCGATTCGCTGGCAAGCGATGATCTTGTGACACGGGCCAGCATGACCGCCGGCGTGTCGGTGTTGATCCAGGCGGCGCTGATGGGGCTGTGGATGTGGCGGCGCGCACCGGACCAGCTGAAGGCAAGCTTCGTGCATTGGCGTGACAGCAGTATTGTCGGCCTGTCCGGCGCCGTGTCGACGGGCTGCTGGTTCACCGCCTTCTCGCTCTATGCGGTGGCGCCGGTCCGTGCTGTCGGCCAGATCGAACTGCTTCTGGTGCTGGGGATTTCCTTCTTCTATTTCCGCGAACGGCCCTCCGGCAAGGAGCTGTTCGCGATGCTGCTTCTGGCGCTCTCGATCATCATGGTTCTGCTTGGCTGAATCGAGGCTGTTTCGGCATGTGCATCTCGCCTTTGCGGAATCCGGTTCGGGCGTTCAATTTGTCACATGCAAACAGAATCGTCTTGGTGATGGATGATTCTTTGTTCATAGTGTCAGACTTAACGATGACTTCAGAATTTTCTCGGAGGAAACCAAATGTTCATGAAGCATGGTATTGTGGCAGGCGTCGCCCTCGCGGTCAGCCTTGCAACGCCGGCTATGGCAAAGGTCGAGGGTGATACCATCATTCTCGGTTCGTCGATTTCGCTGACAGGTAAATATGCAACCAACGGCCTGCACACGCAGCGCGGTTACGATTATGCCGTCAAGGTGATCAACGAGGCTGGTGGCGTGAAGGTTGGTGGCAAGAGCTACAAGCTTGACGTGAAGTATTACGATGATGAATCGACACCGGCTCGCGGTGCGCAGCTTGCCGAGCGTCTGATCCAGCAGGATGGCGTCGAATATATGCTCGGGCCCTACAGCTCGGGCATGACAAAGGCCATCGCGCCGGTGTCGGAAAAGTTCGGCGTGCCAATGGTCGAGGCAGAGGGCGCATCGCGCTCGCTCTTCACCCAGGGTTACAAATATCTGTTCGCTGTCCTTTCGACATCCGAGCAGTATCTGGCGACAGCGATCGATTTTGCGGCTGAAAAGTCGTCCAACCCGGGTGATGTCCGCATCGCGCTGGCATTCGAGGGCGATCCGTTCTCGATGGATGTCCGTGCCGGTGTGATGGACAAGATCAAGGAATATGGCATGAAGGTCGTGATCGACGACCAGCTGCCGGCCGACCTGTCCGACATGTCGACCACGCTGACCAAGGTGAAGGCGCTGAAGCCCGATGCCCTGATCATCTCCGGTCACTCGAAGGGTGCCGCCACGGCCGCCCGTCAGATCGACGAGATGAAGGTCAATGTGCCGATGATCGCGCTGACCCACTGCGAGGCGGCAAAGGTCCAGGAAAAGTTCCCGAAGACAGCCAACGGCTTCCTCTGCCCGACACAATGGGTCGAGACGCTGTCCAAGTCCGACCCGATGTTCGGTTCGGCAGCTGAGTGGAACACCGGCTTCAAGGCTGACAACCCGTCCTACACCTCGGTGCCGTACCAGTCGGCACAGGCATCGGCAGCCGTCTATGTCTTCAAGGAGGCTTTCGAGGCTGCCAACAGCTTTGACAAGGACGCTGTCCGCGACGCCATTTCCAAGGTCGAGATGGAAACCTTCTATGGTGACATCAAGTTCTCGGAGAATGGCAACAACATCGCCAAGCCGATGTTCATGCGCCAGATCGACGGCAGCGGCCAGTACAAACTGGTTGAAAAGGCCGGCGACATGGTGTTCCCGCGGAACGTCTCTTACTAGGCCAAGTAACCCTACCTCTCGGGGGAAGCGTGTCGCTTCCCCCTTTGCCTGTTTGGCAACTTGTCTTGAGTGGCAAATTTCTTGATCGATAAAGTCTTTTCGAGTCCGCGTCTCTGTCGAGGAAGGGAACATGTGGGATAATTTACAACTGCTGTTCGTATGGGCACCGATCATCAACGTGCAGGTCATTCTTGACGGCATCTTCGTTGGTGCGGTGTTTGCGCTGAGCGCCTACGGCCTTGCGCTTGTCTGGGGTGTGATGAACATCAAGAACCTGGCGCAGGGCGATTTTGTGATCATGGGCGGTTATATGGCTCTGGCCCTGCACCAGCTCCATGTGCCGCTTGTGCTGATCCTGCTGATCGTCATGCCGGTGATGTTCATGTTCGGATGGATCGTCTATGTGCTGATGATTCGGCGCATCATCGATCAGGACATGTTCGTCTCGTTGCTGGCGACATTTGGCCTGTCGCTGCTGCTGCAACAGGTTATGAACCTGATCTTCGGTCCCGAGGTGCAGACCATCGACATGGAACTGCCGGTCTATGATGCGTTCGACAATATGGTCACCGTGCCGTCATCGAAGCTGATCACGCTGATCCTTGCCGGGGTCATCGCGACCGGTGTGATTATCTTCATGAAGCGTTCACGGGCCGGTCAGGCGATTCGCGCCACCGCGCAGGACCCGCGTGCCGCCCGCGTGCTGGGTATCGATATTGACCGCGTCTATGCATTTACCTTCGCCTTCAATGCCGCGCTGTGTGGTGCGGCCGGCGTTCTGGTGTCGATCATCTGGGTAATCCAGCCCTTCTATGGCATCACCTATTCGGTACGCTCCTTCGCCATCGTGACGGCGGCCGGCCTTGGCAACCTGCCGGCGGTGATCGGTGCCGGGTTCGGTATCGGGCTGTTCGAGAAATATACCGGCGCGATTCTTGGCACCGCCTATGAGGTTGCGGCGCCTGTCAGCATCCTGCTGCTGGTCCTGATCTGGCGGCAGATTCAAATGAGACGTAACCGGCAGGTGGTACGATGACTATGACCAGAGACACAAAGGTAACCTACGGGCTGCTGGCTCTGTTCGGGATTTTTGGCCCGATCCTGTTCCCGGACTATACGCTGTCCATCGCCTATCTGTGGATGATGGTGCTGATGGCGTCGACCTGGGATACGCTTGGCGGTCAGATGGGTTACAACTCGCTTGGCAACATCACCTTCTTCGGGGTCGGTATGTATGTCTCGGCGATCGTCCAGATCGCCTTCTTCTATGAGGGCGGTGTCGGCGAGTACACCTCGGCGATGGGCTCGATCAAGCCCGAATTCACGCAGGCGGAATATTTCTGGGGTCTGGGTCTCGGAATCCTCGCCGCCGGCGTTGTCGGGCTGGTGCTGTCGGTGATTTTCAGCTCGTTCATGTTCGGCCTTCGCGGCCCCTATTTCGCCATCGGTTCGCTTGGCCTGGCGATTGCGGTGGCCGAGGTCACGATCACCATCGACTATGTCGGCGGGGCGTCGGGTATCTCGATGCCGCTGTTCCCGGGGGATATCGAGTTCCGATCGACCTTCTTCTATATCTTGTGCTTTGTCTTCACGATCATCTCGCACTTCCTGCTCCGCTGGCTGTATTCGACGCAGTTCGGGCTGGCCATCAACGCCATCCGCGATGATGAGGACAAGGCCGAGGCGATGGGCATTCCGACGCTTGCCTACAAACGCATCGGCTGGGCCATCCCGGCCTTCTTCATGGGATGTATCGGCGCCGTGGCCGGCAACATGGCCGGCTTCATCGACAAGGAGGTCGCCTACCCGATTCCGACCTTCGGCATCTTCATGGTGGCGATGGCGCTTCTTGGCGGCAAGGGCACGTTGTGGGGTCCGGTTCTGGGCGCCATCATCTTTCATGTGATCAAGGAAGCCACCTGGACCTATCTGCTGAATCTTCAGTGGGTGGCGCTCGGCCTGATCCTGATTATCAATATTGTCTATTTCCAGCAGGGGATCATGGGCTGGCTGCAGACCAAATATCCCGAGCGTTTCGGTATCGTCGTCGACACCGGCAATGCCACGGATGCCGATGAGAAGGAGGCCGCCTGATGTCGGACCCGATCATTAAAGTCGAGGGTGTCTCGAAATCCTATGGCGGGGTGAAGGCGAATGTCGACATCACCATGGGTGTCGAGCGCGGATCAATCACCGGCATCATCGGGCCGAACGGTTGTGGCAAGACCACGCTGTTCAACTCGATTGTCGGCTATCACCCGATTGACAGCGGATCAATCCAGTTTGACGGCCAGGAAATTTCGCATTTGCTGGTCGGCGATATCGCCCGCCTTGGTATGTTGCGGACGTTCCAGCAGACCCGCATCTATGGCAAGATGAACTGTGTCGACAACATGCAGATTTCGGTCTCGCACCGCGAGGATTCCAAATTCTCGATGTTCGCCAGCCGGAAGGGCGAGATCAAGGATCGGGCCGAGCATCTGCTGGAGTTTGTCGGCCTCTATTCAAAACGGAACCTGATTTCCGGGGATCTGTCATTCGGTCAGCAGAAGCTTCTCGAATTCGCCATGGCGCTGATGAATGAGCCGAAGGCGCTGCTTCTTGACGAGCCGACGGCCGGTATCAACCCGACATTGATCAACGGTCTGATCGACCGGTTGCGGCGCGCGAATGAGGAGCTTGGGATCACCCTGTGCGTGATTGAGCACAATATGCGGGTGATCATGAACCTGGCCTCGCATATCTATTGTCTTGCCAATGGTCACATGCTGGCCGACGGCACACCCGAAGAATTGCAGAATGACCAGCGCGTCATCGACGCCTATCTTGGAGGACATTGATGGCCGAGGACGAAAAGGCAAAGGCCGCGAAGAAGAAGGCCGCAAAGAAAGCTGCCAAAAAGGCCGCCAAAAAATCAGTCGCCAAGAAGGCAACGGCGAAAACCGCGCCAGTAAAGAAGGCGCCAGCAAAGAAGGCATCGGCGAAGAAAGCCGTGAAGAAAGCCGCCAAGAAGGGTGCCGTCAGCGGTTATGGTGGCGGGTCCGTCGATGTCGTGATGTCGGTCGACCAGGTGGCCAAGGAGGCCGCCTCGATTGCCGCCAACGCGCCGACCGTGCCCGAACTCGACGGCATGATCAAAGGCGATGCCTTCCTGTCGATCAACAATCTTCGCGCCGGCTACGGCAAGATGGAAATCCTGCATGACTTCAGCCTGCGGATCGGTCAGGGTCAATCGCTTTGTCTGATCGGGCCGAACGGTGCCGGCAAATCGACGGTGCTGCATTCCATTTTCGGCTTCACCAACATCTTCTCCGGCAGCATCATCATTGATGGCAAGGACGTGACCGCGTTGACGCCCTCGCAGAAGCTTGCCGAGGCCGGCATCGCCTACATCCTTCAGGACAAGTCGGTATTTCCGCAGATGACGGTCGAGGAAAATCTGTTGATGGGCGGGTTCCTGAAAAACAAGCCCGCCGAGGCGAAGGCCGCTGCCGAGGAGGTGTTCTCGAAATACAGCCGCCTTGCCGACCGTCGCGACAAGCCTGCCGGCGTCCTGTCTGGCGGTGAGCGGCGACTCCTGGAAATCTCGCGGGCGCTGGTCATGCAACCGCAGGTCCTGCTTGTCGATGAACCTTCGATCGGTCTGGAGCCGCGCTTCATCGACATGGTCTTCGAGATCCTCGACGACCTCCAGCGCAAGGATGGCAAGACCATCATCATGGTCGAGCAGAACGCGAAAAAGGGCCTTGCCTTCGCCGATCTCGGCTATGTGCTTGTGTCCGGTGAAACAGCCATCGCCGGTGACGGTGACGAACTTCTCGACAACCCGGATGTTGGCCGCCTGTTCCTTGGCGGCTGACCGGATCGGTGAGTCGGTTTGGCACGTCAGGGACCAATCCAAGGTATCCTTGATGGAACCCGGCCGACCGCGCTGATCGCTGTCACCTGTGTCGCCGGGGTTCTGGCGATGATCAGCTATGCGATCTGGCCGGTCTTCCTGGTCACGCTGGGGCCGGTATGGGGTTTGAGCAACACTGAAATCGGCTGGATCAGCGGCGCCTATTTCATCGGTTATGTCATTGCCACGCCCTTGCTGGTGGGGTTGACCGATACCATTGATGCCAAACGCGTCTTCATCGGCGGCAGTCTGACCGCCGCCATCGGCTGCGCCGGATTTGCCACCATCACCAACGGATTCTGGGGCGCCGCGGTCACCTGGAGCCTTGTCGGCGCCGGACTCGCCGGTACCTACATGCCGGGGCTGCAGATCCTGAATGCGAGGCTGTCGGATCAGCAACG
>Ga0255776_10006879_pt1 | contig 11523 bp, 9 predicted proteins | sample 071ome_19_FD_179974 | JGI IMG/M metagenome (GOLD analysis project Ga0255776, IMG submission 179974) | Coastal salt marsh microbial communities from the Groves Creek Marsh, Skidaway Island, Georgia - 071413AT metaG (version 2) | ecosystem: Environmental > Aquatic > Marine > Intertidal zone > Salt...
CAGCACCAGGAACCTACTATTCAGCCAGCTCCGACGGAGAATACTCAAGCAACACCCGTTGATCCAGCAAATCAGGGTGTGTCACCAGGAATTCAAATACAGTTACCTGGGACAACCGAGCTACAAACCGCTATCGAGGAAGATGAGGGTTCATCAAGCCTACAATTATCTCAAGACCTGCAGGACCAGCCTGAAGTTGAAGATTCGCGCACAAACTCAATTGAGCAAGACCCCAGTCTCACTCCAATTCTGAAGCTTGCCAGAAGTATTCAGATGAAGGATACAATTTCCAGGTTGGATTTGAGCCAATTGATTCCACCCATAACCATAAAGCCGGAAACTCAATTGGATGTCTTTCAACTCTTTCAACCAGAGACTTGCGAGGAAGTTCAATTTTGGATTCAGGAAAGCAGCAACTCAAAGTCTACTGTGACTGATAGAAAGACAGAAAGGTCTCCAGTATCCACTGAACAAAGAAGGCCTCAAGAAGCTTCCAATTCAAATGAACTCAGATCTCAAATCAATACGGTCCTTCAAAAACTTGGCCAGCAGATTTTTATCCAATGTAATGAAGGACATGTGGAGCACGAGGCACTCAATCAAATCCGCTCTCAGATTGTTCAATTCCAGAAAAAGCTCCAGGACTTCCTGTCGAGTCCTCAGGGAGGCGACTTAAGGCAAAACAAGCTCAAGTTGGAGCGAAAACTCAAAGAGCTTTACACACAAATGGGTCGACAAGCATTGCAGGCATTTAATCAGGGTAAATTCGAGTTTCCAAGGGCTCAGGAGATTCAGCAAAGGTTGCAGTCCATGGTAGAGAAGCTGCAAAACTAGATTTCGATTCCCTGAATCCAGCGAACATCGCTATCCAAGCCAATAAATAAATCAAAGCGGCAATCGAGCTGCTGATACATTGGTTTTGTCATCCTGAAAAATGAAGCAATGCCTCTCAATCGTTTGCGCTTTTGACTGTTTAATGACTCCAGTGGATTCACAAGATGATCATTCTTTCTAAAGCGGGCTTCTACAAAAACCAGTTTCTTGCTGGCCCCTTGAGAATTATCAATTGCAATCAAGTCAATTTCACCAATCTTGCAGTAGTAATTCTGCTCAATGACTTTGTGTTCATGACTTTCTAGAATTGATCTCACTTTGGACTCGAATTCACGCCCAACTGCTGTTTTGGACTTAGCTTTCATTAGCTTTGGTTCTTGAGCTGATTCACTTCTGTAGTAGTCAGTTTTCTGGTTTGGCCAATTGAAATATCGAGTTTTACAGGTCCACAACGAACCCTGACCAGTTTCACCACATCCAATCCATTCGCTTCACACATTCTGCGAATCTGACGGTTCTTGCCTTCTTTAAGAATAATCTTGAATTTGTGTGTGCCCAGTTTTTCGACATGGCACTCCTGAGTAACATCTTTTCCGATTCTTACACCGGAGCGCAAACTTTCAAGTACCTTTTCTGTGAGATTCTCGCGAGTAGACACAATGTACTCTTTTTCTTTCTCAAAACTGGGGTGAGTTAGCATTTGAGCCAATTCCCCATCGGAAGTTAGAAAAAGCAAACCCTCACTGTCTTTGTCGAGTCTTCCTATTGGGAAGAAGTGTCTTTGATAAGGAAAACAGTCCTTAAGGTTGGGTCTTTCGTTATCGCTCAGGGTACAAATAATACCTCTTGGCTTGTGGAATAGATAGGTGCCAAGGAACTCTTCATCTTGCTCATGAATTTGATGAACAAGTTCACCGTCAACGGTTACTACATCATCTACCTGAACCGGGGTTGTCACTTCAGCCCGCTGGCCATTCACCTGCACTCGACCTTCTTCTATCAGGCTTTCAGCCTTCCTCCGCGAGCAGACTCCGGCTTTGGCCAGAAACTTGTTCAAGCGCATGATTTACTGTGCCTGCCCCGATTGGCGTTCCTGAATCAAACCTTCTCGCTGCCCCCACTCAAACCCGGGAACTAGACTCTGCATAATTCCCTGTTGCCACAGCCCTTGAACTTCTGCCGTCTTTGAAAACACCAGATTCCATTCCACTCCGGGAACATTCCATCCGGTAATGATGATTTCCACCTCGTTTTTCAAGACACGTTTCTCAACTTTCAAATTTAGTTTCGGATCAGTCTTGAGAAACTCTTCAACCCATGGTTTTCGTCCCAACCCAACTCCAAACTGATAACTGATGGAACCATAGCCATCTCTGGGAGCAACCTTGGGGTGATGGACCCAAAATTCCAGATGATCCTGAGCAAGCTGAGATCCAATCGTGTGCTTGATCAATTTCTTTGGAACTCGAACAAGCAATTCGGATTTCTTCCCCAGACGAGCTCTTACACCTGTTACAGGTTTTTGATCAAAGGGGTTCTGAATGACTGAGTTCACTTGAAAAGGCCAAACTTCTACCTTCACAGGTGAATTACCAGCACTTTCTGCAGTCACCTTACTGCTCACGATCGTAGTTGCCACCTGGACAGGAGAATCAGACTTAGCATCAGTAACTGAAGCAAGCTTGGAAGAGCTATTTTTGATTATGCCAGCGCTTGACGCTACTGAATTGGATGCAGAAGTTGTCTTTTGGGTATTTCTCTCCCCAATACTATGAGTGGTCACAGGATTTTTCGCCTGACTCTGACTTTTTGAGTCTTGCACGGGGCTTGTTTTGATGACGGTTTTTTCAACCGCTTCAGCTCCAGGGCTGCTCGCCTGAATTTTAAAGTCCTCCTTGCTTACTGTGAAGCTCGCTTTCACAACTGCAGTAGATGGGGGAGCTGTGTGTAGATCTCCCTGAATAATCAGAGTGCTTGATTTTGGCACAGCAGATGGTACAGCCACCACAGTCTTGACAAGAGCTTTGCTCACAGAGCTTGAAGATTCCACCTTTGCAGGAAGCTTGGCCTTAATTTGATCAAAGAGTTTGTCGGACTCCTTTTTCCCGTCAGTGGCAATCCATTGCTTGATGGACGTGCTTGACTTCGCGTTCGCTTGTACAGAAACCGCTTCGCGTACTGGCTTGATCTGCACTTGATCCATCTTGAACTCTGAACTGGTCTTTACAGATGCAGGCTCAGCTTTCTTCTGTGAATCCTCAGAATCGGACTTGGGAAAGAGAATTCCTGCCTTCTTCTTGCGTTCATATTCCTCAAAGTCCTGTGCGTCAAACGGCCAAAAAACATACAAAGCCCAAGCTAAAATGTTCAGTGCCAGTAAAACGAACAACAAAAACTTTAAAAATTTCAGCAGCATAAAACGATTCAGGATTTGGGCTGAATTTCAGTAATCCCACCCATATAAGGAACCAGTACTTCAGGTATCTTCACACTTCCATCGGCTCGTTGATTCAATTCGAGTAATGGAATCATAATACGCGGAGAAGCGATCAAAGTATTATTGAGAGTATGGCAGTATACATTTTCGCCATTCTCTTCCTTGTATCTCATCTTCAATCTTCTGGCTTGAAAGTCATAAAACATACTGCAAGAGTGTGTCTCACAGTAATCGTTTCGAGAGGGCATCCAGGAATTCACATCATACTTCTTGACCTGTCCCTGACCCATATCTCCTGTACAAACAGCCACAATTTGATGGGGAATTTCCAGACTCTCCAGGAAGTCCGTTGCATTCTTCAAGAGTAACTCATGAGCCTGCTGACTCTTTTGTATATCGTTTTCCAGAATGTAGACCTGCTCTACTTTCTGGAACTGATGAATCCTGTACAAGCCATGAGTATCTTTTCCGTAGGTTCCTGCTTCCCTTCGAAAGCAATTCGACCAGGCAGCCAGTTGAATTGGGAAATCCTGTTTGGAGAGAATCTCATCATAATGGTAGGAGGCCAGCGAAACTTCACTGGTACCTACCAGATACAAGTCATCCAGCGCCATCTTGTAGGCCTGCTCCTCACCTCCTGGAAAATACCCGGTACCCATCATGGCATGCTCTCGCACCAACACAGGAACAGTCATTACTGTGAAGTCTCTTTGCCGTAAAAAATCGAGCGCATAACGCAAGACCGCCATTTCAAGCAAAGTTCCTTCATTTTTGAGGTAGTAGAAACGAGTACCGGAGAGCTTAACCCCACGTTCAATATCAAGAATGCCGAGTTTGTCACCCAGGGCTACATGACTCAGTGGCTCAAAATCAAATTCAGGGACCTCTCCCCACTCCCGCAGAAAAACATTGTCACGGTCATCTTTACCAACAGGAACATCTTCAGTAACTGGAGACGGAACTTGAAGCATCATTGCATCAAACTGCTCTTGCACTTCCCTGAGCTCCAAATCGAGTTCTTTGGACTTGGTGGAAAGAGTCTTCATTTTGGCGATGTGATCACCCTTTTCCTCTTTGGACAAGGTCTTGATAATCTTGTTACCTTCCTTGAGTTCATGACGAAGTCCGTCAACTTCAGAAGATAGATCTCTGCGCTTCTTGTCCAGGTCCAAAAGCTCATTCACTTCGAACTTCATGCCTTTGTTCAAAGCAGTCTTGTTGATCAGTTCAGGATTCTCACGAATAAACTTAATATCGAGCATTTTACTTAATTTTTCCTCTCAAGATCTGAGTTCTGCTGGGCAATCTACTTGAAGCTCGGGAATTGACTTCTTCACACAATCAAGCTCCATCAGATTCTTTTCAATTCTTAAAATATTCTTAAAGTCCGCAAGGTTCACATGGAATCGTCTTGCATTAAACAGCTGTGGGATCAGGCAAACATCTGCCATACTCAAGGAGCTTCCCACACAAAAATCCGAATCACCGGCCTCCAGTGTATTTTCAAATGAGGATAACCCCGATTGAATAAAGTCATGAGCCCACTGATTCTTCTTTTCTTCCGACAATCCCATTTCATTTTTCAAGTACTTAAGCACCCGAAGGTTTTGAACAGGTTGAGTGTCGCACGCCAGAATCTGGGAAAGGGTCCTTATCCTGGACTTCTGAAACGCTGAGCCAAACACCAGTGGATTCTGCTCATACTTCTCATCAAGATACTCAATAATGCTCATACTTTGAGTCACTGAATCCTGACCGTCCACCAGTAAAGGAACAAAGCCCTGAGCTTGCAGCTTTAAATAGCTGGCGTGGCGTTGCTCTCCTTCCTTGAGATTTATGGGAATATATTCAAAATCGAGGTTCTTGTAATGTAGTGCGATTCGCACCCTGTAGCTACAAGAGCTTCGAAAATAGCCGTAAAGCTTCATTCTCTACTTCCCAACTACTTTCACCACTTGATCAATTGCCCCAAAGATTGAGTTTCCACTATTATCAAACATCTCGATCCTCACTCGGTCTCCATGCTTCATAAAAGGAGTTTTAAACTCTCCAGATTCTATCTTTTCCAACATTCGCTTTTCAGCCAGGCAAGAACTCCCTCTGGAGCGGTCCAGATTAGATATGGTTCCGCTGCCTATGATAGTTCCAGCTCCAAGGTTACGAGATCTGGCTGCATGGGAGATTAACCGAGGAAAGTCAAATGTCATATCCACGTGACAAAAAGGCTCACCAAATAGTTCTTCGTTGTAGTGAGTGGTTAATGGCAAATGGATCTTGCCTCCGTCCCAGGCATCCCCCAACTCTTCCGGAGTTACAGCAACCGGAGAAAATGCACTGGCTGGTTTGGATTGAAAAAAGCCAAATCCCTTGGCAAGCTCTCCAGGTATAAGACCTCTTAGACTCACGTCATTCACAAGCATAATCAACTTGATATGCTTTCCCGCATCTTCGGGCTTCACTCCCATGGGAACATCATCAGTAATGATTGCAACTTCAGATTCGAAATCAATTCCCCAGCTTTCATCAAGGCAAACAATGTCGTCTCTGGGACCTATGAAGTCGTCGCTCCCACCCTGATACATCAAGGGGTCTGTCCAGAAGTTCTGTGGCATTTCCGCCCCTCTGGCCTTTCGTACTAACTCCACATGATTCACATAGGCGCTTCCATCAGCCCATTGATACGCCCTTGGCAAGGGAGATTCAAGGAGCGTTGGATCAAAATCTTCGGCCTCTTCTGCGAACTTCCCTTCATTGAACTCGTCACTCATATCCTGCAAACGCTTTTCAAAGAGCTTCCAGTTATCCAGTGCAGTTTGCATGTCTTTCACAACATGACGGGCAGAAACCATTCTCTTGAGGTTACGATTCACCAATACCAGTTCACCATCTCTACTTTCTCGGTCTTTTCTTGTTGCCAGTTTCATCTTGCCTCCAGATTCATTAAACCAGATTTCCGCGCTTTTCCTGATCCAGCTCAATCGCCTCAAACAGAGCTTGAAAATTTCCCTGCCCAAAGCCCTCGCTCTTTCCTTTTCTCTGAATAAATTCAAAAAAGAAGGTGGGACGATCCCCTATTGGCTTCGTAAAGAGCTGTAGTAAATAGCCGTCCCCTTCAAAGTCCATGAGTATACCAAGTTCTTCCAACTCATCAATACTTTCCTCAATTGCCGGCTTGGCTTCTCTCATCTGCTCATAATATGTGGAAGGAACCTGCAAAAACTCAACTCCATTTGCCCTCAAAGAACGGATCGCAGTGAGGATACACTCAGTTTCTATAGCTATATGCTGGATGCCTGAACCTTTGTACTCTTTGATGTACTCTTCAATCTGACTCATTCGAAGACCTTCAAAAGGTTCATTCACAGGATTCTTGATAGAATTGTCTTTCGAGCGAACTACCTTTGAGAGTAGCGCTGAGTACTTTGTAGAAATATCCCCGGGCCCAAAATCAACAAAAGTTTCGAAATCCATTATCGAGTTCATGTAATCAACCCATTTATCCATTTCATTGACGCGAACATTCCCCACAATATGATCGATTCTCAAAAGGCCAGTAGGCTCGAACTCAAGATTCAGCTTCTGAACCGGATCTGAGAAGCCGGGGAGGAAGTTCCCTTCAAAATTGTCTCTGTTGACCAGCTGAATCTCTGTATCGTCATAAACTCTAAAGGAAGCTGTGGTTACGAATCCTTTACCTTTTTCCTCAACCTTAGTCGTGGTTTGAACAGGGATTCCTCCATTCTCCAACATATAGGAACAAGCTGTCTCCACATCATCAACTTCCATACTCCAGCGCTTCACTCCATCACCATGCTTTTGCAGAAAAGAATAAACATCCACAGTTTCGGGTTGCAAAGCTGAAGTAATCACAATCTTTAGGTCATTGAGCTTAAGAAGATAAGAACACCGATCCCGATGCCCCGTTTCGGGCCCTTTGTAGGCTGCGATCTCCATTCCAAGAGCTTTCGCATACCAATAAGCCACCATCTTGGCAGAGCCAACATAAAACTCAACATAATCATACTTTCGAATTCCCAAACTCGTTTTCATATTCACTCCTACTTCTTTTCTATCCAGGATTCGTTGTAGTCCAAAACCTGAATATCCCGCGCACATGAGTAGACTTTCAAGGGTGCGAAGGTATCAATCATTACAGCTAGTTCATTTGTCTCTTTTTTCCCTACTGAAGCTTCTGTTTTTCCTGGTTGCGGTCCATGGACTGTACCAGCAGGATGCAAGGTAATACTTCCCTTTTCAATTCCACTTCTGGACATGAAATTACCTTCACAATAATAGATCACCTCATCACTATCGATATTGCTGTGATAATAAGGTGCGGGAATTGCGTCCGGATGGAAGTCATACAATCGGGGCACAAAATTGCATACTACGAAGTGAGCTGATTCGAACATTTGATGAATTGGAGGCGGCATATGCAAGCGCCCTACAATCGGTTCGAAATCATGAATACTGATTGCATAGGGATACAGATAGCCATCCCATCCCACTGTATCAAAGGGGGATTTCTCCATTACCTGTCGAAAGTATCTCCCATTTCTGTGGATGGTAACGGGAACTTCCCCGGACTGAAGTTGAGGGTCCAGCTCTGTTGGAACCTTGATATCCCTCTCGCAAACAGGGCTGTGCTCCAGAAATTGACCCATCTTGTTGAGATACCTTCGAGGAAAATAGATCGGAGCAAGCGACTGTGTTAAAAGGTACTTGGCTTCAGCTTCAAACTCAAATTGATAGGTAATCCCCTTTGGAATACTGATGTAGTCACCGGGAACAAAGGATAGAAGCCCAAACTCGGAGCGCAGCACACCCCTGCCTTCATCCATATAGTAGAGTTCGTGATGAGAGGCATTACGAAAGGCTTCAGTGACCGTGCAGGTAGAAACGGAAATCTCACATTGTTCATTACCCATTAGAGGACGTCGGGAATGGATCACATTGTCAAAATGTTTTAACTTTGCTGTGCGAAAATGCCAATAATCCAGTTTACTATCTGCATTCTGCGATGACTTTTCCGGGCTTAAAAGCTCTTCCATTCTTAATGTTGCGCTTGGGTAGTGCTCCTTGTACAGAAGACTCGAGATTCCACTGAAGCCCTCAAGACCCATTAAGTGCTCCCTGTACAAACTGCCATCTTCCTTCTTAAAGGTAGTGTGCCGCTTTGCCGGGAGTTTTCCCAGTTTGTGGTAATACATGCATCCTCCCTAATTCCTGTTTTTCTATTCCTGCAACGTCAGGGAGGTTTATACCTCAAAAAGATGGGTCATGCAATTTAAGTAAGACAGCTCCCTCCAACTGCTTTGAATCAAGGCTGAGAAATTCTTGTTTTCAGCAGGCTGTTTTACCGATAATAGATATGATGCAGATTCACAAAAATTGCTATGAAAGACATTTACACACCATTCTCGAATTATAAGGAACACAATCTTGATAACCGAAAAGAAGCGGCTTCCAAAGAGGTCGATCTGTGGGAGAGTGATAGTGAGAAATTTCTGGCTTATCGCCAGGAGTGGAAGAAGGCTGCGCAGGAAGATTACCTTCCTGAAAATCCACTCCATCTGGATATTGAAGTCAGTGACGCCTGCAATTTGAAGTGTCAATACTGCGCCCATGGATTGGGAACTGTGGGAAAGGTTGGCTTTATCAAGCCCGAATTGGTAGAAAAGCTCTTGATTCAGGCTGCGGATCTTGAAGTCTACTCGATTAAATTCAACTGGCGAGGCGAAGCTACATTAAATCCTCGATTACCAGATTACATTCGCAGAGCAAAAGAACTGGGAATCATGGAGGTGCAGATCAATACCAATGGCTTGCCTAAAGACAATAAGATGCTGATCCGATGTGCTGAGGCCGGTTTGGATCGCATGATCTTCAGCGTCGACGGTTTTTCCAAAGTAAGCTATGAAGAAGCGCGCAGAGGGGGAAACTACGATACCCTGATCGCGAATATCGACAACTTTCTCAAATGGAAGGATCTGAACCAGCTCACAAAGCCTTTTGTTCGAATTCAAATGGTAAGAAACAATCTCAATTCCATGGAAGTGGATGACTTCGTTAAACACTGGCAAGTTCGAGTAGATGATGTTCGAATCAGTGATGTCATGGATCGAGGGCAAGGTGACGGATTCAGTGTCAAGGACTCCAAAACAGTGGGACGTCGGCGCTGTCCCCAACCTTTTCAAAGATTGGTCGTCGCAAGGGATGGACGAGTCAGCCCTTGCTGTGCCGACTGGAATCAACAATTCATTGTGGGAAATGTAGAAGACTCGGGCCTTCGGGCGTTATGGAATGGAACGGGCATGAAAAATATGCGCGAGATTCAAAAGGATCTTCGTCACAATGAAGTGGATATTTGCAAAAATTGTTATGTGAAGGAGAGCTTTGTCTGGGAATAGAGAACCAGTGCAGGTAATCGCCGAGATTGCCAACGCACACCAGGGTAAGGTTGAAAACGCCATTGAACTGGCAAAATCTGCAATAGAAGCAGGTTGCATCGCCCTGAAGTTTCAAATTTACTTCGCCCATGAGTTGCTCACCAGGCAGCATCCTCGCTACGAACATTTCCAGAATCAGTCCTTTTCTCCCACTGAATGGGAAGAAATTTTTAAGCAGCTGCGCCAACCAGGCCTCAGGATTTATGCTGACGTTTTTGGAGAAGATGCTCTCAAACTGGGGGTTCAACAAAACCTGGATGGCTTTAAAGTCCATTCATCAGATCTCGCCAACACAAATTTGTTAAAAGAACTGGCACGATTAAAGAAACCGGTCTTTCTTGCTACCGGAGGAAGCACTCTTGTCGAAATCCAGTTTGCCTTGAAGACCCTTTTGAGTAATCCGGATCTGGAAGAAGTCGTTTTGATGCATGGCTTTCAGGCGTATCCAACCCAACTGCAAGATGTGAGGCTCGACCGCCTGAAAGTCCTCCAGGATTGTTTTTCAGGGGATGGTCGCGTCAAACTCGGATATATGGATCATCTTTCACCCGACCAGAGGTCTTCCAATTTTACCTCTCTTTTAGCCATTCCTCTTGGAGCAAAGTATCTGGAAAGGCACATTACCCTTGATCGGAGTGCCAAAGGTGTTGACTATTACTCCTCACTAGAGCCCGCCGAATTCAAAACATTTCTTAAGGATGTGAAGCAATGCTGCCAAGCTCTGGGATTTCAATCAGAAAGCAGACCGGAGGACTTTAGTGATGCCGAGTTGCAATATAGAAAAACAGTCAAAAAGTCATGGATAGCAAACCGAGACTTGAAAGCTGGCGAGAAACTTCAAAGTCAGGACTTCACACTCAAGCGCACTCTGGACTTTATTAACCCGATGCCCATTGAAGAGTTGGAAGGACGGGAACTTCTGCTTGATTTGAAAAAGGAGGAGACCTTATCCAATCAACACCTTGAGCACAAAGTCCTCGCTATTGTAGTCGCAAGGAGTAATAGCAGTCGTCTCAAAAACAAGGCGATTTTGGAAATCAATCAAAAACCTGCTCTCTCTCACCTCTTCCAAAGGCTTTTACTCGCCCAGGAGTTGGGCAGTATCAATACAATTGCATTTTGTACAACCCAGGAAAATGAAGACGACCAACTTGTAGAAATTGCTCAAAACTATCCAGTCAAAATTTATCGAGGGTCCACTGAAAATGTTCTTTCCAGAATGATGCTCGCGGTTGATTCCCACCAGGATCATGGAGTGGTTTTAAGAGTCACCGGTGATGATTTGCTCATAGATCCCGAGTATCTTGAAAAAACCGTTAAGTGGCATCTTGGAAAAAACGCTCAGTATACAGACGCCAAAGCACTTCCCAGTGGCACGGAAGTAGAGGTTTTTAACTCTCAGACTCTCAGATTGATTCATACATTGGCCAATGACTCATCAGGCTCCGAATACCTGACAAACTACATTACTGAAAACTCACATCAATTCGAATGCACCAGTCTTGAAGTAGAACCCCAACATCACTCAAATTTAAGATTAACTTTAGATACAGCTCAAGATTATGAAGTCATCAGGACCTTTTTGGAGGCTATGAAGGAGGCCGGCAAGGAACTTAACTACAATCTCCAGGATATTGTAAGCTGGTTTGAGAAACACCCTGAGGTAGCTCGCAAGAACTCTTCAATTGTCCAGCGAAAAGCTCCATTGGCAGTAAATACGGGGATGAACTGGAGAGAACTCTCTGTTCATGTGAAAGTTACCGTTTATATCACCAACTTCAATTATGCTCCCTATTTAAAGCA
>Ga0255776_10006888_pt1 | contig 11514 bp, 9 predicted proteins | sample 071ome_19_FD_179974 | JGI IMG/M metagenome (GOLD analysis project Ga0255776, IMG submission 179974) | Coastal salt marsh microbial communities from the Groves Creek Marsh, Skidaway Island, Georgia - 071413AT metaG (version 2) | ecosystem: Environmental > Aquatic > Marine > Intertidal zone > Salt...
CATCGGCTTTCGTGCTGATTTCGAAGCCATCCCGGTACTGGTAGCGAGGTTCTTTCTCGGCGCTCAGAAAGTAGTTGAGGGCACCACGTTGGCCATTCAGTGAGACCTTCAGGCCTGGTTGCAATGTTCCGTCCAGCAGTCGATCAACGTTGGCCTCAAAGGCCACACTGGAGTTGGATTCCGATTCCAGTAACACCACGTTGATAACCTGGTTGCCACCCCGGACATCGAGGTCGCCCGAAGTGCCTCTGATTATTTCAATATAGTCGACCTGATTTGCCGGGATTCGCGCCAGTTGGTTGTTGCCCTCGTTTCCTTTCCCGGCAATCCGGCGCCCGTTTATAAGGATCTGATCTCCGCCGGCTCCAAGACCTCGACGCTCTGAGCCACCCGAACTGCCCGGACCGCCTTGCGGGCCCCCGCCACCACGCGCCACGTTGATGCCGGGAATTCTGTCCAGCATGTCGTTTACCGAATAGGGTTGATACTGGGTAAAGTAGGACGCAGGATAGGTAACTGTGGAATCCTGATCAATTATTGGCTGCTCCTGCGCCAGCAGTGAAGCCGATACTCTCAGCATGAAGGCAGAGCTCAGGCCAATGGCGAGGTGCAGTTGTCTGGTTTTAAAAATTGATCGCATTGAATTCAGACTCCAAACCAATTTCGCAGACCCGATATAGACAATGTGCTAGGGCTTTCGAAGCGGGTTCTACCCGAACCGGGAATTTTGAGCGCGCTAGTATGCCTGTAAAGAACGGCCAACTGAACGGATTGATGAGCTAATTTTGTGACATTTTGTAATGGCTTGAGGTCCGTCGATTTTGCGCTGACAGGGCGAATTGAGGATAATGTCGGCTCTTTTCATTCTGAGATCGGATTCAAATAGAACGAGCGAAACTGAACCAGAATCAGCCCTGGTGTCATTGAGGAAACCCTATGCAGCGCGAATCGATGGAAGTCGATGTAGTCATTGTTGGCGCCGGACCTGCTGGTCTGGCTACTGCCTGTCGCCTGATGCAGTTAGCCAATGCAGCAGGCAAAGTACTATCGGTTTGCGTTCTGGAAAAAGGTTCAGAAGTTGGCGCCCATATTTTGTCCGGCGCAGTATTTGAGCCATCAGCCCTGGAAGAGCTTTTCCCGGATTGGAAGGAGCGCGGAGCGCCTCTGAATGCGCCGGTTACCGGGGATGATATTTACTACCTTCCCAATGGGAAGTCTTCGTTCAAGTTTCCAGATTTTATCGTTCCACGCACCATGCATAATCATGGCAATTTCATCATTTCATTGGGAAGCCTGTGCAGGTGGTTGGCGCAGCAGGCAATGGAACTGGGAGTTGAAGTATTTCCTGGATTTGCGGCGGCTGAAGTGCTGTACAACGCTGACGGTAGCGTGAAGGGGGTGGCTACGGGTGATATGGGAGTCAACTCGAAGGGCGAGCAAAAGGATTCCTACGAGCCCGGTTTCGAGTTTCACGCCAGGTACACCGTTCTTGCTGAAGGGTGCCGGGGCCACCTTGGTAAAGAAGTAATCGCGAAATACGACCTGGACCGCGACAGTGATCCCCAGCATTACGGTATCGGGCTTAAAGAGGTCTGGGAAATCCCGGAGGAACAGCACAGGCAAGGTCTGGTCGTGCATACTGCCGGGTATCCGATGACTGGCGACAGCGCAGCAGCGACCAGCGGGGGGTTTTTATATCATGCAGAAAGAAACCAGGTCTTTGTTGGCTTAATTGTGGACCTTGCGTACAAGAATCCGCATATAAGTCCTTTCGACGAATTCCAGAAACTTAAGCTGCATCCCGTAATTCGGCAATATCTGGAAGGTGGTACACGGATAAGTTACGGAGCGAGGGCCTTGATCAAAGGCGGTCTTAATTCCTTGCCGAAAATGTCATTCCCTGGTGGTCTGTTGATTGGCTGTGATGCCGGCACCCTTAATGCCGCCAAGATTAAGGGCAGTCATACTGCCATGAAATCAGGATTGCTTGCCGCGGAGACATTATTCGAATGCCTGACAGAGGAGGCCCCTGAACAGGAACCTGTCCGGTATAAAGAGAAATTTACCGACTCAGACCTCTACCGGGAATTGCGTCAGTCCCGCAACTTCAGTTCAGGTATTCATCGATTGGGATTTTGGACCGGCAGCGCACTTGCATTCGTCGAGCAGAATATTTTTCGTGGCAGGTTTCCCCTGACGTTGCATGATCGCAGCAGGGATCATGAACAACTCCGATCTGCGGCTGATTGCAACAGAATTCAGTATCCCAAGCCGGACGGCAAGATTACTTTTGACAAGTTGTCTTCGGTATTTCTCTCCAATACCAACCATGCCGAGGACCAGCCCTGTCATCTAAAGCTTGCCGACCCGAATATTCCGCTACAGCAAAATTTGCCAATGTATGATGAGCCGGCGCAGCGGTATTGCCCCGCCGGAGTCTACGAAGTGGTTGAGGAAGCAGGCGACAAGAGGTTTCAGATCAATGCCCAGAACTGTGTGCATTGCAAAACCTGTGATATCAAGGACCCGGCACAAAATATTACCTGGGTGGTACCGGAAGGTGGCGGGGGGCCGAATTATCCCGCCATGTAATTCTCCGGCCCTCGAGTGATATTTTTAACTGCTCACCAGGTTAATTGGAAAGGCAAAGTTCTGTAATAATTCCCGGGCTTTGCTTTCGTCAGTCCCTTCGGCCAATTTGACAGTTACGTATAATCCGTATTGTTTGTGTATTTCCGACGTCACGGAGGCGGGAATACCATTTTCAAGCAGATTTTCCTGTAACACTTTTTCAGTGATTTGCTGTCTCAGTTTGGGTCGGAATATTTTTCCGACCGCGGTCAACGGCATCGCACTAATTACTTCAAAGCGTTTTGGAATCGCCGCCCGTTCGGAGATATGTTCTGCACAGTAGTCGAGTAATTGCTGTTCGCTGAGAACCTGACCTGGTTCTAAGACGATAAAAGCCATAGGAAGTTCGCCAGCAAAGGGGTCAGGTAATCCGACAGCAATGGCGGAATTAATGGCCGGATGAGCGTTCAACGGTTCCTCAATCAGCACAGGATCGATGTTGTGCCCGCTGCGGATAATCAGATCTTTTGCTCGACCAGTCAGATAAAGAAAGCCATCGCCATCCAGATATCCCAGGTCGCCTGTGTTGAACCAGCCGTCCTCGGTCCAGGCAACAGCGTTGTCACTGGCATGTTTATAACCCAGAAAGAGCTGCGGACCTCTGACCAGGATGGTGCCATTTTCCCCGAGCTTGCATTCTTTTTCCACGTGAGTGCCCTGCACCTGTGCTATGCGGATCGAAGCGTAGGGTAGACGCATTCCTACACTGCCCGGGGGTTGCCGACTGGGAGCTTTCGAAATTATCGATGTGGTTTCGGTCATGCCATAACCATTGGCAACTTCTACATCGAATTTCTTCTCGAATCCGAGCTTGAAAGGATCTGACAGGGGGGCAGCGCCCGAATTGATCGTAGTCAGACAGCTAATATCCGCGTCGCCGACAGGGATTTGGGACAGTGCCATAAGAACGGTTGGCACGGCGGAAAAATTTTGCACCTGAAAACGTTCGACGTGATGCCAGAAATTCTTCATAGCCTCTTGCGAACGGAAGCCTGCCGGGGTCATTAGAACGACTCGATAGCCGACGCTGAATGCGGCAACACCTTGTATGATGACGCCAAATATATGGAACAGGGGCAGTCCACAAAGAATGGTCTGGCGTTCCCGATGCGCGGTGTAAACTTGCATCAGTTGGCCAATGAAAGCCATATTTGCATGGGTCAGTTGGGCAATTTTCGGTCGGCCAGTTGTGCCACCGGTATGAAAATAGGCTGCTATGTCATCGCCATCAATCCGGCGGCCGCTGACGAGTCTGCTGCCTTCTTGTTGGGCAATTGATGAGTTGAAATCCAGTACCTGAATTTTCGATCTCGCAATGTCCGGCAAGTCGTCTGTCGTCAGGCCGGGAATACGAATTGCCAGAATTTTTTCAACCGTATCGACGTGGTCTAATGCAGTTAAGACCTTGTGCCAGATATCAGTATGATCCGAGGGTGCAAGGCAGATTACCACGCGAGATTCGGCTGCTTGCATAATTTCGCCGATGTGGTCGGCTTCCAGCAGCGGATTAATGGGATTGGCGATTCCCGCCGCCTGCGAACCCCAGATTGCAAAGTGTGTTTCAGGCAGAACGGGTAATACTATGGAAACTGACTGGTCGGTCTTGAGACCGAGGGAATGCAGAAGGTTTGCAGTCTGGTTTATGGCCTGCAAGAGCTCCCGATAGCTCACTGTGCGTGCTATCTCGTCTTTTGCTCCGGTAAGCAGAAATTCGAGAGCCGGGTCTTCGCCGAACCGCTCGGCACTCAGCCGCAGCATTTCGTAACTATCTGTCTGGGGGAATTGTTCTTGCAGGGAAACTTGCTCAAACTCTTCAATTTCTTTCAGGGTTTCGAGCAGGGGCTCGCTAACGGGGATTTGGTCCAATGGCATAGCGGTCTCTATTCAAAGTTACTGAACTCAAAGTCTACCTTGCTTTGGGGTTATTGGGTTAATTTCCTGCAGTGTTCATGGGCTCGATGGCAAGGATGGTAGTCCCGTCGTGTGGGTAACAGGTCCCTTCGTGCAGGGTAAACTTCAGGTTTCAAGTCCTGCTTTGCGTAGTAAATTATTTGCCGCGCTCTGCTGTGTGCTATGCTCTGTCTCTTTCGGTAATAACTGCAACAGGTGATGAGGAGTCCTGTATGAGTAAAATCTCTATGCCTTTGTGCGCTTTTGTGGCGCTGTTAATGGTGGGATTGACTGTCGAAGCGCAGCAATTGAGCAAGTCATCATCACCCGATGGTGCGCTGGTCTATATTGCGTCGCCCGCGAATGGAGCGGCAGTCCCGTCCACTTTTACAGTCGAATTTGGGCTGGCTGGTATGGGTGTCGCGCCCGCTGGGGTTGAACGAGCGAATACCGGCCATCATCACCTGCTGGTTGATGGTTCTGCATTGCCGAACCTTGACGCGCCCCTGGGCGATACTGTCGCTCATTTCGGTGGTGGTCAGACTCAGACCCAATTAACTTTGGCACCCGGTCAGCATACATTGCAGCTGATATTTGCTGATCATCTGCATCTTCCCCACAGTCCGGCTGTGGTTTCCGAGGTGGTGACCGTTACAGTAGTCGGAAATTAGACATTTGCGACGATAATCAGAGTGATGTCGCTCAGCTGACTCGCTCAAGGGAAAATCTGGCCATGGAGTCCAGCGCGTCGCGGTAGCTGGACTCCGGCAGGGTGTCCAGGCAGGCGATTGCCTTCGCCACCTGTTCTTTTGCCATCCCACGTGTGTAGTCCAGCCCGCCAGAACTCCGCACGATTTGCAGGATTTCTTCCAGCGAATCGAGACCGCCGGTTTTGAGGCTGGCTGCAATAAGGCTCGCATCCTCGTCATCACCATTCTGCATGGCATAGATAAGCGGCAGAGTTGGTTTCCCTTCGGCCAGGTCGTCACCCACGTTTTTCCCCAGTGCGTCGCTTTCCCCTTCGTAATCAAGCACATCGTCAATAAGCTGAAACGCCGTGCCGATATGCAGTCCGAACATGCGCAGCGCTTCCTCCATGCGCTCTCCGGCCCCCGCAAGTATTGCTCCGCATTGGGCTGCGGCTTCAAAGAGAATCGCGGTTTTATTGTGAATTACGCGCAGGTAATCGACTTCCGTAGCGTCAGCATTGTGCTTGTTGAGTAACTGAAGCACTTCACCTTCTGCGATTCGGTTGGTTGTGTCGGCCATGATTTGCATTATTCGCATGTTTTGTAACGAAACCAGTATCTGGAACGCGCGTGAATATATGAAGTCGCCGACCAGGACGCTGGAAGGATTATTCCACTCGCTGTTGGCAGTCGGTCGTCCGCGGCGCAGGGTGGACATATCTACAACATCGTCGTGTAGCAGGGTCGCTGTATGAATAAACTCTATGACGCCAGCCATACGCAGGTGTGCATCGTTTTCTATTCCGCATGCTCTGGCACTCAGCAGTACCAGCACCGGTCGCATCCGCTTGCCACCCGCTGCGACGATATAGTGGCCGATACTCTCGACCAGAGAAACGTTGGAGTACAACTGGTCAATGACAAATTGATTGACCGCTTCGAAGTCTTCTTCGACGGGGGCGCGGATAGAATCGTACATGGTTTCGGTTGCTGATATATTCCGGATCGCCATCGTATGGAGCAGATGAACCCCTGTCAAGGATCACTACGGGGGACTTAAATGGAGTGAGAGGCTGCGACAAAGGTGGCTCGAAGTGGTTCCCTGTGGGCTTGCCAGAGGGTCGATGTTCCCGTAAAATGCCCGCCCCTAAAGGAATGGTCACGCGAGTATCCCGTTCCGAAGGATTAAGCGGAGCCTGAATTATGTACGCAGTTATTGAAAGTGGTGGCAAGCAGCATCGGGTTGAGGAAGGCGAGGTCCTCAAGCTGGAAAAGCTCGAGGTTGCCACGGGTGACAAGGTCGATTTTGACAAGGTCCTCATGGTAGGTGAGGGCGAGTCGGCAAAGATTGGCACCCCTTACGTAAAGGGTAGTAAAGTTACCGCTGAAGTGCTCAATCATGGACGCGGTGACAAGATCAAGATCATCAAATTTACCCGCCGCAAGCATTACCGGAAGCAGCAGGGTCACAGGCAATGGTTTACGGAAGTAAAGATTACCGGTATCAAGGCCTAGGGAAAGTGCAGGAGTAAGAGATGGCTCACAAGAAAGCAGGCGGTAGCACTAATAACGGTCGGGACTCGATTTCCAAACGGCTCGGCGTAAAGCTATTTGGCGGGCAGCAGGTTAGTGCAGGCAACATAATCATTCGTCAGCGTGGCACCCGGTTTCACCCGGGGGAAAATGTAGGCTGTGGACGTGATCACACCCTCTTCGCGAAAGCGGATGGAGTGGTCAGATTCGAAGTCAAGGGTCCAAAAAACCGCAAATTCGTGCGTGTCGAGACGGCTTAGCAAGATCATACCGACCCAGTTAAAGCCTCGTCTACCGACGGGGCTTTTTCGTTTCTGGGGTGCCGATAACCTGAGCAAAGCCGTAATAATCGAAGAGAATCACTGTGAAATTCGTCGATGAAGTGGAAATAACAGTCGAGGCGGGAAAGGGGGGCAATGGCTGCCTTAGCTTTCGTCGAGAAAAGTTTATCGAGAAAGGTGGACCTGACGGTGGTGACGGCGGTGATGGTGGTAGTGTCTTTTTACGCGCAGACGAGAACCTGAATACCCTGGTAGATTTTCGGTTCAATCCGCGCTACCGCGCAAAGTCCGGGAGCCCTGGTCAGGGCCGCAACTGCACTGGTGCGGGCGGCGAAGACCTGGTGGTTAAGGTTCCAGTAGGAACGAGCATCGTCGATGTTGACACTGACGAATTGATTGGTGATCTTGCGCGAGCAGAACAACAGGTTATGGTCGCCCGGGGGGGGCGTCATGGCTTGGGAAATACCCGGTTCAAATCCAGCACCAACCGCGCACCGCGAAAGACCACCAAAGGAACTCCGGGTGAAATGCGCCGTCTGCAGTTGCAGTTAAAGGTCGTCGCAGACGTCGGCCTGCTTGGTCTGCCCAACGCCGGGAAGTCTACCTTGATCAGGGAAGTCACAGCTGCCCGGCCCAAGGTTGCCGATTATCCGTTTACCACACTTGTCCCAAATCTGGGCGTGGTAAGTCTTGGGATGGATCGCAGTTTTGTGGTGGCGGACATTCCCGGTCTGATTGAGGGTGCAGCCGAAGGCGCGGGGCTTGGATTCCGATTCCTGAAACATCTGTCGCGCACGAGGTTGTTACTGCATCTGGTCGATGTGTTACCGATTGATGGAAGCGATCCGCTTGAAAATGTCGACAAAATAATGACCGAACTACAAAAGTTTAGCCCCAGTCTGGCGAGTAAAGAGTGCTGGTTGGTACTTAATAAAGTAGACCTTTTAACCGATGAACAGGTACATGAACTGCATAACAGAGCTTGTGCGCAATTAGATCGAGACCGGCCGATATTTTCCATATCGGCAGTAAACGGGCAGGGGTTGAACAAACTCTGTGAGGCGTTGATGAAGGCGATAGAAGAGCATAGACATCGCATCTTGGAGGATAAGGATTATGCAGCTTCCCAGGCTGCACTTGAGCAAGAGATGGAACTTGAAGTCAGAGAATCGATCCGAAGAAGCCGCCCGGTGCGCGCGGCAAACGATGAATTTGATGATTTTCTTGACGAGGATGACTAGGCCGTCATGAATCGCGAGAGTCTGAAACATGCCCACTGGCTGGTGGTAAAAATTGGCAGCTCATTGATTACTAACAACGGTCTTGGGCTGGATCGGCCAGCTATTGAGAGCTGGGCGGATCAACTGGTTACATTGCAGCGTCAGGGTCGAAAGCTGGTGCTGGTTTCGTCCGGTGCCGTTGCTGAGGGTGTTGCCCGGCTCGATCTGAAGGCTCGCCCGCGAGCTGTGCACATGCAGCAGGCTGCAGCTGCGGTAGGGCAAATGGGCCTGATTCAGGCATACGAAAGTTGTTTCGCCAGACACGGCGTACATACAGCGCAAATTCTTCTGAGCCACGAAGACCTTTCCAATAGAAAACGCTACCTGAATGCCCGCAGCACACTCACGACACTGCTCGAGATGTCAGTTGTACCAGTGGTCAATGAGAACGATACCGTGGCGACTGCGGAGTTGTGTTTCGGTGATAATGATACGCTGGCTGCGTTAGTTGCCAATCTGGTTAACGCCGATTTGATGATTATACTGACAGATCAGCACGGACTTTATAGCGCTGATCCGCGAACGAACAGCGAGGCGACCCTGATCCCCCAGGCGTCGGCTGATGATCAGAGTTTGCAGGCCATGGCAGGCGCCAGCAGCAGTCTTGGTCGCGGAGGAATGCTTACCAAGCTATCTGCCGCCCGTCTGGCTGCAAGGTCAGGGACCAGCACATTGATCGCTAGCGGTCGTGAGGACAATGTGCTGGGCAGAATATTGGAAGGTGAGGCTCTCGGCACCTTGCTAACACCCGATCGAGAAAGGGTGGCAGCACGCAAGCAATGGCTGGCAGGACAGCTGAGGGTTGAAGGTCATTTGGAGCTGGACGCTGGCGCGGTCGAGGTCTTGAGAAACTCCGGGCGCAGCCTGCTAGCGGTAGGTATCAGGTCTTGTCAGGGCAGGTTTGAGAGGGGTGATGTGGTGGTCTGTGTAGATCAGGGGGGCACTGAAGTAGCAAGGGGACTGGTTAATTATAGCAGTGTGGAGATCGACAAAATCAAGGGATTGGCTAGCAATAGAATAGAGGACTTGCTGGGCTATGCCGGCGAGTCGGCCATTATTCATCGCGATAACATGGTTCTGACTGGCTAGTTTCCGAGCGCAAAAAAAATCGGCTAGTGCCGATTTTTTTGTTTCGTTCAAGATTTTAGTTCTTTTATTTTGGTGTTGAGTCTGCTTTTATGGCGTGCCGCCTTATTTTTCTTGATGATACCCTTGTCTGCCATACGGTCAATTACCGGGACCGCGTTATTGTATGCGCTGGTGGCATTGTCGTAGTCTCCGGTTTCAATGGCTGCAATAACCTTCTTGACGGTAGTTCGAACCATGGACCGGAAGCTGGCGTTATGACGACGCCTCACTTCTGATTGACGAGCACGTTTTCGTGCCTGCGGAGAGTTAGCCAAGGGTTAATCCTCTATATAAAAAGCGAAACTGTAGCTTTACTGTGGGCCCTGAACCCGGTATCAACAATCGATGAATTTGGGTCCAAATTTAGAGCGCGACACTATGCCGTTTTCGATAGATCTTGTCAATACCGGTCGTCTGTATCCATTACGAATATGGGGATGTCATGTGTTGAGACTCGCGTCTCATGGAATCAGCTTTAACTTATGTTTTCGTGTCTGACAAATAATGAGTGACAATCAGAGAACAAACCCAGGCCGTCTTCAGTCCGCTGCCGGCCACGGCCGTCTGCTCAAGGCCAGTGGGATAACAGGAAGCATGACAATGCTGTCCCGCGTTCTTGGGCTGGCGCGAGACGTGGTCATTGCCAGGGTTTTTGGTGTAGGAGACGGCACCGATGCATTTTTTTTGGCCAATCGAATTCCCAACTTTCTGCGTCGATTATTTGCAGAGGGTGCATTCAACCAGGCTTTTGTCCCTGTTTTGTCAGAATACCGTAGTCAGTGCAGTCACCAAGAAGTTAAAAATCTGGTTAACAGCGTCGCTGGATACCTTGGTCTGATTCTTCTGCTTGTTACAGCAGCAGTCGTCATAGCAGCACCTTACATATCGGTTCCAATCGCCTATGGTTTCATGGACGAGCCGGAAAAGTTTCAGCTATTCGTTGAAATGTTGCGATTGACGTTTCCGTACCTGCTACTGATATCACTAACCGCGTTCAGTGGTTCCATCCTCAACAGCTACGATCGGTTTGCAGTTCCTGCCCTTACCCCAGCACTGTTAAATATTTCCCTGATCGCCTGTTCGATCCTGCTCGCACCTTACATGAGTCGACCGGAACTCGCTCTGGCGTGGGGGGTGCTGGTCGCAGGCGTGGTGCAGTTGTTGTTTCAGTTACCATTTCTTGCGCGCATAAACTTGTTTCCCGTGCCCGTGATCACGCGCGGGCATCCGGGAGTAAGGAAAATTAAAGACCTGATGATTCCTGCGCTTTTCAGTGTGTCAGTGAGTCAGATAAATCTCCTGTTAGATGCGTTTATTGCATCATTGCTGATGTCCAATGCGGTCACCTGGCTCTATTACTCGGATCGCCTGGTTGAATTGCCTCTTGGTGTATTCGGTATAGCGATTGCTACGGTGGTATTGCCAAGTCTGTCCCGCAAGCATGCCGAGGAATCGCTTGCTGAGTTTTCCAGCACTTTGGACTGGGCAATGCGGTTGATATGCTTGATCGCTGTTCCTGCCACGCTAGCGCTCATCGTGATTGCTGAACCAATTCTGGTCACCCTGTTTCAAAACCAGCGGTTCGATGTCACGGATGTGGAGCGGGTGACAGTGAGCCTGCAGGCCTATTCGTTAGGTCTCATTGCATACATGGGAGTAAAAATCTTCGCGCCGGGTTATTTCGCCCGCCAGGATACCCGGACGCCGGTAAAAATCGGTATCGTTGCTATGACGGCGAACATGTTGCTAAATATCCTGCTGGTCTTTGGGTTGGGCCTCGGTCACGTCGGTCTGGCTTTGGCAACGAGTCTGGCGGCTTTTATCAATGCCGGTCTATTGTTTGCGGGCTTGTGGCGCAACAGATTGATACGAAGAGAGACCGGTTGGCGTATTTTCGCGATTCGTCTGGTGGTGGCCAACGCTGCTATGGTCCTGTTTCTAACCTGGTTTGCCGGTAACTGGGTTGACTGGCTTGACTGGGAACTAGTCGCCAGAGTTGTCAGACTGGCCTTGCTGTGTGTCGGCGGTTTCCTGGTGTATGCGGCCAGTCTCTACCTGTCGGGATTGCGCTTCATCGATTTA
>Ga0255776_10006895_pt1 | contig 11509 bp, 10 predicted proteins | sample 071ome_19_FD_179974 | JGI IMG/M metagenome (GOLD analysis project Ga0255776, IMG submission 179974) | Coastal salt marsh microbial communities from the Groves Creek Marsh, Skidaway Island, Georgia - 071413AT metaG (version 2) | ecosystem: Environmental > Aquatic > Marine > Intertidal zone >...
GGCCGAATTCGAAGCCTCCCTGGTTCGGGCCGGGCCGATTGGGTATTTTGGCACAGGGGCCGACGTTTTGGTGCGACGCGATATAGGGGCTGTGGTTTGGTTGTTACAGGTATGAGAGGGTCGGTATGAACCTCGACATACGGACCCTGTCGGTCATGTCGGTGGCCGTGGCGTTTACTTTTGCGATCGGTTTGTTCGCCGTCGGCCGCGGACAGCGCCGCTTCATCGGACTGGAATGGGTCGGCCTCTCCCTTCTCTTCGAAGGCGCCGGGTTCTTGCTTCTCGCTTTTCGCGGGCAATTCGGCGAGGTGGTCAGCATCGTCCTCGCCAACGCGTTGATCGCCACAGGGACGCCGTTCTGCCTCGCCGCCGTCGATCAGGTCCGCGGGCTCAAGCTCAACCGACGCTGGATCGTCCTTGCCGCTACTGTCTTCCTCGGCACCGCCGTCGTCTTTTGGATCACCACGTTCGTTGCGCCCGACGTACGCCTCAGAATCGTCGCCATCAGCCTCATCATGGGCGCCCAGTCTCTCCTGGTTGCCGTCCACCTCTGGAACAGCCAGCCGCGCCTGTCGCCGGCAACCCGTTTGGCGTTTTCGGTCTTCTCGTTGTTCGGCGCTTATCTCGTTGCCCGTGCTGCAATGACCTTCGCGCTGGGGCCTGTGCCCGATTTCATGTCGGCGGGCGCGGTGCAGGCGACCGCCTTCATCGCGGTCATGCTTTTCTTCACCGGCAAGTCTTTCGCGCTGGTGAGCCTCGGTCTAGAGCGATTGACCAACGACCTCGAGAAGCTCGCCGTGGTCGACGACCTCACGGGACTTGCGAACCGGCGTGCTTTGGACACCACCCTTGAACGCGAATTTAGACGCCAGCAACGGAGTGGCGCGACTCTATCGGTCGTGTTGGCCGACCTCGACCACTTCAAGTCGGTGAACGACACCTACGGTCACGAAGCGGGCGACGCCGTGCTGAAATCGGTGGCACACGTATTGGCGAAGAACGTCCGAAAGGACATCGATCTCGTCGGTCGGTTTGGTGGCGAGGAGTTCATGCTTATTCTTCCGGAAACACCGGGCGCGCAAGCCAAGTCGCTCGCCGAACGCATTCGGAGTCAAATCGAAACGACAAAGACCGCCGTCAACGGCGCTCAAATACCGGTGACCTGCTCGCTGGGAGTCGCCGAAGCGCCGCCAGACCCCGCAGGCCCCAACGAGGCGCGCGAAGTCTTGGGCCGCGCCGACGAAGCCCTATACGCCGCCAAACGCGACGGCCGGAACAAGGTCGTAAGGGGTTAGCCCGCTAGAGCTTTTTCGCGGATCTGCGTCAGCGAGGCATTCGTCGAGGCCGCCTCCGCGTCGAGTATCAGCTCGATCAACGCCGGTCCGTCATGCGCCAACGCCGCGTCGAACGCCGCGGCAATCTCGTCGGTCCGCGCTACCCGCTGCGCGAAAAGGCCGAACGATTGGCCCAGGGCGGTGAAATCGGGGTTCTGCAGATCGGTCCCGTGCGGGCGCGCCGGATAACGGCGTTCCTGATGCGCCCGGATCGTGCCGAACATACCGTTGTTCACGACCACGAAAACGGTTCGCACCCCGTATTGCGCGGCCGTCGCCAACTCGTTGCCCGTCATCATAAAGCCGCCATCGCCCGCAAACGTCACGACGCGCCGTGTGGGGTGGATCAGCCCGGCGGCGACTCCCGCCGGCACGCCATAGCCCATCGCGCCGCCAGTCGGCGCAATCTGGGTGCGGTGGCGGCGAAACGGATAGAACCGCTGCACCCACTGGGCGAAGTTGCCGGCGTCTGTCGTGATGATGTCGTCAAGTTCCAGCCGTTCCCGTAACGCGGCGATGACCGCGTTCATGTCGAGCGCGCCAGGGCAGGGCACCGCATCCAGCGTCGCCGTGTAGGCCGCGCGCCGTTCGTCGGTCCAAGTGCGCCAGGTTGGCGTTGCCGGGGCGGTATGTTTCAACGCACTGGTCAAAAAAGCCCCCGGGTCGGCGATCACCGCGACGTCGGGGGTAAAGTTGCGCGCCATCTCGTCGCGGTCCGGAAAAACATGGATCAGCGTTTGGGTCGGGTTCGGTGGCGCGATGCTCTCGAACCCGCCGGTGGTCAAATCACCCAACCGGGTCCCCAGCGCCAGAATAAGGTCGGCTTCCCGTACCGCCTGGGACAGCGCAGGATCGGGCGCAAAGGAAAGGTCGCCCACGTAAGAATCATGCGTGTTGTCGAGATGATCTTGGCGCCGAAAGCTCACGCATACCGGCAGCGCCCACGCCGCGGCGAACGCCGCCAACGCGTTGTTCGTCTCTTGCGACCATCGGCTCCCCCCGGCGATCACCAGCGGCCGCGAAGCTCCGGCCAGCGCGGCCAGCGCCGCGTCGACGTCGGCGGCGTCCGCGGCCACCACGTCGTTCTCGACGCGCGCCGCGTCGGCCACCGACACCCTGTCGGTCAGCATGTCTTCGGGCAATCCGATCACCACCGGACCGGGTCGGCCCGTCATCGCCATGCGCCAGGCTTCGGCGATCGCGTCCGGTAGCGCCGCCGCGTCGTCGACTTCGGTGACGGCCTTCGCCGTCCAGCCGAACAAACCGTGCAAGTCGACCTCTTGAAACGCTTCGCGCCCGCGAAGGGGACGGTCGACTTGGCCGACCAGCAAAACCATCGGGGTCGAGTCTTGTCGCGCGGTATGTACGCCGACCGCGGCGTGGCACGCGCCGGGGCCGCGGGTCACGATGCATACCCCCGGTCGTCCGGTCAGCTTGCCGTAGGCTTCGGCCATGTTCGCCGCCCCCGATTCGTGGCGGCAGGTAATGGTGCGTAGCGGCGCCTCGCCCAGCGCGTCGAGTACCGGCAGAAAGCTTTCGCCCGGCACCTGGAAGATCATGTTGACGCCCTGCGCGACCAAATTGTCGACCAGGATGCGCCCGCCTTCCCGCGTGTCGTTCACCGTGCCTCTCCCTGCCATCTGATCAGTGGACCTCAGTTTCCGTCAAGGTCGCCAGATCGTAATAGGTCCCGTCGCGGTCGCCGCCGTCGACTTCCACACGGACCAAAACCATGTCCGGCCCGGTCGTCCAGATGCGTAGTCCAAAGCCGAATTGGGTGTGCCACAGAAAGCGCGCGCAATCGAAGCGTCCCATCTGGGTCACGCGCGTCTCCTCGCCTTCGAATACCGCAGTGTTCTCGGTCGCGCCGCCATGGCTGAGCGCGCGACCGTTCCAGGTATGCGAAACGGTATGAATGTAGACCGGTTGCGGTTCGTGATGCGTGCGTTCGACGAAGCACATTTTCCAGGCCTCGTGCATCACCGGATGAAACCCCAACGTCATGTGGGGCGGTGCGTCGAAGGTGGCGTGATCGATCTCGCCGTCGCCGGCCCATACGTAGGACAACAATCGGTCGCCAACGACTCGGCGCAGCACCGTGCCTTGTGCCTCGCCTTTGAAGAAGAGACGGCCATTGCCTCGATCGGACGCCAGTCGGCGCGGACCATCTGATTGACGTCGCGCAGCAGGTCGCCCTTGGGCGACTTCGTCACCGTGCGCATGGTGCGGCTGCCGTCCGGGTTGCGCGTGATGATGAACCGCTCGTAGTCGTGGCGACTGCCGTCAGGCAGAACGATATCAAGCTGACCCTGGTAAATCGTCAATGACACGGCATGCCTCCGTTATGTGGGGAACCAGTATGCCGCTTCGCCTGGCAGCTTGGTCAACCCGTCGTGGCGCCAACCGCCTCGGCAATCAGTTCGAAAGACCGCAGCCGCGCAGCGTGGTCGAACACGTCCGAGACGATGATCAACTCGTTGGCGCCGGTTTCCGCCACAAGGTCTTTCACCCCGGCACTAATCGTCGCCGGCGCGCCGACGATGGAGCGTGCCAGCCAACGCTGCGCTTGAATCTTTTCCATATCCGACCAATAGCTGTCGATATCGTCGATCGGCGGTTGGCTGAGCCCGCGCTGCCCGCGAAAGATATTCACCACCGACATTTGCTGCGTGGTGGCCAGCCGACGGGCTTCGGCGTCGCTATCCGCGGCGATGATGTTGACCCCGACCGCCGCATAGGGCGCGGCCAACTGGGCCGAGGGCTTAAAGCGCTCGCGGTAGATTTCCAGCGCAGGCAGCAAATAGTCCGGCGCGAAGTGCGAGGCGAATGCATAGGGCAGGCCCAGCTCGCCTCCCAGCATCGCGCCGAAGTTGCTCGACCCCAACACCCACAACGGGACCTGCATGCCGGCAGCCGGCACGGCTTGAATTCGCTGGTCGTCCTGGGCGGGCGCGAAATAGTGCTGCAGTTCCAACACGTCGCGTGGAAAATGCTCGGCCGCCTCTGGCCCGCGCCGCAGCGCCTGTAACGTGAGTTGATCGGTCCCCGGCGCCCGGCCCAGCCCCAGGTCGATCCGCCCGGGATAAAGCTGCGCCAAGGTGCCGAACTGTTCCGCGATCACCATCGGCGAGTGGTTGGGCAGCATGATCCCGCCGGCGCCGACCCGAATGGTCTTGCTGCCTCCCGCAATGAACCCGATCACCACCGAGGTCGCCGCCGAGGCGATCCCCGGCATGTTGTGATGCTCGGCCACCCAAAACCGGGTGTATCCCCATTTTTCCGCATGCGCCGCCACATCGCGCGCCTGCTCCAACGCGCCCCGCGCATCGCCCCCTTCGCGCACACGGGCTAGGTCTAAGATCGAGATCGCGGTCACGGGTTAGGTCCTTGTGTTGGAATGACAGGTCGTAAAAAGCACACTGCGTGCACCGGCGCCAGTTCGTAAAGGTTGCGTCGTCGAGTTGTATCGCAACGCTACGTGTTTTCGGCGGTCGCGTTGGGGCGCAGGATGATCTTGCCCGGCCGTTCGGTCGACTCTTTTGCCTGGTGGATCACGGCCGCCTTGACCGCGTCGAGGGGATATTCGGCGGCGATCTGCGCGAACAGGACGCCGTCGGCGACGAGGTCGGCGAGGTCGTCGTGTACGCGACCGAACTCTTCGTGACTGCGGTTGCGGCGCGAATGGCCCATGAAGTAGCCGACGAGGCGGATGCTCTTCAGCATGAGATCGCTCACCATGATCTTAGCCGACTCGTCGCTCATCAGGCCGTAGCAGGCGACGGTGCCGTCCTGGGCGACGCAGTCGGCGAGGCGTTGCGTGGCATCGCCGGCAGCGAGGTCGATCGCGAGCGGGATGGGCGCATCGTTTGTCGCCTCGGTGACATCGCGTGCGAGGTCCGGGCCGTCAACCAGGACGACGTCGCCGCCGATTTCGCGCAGGTAGGGCACGATCTCAGGTCGACGCACGACGTTGACGGTGTGAATGCCGCGCAGCTTCGCCATCTGAATGATGAACTGGCCGCACGACGAGTTGGCGCCGTTCTGGATGATCCAGTCGCCCTTCTTAAGCGGTACGATGTCCTCGAAGGCGTAGTACGAGGTGAGCATGTTGCCGAGCAGCGAAAGCTGGGCGACGTCGGCGTTCGCGGGCACGCGGCGCAGGTTTTCGGCATCGAGGCAGACGCGTTCGCGCCAGGTCCCGGGCGCGATGTGGGTGACGTTGACCCTATCGCCTTCCTTCAGATGGGTGACGCCCGCACCGAGCGCGCCCACGGTGCCGATGCACTTGTTGCCGGGGATGTGCGGCAGGCGTTCCTCGAAGCCCTTGAGATTCTGCATCGAATAGAGATCGTGCGGCCAGATCGAAACCGCCTCGACATCGAGCAGGGCCTGGCCTTTGTCCGGCGATTCGTCGGGAATCTCGACGACCTCGATGACGTCTTCGGGGGCGCCATAGCGGGCGTAGCGAGCGGCTTTGATCAACGCAGTCTCCGCGCTCAGTCGATGTAAACCACGTTCGGCTCGGTGCCTTTCTCGGGCAACAAGCCTTGCGGGTTGTGACCGGCGAGGTGTTCGCGCAGCGGCGTCTCGCCTTCGTTCCAGGCGCCGAAAATGCGCGCGCGGGTCGGGCATGTTTCGACGCAGGCCGGCACGTCGCCGCGATCGACGCGGTGATAGCAAAAGTCGCATTTGGTCGCGACGCCCTTGGGCGGGGCGGCATGGGCGTTGTTCATGAACGCGGTCAGGCCGTCGGGGAACACCGTGCGTTCGTCCTCCACCTTGGTGCGCTGGTCGTAGGGGCAGGCGAGGATGCAGGCGCCGCACCCGATGCAGCGGTCGTGGTCGATCAGCACGATCCCGTCCTCGCGCACATAGCTTGCCTTGGTCGGGCACACCGGCACGCACGGCGGGTTTTCGCAGTGATTGCACAGCGTTGGTAAAAAAGTCCGCGACGCATTCGGAAACTCGCCGCTCTCGTATTCCAACACTTGCGTGTAGTGAATGTCGTTCGGCGTGTTGTGCTCGACCTTGCAGGCCACCGTGCAGGCGTTGCACCCGATGCACTTCTGCAGGTCGATGATCATGCCGTATTTCGCCATGGCGTCGCTTCCTAACTCAATTTCGTGACGCGCACGCGGGCGCAGGTATCGACCTGACCGCTCAACGTATCGATGCGGTCGATGCTCGGCGGCGGCAACAGCGTATTGAACGACGTGCCTTTCTTGGCCGCGACATGCAGGTTGCGCGCCCAATGGCCCAGCATGCCGGGAATGCCCAGACATTCGGGGTGCACGATCTCGGTTACCTTCAACGTGCCTTCGTCCTTGCCGTGGTGCGATTCGACCAACACCCGGTCGCCGTCCTTCAGCCCTTTTCGCGCCGCCGCACTGGGGTGCATCATCACGTTGTAGGTATAGGGATTGGCGCGTCCGATCTCGTCCAGCCAAATGTTTTGCTGCGACACGCTTTGGTTCATGAACGGCAGCTTGAAATTGACGATCAACAGGTCGTAACCGTCTTCGGCATGCTCGTGTTCCAGGCACGGAATGTAGGTCACCAACGGCTGGTAGGGCCGCAAGTCCCACTCCAAACCCATTTCCTTGACCACACCGGCCAAGTCTTTCCCGGCGTCGATCAGAAACTCGAGATAGATCGGCAAGCGTCCGGCGACAAAGGCGCCGGGAAACGCCTCTTCGATCGTTTTGTCTCGCGTGATCAAGCACGACGTGCGCGCCACGTCGTCGAACGTGAAGTCGTCGCCGATCAGCGTCTTGGCCTGACGTTCGGCAATGTCTTTGACCGCGTGCCGTTTGCCCGGATCGAGCTGATGCTTTTCGCTGATCTTCCACGTCGCCGCCCCGGCGTGATTGAACTCCTCGATCAGCCCCAGCCGCTCCATGATGTCGATATAGACCTCGGTCCACGCCCGCGTTTCGCCCGGACCTTCCAGCGAAGGTTGGCGCATGTGCCAATACCATTGGCCCGGCCCCGGTGCGATGAAGGCATAAGGGTCGTTCGCCGGAAACAAGTCCCATCGTTCGAAGTCGTGCGCGTCGGGCAGAATGATGTCGGCAAACTCGGCCGTCTCGTCGATGAACGTGGCGAACGAGACCTGTAGATCGAACTTCTTCAGCGTCTCGCCCATCGCCTCGGCGTTGTGGCTGTTCATCATCGGGTTGGTCCGCCCGATCAGCAGCACTTCGGGCTTATAGGGCAGGCCGAACTTTTCCGGGTTGTCGATCCCCAAGGGGTAAAGCCCGCGGGTAAACAACGACACCGGCAGCAGTTCGTGCAGATCCAGGCTCTCGGGCGGCGTCGCTTTACGCGCCGGGTAGGGCTTGAAGTATTTCGCGATGTGCTGGGCGACGATGATCATGCCGTCGTCGTCGACATCGGGTTGCCAAAACGGGCCCAGCGGGTTGACACCCCGTTGCCCACCCGGAACATCGAGGTTGCCGACCAAGATGTTCAGCATGTGAATCGCAAAACTACTGAGCGCGCCACCCTTGTGCGCGCCCGAGCCGCGCTTGAAATGCACCGCTGCGGGTCGGAAGGGCAGCGTTTGCCCGTCGATCTCGACCGTCGCGCCGATCCGCGCGGCGGTCGCGAACTCTTCGGCGAGCCGCCGCATGATCGCCGCCGGCACGGTGGTGATCTTCTCGGCCCAGGCCGCATCGAATTGCCGCAAGTGGTCGGCCAGGGCAGTAAAGGCCGTGCGGCAGGTCTCGCCGTCGACCTCGAACGTCCCGGCCAGTGCGGCGTTGCCCGGGTCCACCGCATCGAACGACCCTGGCGCGCTCGCGGCGCCGTCCCACACCATCGGCTTGCCGGTCGCGGCGTCACGCATGAAATGCCCGTCGGCCTTGACCAAATAAACCGCATTGGTCCGCCGGGCGAGAAAGTCGCGATCGTACAAGCCAAGATCGTTGATCATGATGTTGGCCATCGCCAACGCCATCGCGCCGTCGGTGCCGGGCTTGATCGGCACCCACTCGTCGGCCTTCGCGGCCGTATTGGTGCAAAACGGATCGATCACCACCAGCTTGGCGCCCTTGCGGCGCGCTTCCGCCATTTCGTCCGCCGACAGCAGGGGAATGGTCTCCGCAAGGTGCCCTAACTGCGTGCCCCACAGCAGGATGTACTTGCATTCCTTGAAGTCGATCTCGCCGTTGAACGAGGCGTTGGTGATCAGATGAACCCAATGCGGCGCCGCGCCGCAATAGTCGGCCCGGTTCCATGTCATGTTGTTGGTGCCGAATGCGGCGCCGAACGCATTGCTGATGCCGTAGGCCGGCAGATCGAAATGCGAAATCACCAATCCGCGCGGGTCTTTCTCGCGCACCGCTTTGAGTTTGGGAATGATCACGTCGAACGCTTCTTCCCACGAAATACGCTGCCACTGCGGATCGACCCCGATGCCTTTTTCGGGATTGCCGCGCTTCAGCGGATACAGCACCCGCTCGGGATCGTAGAGGTCGAGAAACCGCGCGCGTCCCTTGGCGCAGATATAGCCGCGCGAATTCACCGCTTCCTTGTCGCCGATCACGTCGACGACCTTGCCGTTCACGCTCTGCACCTTAACGCCGCAACTGTTGTAGCAGCCCAAGCAGACCGTCGGCGTGCTGGTCAACGTGTCGCCTTGTTTTTCAATCTTCTCTGATTGCATTGCGTGGGTTGCCTTTCGCGCCGTCAGCGCACTTTGTCGAACACGCCGACCTTCAGCAGAACGTCGCGCAGCAAGATGTCGCCGGCCAGTCGCGCCACCGCGATCACGATCCAAAGCCACGTTGTCGCCTCACCGGGGACGATCGCCGCATAGATGCCCAACACAAGGGGCAGTGCCAGACCGACGCCCACCGCACCGCCGTAAAAGGGCAGGGCATGCCGCGCCCCGATCAAGCCCATCGAGACCTTCGCGGCCCGACCGGCATTGCGCATCGTGATCAAATGGATCGCCAGCGTGACCAAGAGCGCCGCAGTCAGCGCCGGTCCCACCCAACTCCATAGTGCTGTGACGAAATCGTCAAAGGCGCCGAAGATCGCGACGCCCGCACTCAATCCGCTCAGGCCGAAGATCACCGGTAACAACCCGCCGTTCCAAAACGCGATTGCCGGAAACGTGCTCAGTACAAGGCCCGATTTCATCGCCGTGAACAGCGTTAGCAGCAGGAATACGACCAGTGCGGCGATGCGCACGCCGCCGGTGAGCGGTGCACCGGCCAGGTCGGCAACGACCACCAACGCGCCCAACCCGATGAACGTAGGGATCAGCACAGCCCCACGGCTCATCCACGAATGACGAAAATTGGCCATCACGTAGATCATGTTCTTGGGCCGCCCCAGGTGCATCATCAGGAGTACGCCCGAGGCGCCGAGCACCACCACGCCCAGCGCCATCCCGACAAGGTGGCCCGCCAGCAGCGCGACGAAAAACAGCGTCGCGCCCAGTCCTTCCAGCACAAAGGTCAGCCCCTCCTGGAATCCCCAGGTCGTCTGCACCTTGTAGCCGACCGAAAAATCGACATCGCCTTGGCGGAAAATATGCGTCATGCCCCACTCATCGGGCCGATTGTAGCGATGTCGATCGGCTTTTGCTGCGTCCTCGTTGTCACGTCTGGCGCAAGTCTTTGCCCAGATCTAACGCTGGTTCGCGCTAAACGGCATCGCGCGGCCGCTTTCGCCGCCGGCGATGAAACCTTGCCCGGCGCGCTCGTCGCGCGTGGCGCGCGGTAGCATGTCGTGAGCGCCAGGCTCTTTCATCGTCGGCTCCCTGGGTTTCTTTTCGGCGCGGCTCAGCCTAAGGATTGTATCGATATTTCGGCGTGCGTCATCATAGGGCCGCGCAACAGAAGGTCGGGCCAGTGGACACTTTTGATTTCATCGTCGTCGGTGCGGGGTCGGCAGGCTGCGCCGTGGCGCACCGCCTTTCGGAAGATTCCCGCCACTCGGTCTTGTTGCTCGAAGCCGGTCGCACGGACCGGCACCACCCATTCGTACCGATCCCCTTCATGACGCGCCTGTTGTTCACCATGCCGTCGATCAACTGGGGCTACGACACCGGCGCCGAACAGGGCCTCGCCGGGCGGCGCATCCATTGGCCGCGCGGCAAACTGCTGGGCGGTTCGTCCTCGATCAACGGCATGACCTTCGTCCGCGGTCATCCCACCGACTACGACGCTTGGCGCCAAATGGGCGCCGCCGGGTGGTCCTATCGCGAGGTGTTGCCCTACTTCAAGCGCATGGAAGCCCACGACACCAAGCGCTCGCCCTACCGCGGCAACGACGGCCCGTTGCGCATCACCCAAGCCAAACGCGAAGGCGCGCTGAACGAGGCCTTCCTCGCCGCCGGCGCCGAGGCCGGTTTTCCGGAAACCGAAGACTTCAACGGCCATACTCAAGAAGGGTTCGGCATTCACGACTTCGCCATCGCCGAGGCGCGTCGTCAAAGCGCGGCCGTGGCCTATCTCAAGCCGATCCGCGGGCGCAAAAACCTCACCATCAGAACGCAAGCCACCGCGCGCCGTGTCGTATTCGACGGCGCACGCGCCCACGGCGTGACCTACGAAAGTGCCGGCGAAACCCACACCGTGTACGCCCGGCGCGAGATCGTCCTTTCCGGCGGCGCGGTCAACACGCCCACGCTTCTCATGCACTCGGGGATCGGCCCTGCCGGCGACCTGAAAGCGCTTGGCATCGCGCCTCGTGTCGATGCGCCCGAGGTCGGCGCCAACCTGCAAGACCACCTCGGCGCCTACACCTCGTTCCATTGCACCCAGCCCGTCAGCCTCAATCACCTGATGCGGCCCGACAACGCGGTGGCGGCCTATCTCAAGGCGGTACTGCTGCGTCGCGGGCCCGGCGCGCAAATCCCCATCCAAGGGTGCGCCTTCCTCAAAACCCGCGACGACCTGGCGGTGCCCGACGTGCAGATCACCCTCGTGCCGGGTCTGCTCAACCGCATCGTCGCGTTCAAGCCGACGCACGGTTTCCTCATTCATGTTTATCAAATGCGCCCGGCCAGTCGGGGAAGCATCGCGCTGCGCTCGGCTAACCCCAACGACAAACCGGTGATCACCGCAAACTACCTGTCCGATCCCGAAGACCTCGTGACCTTGCGGCGCGGCGTCCAGCTCGCCCGCGCGCTCGCGCATCAGTCCAGCTTCGATCCCTATCGC
>Ga0255776_10006900_pt1 | contig 11506 bp, 6 predicted proteins | sample 071ome_19_FD_179974 | JGI IMG/M metagenome (GOLD analysis project Ga0255776, IMG submission 179974) | Coastal salt marsh microbial communities from the Groves Creek Marsh, Skidaway Island, Georgia - 071413AT metaG (version 2) | ecosystem: Environmental > Aquatic > Marine > Intertidal zone > Salt...
TACACTGGCCAAAAACCGGCTGGGCTCCACAGGCGTTCGCCTGCATTTCACGACAAAATCAAACACATACACCTCAATAGCAGGACCGAACTTCCTCGATTATAAAACCGATCAGCGGCACGTAAGCGAGTTAAACGTTTTCAATACATCACCCCACTCGGCCTACTTCTGCAACGCCGGGCGTTGCGCAAAACCCACCAAACCATATCGATACCTCCTTGATGCGGTTTTTTTTAACCGCCTAGAAGGATCACTGCTAGCGGCTTACTGGACATTTTGGTGGTGGCACAGCAGAGGGAATTAGCGCTCACTGCTCAAACGAAGTCGGTTTGGCGCGAGCATACACAGACTTGACCCAGGCTACCCCAACAAGCCTATGATCGAGCACTTGACCTCGAGCGTTCACGTGCCGCCTGACCCGCCTCAGCATCAACTCACTTGGTACAACCTCAGCAATGCGCTATGGATGGGGAGCTTCAGCATTCAACAACTGCTGGTGACGTGGATTCTGGTCGGCATCCTCCATGAACCTCCGGAAGTCGTTGGCATCGCCCAGCTCATGATCGGCATCCCCGGGCTGGCCTTCATGCTCTGGGGTGGCGTCATGGGGGACCGTGTCGATGGCCGACGACTATTGATTCAATCTCATCTGCTGAGCATCGTTCCACCACTTGTGCTAGCTGCAGGCGTTTATGTCGATGCACTGGGTTTTTGGATCCTGATACTGACGGCCCTAGCAGCCAATCTGCTTAACAGCGTCTCGAACCCAGCGCGCAATACCATTTTGAATCAAATCGCAGGCCAGAAACTGCAAATCGCGATCAGCGTTTCCACGGGCATTGGTTCGGTCGCAACCATGGCGGGCACTCGACTCGCAGGCGAAATTGATCGCTTCGGTCTCATCAATATCCTCCTTGTGCAGAGCGTTTTGTTCGCCATTGGCGCACTTTGCCTCCTTGGTTTGCGGGCAGGGAGTCAGCCTGTGCCCTCAAAAAACCCATCGGGCAGTGAGAGCGCCCAGCGCTCTATGATTCAAACGATTCAAGACGGGTTGGTCTATGCGTGGCGGTTCAAACTCGCGCGCGACATCATTGGCATGAATTTCGTCTCGAGCTTCTTTAATGCAGGAGCATGGTTTGTTGCGGTGCCTTTCATTGTTAATCGGATTTACGCTGGCGATGCCCTTCTTCTCGCTAACATCTCTGTGGTCTTCTACTTTGGCTCACTCTTAGCGAATTTTGGCTTGGTGAGATTCATGCCGATACGCTTTTCGGGGCGTCTCTATTTGATCATGCAACTCACAAGGCTATTGGTGCTGAGCCTGATTTGGATCGAGCCGCCGATTTTTTGGTTTTGGATTGCCGCAGCCTACTGGGGTTTCAATATGGGCGTGACCACCACTATGTCTCGAGTGATTGTGCAGGAGGTCGCCGAACCGCAATACCGTTCTCGGTTGATGTCAGTTTTCACACTCGCGTTGATGAGCTCAACGCCCATCGGCTCCTTGGTTCTGGGTTTTGTAATCAGTGCCTTTGGTGAGTTGAACGCGCTCATTCCCGGCATGGTGGTGTCGATCCTCATTTTTGGATTCGGGCTTCGCTACTCACCACTCTGGCAGTATGAAAGCCCTCAGCCTGGCGAAGTCACCACCGGGGGCTAGCGCAGCCCCGACCAAGATCAACACAAACACAAAAAAACACGTCAGCCAAAGCCAAGGACCTTTATCCAAAAAGAGCCCTCAGCCAAAAAGAGCCTTCAGCCTGAAGGAGCATTCTATTCAGTAACCCCAGGATCCCAAGAAACGGTTTGCAACCCCAACCGGTCTCCGGGTGAAGAAGGTCAGCATGGCAGACCAAGGGACAAGCAAATCAATGACTTAGTGCTAACACGCTGGTTGTCCACAAAAACTGTGGATAACTCTGAGGATAAATCCAAAATTCCCCAAATTTACCCACGAAATCCGTAGAAATCACAATTGGTCAATTTTTGACCAATGGCATTTAAGTTATTATTAATCAATACGTTAAGAACACTTTTATCGAATTCACTTGGGAAATGACAACTAACTTAGAGTGCTAGGGTCAGATGTGCATAAGTTCGGTAAAAAGTTAGCAAGAGGCCACAAATAACTCAGAAAAAAATTCGAGACTAGACCCCAAACAAGTCAAGGTTTGACCCGCCAAGTGAGGAAAAAACCCTCAACCAATCAATCGATTACAAGTCAGCCTCGACGCCTGTCTGGCCCAGCCAGAACCTCGACTCAAACAAATCAGAAAACTTTTTTCACGACCTGACCTAGAAAAATGGGTCGGTAAAGTTTGGCCCCATTCCGGAGAAACGTGGCTTGCCTGCGGGTGCTTCGACGAAAGCGGTGCGGCGAATTGATTGACTTGCGTGAGGCCCCGTTCACGCCCAACAACCTATCGGTGATTCATTCGAAATCAAGAACCCGATCCAACCCACGGCGGCCGTTGGTCATCCAGTTCAATGCTGCAGTCTTGGAAGTCAATGCCAGGCTGACGCGCCACGCCACCCGAATCCATTGCGGGGATCACTTTCGGTAACCGTCAAATCAGATTGCCCTAACGTTCGACCCCATCCATCCGCTTTTGACCCATCGGGCCGGGAGATCGACCATGATCAAGCCTTGCAGGGGCGATTCACGTTAAAGGAGCCTGCACCAAAATCGTTCTCGAAGGCCGCATCCCCGTGGTTACATCGTCATCACCGATGCGGCCCGAATAGCGAGCAATCTAGCCAGCTTCAGCCGTTGCGTTTGATATCCCGAAATGGGCCTGTGTCGCTCCTCACATCCTTAGGCATACCCAGAACGCGTTCGGCAATAATGTTTCTTTGGATCTCGTCAGTGCCACCCGCAATCGAAATCGCAGGGACGGAAATCAGTGTTTCTGCGACGACGCCCGATTCTGGGGAGTCGTGTCCCGAGAGCATGGCACTGGCGCCAGAAATCAGCGTGTGCACATGGGCAGATTGACGAGCGATCACGCTGGCTGCGAGCTTACCAATGGACCCCGCAGGAATAACCTCGTTACTACCAGACCGGCGATCAGCCTCCGCACGAACCCGAGCCAAGTCATTGGCCTTGGTTAAGGCGTGGAGCTTAGCAATCTCCTGTCGAATCACGGGGTCTTTTATGGCGCCGGTCTCTCTCGCGCGCTTGAACACCAAATCGGGTCTACCCTCTCGCTGGGGGTACCAGGTATAGGGCTCATTGGCGATTGCGGTCTCCTGCCTGTATTCGTCATAAAGCTTCCCCGTCACCCCAAGGCTTGAGCTTTGACCATGCCGTCGCCTAAACCCCTGTCGCTCATAAGACAAAGTGGTTGCCGCTACCGCCCATCCCTGGCCCTCACCCCCCAACAAGTCGACCACTGGGACTCGCGCATCGGTCATAAACACTTCATTAAAAGAGGCGTGACCATTCATCTGCTTAAGTGGCCTGACCTCAACACCTGGTTGACGCATGTCGATCAAGAAATAGCTCAGCCCCTGGTGTTTCGGGACATCAAAATCAGTTCGCGCCAGGAGAATGCCAAAATCCGCGTGATGAGCGCTGGTGTTCCACACCTTTTGGCCATTAATCACCCAGGCATCGCCGTCTCGTTCTGCCTTAGTCGACAACCCGGCCAAATCAGACCCACTGCCTGGCTCACTAAAAAGCTGACACCAAGCGTGTTCGCCCGTCAGGATAGGCCGCAAGTAGCGTGATTTCTGATCATCCGAGCCGTGCGCAAGGATCGTCTCTGCAGCCAGCCCTCTCGGCCCAATGGAGGCTGCGGGGACCACCTGCTTTTCAGCAAACACTTCGGCCACAACGCTCGCTTGATCAACAGAAAATCCCCGACCAAACCAAGCTTCTGGCCATCGAGGCGCAGCCCAACCTCCATCAAGCAATCGCTTTCGCCACTCGATCAACGACAGTGTGGGATCAAATTCAGCGTTGATAAACGCCAGGACCTCTTGTCTTATCTGTTCAGGGTTCACGCCACGTTCTCCAAATAAGCCATCATCCGCTCTCTGTGGTAACTCGGCGATCCGAAAAGCATCTCGCTGCTCTTCGCGCGCTTGAACCATAAATGCGTGTCGTCTTCCCACGTAAAGCCGATACCGCCTCGAAGTTGAATCGCGGCCTTCGCCACCGACATATAAACGTCAGAGGCCATCGCCTTGGCCATGCTGGCCATTTCCACGGCGTTCTCACCCCGTGCCAGAATCGTCGCCGCCTCATAAGTTGCCGACTTCGCCAACTCGAGGTCCAGTAGCAAGTCAGCGCATCGATGCTTCAAAGCCTGAAAGGATCCGATGGGTCTGCCGAATTGATATCGAACTTTGGTATACGCCACCGTACTGTCAAATAAGGCGGACGCGCCGCCAATCTGTTCGTGAGCGAGCGCCACGCACAAATCATTGAAAAGCGCAGCGGCTGCCGTGCGATGACAGAGTCCAATCCGCTCTGCGGGTGCTGCATTCAAACGCACCTGGTGGATTCGCCGCGTGGGGTCAAGCGCTGATCGCTCATGCGCTACCAGTTTGCTCGGCGGATCAAGCAAACGGTAAAGCGCGAGCCCCTCCCGACTCTCGGCGAGCGCGAAAATGATACTCGCGTCACTCACGCCGAGTGCGATTGGGACATCTCCATGCAAGCGCTGCATCTCATCTGCCTTGACCCCACGACCCCAAGCGTTTTCTGCATCTAGAGAATCGAGCAATAGCGCACCAATCGCTTCACCCGACGCAAGGCCCGGGAGATAGCGGGCTTTCGCATCATCATTGCCCAGCCGAAGAACCGCACAGCCGGCCATAATGGACGAGGAAAAAAAAGGCCCCGTGTACAACGTTCGACCCATTTCCTCACAAGCAACACCCAACTCGACCGGACCGAAACCAGCGCCGCCATATGCCTCCGGGATGTGGATACCCGTGAGACCGAGTTCTTCCGCTAATCTTCGCCAGACGAGCGCGTCGAACCCCGCCTCTCCACTCATGTAGTCTCTCACGACCCTGGTCGGCGAGACCTCTGACAAAAACCGCGCAGTAGCCTCTTTGAATTGCCTTTGCTCGCTCGACAGTGCTGCGCTCATGTATTCATCCCCTAGCAACTCACTTGATTTGTGCTCGCATCCGGTTCAGCGGCCGCTGTTAATCCACGCGTCACCGTCCAATTGATCAGCCAGGCGCGCTCGCGACCTTGCTCGGCGTTCTCTGAAATGACCCGATGGCTTAAAAAATAGCGAGAATTTCCTCGAATGCCACCATTTGGCCACCGTTAGCAGACGAAGGCACAATGATCGGCGTTTTGATACCCGCATCGAACCAGGCTTCGACGCCATCTCGAACGTCCGTCGCGCTGCCGAAGAGCGTGGTCTCAGAGAGCCATCGATCGGTCAAAAAATGCTGAACACCGTCTCGGTCGCCCCGCTCCAGTGCAGCCTCCACACCTTCCATTTCTTCAACGAATCCGGCTTCTTTCCAATAATTTCGGTAATTTGGCAGCATGGCGTAGGGTGTCAGCGTCTTCCGATTAACGGCCATGGCCGCATCACGGTCGTCGTTCACACAGGTCGGAATCATATTGCCGATGAAAAAGGCCTCGTCGTTTCTTGCTTGATCGGAGAGCACACTGAGCGACGTTTGCATATGACTGCGTGCGCCATTGGCAAAGACCATACCCTGACCAATTTCCTCGGCGAGACGAATCATCTTCTGCCTCAGCGTTGCAAGCACCAAAGGTGGTAATTCGCCAACACGAGGCGCCGCTCTCAGTTTGTCTACAAAGGCTCGCATATCGCTCAGAGGCTTACCTGCCGAGATGCCTCTGGACTGTAAGGCAGGCGCGTGGCTCACACCAATCCCAAATCTGAACCGGCCACCCGATATTTCATGAATAAACGCTGCGGTACTCGCAAAATCAACCTCTTGGCGGAAATAGATCGGCATGATGCTGGTGCCAAAATGCATCGTGTGGGTCACGTGGGCCAATGCCTGACACAAAGCCAACGAATCACCCATGCTGGGCGCGTAGATGCCAGGAAAACCTCTTTTCTCGATCTCTACCGCGAGATCTAACGTCGTTTGTCGTCGACCGGGCATCGCCGCCAGGCTGAGTGCGGGTAACCTGCTCATAGAAACTCCTTTTATTCACTGAGTATGTATTCGTTACTGAGTCGCGAGGCACTGACTTCGAGCCGGCCACGAGTCCTTGATGGCACTCGATTTCGATTTCCGAGAGGCACGTGCCGCAGAGGCATGGGATTCAAAGCAGTGCCCTCTTTCTTAAACGAATGTCGAGGTTGAGGTCAACTTCAATGGCACCTAACGCTGGAAGCTGCGAGCGCCTTGACTATAATCTCGACCTTGAGGAGATACAAACATGGCAAAACGCAAACCTAAGCTCGCTCTGCAAAAAGGACTAGTCGCCCTGATCGGGGTCGTCTCAATCTCAGTTCTGGGTTACTTCACCTTTATCGTAATGGATGATCAATCCAATGCTCGCTTTGAAGAAGGGACACACTTTGAGACGCTTGCAAACCCTAGACGCGTTCGGGGTGATGCTATCGAGGTCATGGAATTCTTCTCTTATGGTTGCATTCACTGCTTTAATTTGGAGGAACGACTGGAGGATTGGCAATCCACGTTGGCAACCAACGTACGATTCGTTAAACGTCCGCTGGTCGGCTCCGAAAGCTGGAGAATTCTAGCCCAGCACTTCCATACGCTTGAATCTCTGGATGCCGAACCTGAGCTCCATCAGTTGACCTTCAGTGCGATTCATAATGGACGAAAAACCTTCGAAAGTGGCGAAGCCCTGGCTTCATTCATTGCCGACAACAGCGAGATTGAGGAAGCGGATTACCTTTCGCATTGGAATTCTCCGAGAGTCGCCTCAGAGCTCGCCCTCTCTGATCGTTTGAGCCGGCAATCTCAAGTCGCATCGGTTCCCACTCTCGTCGTTGATGGTAAATACCGAGTCAACGTGAACCGATTGGTTGGCCCAGCTCGATTGTTCGACGTCGCAGACTTTTTGATTTCACAAACCCTTAACGAGTCGAACCCTGATTCCGGCGTTTGAGTTTTGCTGCGCAACCTCGCCCTGCTCAGCGCGAGGGTTGTTCGCTTTGCAAGGGCGCCGGCTTTAGCTTCGCTTAAACGACGCACTGGAGACCCTGGGGAAGCGAGGGCGTCCGCGCAAGTCATTTAAAGCCCTGCTTGAATGAACGAACCGCATGGGGAAACAAACGTTAGGAAACGTGGCCTCCTCGGCTTTAAGAAGATCCCAAAAAAGTTCGTTATGATGCGCGCAATCACTGGACGATGGGGTGCCGCAGAGAGCGCTCCAATCTCGAATCATGATCCGAGGCGTAAAGCCACTAGCCACCAATCACGCGCCCGCATTAAAAGCTCCGAACACTCAGCGTAGGGCTCAAGACCCAAAGCGGTAGCGGAGTTTCACAACGAACGCATCGGTCAATGGCGTCTGATAACTGTTTGAGAAAACATCGGTGAAGTCTTGGTCGAGGAGCAGCGCCGCCTGATTCGACTGGCGGGTATAAACAACGAACAGATCGGACAGCGGCGCGATTTCCCAGCGATACCTTGCCTGCAAGCTCACCTGCGATACAGAAAAATCAAAGAGTGCGCCGTCGAGCGCGCCGTCTCTCACGAGGTCGCCAGGCGCATCGGGAATGCGGTAAGCCTGAGCGGCTCTCGCTTTCACGCCCACCCATTGCACAATAAACTTGAACTGCTGCTTCGCACTGAGGAAGTAATCCACACTGATTCCTGGTAACAGTTGCTCCGCTTCATACGTCCCCATGACATTGCCTGCTCGATGAAGGAGCCAGCCGTCACGATCCAGATAATTCAGCATGAAGTCGACCGCCAAGCGATCATCGGGCCGCCACGTGGCGTAGAGGTTGTGACTGCCTGAGTGCCCACCCAGTTCCTCGCCCATATAACCCACGCGCCCACCAAAACTCATCGGTTTGCTTCGATTCGAAGCCCACCCGACGCTCGCCATAAAGCGAGAGTCAACTCGGAAAGCCCCGTTACCAAAGCTGTTCAAGTCATCGTAGGCACCCGGCAACATATCCAAACGCAAGACCAATTGGGTCAAATTATTGAATACGGTTCGGTTTGATATAAACGCGCCCCCTTGGGTGAACAACCCGTCGCCATTACGCTGAACGAATCCGCGGATATCAAACTGGTTATCACGCGCCCAAGAGAGGTTGGAACTGGTTCTGATATGCGAACTGCGAATTCTGAAGTTGTCGTTTCGCTGGATGTAACCAAAATCGCTGACGTCAACTTGGTCATCGAAATACTCAATGCCCAATCTTTGAACCAACCCTCTGCGAAAAACATACTCAAAATCCAGAAACCCGCCGAAGCCCCGGTCAAGCCCGTCTTTATCTGAGCTGAACACCTGAACATCCGCTTTAAATTTGCCGTCTTCAGTCAGGTAATGACCATCAAACCCGTAGGTCAGCGCATCGGACTGTTCATTCAACACGGCCGTCGCCAATAGGCCTGCCGCGCGATAAGCGCCGCCAGGCGCGTCCTCCACGAGTAATCTTGCAGCGCCATATTGACTGCCATAACCCGTGACGATTCGATCGCCCATTGGACCCGACACAAGAAACTCTGGGTCGTCCTCGAAAGCCGCGAGAACGCCGTAACGCATTTGTCCATTCTGCCCCGTGACCTTCACCGCGCCGAGCAAATCGGTCGGCTGAATTTCATCTTTGGCGCGAATGGTTTCACCTTCCTGGAGCTCAGGCAGCACAGGTTTACCCCCAATTCGGCGGGTGTTCACCAACGTGTAGGGCGTCCCTCTATTGCCCACCCCTTGACCTCTGGTATCGGCCCTGGGGGACGCGGTGAAGACTTCCTGACCTTCGAGGAAAAAGAGTCGTTTCTCGGGGAAGAACGTTTCGGTCGCTGACAGGTTGATCACCACATCATCAGATTCCGCAATACCAAAATCCGGATTGATGGTGGCCGTCAATTGCAGGTTCGTCGTTGGTCGCCAAAAAAAGTCCGCGCCGACTCGATACTGGACGTCTTGATCGATGCCATCGGAAGTCACACCGACTGCAGGGAAAATTGAGTATTGCTGCTTGGGATCCACGTTGCGTACGGTGATGGACTGCAGCGCAGAAATAAATTTCGGGACAGTCGCTGGCAATGCCGGCCACCCCCAACGTTCATCAAGGTAAGCCACATACCTCGACATATAAAACCCTATCCGCCGCTCACCCTCGACTTTGGGCATTGATACAATACCCCAAGGAATAAACATTTCTGCACTCCACCCATTCTCCAAAGCAGCCGTCCCGCCTCGCCAAGCTCCATCCCAATCATTGGAAAATTGGCGCTCAGGCAACAGCGTGCCATCCATTTGGGTGTCGCCCAAATTGATGCCAAACCAATAGCCGTATCGGCCCTCGCCGGAGGTATCGAGTGTTAGGTTGATGTTGTCACGCTTAATTTCTCGATTATCTCGACTGGACAACCGGGCGATGAGCGTCTCCTTGGGTTGGAGCATCAGAATCCCAAGGTAAATCCCGTCTCGGTTATAGAACATGCGCACACGGGTTTCGTGTCGTGGCTTGATCAGCGTATCCGGCTCGATCACCGAAAATTCGTCATATTCGGATAATTCCTGCCAGACAGGCTCATCGAGGCGACCATCGAGCTTGATCTGAGCATCAATTTCCTGGACGGAAATCACGTCATCCGGACCAATGTCCACGAGCAAGGCGCTCGCGTCCATCGCAATCATGAATCCAAGTAAAAAGCTCCAGCGGACCATAGACCCCCCGTTCTTCGGTGACAGGTAGCGCGTTAAAGAAACTTGCGATCAGAGACTATCACGGCCAGCGCGCACGTGGCCACGCGCGCAGTTGAACCCTTGATCAGGCCTTAAAAAGGTCGCTATCCGCGATGTGAGCGCAACCCCGCTACACTACTGCGGCGCTGGCCCCGGGAATTGTTCTCTTAGCACTCGCTTCAACACCTTGCCGTTGGCATTTCTCGGGATGACATCAATAAATGCCGCACCTTTGGGCAGTTTGAACCGAGCCAACTTACCATCGCAGTGCTCGAGCACAGCCGCTTCATTAAGCGACGCATTCTTACTCACCACCACCGCAAACGGCGACTCACCCCACTTCTCGCTTGGCTGACCAATGACGGCGGCCTCAACAATATCTGGATGAGAAATTAAAACATTCTCTATTTCGGCTGGGTAAACATTCTCACCGCCCGAAATGATCATGTCCTTGATGCGATCCTGGATGAAAACAAACCCTTCGTCGTCCACAGTCGCGACATCCCCTGTCCGCAACCAACGATCCTGGGTAATGGTATCCGCCGTTGCATCAGGGCGATGCCAATACTCGAGCATGATATGGCCGCCGCGAACCCAAACCTCGCCTTGTTCACCTGGCGTCACGTCGCTGCCGTCTTCGTCAACCACGCGCACCTCCGTGTGAAAGAACGCTTTACCGGTGGAGCCTACTTTTTTCAGCGCGTTGTCGGCACCAATCACACAGGCTGGACCGCAAGACTCTGTTAGACCATAGATTTGATGAATTTCAATCTGCATGCCAGCGTACTGCTCGATAAGGCTGACAGGCACAGGGGCTGCACCCGATTGGATCCAGCGGAGTTGCTCCGCCTGAATTTGGTCAGCGGGCACTTGAATCATAAAATTCAGCATCGCCGGAACCAGCAGCGTAGTGGTGATATTTTCATCCTTGATCAGCCCCCAGGCTTTCACAGGATCAAATTCACGCATCACGACGCTCGTGACACCGCGATACACGTTCAGCGCAACCGGGGTTAGCGCACCCACGTGAAACAGGGGCAGTGCCACTAAATATCGATCGCCATCACGCAAGTCGCAACTTGCCTCAAAGGTCAGAATCGCCCAAAAAACCGTGGTGTGACTATGCACCACACCTTTGGGCAAACCCGTCGTGCCCGAGGTGTACATAATGAAGAGCAGGTCATCACCAGTGGCACCCAGTTGCGGCTCGCTCACCGCGCCCTGATTTCTAAACGCGTCATAATGCTCAGAAAAATCCAGCTTACGTTCGACATCACCCGACTCAATCCAACGCACCACGTCGGTCTTGTCTCCCCGACTCTGCAGATCTGCAACCACGGATTGGAACTCTTGTCCGTATAGCAACGTCTGCGCACCGCTATCCTTGATGATAAATTCCAATTCGTCCGCGACGAGCCGCCAATTAAGTGGGACAACCACACCTCCCATTTTCGCGATGGCCAAAAAGGATTCGATGAATTCAACGCTATTCATCAAACACAAAGCGACTCGATCTCCAGGATTAATCCCTGCCGACGCCAAGGCATTAGCCAGCTGATTCACTCGCTCGTTCAAGGCGGAGAAGGTCAGTCGAAGCCCCGTTTGCGGATCGACATAGGCTTCTCGTTCTGGGGTTACCGCCGCTCGGCGCGT
>Ga0255776_10006904_pt1 | contig 11503 bp, 7 predicted proteins | sample 071ome_19_FD_179974 | JGI IMG/M metagenome (GOLD analysis project Ga0255776, IMG submission 179974) | Coastal salt marsh microbial communities from the Groves Creek Marsh, Skidaway Island, Georgia - 071413AT metaG (version 2) | ecosystem: Environmental > Aquatic > Marine > Intertidal zone > Salt...
CCCTCAGGTCAGCTTCGAATCGCTGGCGCCACTAGCGGAACGCGACCCGGCACTGTGCTGGCATTTATTGCAGGCCGCGACGCAACAAAACCCGGACTGTCGCGAGCAACTTAATGGCGCCTATTCGTGTTTGTCGTTGCTCGGCATGCAGGCCTTAGTGAAGTTGGTGAAACAACTGCCTGTCGTAGAGGCAGCTCCAACTAGCGTGCATCATCAGCGCTATCGTCAGGCACTGTACACCGCCCATCTGGCAGGCTGTCTGGCAGCGCAATGGGCCAGTATCCGTGGCACACATACGGGCATGGCGCACTGGAGCGCCATGCTTGCACACTCGGTACTCTGGCCTTGGTTGCTACTAGAAGAGCGCAGCCACAACTGGTTGTTTTATCTGAGTCAGGGCGATGACCTGGCCACGGCAGCACGCAAAGTGTTTGGTGACGCGCCGAGCAACTGGCAACGGCTGGTGCGTCGCCACCATTTACCGGAAGCCGCGGCGACATTATTTCGCCCCGAACGCTTACCCAGCAGCAAAGACTGGCAGCAATTACGTAGCCAGGACCCGCGAGACCACACGCCCGCTCAGGCACGTCCACTGGTGCATTTGTGTCAGGCGCCGGAAATGCTGACGCTGACCGCCGCGGCCACCGCCTGGAGCCTGCATCTGGCCCCCGAAGGCAAACGTAGCCGCCGCTGGTTGTCGTTATGCAGCCATACTCAGGGGCGTGCACTGGCGGACATTATTCGTGAGTGCCGGCATCTGCAATTACAGGAAGCACGCCTGCGTCATTCTGGCACCGCCTCAGGCATTGCGCTGTTGGCCAGCCCGGAACCGACCCACATGAATTATCCGGCCTGGATTGATCCGACACTGGCAGCTGCGAACGATACCGCTGCCAGCGAGGCCGCCGATAAGCCTGCTGCTCAAGAGCCCACTATTCAAAATCCCACGGCCGAGGAAACCGCCTCAGGTGAGGTAGAAGACTGCGCCCCTACTACTGAGAGCAAGGAAAGCACGACGGAGAGGGAAAGCACGACGGAGAAGCAAACACCGGTCAGTGAGCAGCCGAAACCGGAAGAAGCGCAACAAGGTGTTCCGTATTTGCGCCAGTTAATGCAACGCATTCATGATGACCCCTCCAGTTTTGGCGACTGGCAGTACCTGATGCAAGGCGCCATGTCGGGGCTGACGCAAGGGCTGAAAATGCAGGGGGCATGCATTCTCCTGCCGGACAAAGCGCGGACGTCGCTACGCGCGGTCTACCGCAGCCAGTACGCAACCTTGCGGCCTTTTACCGACGGCACGGTCGCGCTGGCCGAAGCGCCACTCCTCAGGCAATTAATGAAAAAACCGGCGGGCATTCTGATTACTACCGATAACCGCCAGCAATACCTGAAAGGGTTCCCGACATCGGTCGTACAGGAACTCCCCGAGAGCTTTATGTGCATGTCGATCGCCGCGGGGGATCAGCCCATTGGCATTGTCATCGCCGCACGGCAACTGCAGGGTGACCTCAGCGACGGTGAATACCGGGCCTTCCGGGCACTGTGCGGGACGACCAGTGAAGGGCTGGCCTCGCTGCGTAAACTGCGTAGCCAGAGTGCAGCCCGCGCCTGACAAGCCCTGAGCACTCAGATACACTGCGCCGCAACATGTGCAGTGATCTGAGTGTTCCCGTTATGACTGACCTCCCCCTTCTGATCGAACCAGAAACCCTCGCAGCGGCGCTGCCGGCCGACGACCTGTTGATCATTGATCAATCGAAAGCCGAGCGTTTTCTGGCCGGGCATATCCCCGGCAGCGTGCACCTCGATTTCAAGCGTCTGCAACGCGTGGGCGAGCCAGTCCCAGGGCTACTTCCGGACACAGACGCCCTTGAACAGGTGTTCTCAGAGCTGGGACTGACGGCCGACAAGCATGTGGTGTGTCTCGATGATGAGGGCGGCGGCTGGGCCGGACGCCTGATCTGGGTACTCGACTGCATCGGCCACACTAAGTACTCCTACCTGAATGGTGGCAGTCTGGCCTGGGCCGCCGCCGGACTGGCGCAGGAAAGCGGCGACGTTCAGGTCGCGCCTTCTGAGTTCAAGATCGAGGCCATTGATCCACGTTGGACGTTCACGCAAAGCGACATTCTGGAAAACATCGGCAAAGACGACTTCGCCATCTGGGACGCGCGCTCGTATGCCGAATACACAGGCGAAAAGGCCATCTCAAAGCGCGGTGGCCATATTCCCGGTGCCGTAAATTACGAATGGACAAAAGGCATGGATAAAGCTCGGGATCTGCGTATCAACGACCTCGACGCCTTCCGTGCCCTCCTGAAAGACATGGGCATCGACGAGGGCAAGCGCATCGCTACCCATTGTCAGACCCACCACCGCTCAGGCTTTACCTACCTGGTCGGTAAAATCCTTGGCCTGGACATCCGCGCCTACGCGGGCTCCTGGTCACAATGGGGCAACGACCCAAGCACCCCAGTTACCACCGGAGAACAGCCCTTATGAGCGTCAAAGATAAACTCTTTATTGCCAGCCAATATCTGATTCCACAGCACTTGCTATCCCGTGCGGTCGGCTGTCTGGCAGAAGCTGAAATGGAATGGGTTAAAAACCCATTAATCAGCCTGTTCATCAAGCAGTTCGACGTCAACATGAACGAAGCCCAGCGCAAAACGCCGGCGGAGTTCTGTTGTTTTAACGACTTCTTCACCCGAGAACTGGAAGATGGCGCCCGCACGATTGAAGGCGATGCCTCGGTGCTGTCGTCACCGGCGGACGGCGCCGTGTCTCAGTTGGGCGAAATTGTTGAAGGACGTGTGTTTCAGGCCAAAGGCCAGGATTACTGCCTGACCGAATTACTCGGCGGCAGTACCGAGCGCGCGGAGCCGTTTATGGGCGGCGAGTTCGCCACGATTTACCTGTCCCCTAAAGACTACCACCGCGTACACATGCCCATGACCGGCAAGCTGCGGGAAATGATTTACGTGCCGGGTGACCTGTTTTCCGTCAACCAGACCACCGCCGAAAACGTACCGCGCCTGTTCGCTCGCAACGAACGCGTAGTATGCATCTTCGATACGGACAAAGGGCCGATGGCCATGATCCTCGTGGGCGCCATGATCGTTGCTGCGGTTGAGACGGTATGGGCGGGACACGTGGCGCCACCGCGTCGCGAACTGAAGGTCAGCGAATTCGGTGTGCCGGTGGACGTTACTCTGGAGAAAGGCGCCGAAATGGGCCGCTTTAAACTGGGCTCTACCGTTATTCTGTGTCACCCGAAAGGCGTGGTGAACTGGAAAGACACCCTACAAGCGGGCACGCCGCTGCGCATGGGTGAGGCCATTGCCGACCTCGCGTAACCCACACGGGATTCGAGCCCGCTACTAGTGAAAAACAACAGACCTCGGGCTTCTTAAGCGAGACCGAGGCTGTTGTTAGAGCCGGGAAGAAATTCTTCTACGATCTGCCGCTCAGGCATTCGTCCAATCAAAGCTGAGCACATCCGCAATTCGCGCTGCCTGCAGCTGATGCATTAATAAACGATCGATACCCATGGCGACACCGGAGCATTCCGGCAAGCCCGACACCATGGCCGCCAACAAACGCTCATCCAACGGGCGCCCTTGCGCTTCTTTCTCAAAGCGACGACGTTGCTCTAGCGCATCGGTTAATTCGTGATAGCCGTTCGCCAGCTCAGTGCCGTTAAAAAACAGCTCGAAGCGTTGCGCCACCGCATGCCCGTCGTCATCGGCAGCTACCTTGGCCAACGCCGCCTGACTGGCGGGAAATTCGTCAATAAACACCAGCGTATCTTTCGGCAGTGCCGGTTCGACCAGATGACTCATGATAATGTCGAGCCAACCATCGCGATCCAGATCGAGATCATTCCCAGCAGCTTTCCGGCCAAGTTGAGCAATGTCCTGATCCGACGCTGTGTGCACCGATATGCCCGCATACTGGCTCAATGCCTCGGCGTAATTCAGCCGGATTTCAGGCAATTCAGCCCAGCGTGATGCAAACACCGCTCGCACCAGATCGCGCACTTCATCCATCAGCTGGCTCAGACTCCAGTCGAGTCGATACCACTCCAGCATGGTGAATTCCGGGTTGTGACGCTGACCGGCTTCACCGCGACGGAAGACTTTGCACAACTGCCAGATATCACCACTGCCCGCACACAGCAGGCGCTTCATGGCGTATTCCGGAGAGGTCTGCAACCAACGCTGATCGCTGGTCTGCATCGGGGTAATGTTGGGATCTGACACCGCCGCCTGACTCAGCAACGGCGTATCCACCTCAAGCACATTCCGGGATTCAAAAAAGGTACGAATTTGACGGTATAACGCAGACCGGGCCGCAAGTGCGGCCCGGTTGCAGGTAGGTTGCCAATCCAGATGATCAGGCACGACCGACGTAATCGCCTGTACGGGTGTCGATCTTCAGGACTTCACCAATATTGATAAACAACGGTACTTTAACAACAGCACCGGTCGACAGTGTGGCTGGCTTGCTGCCACCGTTGGCGGTATCGCCTTTCACGCCCGGATCAGTTTCAACCACTTCGAGGTCGACAAAGTTAGGTGGCGCAACGGTCAGCACGGCACCGTTGAACAGAGTGACCACATACACTTCCTGCTCTTTCAGCCACTTAATGGTTTCACCCACGGCTTCTTCCGAAGCACCGTGCTGCTCAAACGAACCATCGGTCGCCATGAAGTGCCAGAACTCACCGTCGTTGTAGAGGTACTCCATGTCATATTCCATGACATCCGCACCTTCCAGTGATTCGCCCGACTTGAAGGTTTTTTCCAAGACGCGACCGTTACGTAGGTTGCGCAGTTTAACGCGGTTAAAGGCCTGGCCTTTGCCCGGCTTCACGTACTCGTTCTCAATGATGGAGCATGGCTCGTTGTCGAGCATCACCTTGAGACCTGATTTGAATTCGTTGGTAGAATAGTTAGCCATTTTGACTTCCAATTGTGTCAGGTACAAAAATAAGGTGCGTATCATAACGCGAACAGAGGCGCCTGTAGAGCCAACCGTATCGTCGACCTGTTCTACCGCGACAGCGAGCTACCATGAGGCTCAGGACTGGCGTCAGATTCTGGCCCAATCCTTCCGTTCTGCTGACGCATTGCTGGGCTATTTGGGCCTGCCTGACGACGGCATACTCGCGCCCGATCATCCCGCTCTGGCCTTTCCGCTGTTAGTTCCGCGCCCTTACGCCGACGGCATGACCCGGGGCAACCCAAATGATCCACTGCTGCGTCAGGTACTGCCACTGGCCGCCGAGGGCTTGGACGATCCGGCCTTTGTCACAGACCCTCTGGCCGAAGCCGCCAGCAATCAACAGCCGGGAATTCTGCACAAGTATCAGGGCCGGGTGCTGATGCTGACCACCACCGGTTGTGCCGTGAATTGCCGCTATTGCTTCCGTCGCCACTTTGCCTACGAAGACAATCGCCTCAGCCGTGAGCAACGACTGCAGGCGCTGGACTACATTCGCCAGGATGACAGCATTCAGGAAGTGATTCTTAGCGGTGGCGACCCACTCATGTTGCAAGACGACGCACTGGCCACTCTGATCGATGGTATTGAAGGCATCCCCCACGTGACCCGCCTGCGTATTCACAGCCGTTTGCCCGTGGTTATTCCTCAGCGTATTACGTCGGCATTAATTCAGCGACTTTCAGACAGTCGTTTAAATGTGTGTCTGGTCATTCATGCAAATCACGCGGCTGAATTAACGCCGGCACACGAAGGCTTAAACAGACTGCATAAGGCAGGAATTCATGTGCTCAATCAGAGCGTATTACTGAAAGGTGTCAATGATGATCTCAGTATTCTTTCTGATTTAAGCAACAAATTATTTACATTTGGGGTACTCCCCTATTACCTTCACCTCCCAGATAATGTCGCCGGTACACAGCATTATTTTGTCAGCGACGACGAAGGGCGTATGCTGTACCGAGAATTACGCAAAATACTACCGGGTTACCTGGTGCCGCAGTTAGTTCGGGAAATTCCCGGCGCGCCCTATAAACAGCCGATGATGATGTCCTGTTAAGCCAACAAGGTGTGATGGCGTTGTCAGTCTGGGGAAAACCAATTCACATTTCAGGTTTGAAGCGGTTAAATGCCCTATACAAGCTGGAAAAATTACGCCATAACGGCTATATAGATTTGTCTACTTTAATAAAATTGAACTAGCGGGAACGCATGGACAGCCAGAATACGCCAATAAAACTGCATATTCCGAACACGACTCAGCCAGAGTTGTCCTTTTGTGCGTCCAATCCGCAAGCCTTCTCCCGTTGGGCCAAAGAATTACCCATGGCCAATACTGGCGAAGCGTCACGCCGTTTGTATCAGGCGGTTCGTGAATTAAACGCTTGGGACACCTCGCCAATTCAGCGCTTTGAAACGCTGGAAATCATTCGTCCGTATATTCATTCGGTCTGCAAAGTGTTGAATAAACACTTCCTGCAATCGTCCGTGTCCCTTAATGACAAACAGCTCAAGATTGCCAACCTGAGCCAGGCCTTACAAGGGCATCTGGCGACGGGTTATAAAATGGTGGTTGCGCACAGCGTGAATCAGCTGGGTGCCGGTGACAAACCGCAGCGTCACCTGCCGCGAGCGATCCATCGCGCCATTGCCGACAGCGGCCAGATTATTCTGCGTGCGTTTCAGTTGTACTGTCAGCCACCCGAACGCGCCTGGCTGGACGTCAACCAGCTGTATCTGATGGCCGAAGCACGCCGTCTGGATGGTATATCCATCGAAGACCAGCAGGCTCGTTACGTTCACAAATCCACCATCCGCGATGCGTTTTTGCGCATTCACTTGTTGGGCGCGGCAAAGCCAAGCAACCTGCGCCAACAGGATCTCGCTCACCTGTACGAGATTTGTGAGTACTGGACCGGCCTCGCATCACTGACGGCCGCCGACGATGAAAGCGCACTCTTCATTATCAATCTGCATCGTGATCGCCCGGGTCAATATCGCCAGCACTTACGCGATGCACAGAAAATCAGCTTCCGCAGCCTGAACACGCAAAAACTGGTTCAGGCCCTGAAACTGCACAGTACCGGCAGCCCGGAAAGCCGCCTGACCGTGCCAGATAAAACGTCAGAAAACCTGATTGCTCACACCATTCAGTCGTGGGGCATTCACTGGCAGCGCTCGTTCCGTCGCATCAGTGCCGATGGTGGCTTACGTGTTTGCGTGGGTTTGTCTGCCCTGCACTACTACACCGCCGGCAAGCGCGACTTCGATCAGGTGTCTCTGAATATGAAGCCGGTCGAGACCTCGCTCTCGGGTGGCATTGATACCGGCAGCACCGGTGAAGATATCTGGGCCGACGCCTTCGATGCTGGCGGCTCGCGTATGCCAGAGAATAACGATCTGAATCTGGATGCCATCGAATTTATCAACCGCCATCAGGCGGAAGAGGAAGAGGCCAACCAGCCGAAGACCCGCTACAACAACTACGAAGTGACGCTGATCAACACCAGCCCGGGTGGTTACTGCCTTCACTGGGCTGGCGAAGTGCCCTCCGCCATTCAAGCCGGTGAGCTGATTGGTATTCAGGAAACCGGTGTCCGTCATTGGTCCGTTGGGGTGATTCGTTGGATCCGCCACCTGCGCGGTGAAGGCACGCAACTGGGTGTCGAACTGCTGGCGCCAAAAGCCGAAGTCGCGATTGCGCGCTTGCTGCAAAAAACCGGCAGCAACGGTCCGCAGATGCGCGCTCTGGTATTGCCAGCGATTAAAGCCATCGCCCAGCCTGCCACTCTGTTGCTACCACGTGTGCCGTTTCGCACCGGCAACAAAGTTGAGGTCATGCATACGGAGCTGAATGGCCGTTACCAACTGAGCAAGAGCCTGGCGTCGACCAGCAGCTTCAGCCAGTTCCAGTTCCGCTCAACGGGCGTCACCGCCGAGCAACAGAAGAGTGTCACCACGACGGATGGCCTGATCGAAGACGATTTCGATTCTCTTTGGAATAAGCTCTGATACCGAGCCGTCGCATTGTGACTATAGTTGTCACAATGTGACGTTTTTCTTCACTCAACGTCCCCCTATAATCGCCGGTTTTTCTGGCTTTGGTCCTTGAGGTTTTTATGGTTTCCACCCGCGACACACTGCATCTTCTGATGATGATGGAGACGCAGAACGACGCTGAGCAGCTGATCAGTCTGATCCGCAATGCCGGCTTCAGCACGCGGGCGCAGTCAGTGTCACATTACGACCAGTTTGAAGAATCCTTACGCGCGGCCAACTGGGATGTCATCGTTGCTGACCCGGGCCTTGCCACACTGGATTTCAACGAGTTACTGAACCGCGTTCAGCGCCTGAATCTGGATATCCCGCTGATTCTGGTGCCGGAAGAAAGCGACCCTATGCTGGTTGAATCGGCACTAATGAAAGGTGTCGCGGCCGTGGTCCCCGTGGACGAGAACAACACGTTATTGGCCAGTATCCGTCGTGAGCTTCGTGACCTGCGTACGCGTCAGGAAGTGCGCCTGTTACAGGTTCGCCTGCGTGATGCCGAAAAACGCTGCCGACAGTTGCTGGAAAGCTCACGCGACCCGATTGCTTACATTCACGACGGTATGCACGTCTACGCCAACAGCGCTTATCTCGAACTGTTTGGCTATGCCAGCGGCGATGAACTTGAAGGCATGCCAGTCATGGACATGATTGCCGCCGACAGCCACGGCGACTTTAAGGCCTTCCTGAAGCAGTACCAGAGCGCCCTGCCCGAAGCGACGGAATTGCAAACCACCGGCGTTCTGCCCGATGGCAGCCAGTTCCCGATGCAGATCAGCTTTACCGAGGCAACGTACGCGGATGAGCCTTGCACTCAGGTTCAGATTCACCGCCTCGATCAACAAGGCGACCTGTCCGAAGAGTTGGTCGAGCTACGCAATCGTGACCAGCTGACCACCCTGTTCAGCAAAGAGTACTTCCTTGAACGTCTGGGCCGCGCCATTGATCACGCCGTGGTCGAAAAAGAATTCAGCACGTTAATGTACATTTCGCTGGATCAGCACGATGCACTGGTACGCAGTGTCGGTCTGCAGGCGGCAGACGAAGTCGTTAAGGCCGTCAGTCAGTGTCTGCTGGACACCGCTGAGCAATTTGATATTACCGCTCGCCTCGGCGATGACGTCCTCGCCTGGATGATGCCTGGCGGCGATCCGGAAGCGGCACGAGAACACGCCCTTCGCCTGCTGTCTCTGGTGAACCAGCAGATGATTGATCTGGAACAGCGCACAGTACAGCCGACGGTGTCTATTGGTATATCCATGATCACTGACGCCAGCCCATCGCCAGATGCCACCCTGCAACAAGCGCACCTCGCGGCAGATCAGGTGGCGGAAAATAATCCCGACGATAATGGCAACGGCGTACACCTGTTTGTACCGGACGGCAAAAGCGAACGTCGTCAGACACAGAATATCCAGCGCGTGGTCGAAGACGCCCTGAAAGGCAATCGTCTGAAGCTGGTGTTCCAGCCATTGATCAGTATGCGTGGCGAAGAAGCCGAGCACTATGAAGTGCTATTGCGCCTGCCCATCGATGAGCACCACGAAATGTCGGCCGGTGAGTTTATCGACAGCGACGATGTCAGCGACTTACTGAAGCGCAAACTCGACCGCTGGGTCATCCTGCACGCCACCAAGTTACTGTCTGAGCGCCAGAAAGCCGGTAAAGACACGCGCTTGTTTATTAACCTGACCAGCCCATCGCTGCGCGACGAGGGCCTACCGGCCTGGGTACAGGTGGCACTCAAAGCCGCAGGGCTGAAACACAGCTCGATTATCTTTCAGGTGGCCGAAGAAGACGCCGTACGCTTTACCGCGCCGGCAAAACGCTTCTGCTACCAGATGCACGCCAGCGGTATTCAAACTGCCGTCACTCAGTTTGGCTGCGAGCTCTCTCCAATCAAACTGCTGAAAAACGTGGATTTTGATTTCGTCAAAATCGACGGTTCGTACAGCCGCGACCTGAACAGCAACAGCGGTAAGTCACTGCGTGACCTGCTCAGCAAAGTGCATGAAGTTGGAAAAGTCAGCGTGGTGCCGTTCGTTGAAAGTGCCGCCGCCGTGTCTGGCATCTGGCAGTTTGGGGTGCACTTTATTCAGGGGCACTACATCCAGCCGCCACAAGCCGCCATGGATTACGACTTCTCAGAAGAATAAGAGAGCAGCGTAAGCGAGAAGAATCAGAGAGTAGAAAAAAGAGAAAAGAGAAATCACGCTGAGCAGCCCCAGATCAGTCATGACGCTGGACGCTGCTCAGAGAGACGAACCGTGATCAATGAATATCGCGGTCGTGGTATCCCAACAGGTACAGAAGGCCGTCCAGGCCCAGTGTCGAGATCGCGTGCTTAGCGTTTTCACGCACCAGCGGCTTAGCGCGGAAGGCAATTCCAAGGCCCGCCACCGACAACATCGGCAGGTCGTTAGCACCATCCCCAACCGCAATGGTCTGTTCCAGACGAATGCCTTCACGCTCGGCCAGCTCTTGCAGCAATTCGGCTTTGCGAGCACCGTCGACAACACGCCCGGTAACCCGCCCCGTAACGATGCCGCCTTCCATTTCCAGCTCATTGGCATAAACATAATCAATGCCCAGACGCTGCTGTAAATAACGACCAAAATAAGTAAAACCGCCGGAAAGAATCGCAGTTTTGTAGCCCAGCGCTTTCAGGTTGCTGATAAGCCGCTCGGCACCTTCGGTTACCGGCAAACGCTCAGCGATGCCTTCCAGTACGTCGCCGCTCAGGCCTTTAAGTAGCGCCACGCGCTGCTCAAAGCTTTGCGTGAAGTCGAGCTCGCCCTGCATGGCGCGCTCGGTAATTTCAGCCACTTGCTCGCCCACACCGGCGGCGTGCGCCAGCTCATCGATGACTTCGGTCTCAATCAGTGTGGAGTCCATATCGAAACAGACAAGACGACGGGTACGACGGTAAACGTCGTCTTCCTGGAACGCGATATCAACGCCCAGGTCGTTCGCTGCTTCCAGGAACTGCGCCCGCAAGGCCGACTGATCCGCATCGCCACGTACGGAAAATTCTACGCACGCTCGGGTCGTTTCACTGCGTTTATCCAGCGGCACCCGGCCCGACAGACGATTGATGTGATCAATGTTCAGATCGTGTTCAGCAACGATGGAGGTCACACGGGCAATGGCATCGGCCTGAATCGTGCGGGCCAGTAAGGTGATGATGTGGCGGGGCTTGCCCTGTCCGGCAACCCAGTGGTCGTAGCTTTCCGGAGTGACCGGAGTAAAGCTGACCGCCAGTCCCATTTCGTGCACACGAAACAGCACATCTTTCAGCACCGGCGCCGCCTCTGCGGTTGAAGGAATCGCGGCCAATACACCCAGTGACAGTGAGTCATGGATTTCTGCCTGCCCGATGTCGAGGATGGTGACATCGTACTGCGCAAGAATACGGCTGATGGATGCCGTCACACCCGGTTTGTCCGCA
>Ga0255776_10006905_pt1 | contig 11500 bp, 17 predicted proteins | sample 071ome_19_FD_179974 | JGI IMG/M metagenome (GOLD analysis project Ga0255776, IMG submission 179974) | Coastal salt marsh microbial communities from the Groves Creek Marsh, Skidaway Island, Georgia - 071413AT metaG (version 2) | ecosystem: Environmental > Aquatic > Marine > Intertidal zone >...
CAGGAAATGCGGCGTATGGTGATTGTACGGATAGAATAGAGTTACCCATATTCTCCCAGCAATGGATCAGATTCTTCTCCACTACTTCCGTTAACTCCATGGGATCGATATCACGATCGATACACATTAAGAGGATGTCTGAAGCTGCGCGCTCCATAAATGCCAGTATATATTCGATATAACCACGAGGATCATCCCAAGTTTCATCGTCGATATCAATGATCTGGAAAATGGCAGTCTTAACGAAATTCATGACGTGTTCGCCGCTTACTTCGGTATTACCTTGATCGTTGGTATGTCTGGCGTATCGACTAGCTGCACGCTCTAGTCGTCCAGTACTGTAGTAACGCGGAGAGAGATCTTCAGGACGCGCCTGTGAATCCATCATAGATGGGATCTCTCGCTGGTTAACAGCAGCACCGTATAGCCAGTAATCGTGAAGAACGATCATACATTCCTTTTGGTAACGAAGAAGATTCTCACGAGTATTTTCGTGTGCAATACGATTAGGGTTAATCTGACATAGGAATAAGTTAAGCTCATCCAGAGGAAGGCATACGTATCCCTGATTAGGCAAGAAGATATCCTGTGGATTGATCTCCATATCACGCGCCGCACTTAATTCGGACGCCAGGAGAGCACAGTCATTCAAGAATTCATCCGTTAGGAAACTCTTACCGGTTACTACGATAGGATTGTACAGGTCAGAACTCTTAGCCTTCTCACGCTGCGTCTCCCAGTCCAGTCCCAGATGATCTTCCACGATATGCTTCAGAGGGACGACGAACTTATTGGATTCTTCATCGAATCCGGTATAGATAGGTGCTCCGTAGAAATCCACTACGGTTACACTCTGTAGATATTTACGCATTGATACTCCTAAAAGGTTACTGCGTAGTTCTTATAACAGGTTTCAGGACCCTGCTTAAGGAGGGTGCTAGACTGTCGCCAGGCCGCGGACCGCATTACCGAATTCTCTAAGACCCGGACCCATCTCTTCCGTCGCACGACGAAGAGCTTCATACGGCTGTACGCCGATATCGATACTCTCGGAGATATGCGATACGAGATTCATCTTAGCGACCGTCATGAAACCATGTTCTTCTGCAGTCAATTCTGCAACCGAAGGAATCTGATCATAACCGAGACATTCATAGATATACTCGAGTACAGGGCCGGCTGGAAGGCCTAGCTTCTCGCTGAAGTAGGTCATGCGTGTATCGACTACTGCCAGAGCTTCTTTAATACCCAGGCTTGCAGCTGCCGGTTCGAAACGATTCCAGAACGTCATTACTTCATGGAAAAATTTGTCACGGAAATCATCTAGATCATCTTGATATTCAGGCTTTGTATCAGCTTCTCGTAATAAACGAGCGACCTCTTCCAAGTTGATGCAGAGATGTTCTGTTCCACGATTCAGATTATCATAAAGCGTGAACGGATGGATCTCGTAACCCTCAGGCTCGAGATGAAGGCATAGCTGTTCTACCAGATCCGTTACGGAAACGAAAATAAAGTTTCTATCTTCTGATAGGAAAGTGGTAATCGGTATACCCGCACACATCACTTTTTCGGTCATTCTAAAATCAGCTATCGGCATCTTCTACTCCCGCCAAGTATTCACCAAGACTTACTACTTCTGCATCCCCGAACTCTTCAGCTAAAGAAGAGGCATACTCTTCATCCGCCTCTACGATGATCTTATGAGCATCATAGGGGCAGAGAAGAGCGACGACTTCATCGATACGATCGACGTCGCCGACTAGGGTTTCAAGAAGTGCTCGGTCCCGTTTATCTGGAATCCGAGTGGAATCCAGATGTACTTCTGTTGTATTAAGAACCAATTTCAACTCCTACTATGTAACCGAGAAGGAATACCGAAGTTATCGCCAGGAATACGGTAGTTTTACGTATTCTCCGGAGAGTCCTCTCAGGATCCTTCTCGACCGGTTTAACTTTCTTAGGCTTGAGTCCAAAGTATAGGCCTAAGGCTGCGAGCCATCCGAAAGTATTGAAAAGCCAATACAGACCGGCAACGATCGGTATCATGGCTACTGTGAGTGCTATATAGACCCAAATCATATGACGTACGCCCAGAATAGAAGGACACCGACTAGAAAGATCCAGCCTAGTAATCCAATAATTGATCGATCATGCTTCGCCGTGAACTCAGCTTCTGCTGCAAGCTCCGGCTTCAATTTACGTGAAGCATTGATCGCCGATCCTATTCCTATGATTATAATGAGCCCTAAGGCTATAGCTATTAATGCAAATGGCATATTCACCTCCTGGTTATCTTACTTATAACAGGAAATGTCTACTGTTTGCGTTCATCATCCAAGTTCTGTACGGCCTGCCAGGAGATGTCCATCGCATCCCAGGTCTCGAGTAGAACATCATCCATCTCTTTCAAGATTTCCTCTACTTCCTGCTGAGTAACGCCGCGATGTACTTCTTCTAGAGTACCGAACGTAGGACCGATCTCCCCGTCACATCCTACCTTGAAGTTCAACCAATCGAATGTCTCGACAGGCCAATCGTCTAAGTAATAGAATGCGAGTTCGATCGCCTCTGCTTCGTATCCGCGCTTAACTTCAAATTCGACGGAGTCATATACAGTAAGTACACAACGGCCGATGCCACGCTCCTTAAGTGCGCGGTTAAGCATAGAGAAACAGATCAGACCGAAGGTCGATGCAGGTCCTTGGATAGAAACATTTTGCGCATTGCGCAGTGCAGCATTGTATACTGCAGATCCCTTGAATACAGACTGTGCACCCCATTCCTGCTTACGCTGGCCGAACGGAGAGAATACGAAGTCATTCAGCTTCGCTTCTGCATGGCACTTATCTATAAAGGTCTTAACCTTAGGGAACTTATCGAAGTACGCATTGATGATCTCCTGGGCTCGACGATTGTCTACTCCTAGAGTCATTGCGATACCGCCTACTGAGGATCCATAAAGGATGCCGCTTATGGGTCTGGAGTTTCCTCCAGGTTCGGACTATATCATCATCCCTAAGGATGTCTAGCGCTTGGAGCTATAAGGTACTTCCCCCTACGCCCTACTCTCTTGTAAGATAGTCTCTGCACTTTCAAAAGCTTTATGACACTCATGTTCTATCTGATGGCACCTTTTACATAAAAGCTCTAGGTTACTATCAGAATTATTCGTTCTATCGTGATCTATATGATGGACGCACCAGAAATACCTACCGGCATCTCGTAAGTCTTTATCACATCTCTCACAATATCTCCTATCTTCTTTTATCTCTCTCCGTCTATCCTGGAAATCGCATCCAATCCCAGTAGTATAGGAATGATGGTCACACCCAGAACCTTGATTGCCTCCGCTTCCTACTCCGGGCTTTTCTATCAAGTTATGTCGGATTTTATAATTTTGAGTACGTCGTCTAGAAGATTCTGCTCTTAGATTTTCAGCACAACTCTTACAGTACTTAGCAGAAGGTCCTGTAGGGGTAAACATTGTGCCACAATCGTTTTTACATAATTTGTCTTTAAATTTAGGCATATACAACTCCTGGTTATAATGCCATAAAGCTTAAGCTTAGCTCAGGATCGCCTTATGTCTCCACTTAGGTTTCCCTGAATTCACTAGATTTTTCAACTACCGTTACCGGTAGAAGCCTCCGTTGAAGGTTACAGCCTTCGAGAATTGACGAGCTTCTTTATATTTCGGCTCTTTCTTTTTCTCGATGAATTCCTCGTAGGTGATTCCCATCATCATACTTGCAGAGAATGAATGGAAATCGTATCCGCGTTCACACGCGTATATCATATTCTCGTCGCCGGATAGGGCAGCAAGAATCTTAACTTCACATGATGAGAAGTCGAATGCTATGAGGGAATATCCCTCAGATGCCGTATACAAATCACGGATATTGTATCCGTAATAGCCACGCATACCTTCAACCTGGTTCGCTAGACCAGGCCCGCAGCTTTACCTGCAGCTCTATGTTTCCATAGAAGTTGAGACTATATCACGATCCCAGTAGGATCCTCACCGCTCCCCGATCGCTGATCGGTACCCTCTTCCGAGATAGTCGTTACACGTTCTGCACGCGCTCGTTTATATGTAATAGATTTTCTTGCGGAGATTCTCTCTTTAGAATATTCCGAATGGATTCTCGTATGAAGTTGCTTCATAGATAAGCCAGTCGCTTCTGAAATGTCATCATACGTTAATTCGGTATTCTCAAAAAGATCTCTCCAGGAACCATCATCTGCAGGCCATTTTCGGACTTTCAATTCCCTATCCCGTCGGTAGTTATCGGAGTACTTGGTTCTGGCTTTTTGTCGAACAGAATCTTTAGGTAATCCTAGAGCTTTCTCAATCTTTCCAGTAGGTAGGTAAGTAGTCTCATATAACTCGACCCAATCAGGGAATCCTTTATTCCTAACCTTGTTAGTTCTATTTTTCTGATATGCTAAAGAGTAATTCTCTTTCACTAAATTTTTTACAGTAGATCTTGAACATGTCAATAACTGGGCTATAGTGTCTAAGGTGAATATGGTATTCTCATATAAACTCTTAAACCCATCTTCAAGATCTGTATCATATTCTATATCGTACATATAACACCTCCTTATAATCTCAGAGGCGTGCAGCTTCGCTCGGGATCACCTTATGTCTCCACTTAGGCTTCCCCGAATTCAATGAGTTATTCGACCGGCATTACTACCGGAAGGCCCCGAAGAGGCATATTTAGCATGTTTGGATTGGTTGAAGAAATACGATGCGAACTCGTACCCTGTAGATTGTAATCACAGTGTATTCGAGAGTCGGGCTTTACGAACTTCTCGATGTATCCATCAAGGAATCCGTTGTACATTGCCCTTACATCTATGAAGCGCTTAAGCCTTAAGAGCCAGTCTGCGTCTTCAGGATATTCTTCTGCAAGTTTCTTGAGCGCATCACCGCTCGTTGCATCATCTCCCGTTTTCGTTTTAACCGGGCTGATGAATCTCTTCTCACGGTAGAGAAGGTTATAAAGCGAATCTCCACTTAATACTACCTCTTTACCGAGAGTTTCGAAGATGAACTTCTGACTGTCTTGCATGTCTTCATACATGCGACGAGCCATTATGTTATTACGCGCCTGGTCATAGTGCATGCCTGTAATCTTAAGGTCGCACGTAAACTCAAGAGCGAGCGTCTTGACATCCAGTAGTTCATCCAGTACAGACGGAGCCTGAATCGACTTCATCTCACCATCTTCTTTCGTCACGTACCCTGGCTTAGCAGCGAGCTTAGGCCATAGAGTCGCGAGAAGTTCCGATGTTACGATGTTATCAATACCGGCATATGTACAGAGATCTTCATAATCGAAGTCTTCGTACGTATAGCCTCTCTTTAGTGCCATACAATATGCTCTCCCTTTTCTACCTCGACTATTCCACTCAGTCGAGCAAACGCTGCGATCGCCTCAACAATCTCGCATGCATCATAGTGACCGACGTATCGATCGAATGTATCGGCTCGCTTCTGAAAATCCGGAGCGGACTTTATCAATCCACGATAGATACTTTGAGCCATCTGACGAACTCTGCGATCAGGGATCTTCGAGAGTTTCTGCTTAATCGTCGAGAATACGAATCCCATGTGATCGAAATTTTCACCGATGTATTTCAGATCGTCCTTAACATTTCCACGCATCGTGCGTTTATCGTTAGGGCGGGATACGCCGAGCGGAGTACGGCAGAATTGATAGAAGTTCTCGAGGGCTATCACATCCTCGTTAGATTCGTCTAAGAAATTCTCCCGTATCCTGTCACGATAATCTTTAGTGAGATATTCGTCGGTTATATTATCTGCGATATAGAGGAGGTCTCTATATGCGTCCTGGAAATCTCTCATTCTTCCTCCGGTAACTGCAGGAGATCTTCATAACCTCCTAAACCTGATTCTGGTAGATAATCGAATACGGCCGTCTTAAGACTGAAGCAACCCTTTATTCCTGAGTCGAGACTATGGAGGGCGAGTAGCGTATCGATAATGGTTCCCGCAAGACGGACGCCCGTCGTAACTGCGAGGTAGCATATATCGAAAGTTACGTTATGTCCAACCTTAGTACTATCTCGAAGGAGGTATTCCTTATGGATATGGAAGGCTTCGTCTGGATCGTAACAGTCATTAGCCCTATGCCAGAGCGGAATGACGACTGCATGAATCTTTCCATCGTCTCGACGGTACCCGACTTGACTCGTAAGAATACGAGCGTCCTCAGCCCATGGATCAAGCGAGGTCGTCTCAAGATCCCACGACGTTATCGTACGAGGATCGAGGCTCATCAAGACATCGGTCCACTTACGGACTTCATCGATAGAACGACAGACGGTAATCTGATCGGCACGAATCTTCTCGACTACAGTCTCGATATCCTGGAGCTCGAGGTCACCCTCGGCAATCGAGATCGCCTTCGCTATATCGCGACGGATAACTGGATAGTAATCATCGCCCCACATACCGCCAGAAGCATTCTGACGAATCATGTTCAGAACCTTCGGATGAAGTGTAATCACTACCGGAATATCTAGAAGGGGCGATACCCAGAAAGTACCGCGGTCATTCGTATTCGACTTCTTAAGGCCGAGAATCTTCGTCACCTCAGTCGTAAGTGAGACGATAACCTTCGGCTTGACGCGCTCAATCTCTTCCATCAGATATGGCATGCAGCCTTTCATCTGAGTCTGAGTCAGCTTATTAGACATCTTACCATTCTTCGCACGGAAAAAATTAGTAGGACACTTGACGAGCGTCGCCGTCTCATAAGAAACACCATTCGGGATCATTGAACTTAGCTGACGCTGGTGCATGAAGTTAAGCTCTGATCCTCTCTTGTATTTCTCAGGGAACGGGAGATGAGACTGGATGAAAAGAATATCCGCCTCGTTATCGATCATCGGAAGTTTCGACGAATGCTTGCAGGGATTCGTACAGACCGTGCTGCAGTAATCCTGAGAGTATTCGGTGAAGTCTTCCTTCGCGATAATATGTTTGGCTACAGATGGGGTAGCCTTCCCTTTCTCTCGGACAGTCTCATAGAGCTCCTCTAAGGACATGTCGATCGGTCTCTTAGCCATACTTACTCCAGCTAAATCAATACACCCTACTTATAACAGGTTTTCGTAATGCTCGATTAACGCTTTTCGAATAATCATTAATAACTCGCCAAGCTTGTTCTCACCGACACCATTACATACGCCCCAGTAGGTATCGCCCCAAGTATTACCCTCGACGATCTCTTCGTCACCGGTAGACATTAACCACTCCGCTTCCTGGGTACCCGGTCGGAACTTGATACCTAGGAACAAGAACATAATCGCGTACTTACGATTATGCCAGTCACTATCTAAATCAACCTTCTGTCCAAGGCGCTTTGCCTGCCCGGGAGTCATCTCCGCGAACGGCTTCCTCTCTACGGGGTTGAACTTCATGGACTGGTAGGCATTCTCTACCGAAGGATACGTCAACCCCTCGAATTCTATCTCGCATGGCCAGAAGTTACTCAGCCAGGCGTAAGGTCCTGTAAATCTATCAATCATTAATGCCACTGCCCATATACATAATACCCGCCTAGTAAGGTCCCTTCGGTCTCTGCATAGTAGCGGTTATGTCCGCAATGGCATCGGCGGTCTCCGACGTCCCATTCACAATCATCACCATCTGCATGCTGCACGTCGATCGTAGTATCCTCGACCTCCTCGAGAGCCTTGGCCTTAAGGAAATCTTCGGCGAGCTTAATGATAGCCGGATCGTCGGAATCAGTATCGAGAACTTCTCGAGCCTTATTCATCAAACGAATGTGACGTTCATCAGAGCTACGAAGTCGGGCCAACTCTCTCTGAGCACTAGCTAGGTGAGTTACCCAATTAGACCCGGAAGATCGATAGGTCTCTCTATTGTAGATAAATGAGATCAACTTAATATAAGAGCGGCGATGAGGATATACCCCGATAAGATCTTGACATACATTCAGATATTTGGCGTACATATCACCGTTCGCCTTGTAGATTTTTCTCTGAGGAACGCCTAAGTCCATGAGTGCATTTGCAAACTCTGACTTGACGGCTCCAGCTAACGTGCGGAATTGACGACTCAACTGATCTTCCTGAGCGATAACTTCATCTCGTAGACGATCCGCTTCTACTGCATCGGCTGCAGTGATCTTATCTAAGAGTTCCAGACGTAACGAGCCTTCTGTCCAAAGGTTGATATTCTTAACATACTCTAAGTACTCATCCCGTACAGGTAGGTTGCGGATCTTTTCCCTTACCTGCCTAAGTTCTTCGAGAGATTTCATCTCTAACATCTTGGTAAAACTCCTTAGCCTCAGGATATGATAATCCCTCTGCCCTCAATTCATTTATGATATTAGCTTCCGGCACCTTGTTTACGATCATCATCGTGACTTGTGATGCTAACCTTATCTGCCAGAAATACTTCTTTAACTTCAGCCAGCCTAGCAATAATACAGCTGCCCCGACTAATGCGGTGATAATAAGATCCATGATAACTCCTTTTATATCGATCTATGTTGTCTTCGACGTGCCGGAGAATCTTCAGGGCACAGTCGATATTGAATTGTCGTACGAGGGATGTAAAGATTACCCCTCGATCGAGCCTCGAAACTTCAAGCATATGGTATACTCGAAGATAGGTCTTCCTGACCCTCAAGGCATGCGCCGTAATAAAGAAGATGACCGGCGCGGCCATCAATAGAGTGACGAGTGCATACGTCATTTATATACCTTGTCGAACCGCCTCTTCGAATCTCGTGTCCATGAATGAATCACTATCGGATCCATCCACTTATTAGCGTGGAACAGTCGAGTAGCTACTTCAGTCTCGCTCAAACCTTCCTTGAACATCGGGAATGCCATACTATCCATAGTGTTTCGAACAGACTGAGCAATAACCATCACTACGGCCGTGGCGAGAATGAAGGCGAGAACTATAATCCAGAATGCATCTAGCATGCGCCACCTCCGCCATCGCCACCGCCGCAGCTTGAAGATGAAGAACTCCACGAGCTGGAACTATCGACGCCTGAAGAATTAGAGCTCCAAGACGAACCACTGCTTCGCGAAGGATTATCGTGAATCGAAGAAGAAAAGATGAAATCACTATCTACGATATTATCATTTCGACTACGACGAGCCGAACGTATGAGGCTCGGTATATCGATCTCTTCTCGTACCTGCCGAGCACCCCGACTTAACTCTCTATAGAGGTTACCCTTCTTACTGAGCAACTCTATCTCCTTCAAACGTCTCTCTTCGTCCCTAACCTGCTGTCGTAAGCGTTCGTTTACACGCTTCTCATCCACCTTACCTGACCACCAGGCTACGGCGACGGCCAGCAGCATAATGCCGATTAAGATGAGTGTTGCATATATAGGCGTATTAGGATCCGTCATGATAAACCCTCTTTTCCGATTCCTAGGCCGGCCCCGGAACTTGAAGTGTTACGTACTAAAGGAGCATCCTCTAGGGAGAGGATATTTACCCTATCTAGAACCGACGAATTATCAGATTGACTAGGAAGCTCGATTAGATCCATCTCGATCTGAGGATGATACTTCCGAGATAACTCGAAACGCTTCTCCTCGAGATAGGATATATCTACTCCGTTAAGAAGAACTTTCGACGTAGCATTAAGATCTTCATCGTAATCCTCACCCATTACACCTCCCGGCTTATGGATATGCTCAGGAGTCGGGTACATGGCCAGGAAGGCCTTCTTGATGTCATTGTTTTTTACTGTGTAGTATGTCGGGATAAACATAAGTATCAAGAAGGCTGCTAGTGCCAAGCATAGCAACCCTATCATCTGCATAGTCTCACTCATAATCTCTCACCGTTATTACTCGTGCAAATTGAGGTTTCTGCGTTTCTGAATATAAGGTCTGGTATCTTACCGTAGCCGGACGGCCGATTAAGTCGGCGCCATCTCGAAGGATTCGACTACGGAACAGTTGACTACCCACCGGACGTACTTCGAACTCATAACCTTCCGAGCTCTCGAATACGAACTGCGGATTACCCTGTCGATCGATAGCGATATCCTGAATGATCCACTCCGCATCGAAGAACTCTTTGAACTTCTGAAGATTGATAGATCGATCACCGAAGACGTATTCACCGGCAGGATTACGTAGGATAGTCCCTTCAAAACCCTGCTCTACATATCGACAGTTGATTTCAGAAATATCACTCTTGTTTCCTTCTACTGCGATAAGCGCTATCAGGTTGTGTTCCTCCAATCCGGAGAACCTTTGTTCGAGCTTAATATTGCGGACTTCTGCAGGCGTCTCTTGCTCCGGTACGTCGAATGCCCAGAACTGAAGGATGTCTGTCGATATACACTGAAGGTCCTCTAGATTCATGCCCGGCAGGAGATATCCGCCCTTGACCTTCTCGAGGTTATTCTCGACGTCTACTGGAGATATCGGTCCGCTGTACACCTGCTTCGTAATATCACCCTTCTTCATACCCTTGATGAAGATACCGTCTTCGCGCTGCTCGCAGAATGCATGTAGGCGTTCTGTATCGATCTTATAGCTCATAACCAGGGATGTAATCTCATTGAGCTCAAGTCCGTGTACGTACATCTCGCCATCTACTTCTTCTCCGGGCTCCAGACGACTGGCTGCAGCCATCACCCAAGGCAGTTCATATAGATAAGGCTTGAACTCTTTGTTGCTACGACTCATCAAGCGGACACCACCTTCCTCTCGGATGATCTTGCAGCGAACACCATCCAACTTAGGTTGGACCAGGCAGATCTCCGGGAGATCCTTACCTCGCTTACCGAACTCATGTGCCAGCATTACGCCTGCCTTAGTGAATTCGGCGAGATCTAAAACATAACCCTCACGAAGCTTCTTGGTCATCTTGGATTTCATCTCCTTGATGGCCTGCTCTTCAGGTGTCGTCTCATTCGCATGACCGACATTCTTCGGTTTAATAACGATCGGGATACCGGTAAGCTTACCGCCTTCGATACCCGACTCATTCGTCAAGACTACCTGCCCGTCATCATTATAGTAATAGTGAGATCTCCAGCAGCGAATCACACCCTTAGAGTCCACCTTATACAGCATAGGTGTACTATTGCTCATCCCGCTTCTCCTCTCTCAGTTTCTTGATTTCTCTACGCTTGGCGCGAGCCTTCTCAGATCTTTCCAAACGGTCTTGTTTAGAGCGGTCTTTCTCGTCTGCGCCAGATAAAACATTGTTCATATCCAAATACCTTATAACTGAAATGCGTATTTTGTTGCAATGTAACATAGTGTCACACTAAGTGTCACAGCTGCAGGCCGCATGGTTACTGGGCCCAGACCGTTTTGTGACACTGTGACAAACCAAAGTATGTTTACACGCACATTTGCAGAGACATTCGGTGAGAAAGCTATATAAATAAATAAAAATGCATATAGTGTATATATATGACTTTCTTTGTCACAGTGTCTACAAA
>Ga0255776_10006913_pt1 | contig 11494 bp, 10 predicted proteins | sample 071ome_19_FD_179974 | JGI IMG/M metagenome (GOLD analysis project Ga0255776, IMG submission 179974) | Coastal salt marsh microbial communities from the Groves Creek Marsh, Skidaway Island, Georgia - 071413AT metaG (version 2) | ecosystem: Environmental > Aquatic > Marine > Intertidal zone >...
TAATCAATGAACAGCACGGGGGTATGATTTCTGTAGACTCAAGTCCCGGTAAAGGCTCCTGCTTTACCATATCGTTGCCTCTGACAGTTGAGGAGCCCGCTGGAAATGACAGGAAAGAGGCGTTGAATTCAGCCTGTCTTGCCTAGGAGCTGCAGTTTCCCAGGAACAGGGTCGTCGATATTCTAAAAGCCAAAATCCAGATGAAAAAAAACCGGGCCAAGCCCGGTTTTTTGTCTACTGGAAAAGTTAAACCACTTTTTTCATGGCAGTCATATGACCGCGCAATACCCGTCCAACAGCTTCGATGGGATGGTTGCGGATTGCGGAGTTTACGGCGATCAGTTCACGATCATCCACACCATTGTCTTTCACCTTGAGGCCTGTGCCGATAATGTCGGTTTCCACGGACTTCATGAAGTCTTCCAGCATGGGAACAGCAGCGTGGGAGAACAGGTAGCAGCCATACTCGGCAGTATCGGAAATCACCGCGTTCATTTCGTACAGCTTTTTGCGGCCAATCAGATTCGCGATCAGCGGAACTTCGTGCAGGGATTCGTAGTAGGCAGATTCGGCAATGACACCGGCGGCAGTCAGGGTTTCAAAACACAGCTCAACACCTGCCTTGATCATGGCGGCAAACAGGATGCCATTGTCATAGTATTCCTGCTCGCTGATTTCTGGAGCGCCATCCGTGGAAGACAGCTCGAAAGCCGTCTTGCCGGTGTCTTCACGCCAGCCCAGCAGTTTGGCGTCGTTGTTGGCCCAGTCTTCCATCATGCCGGAAGAGAAATGACCTTCCATGATGTCGTCCATGTGTTTTTCAAACAGGGGGCGCAGAATGGATTTGAGTTCTTCGCTGACATGATGAGCCTTGATCTTGGCCGGGTTGGACAGGCGATCCATCATGTTGGTGATGCCGCCCTGTTTCAGGCCTTCGGATACTGTTTCCCATCCGTACTGGATCAGTTTGGAGGCATATGCGGAGTCAACGCCTTTTTCCACCATTTTTTCATAAGCCAGGATGGAGCCGGTCTGCAGCATGCCGCACAGGATGGTCTGTTCGCCCATCAGGTCGGACTTCACTTCGGCAATGAATGATGATTCCAGGACGCCGGCACGGTGACCACCGGTGGCGGCAGCATAAGCCTTGGCAATTTCCAGGCCATCGCCATTCGGGTCGTTTTCACGATGCACGGCGATCAGGGTGGGTACACCGAAGCCACGCTTGTATTCTTCGCGTACTTCAGTACCAGGACATTTTGGCGCCACCATGATGACAGTCAGGTCGTCACGGATCTGCATGCCTTCCTCAACGATGTTGAAACCGTGAGAATAGGCCAGGCAGGCACCCTGTTTCATGAGGGGCATGACTTTTTCAATAACCGGTGTGTGCTGCTTGTCTGGCGTCAGGTTCAGAACCAGGTCGGCAGTGGGGATCAATTCTTCGAAAGTGCCGACATTAAAGGAATTGTCAGTGGCATTAACCCAGGACTGACGCTTGGCTTCGATGGCTTCGGCACGCAGGGCATAGGAAATATCCAGGCCGCTATCGCGCATGTTCAGGCCCTGGTTCAGACCCTGGGCACCGCAACCAAGAATAACGACTTTCTTGCCTTTCAGTTTGTCGACGCCATTGGCGAATTCAGATGAATCCATAAAACGGCATTTGCCCAGTTCTTCCAGCTGCAGACGCAGGGGCAGGGTATTGAAGTAATTCATGTGTGGCTCCGGTGTGGATGGTGATAAAAGGCGGCCATGGTAGAGGAAAACATTTGTTGCGTAAAATGATATATTTGCAATTTAGTGTTTCAATATGTGCAATATAAAAAATATAGAGGTGCTCTTGGATGAATGAACGAGATCTGGAGTTATTCCTGCACCTGTCCCGGTCACTGAACTTCAGTCGGACCAGCGATGCCTGCCATGTGAGTCCATCAAGCCTCACCCGGGTAATCAAGCGCCTGGAGGACAGGGTGGGGCAGCAGTTGTTTGAGCGTGATAATCGCCGTGTACGGATCACGCCGGCTGGGCAGCAGTTCAGGGAGTACGCGGAACAATCCCTTAACCAGTGGGAAGCACTGCAAAATCGCCTGGCGGAACAGAAAGGCAATCTGGCCGGGGAAATCAGTATTTTCTGTTCGGTCACAGCAAGCTACAGCTTTTTATACGAACTACTCAGTGAGTTCCGACGCGAATACAGCCAGGTGGAAATCAAACTGCATACCGGGGATACGGCAACCGCCCTGGAGCGTATCCGTCAGGAACAGGAAGATGTGGGCATTGCCGCCATCCCGCCGCAGGTTCCGTCCAATCTGGCAGTTCAGGAAATCACCCAGACTCCCCTGGTGTTCATCAAACCAAAACAGGATCAACATCTGCAGCACGCCATGACAAATAAAGGAGAGATACTCTGGGACAGGATGCCGATGATCGTGTCTGAAACCGGTCTGGCGCGTCAGGAAGTGGATCAGTGGTTTCGTGCGCGCCAGGTGGCACCGGTTATTTACGCCCAGGTGGCAGGCAATGAAGCCATTGTCAGTATGGTTAGCCTTGGCTTCGGTGTAGGCCTGGTGCCCAGGATCGTGGCGGATAACAGTCCGCTGCTGGAAAAAATCGAGTTTGTTAAGGCGAAACCGGCACTGGCCCCGTTTTCAGTCGGTTTATGTACCTTGCGTCGCAAGTTGTCCAGTCCGACCATCAGTGCATTCTGGGCACTGGCAGCCCGCTCATTGCGGGATAAATGAGGAGCAAATCGGGCATATTGTGTCGGGGAGCGCGGAATTTTGCTGTTCGCAGTATAATCGGCAGTCCATGCCGGAGATGACACATGCTTGAGCGCGATGAAAATGAAAACCCGGGAGAGGTTGCCGACACAGGTGAATCCATCCTGTTGATTGATGACCATGAAGAGGTGGTATCCGAAGGGGGGCGAAAAGTCCGCCGCCGGGGTATCTATCTGCTGCCCAATCTGCTCACGACCGGTGCCATGTTTGCCGGCTTTTATGCGGTTATTGCCGGCATGGGAGGTGACTTTGGTCACGCCTGTGTGGCCATTATTGTCGCCATGGTGCTCGATGGGCTCGATGGAAGAGTTGCCCGCCTGACCAATACCCAGAGTGCCTTTGGCGCCGAATATGACTCCCTGTCAGATTTGATAGCCTTCGGGGTGGCCCCGGCACTGATCTGTTTCAGCTGGGCGCTGTCGACCCTGGGCAAGGCTGGCTGGACCGTGTGCTTTATCTATGTTGCCTGTGCTGCCCTCAGGCTGGCCCGCTTCAATGTTCAGCTGGGTACCTCGGACAAGCGTTATTTTGTTGGCCTGGCGAGTCCGTCCGCAGCAGGGCTGGTGGTCTTCATGGTCTGGGCCCTGTATGAAAACCAGGTTGAAGTGACACGCCTTCTGGCCATGCTGGCAGCTCTTGTTACCTTTACTGCCGGCGCCCTGATGGTGCTCAATATCCGGTATTACAGTTTCAAGGACCTGGATCTGAAAAACCGGGTGCCCTTCATCGCCATGATTCTGGTGGTGCTGGTTTTTGTCATCGTGTCCTGGGATCCGCCCATCGTGCTTTTTTCCATGGCTATTATGTATGCCCTGTCAGGCCCCCTGATGACCCTTTACCAGCATCGTGAAAAATTACGGCGCAGTGCTGCCCCTGATACCACTCAAGTGGCCGCAGACGGTGCTGCCGCTCCGGTTGGACCGGATACTGACAGTACAGAGCACAAGGATCTGCACCATTGATCCCGTGGGATTTTTTTTACACTTGCCGGTCATCTATTAAACGGTGTTCAATTAAGTGTAAATGGCAGTCACTAGCTGATATTGAGAATTTGAGAACGTCGTTGAGAGAGACAAAGAGGCATCCATGATTATTAAAACCCGCAAGGACATACCCTCATCTGAAATTACCCCCGAGTCTGTATACCGGGAGCGCCGCAGCTTCCTGAAAGCGGGTGCCGGCTTATCCGCTGGCCTGGGAGCCATGGGGCTGGTGCCTGGCCTGGCTTCCGGACAAAAAGGTGATGCCCTGTTTGCCCGCGCACCGTCTGACATCAACCTGGCCAGCAAACCCCAATGGCTGGTCGAGAAAGTGGCTGGACGAAAAGACGCACCGGAAAGCGGTCCTTTCCATGCCAAGGATACCCTGACCCCTTTTGAGGACGTCACCACGTACAACAATTTTTATGAATTCGGTACGGGCAAGGGCGATCCATCCAACTATGCCCGCGATTTCAGGGTCGAACCCTGGACAGTGGAAATTACCGGTGAGTGTGCCAAGCCCGGTAAATACACGTTGGAGGACATTCTGGGCCCCCACACGTTTGAAGAACGTATTTATCGCATGCGCTGTGTGGAAGCCTGGTCAATGGTAGTGCCCTGGGTTGGCATTCCGATGGGAGATTTACTGAAACGCTTTGAGCCCAACGGCAATGCCAAGTTTGTGGCCTTTGAAACACTGGTGGACAAGGCACAGATGCCGGCTCAGCAGTCGCGTTTTGCGAGTATTGACTGGCCATACCGTGAAGGTCTGCGCATGGATGAAGCCATGCATCCTCTCACTATCATGGCGACCGGACTGTATGACGATGTACTGCCTGCCCAGAACGGTGCGCCTCTGCGGCTGGTGGTGCCATGGAAATACGGCTTCAAGAACATCAAGTCCATTGTCAAAATCGAGTTCACCCGGGACATGCCCAATAACACCTGGAATGACCTGCAGCCCAGGGAATATGGCTTTTACGCCAATGTGAACCCCCAGGTCAGCCATCCCCGCTGGAGCCAGGCATCGGAGCGGCGATTGCCAACGACTCTGTTCGCGCCTCAGCGCATACCCACGCTGATGTTCAATGGCTATGAAGAGGAAGTGGCCAGCCTGTACGCTGGCATGGATTTAAGCCGTAATTATTGAGGCAGGTCCGGGGTGGGCTTTCCGGCAGGACAGCCTTTCCCCGGCACCAGAACATCACCTTGAACTTTCTCCTCAAGCCCGTCGTATTCATTCTGTGTCTGCTGCCAGCCGCCCGGTTGGCCTGGGCGGTATACCTGGCATTTACCGGGGGTGAAAACATGCTGGGCCCCGATCCGGCCCAGTACCTGGCCCTGGAAACCGGCGAGTGGGCCATTCGATTGCTGATTCTGTCCCTGGCCATTACCCCGTTCAGATACCTGCTCAATCTGCCGGTGTTGTTCCGTTTCAGGCGGATGATCGGTCTGTACGCCTATTTTTATGTTTCCCTGCATCTGCTGGTCTTCCTGTGGTTCCTATTGGGGTGGCAATGGGGAGATATCGGCAGGGAACTTAGTGAACGTCCTTATATCACCATCGGGTTTTCTGCATTTGTGCTGATGACCCCGTTGGCAGCGACATCATTCAATGCGGCCCAACGCCTGCTGGGGCGCAACTGGAAGCGTCTGCACAGACTGACCTATGTCTGCTCCATACTTGGGGCTCTGCACGTGCTGTGGATAGTCCGGTCCAGTTACTTTGATGCGGTACTTTATGGTGGGCTGGTCGTGGTTCTACTGGCCTATCGCCTGGCAAGAAAAAACAGCAGGGCAGTACAGCAATTCACCCTGTGGCGTTGAAACAACAAAATGGCTAAACCCCTTGTCTGAACGGGCGTTATCAGTATAATGCGCGTTTCCGATTTTTCGGGTTCCTGCCAGGGATTTTATCCCTGAATACAGGGCAAGAATTGGGTCTGTAGCTCAGGTGGTTAGAGCGCAGCCCCCAAGTAGTTATAAAGAGCAGGGTGAGGTCGGACCGGATCTTACCTGAAGTTTGAAAGACAAAAATTGGGTCTGTAGCTCAGGTGGTTAGAGCGCACCCCTGATAAGGGTGAGGTCGGAGGTTCAAGTCCTCCCAGACCCACCAATTTTTGTCGTTCCCGGCGCATGAAGCTGGCGCTTCATGAAGGACGCGCTGGTTGACCCTCCCAGATCCACCAATTTTTGTCCAAATCACTGTTACTTCGTTCCGATTCCTGTCTTTAATTAGTTATCAGCCTCTTGCCGCAGTTGCTGGGCCACGGTCAGGTAATAGTTTCTACCAAGTGCATTGACAGAATCCCGGGCCAGTATGGTCAGGGCATTCGCCTTCAATCGTTTGGCGACGACATCGTTGCTGTTGAGTGCCAGCACATAATCACAGAGCTGGGCTGTCCACTGGGCTTCGCCCCTGGCCAGGCTTTGTCTGGCCTGAGTCAACAGGGAGGCTATACCACCAGCCAGTTCTGCCACCTTGCGGGCTTCTTCAGCAGGTGAGAGGGGTGCGAGATTGGAAGGATTACCGTCATACCATCCCAGGTAGCCGGTAAAAATGGCCCGAACAGCCCAGGCCACCCGGCCGTAGTATTCACCGAGATCCGGTTTGGCGGCCAATTCCGGCGGCAGTTTTACAAAGTCCACCAATTGTTCGGGGCTCATGCCAAGATTCATGCCTTCAACGGTTTTGTCATGAACGAACCGGATGGCATCCCGATAGTCCTGGAGAGCATTCAGCGATGCCGTTTTACCAATGACCGGCAGAGTATGGCCCGGGACTACGGAGGAAGGCTGCTCGGCGATCATGGCATCCAGGCTTTGGATCCAGTCGTAGACGTCCCGGTACGGGGTGCCGCGAATCGCATACAGGTTGGGAAATGAGCGATAGTAATTGTCGCCGGCAAACAGCACCTGCTGTTCCGGATACCAGACATACAACTGGTCATCGGTTTCCCCTGGCGCAGCAGCCAGAGTCAGCTGAATACCGGAAATTTCCACGATCTGACGTTGAGCGTCAAAGGTTCTGTTCGGTGCTGTATCAGGCAGGGCAGTGTCTGCATTGTCTGATACTGCCTGGTTGGCAAAGGCATTGGCCCGGTCTGGCCGCATGGCTGGCGCAATACCATTATTGATCCTGAGATTGTCGGGCAGCGCAAATCCGGCCTGTCGTATTCCCCGTTGCTCTTGAATCGTCATGCCGGCCGCGTTCAGGGGGCGGTCTTCACTGCCGAAATTATGGCGTGCCCAGATTTCAGGCTGGCTGACATCTTTCAGAAATACGGCGGCCCCACCGGTATGGTCACCATGGCCATGGGTGTAGATGATGCCGGAAACGGGCAGGTCTGTGATTTTACGGAATTCTGCCAGTATGAATTCGGCATGGCGGGCAGACATAGCCGTGTCTACCAGGATAATGCCGTCGGTACCAATGATCATGCTGACATTGGCAGGGCTGTACCCCACAGCGGTGTAGACATTCTCGGCGACTCTGACCATAGCAGGGGAAAACTGGTCTCCACGGCTTGCCAGTATGGCTTCGGCTTCAGTGGTCTGGGCCTGGATGCCAGGTGATACCGTGTTGAACACAAACAACAGGGACAGGACAAAAAGGCGTGTGTACATCGCAGGCTCCGTAATCAGGCAGGAGAGTTGTCAGGGAGAAACATGAAAATCCCCAAGGGGCGGCGTGTTCAGGGCCTGTACCTGTGGGGCAGGCAGCTGGGGTATCCAGTCATAGGGTATCCGGTATCCCCTGTAAACAGAATTTGAGCCGCGGCGCGAGTAGGGCGACGGAGCATTCTGGTATTCCCAGACGATTGCGCCATCCGGTGTAACTTCAAACACCCGCCCCGGGGCGCCTTCCGTGATCAGAGTGTTGCCATTTGGCAGTCGCTGGGCGCCACTGATATTGGTGGAAAAAAAGTTTGGCTGACGATACTGCCAAACCAGCTTCAGGGTGATCGGATCAATTTCCAGAACACGGGATGTGGCTCGTGCATAGATGCCGGAACCATTGGGGGCGATGGGGCTGGGAGCACCATAACCGCTGGAACCCCCATTGTCGAAAATCATGACATGACCGGCACCAGGCAGGCCGGGGGGGATCAGGTGGGCATGATGCTGGCCGATGATCTGGCCTATCGCCAGTTCTTCTGCGCTGCGGTCAAAGTCTGGCCCCAGTTGCCAAACGACATTGCCCGTCCGGTTGATAATCGCAATCACGCTCGACTGGCGGCTGCTGATAATGACATTGTCTGGATGGAAGCGCTCATCGCCCGCATCAAACCATTTGTTGGGTCCCACGTAGGTTGCTGAATTGATATGGAACCAATCCATGCTGCCGCGTGCAGGTGAATATCCCACGCCGGCAAGCAGTGTGGCCCTGGCCTGCTCGCTGAAGCCGAATGCATTGATGTGCTCACTGGCCAGCCATTCCCAGAGGATGCTGCCATCAGGTGCCACTTCGAGAAGACGGTCGTCTTCCAGGGTGACGGCTGCAACATTGATATCCACATGATTGTGATGGCTGAGCACCAGGGTCCTGGCATCATCGCTTCCCGGGGTGAACTGTGGTGAGTAATACCCGGCGGGGAAATCCGAGCGCTGCCAGTCATGGTGGATTCGGGCGCTCCAGATCGAGTTGCCATCTGGCAGGGTGATTTGCTCGTTGCGATCAAATCGCCATGTTTCATTGCCAGAGAAATCCTGCTGGACCAGGGCCAGTGCTTCCTGGTGAGGAGGAAAGGCGCCGGTGGTGCCCAGAACACGGCCTTCCGGAATGACCCGCGCCGGACCACCAGGCGAGAGGTTGAAGCCTTCCCATTCCTTGACCACGTTGCCATTCATATCGATGACAACAACCAGCGGTGTATCCAGTATGGTGAGTACGGTGTAGCCGTTCCAGGTTCTGGAAGGATCAAAAATAGTCGTTCCTGTTGGATAAACAGTTGGTGCGGCGAAACTGATCTGGCATAGACAGAAGATGATGGCAGTGAAAGCGGCTGCCCGTCGGATGTGATACATGACTCTTTTCCCCTCCAGAAACACGTATTACAAGACCTTCGCCATTAAACCGCTTTTGCTGAAAATATGCTAATGTCTGGCTCCTGCAGAATTATTCATCGATATGACACGGGGCTGGTATGAAAAAAAGAACACTGGGCAGCACAACGCTGGAAGTTGCACCGCTTGCATTTGGTGGAAACGTTTTTGGCTGGACAGCTGATGAAGGTATGTCGCACCGCTTGCTGGATGCTTTTGTGGAAAACGGCTTTAATCTGATCGATACCGCCAATGTCTATTCAGCCTGGGTGCCGGGCCATGTGGGAGGCGAATCGGAAACCGTGATCGGCAACTGGCTGAAAAAAGGCACGGTGGCACGGGAAGATGTGGTGATTGTCACCAAGGTAGGCATCAGCATGGTTGATTCCTTCAATATGGATAATGCCTCACTGAGCAAGGAAAAAATCATCGAGGGCATTGAGGATTCCCTGCGTCGCCTGCAGACCGATTACGTGGATCTGTACCTTTCCCACATTGATGATCCCAGGACGCCGCTTGAAGAAACACTGGCAGCACATGATGCGCTTGTCAGGGCCGGAAAGGTGCGTTTCATCGGTGCATCCAATCACAGCAAAGCGCGGCTTGAGCAGGCACTGAAAATCAGTGCCGAGCATGATCTGGCAGCCTATGCTGTACTTCAGCCGCATTATTCCCTTTACCACCGTAGTGATTATGAAGGAGAGCTGCAGGATTTTTGCGTGGCCAACAACATAGGCGTGATTACCTATTTTTCCCTGGCTAACGGTTTTCTGACAGGGAAATACCGCAGTGAAAAGGATCTGGAAGGCAGCTCACGGGGGCATCATGTGAAAGATATGCTCAATGAGCGCGGGTTTCGGATTCTGGCCGCGCTGGATGACGTGGCAGCTGAACTGGGGGCCAGGCCATCTCAGGTGGCACTTGCCTGGCTGGCAGCGCAACCTGGCGTTGTGGCACCTATCGCCAGTTCCACCAACCCTGACCAGCTAAAGGAAATTATGGGTTGTGCGTCGTTGAACCTGAGCGAAGATCAGATCAACAGACTGAATGTAAGTAGTCAATGATCACAATCAGCGGGTTTGGACTGTTGCTCACTCAACATTTCTGTTCGTCAGTCGGTCCGCTGTTTCAACGGCCTTGAGATATATGCTGTTGAGATCCTCGTCGTGGGTCTGGAGGTTTTCCATGGCTGACCAATCGCCTTTCTCATAACCTTCCACGGCTCTGAGAAGCTGTCCCAACTTGCCTTCACGTTTCAGCAGGGCATCCTTGATGTCAGAGGACAGGGGAAGGCTGTCGAGAAGCTCTTCCAGCGCGGCGTCCATCAGGACATCCAGCATGGAAAACAGGCCAACAGTAAACGCCGACGCCCGGTTCACACCTACAGTATCTGCCAGTTCTTCACACATTTTTCCCGTGACCAGCGACAGGGCGATAAGCTCGTCAGGTTTGTTTTCCACCATGGAAAAGCAGATCAGGGTGATCCAGTTTTTGAGGGCGTCCTTGCCGAGCAGTATAAGGGCATGCTGTACCGATTCCACTTTCTTGCTCAGTGAATAATAGGACGAGTTGATGATTTTCAGTAGTTTGAAACTGATGCCCACATCATGGCGAATGATTTCCTCCAGTTCACTGATTTCACAGTCAGGTGCCTGGAGTTTGGCAATGATTTCCAGCAGGGATAGCTGATTGGCCTGTAATTGCTTGCCCTCGATGATCGTGGGCTTGCTGAAAAAATAGCCCTGGAAATAGTCAAATCCCAGTGCCATGCAGTGTTCAAATTCGTCACGGGTTTCCACTTTTTCGGCCAGCAATTTGACATTGAAATCCCTGAGGCGCTCAACCTCTGCTGAAATCTCATCCAGTGACATGCCCATGATATCGATTTTGATGATTTTCGCATGAGGGATCAGCGCCTGGTTGTGATCTCCGAGTAGGAAATCATCCAGTGCCAGGGTGAATCCGCGATCTGTCAGTTTCCGGACGCCTGCCAGAATCGCCTCATCGGCAGGGATATCCTCAAGTATCTCCAGGACAATCAACCGGGGATCAAAGGGAATAGGGATGTCCCCGGTGATGTACTCCCGGGTCAGGTTGATGAAGGCATGTTTGCCGTTGGTTATGTGGTCAATGCCGAATTCCACAAAGGAATTGATCACAAGTTCTGCCGTGGCTGTGCTGCCATCGGTGAATGTGGCTGACTGGGTATTGTTGCTGCGGTATAACAGCTCATACCCGAATACCTGTCCATCACAGTCAAAAATTGGCTGCCTGGCGACAAAAATACTGTTTTCCTTCCCTGGATTTCTACCTTCCGTTTCTGTCATTGAATGACAACTGCTCGTGTTCACTGTTGAATCCTGGAATATTTAAAATTGCACTCACTGGTATTTCGTGCGTACTCAGCATCACGCTGGCATGCATGCAGGCTGGCCTAATGTGCCGTCCAGAACATCCCGGATGGCTTTTACAAACTTGTCGCACTGAAAGGGTTTTTTCAGCAAGGGTATGTTTTTCTCCTGCAGCTCCTGTGGCGAAATCAGGGCATCTGTGTAGCCTGACATGAACATGAGCTTGCTCGGGCAGGCATTTTTCATGAGTTCCTGGTACAGCTCGACCCCGTTCATTTGTGGCATGACAATGTCTGAAATAATCAGGTCGCAGTTTTTTTTCCCTTTTCAGGAT
>Ga0255776_10006918_pt1 | contig 11492 bp, 7 predicted proteins | sample 071ome_19_FD_179974 | JGI IMG/M metagenome (GOLD analysis project Ga0255776, IMG submission 179974) | Coastal salt marsh microbial communities from the Groves Creek Marsh, Skidaway Island, Georgia - 071413AT metaG (version 2) | ecosystem: Environmental > Aquatic > Marine > Intertidal zone > Salt...
CCAGTCATCGTAAAATTCTCTAGGAAATAGGGGGTTGGCAAAACGCGATATTAGATCACAGGCTAAATCGATAGCGTTCAATTCAATGTGAGCAAGTGCATGCAGCAAGGCTGCCCTATTTTTAGGCGAGTTACCCCTCCCCCTTTTGGGCATTTCAGCTGGCGGCTTTAATTCAGGTAAATTTGGTCTCCGGGGTCTACGAGGAGCATGAGCGATCCCAACAGATAATTCGGGATCGTTATTCCATATTATTGCAAGGTCTTGCGTGAGTGCTGCTTTTTTTGCGGGATTTGCAGTCAGAAGAACGGACCGCGTAAGATCTGCAAGAGTCAGCATAGTTTTTTTACAGCTTTGACAACGGACTCAATATGGCCTTTGACCCGCACATTTTTCCAAACCTCAGCAACACAACCTTCCGAGTTTATAAGAAATGTTGATCGAACGATCCCCATATATGATCGTCCGTAATTTTGTTTTTTTTGCCATACACCGTAATTTTCACATATTTTCCCGTCCTCATCTGAGATCAAAGGGAAATTAAGCTGATTTTTTTTACTGAAATTTATGTGACGTTTTAGACTATCCCTAGAAACTCCAACAATCGATGTGTTAAGGGTTTTAAGGGTTTCTAGATAATCCCGAAAGTCATTAGCTTCGCTAGTGCAGCCGGGAGTCCCGTCTTTTGGATAAAAATAGAGGATCAAGTTCTGTCCACGATAATCCTTGAGCGCGCTGTTTTCCCCTTTATCATTTGGGGCTGAAAAGTCGGGAGCAGCATCTCCTACCTCAACCATTTCCACTAATCCAATTTATACTGGCCATTTGAGAAATTCACTCTGATATTAAATCCTCCCTCGTTTATCTCCCAGGCTTGAATACGATATTTCCTAAAGCCAGCTTTATGAAAGGGGTCAGCATCAGCTATCCGTTTAGCTTCTGTTCCATTTTTAGCTCGAATTACAATCATCCCCGGACCTTGGGGTTTTCCTTTACCGTCTACGAAGGGGCCTGCAGCAAATAAAATTCCCTTTTTCTCTATCTCTAGCTGATACGCGATATGTTTGTGGAATATTTTTTTTCGATCACCAGTTTTTTCGGTGGGTTCAGAAAAAATAATATAAAGTCGTTTGTGGAGCATTTTTGCGTGCAGATCTTGAACATTGCTAGCATTGACAACCATTTTCTCGGATCCTTTCTGCATAAGTATTTTGTTCGGTAATATTCTGAGTCCCGGTTTAAACCTTCCTTATGAAATTCTAACTTTTTGGCATCGCATTTATAGATCACGGCTACGAATTTTTTCAACCGGATCTTCAATGAGTTCGATGAAAATTGCGTGGCAAGCTCTCTGTAGGTCCACGACCCTCTTTTTGAGGGATCCAAAATCTTCGCTTCCGCATGTCTTGTTAAGGAGAGCTCGTATTGGCTTTGAAAATCGATGTTCGTTATAGTTGTTTCCAACGGTTAGCCTTAAAATACCTTGAATCTGGGTCCAAAGAGCTAGCGCTTCAAGCAACTTTTCACTGTGAGAATGGTTAAGCAGTGCCGAATCAGATAATCGAATGATTGCTTCCGCTGTGTTGGTTGCGAGGACTTCCGAATTTGAGTGAGCATATTTTAACTGAAGATATTGAGTAATAAATTCGATATCTATAATACCCCCACGGGCGTGTTTAACATCCCATAAACCCGCGGACTTTTTGTTTTTTTCTATCCGAGATCTCATATCTGCAACGTCTAATAGTAGTTTTCGATGGTTCCGTTCTTGGGTAAGGAGCATTTTTATGTTTTGTTCTATTGTCTTTGAAAATTGTTTCTGGGCTGCAATTACGCGTGCTCTTGTCAACGCCATATGTTCCCAGGTCCAAGCCATCGAGCGGTAATAATTTATGAATGAGCGCATAGAGGATACTATCGGTCCGGCGTTTCCCGACGGTCTCAATCGGAGATCGACCTGGTAAAGCGTACCTTGACCAGTCGGGGCAGTCATCGCGCTTATAAACTTCTGAGCTAACCGAGTGAAGTAGGGTAGTTGAGAAACAGGTTCTATCCCATCGGAAAACTCTTCAATATTATCTGGATATATGAAGAGTAGGTCCAGATCAGAACTAATTGTTAGTTCATTTCCGCCAAGTTTTCCCAAGGCGATAACTGCGATGTCTCGATATTTGAACGTTCCGTGGCGTTCTGCGTGGTTGTCCGCGACCCGCTTATAAATACTTTTTAATGCGCTATCCGCAATGTTTGTTAAATGCTTCGAGGCATCGGTAGGTAAGACAACGCCTTTAAGCATTAATATGCCAATTTGGAATAGTCTATCATTGACATGTCGTCGGGTTATGTCGAGTACATCCTCAAAATCTTTTGCGAAGCGGAGGCTGTTTTCTAATTCCAGTGAAATCGAATGCTCATCCGGGGGCAGTTGAAAAAAGTCTGGTTCCAGAACGTGGTCTAAAAGTATCGGATATTTTTTTAGTCTATCTGCAAGGAAAGGAGCTCCCCCCATAACCTCGGATAAGAGCACCAACAAAGCGGGGTTTGCATTGAACATCGATAAAATTTGGATTCCGGCCGGCAAAACGCGGAGGAAATCATCCAAAATTAAGAGGGCAGAATCCGGCTCTGTGGAGTTTGAAAATGCGTCCAGAATGTTAGGGATTAGCTCTGTAAGAAGTTCCCTTGCCTGGGCGCTCCTAAAGGCCCTGTAGCGGCCGTAATGCCAGTTTTTTATTATGGCGCAAATTTTCTCGGGTTCCTTAAATCCCATCTTAGATAGAGTCTGCAGTGTGTCGGGGTGGCTTTCAGCTCCTGTGAAAACCAGGGAGCCATTTTCGGCTAAGTCTGAGGTTTGATCGAAAAGGTTTGAGTAATGCGCCGCAACTAATTCTAAGACATCTCCCAACTCATCAGAGAAGCTCTTTAGGGATTTGTGTCCAGAAAAATTTGCTAGTTTTTTGAGCTTGATTTCGTCAAAAGGAATTTCATGTGTTTGTTGATCATTGGTCATTTGAAGGCGGTGTTCGATTTTACGAAGTTTCGCATATGCCATAATTAGATCTTCTGCGACATGACTTGAAATGCGGCCTGACGTCACCAACGCCCGAAGAGACTTGCATGTCGATTTTGATCGCAAGGATGGGTCTCGACCTCCCCATATCAGTTGTTGGGTTTGGACAAAAAATTCAATTTCACGTATTCCGCCCCGACCTAGTTTAATGTTATGGCCCGGTATTTTTCGCTGGTTTTTACCCTGAGTTGAGTTGATTTGACGTTTAATAGATTGAATGTCCTTTATCGCGGCAAAGTCTAAATTGCGGCGCCAAATAAATGGTTTAAGGCTGTTAATAAAATTGCGGCCAGCCTCTAGGTCTCCTGCCACTGGGCGAGCCTTGATCAATGCTGCACGCTCCCAATTTTGTCCGGCACTTTCGTAGTAAGTTTCAGCAGCAATGGTTGATAACGCAGAGGGAGTAGAACCGGGATCTGGCCTTAGCCTCAAATCAACTCGGAACACGTAACCATCCGAGGTACGCTCTTCAATTATTGTGACTAACTTCCGGGTGAACTGACTGAAAAATTCTTGTTTGCTTTTACGTCCAATATAATTTTTAGAATCGCTTTCGAAGAGAAGGATTAAATCAATGTCGCTTGAGAAATTTAGTTCTTTAGCGCCTAGTTTCCCCATGCCAAGGCAAATGAACCCACATTGCAATTCAGGGTCCTTGGTATCTTGAAGTATAAACTCCCCGCGCTTATGAGCGTTTAGTAATAAATGTTTGATCGCCACTGACAGCGCAGAGCCCGCAAAGTCTGATAAAGTTTGGGTTATCTTGGTTAATTCCCAAGCCGAATGGCAATCAGCAACAGCACAAGTCAACGCAACCTTCTTTCGCAGAACGCGCAAGGATTTCTTTATAGAGACTTCTGACGCCGTATATGGGTCTATTTTGGAGAGGTCAGATTTAATCGATGCTAGGGCTTCCTCCGGCCCAGCTGAATACAGAGTTCTTGAGAAGCGAGGTTCGGCAACGAGAATGTTGGCAAGAAAAGGACTATGACCCAGGACAAGATTGATTTCCTTTAACGAATTTTGATTTGAACAAAAGCGACCCCAATAATTCAACAATTCGGAATCTTCAGAAAATCTTATATTTTCAAGTAATTTTTCTACAAAACGGTCAGCGGCTTCTGTGTCAGGTCTAACGGGTTTACCAAATTTTTGTTTTGATAGATTGTTTGAAATTAATTGCAATCAAGTCCCTCTCTGGGCTAGGTAATTTGAACAGCTTGGTCGACGGACTTATTTAGGTCAACCTCATACGTTCCAGATAAAGGTTCCTGGAAAAACGCCATTAAGGAACATAAGTATTAAGATTTTATATATAGCTTCTATCGTATTGTTAGCAGTTACCGGGGCTTTGGCCTGGAGGTTAACGCTTGCGCCTATTTATTTAAATTTTTTAAATCAACAGATTGAGTCCGCGTTGGATGACCTGGGTCTTGATTTGAAGTTCAAAGTTTCTCAGACATCAATTCTGTGGAGAAACGTGGATAGCGTGCCTGAAGTCAGGGTCCAAGGTATTTCCGCGGTTGATAAACAAGGTCGGACCCTCGGGGTAATTGAAGAAACCTCGATCGGAGTAAGTTTATCAGGACTAATGAGAGGAGCACTGGCACCTAGCACTATAGATATTCTCGGTCCCTCATTTCGAATGCTACGAGATAAAGGCGGAGCATTTCAACTTGAATTGGGCAACAAAGCGCTTGGCCCAACCGATGCTTCCTCAGCTTTTCAAAGATTAATAACGGCATTTGAGGCCAAGAAAACGCCGAGTGGCCCACTAAGTTATCTACGCAGACTCAGTTTAGTGAATGCTGATTTAATAGTCGACGATTTCAATTTGACCCGGTTAATGGAGGCCCGAAATACTGATGTAATTCTTCTGATCGGGGATGAAAGTCCACAGGCGACTTTTTCGAGTCAAATTCTATTAGATAAAAACAAAACAGACGTTGAAGGCAGGATCCTAATTGATCGGCTCTCTACCGAAATTTCCTTGACCGCGAGAATATCAGGTTTTCCTCTAAAGAAAGCACTTCAACTCAAAGGCCTTGAAAGTCAAGTTGATAAATTGAATTTAGATGTAAGCGGATCAGTAACAGCACAATTCTCCATTGACGGCACACCGAGAAGTGCAAGTTTTACTCTAAAAACCGGCCAAGGAGAAATCATTAACAGCAAAATTTGGCCAAACCCCATTTCACTAAAATCTAGTCATGTCGAGGGGACGACTAACTTTGACAAAAATGAGGTGACGATAGAAAACTTCAAGATCAATTTGGGTGTCTCGGTCCTTAGCGGCGCAGCAAGAACAAAGATCATTGATGGCTCAAGCTCAAGTTTGATAAATGCTAAACTTACAAATTTGGATAAGGGATCGGTTTTGCAGTTCTGGCCGGTTGGGTACTTGAACGATACAAGAAACTGGATCTCGGAAAAAGTTGTTGAAGGTCAGATTCCTATGGCAAGCATATCTTTTCAGGCTATCTGGAATTCAAAAACAAAGCATCTAGAATTTAGCAGTTTGGAAGCGGAGGGTCGGATTGAACAAGCGTCAATACAGTTTGGGACAAGTAATCAAACAATTTCACAAATTCATGGAAATCTTAAAATAGGGTCAGATCGCATTTTATTTGGGTTAGAGAGGGGTGCTATCGAGAAACTCTCTTTAAAGCAGGGTTCATTAGTCGTTACCGATTTATCTGAAAAACAGAAAATTGCAGAACTAAATTTGAACTTAGAAGGTTTGATAAGCGAACAAGTATCAATTTTTAGTGACCTCTTTTCTGTTGATCGGAGTCAGATAGGGTTTGACGTGAGTTCTATGGGAGGCGAAGCAAAGACTAACTTTTTGGTCAAAATGCCTTTAGGTGTTGAGGTAAAAACAGGGGAACCCGATTTTCAGCTAAAATCGGTTACCGAAAATGCCTCTTTTCGCGAATTTTTCGATGGTAAAACGCTGAGCGATGGTCGGTTTAGGGTAGAAATCGATCCAAAAGGAATAGAGCTTGATGGCAGCGGGGTGCTCGCCAGCACACCCATTAAACTGAGGTGGAGCGAGAGTTGGAGCCCCGATCGTCCGTATTCGAGAAGAGCTGAGATTCAGGGGGTTTTTCCCCAATCAGACTGGGAACAGTTTCCGCTTACTCAGCACTTCTCAGGACGTTTAGAAGGTCCTCTAGGGCTGGATATCGCACTATTAAAGACCGCAGGTCATGCTCCTTTGGAGGTTTTTGCTAAAGTTCAAATGCAAGGCTGTAAACTTAGTATTGCAGAACTTGGCTGGCTAAAAAAACCAGGAGAAGTGGCACTGGGATGGATGACTGCGCAGCAAGAAAATAATGGTAAATTCAGGATTAAGAATTTTAGCATGGCGTCGCAGGGTTTAAAGCTCTCTGCAGCTGCCGATTTTAGTTCGGAAGGAAAACTCGTTGTTGCTCATGTCAAGCGGCTGGTCTTCGGTCAGACCGACATGAGCCTAAGGCTGGTCTCTGATCCGAATGGCAATGAAGGAAGTCTGTCTATAGTTGGGCGTTCGTTTGACTTATCGAATTTGTGGTCATCTGATTTTTTATCTAAAAGCATTGATACCGCGGTTCCGATGCAAATAAATATAAATGTAGATAAATTAATACTGAGTCCGGAACTACAGTTTGAAGGGGTTAGGGGTATTGTGGCTCGAAATCAACAGGGCCGCAGATCTGTAGGTCTAAGTTCGGTTCTTTCAACCGGAAGTAAACTTTCTTTCGATTTTCAGGAGCGTCAGGACACCGAATATCTTCGAATTATGTCAGAGAATGCTGGCCACTTTGCGCGAGACTTTGGGATCTCTAACTCCTTTAGAGGGGGAGCTTTACAAATTCTAGCAAAGAGACCGAGGGGGGCGCACAGAGAAGGTTGGTCTGGGATTGCAAAAATCAGAGATTTTTCTCTTGTCAAAGCGCCTTTGTTAACCAGATTGCTCACTTTGTCGTCGTTTACCGGTATATTAAATACCTTACGAGGTCAGGGTATCGCCTTTGCAAGGCTATTTGTGGAGTTCGATTGGAGGAGGAGAGAGATCGTTTTTAAGAACGCTCGGGCGGTTGGATCTGATCTCGGTATAACAGGTGAAGGGAGTTATAATCGAAAAAGTCGTCTTATAGATTTTCGGGGAACGATTATCCCCGCATACACAATAAATAGCGCTCTTGGAAACATCCCTTTGCTTGGAAACCTTCTGGCTGGGAAAAAGGGTGAGGGCCTTTTTGCAGCAACCTACCGCGTTTTAGGGGATTACGCTGATCCAGGTGTGAGGGTAAATCCGCTCTCGGCACTAGCGCCAGGTTTACTTCGAAATCTGGTAGAAATCTTGAGTAATCCGATTGCGGATCCCGCGGATTCTATTGTGGGAGAGGTGCCAAGCTCACCATAGGATAAGGTGGTTACTCTGCCCGGATTAGTACGTGCCTTTTTTTGCCCGCGGATAACTTGGCGGCGCCATCGAGAGTTAAGTCGCTATTTTTTATCAATTGCGTCTCATCGGAGACGATAACATCATTTACTCTGGCTCCCCCTCCTCGAATGAGCCTTCTGGCCTCACCATTTGTGGAGGCCAATTTAGCGGTTACAAATGCGGTGTAAGCCGGCACACCTTCCTTCAAAAGGGCGAGCGGTAAAAAGACGGTTGCAAGGTTAGAACTTGTGGTTCGCTTCTCAAACGTGGCAATCGCTATTTCCTCGGCTTCTTCGGCAGCTTTTTCACCATGGCAGAGCTTCGTCGCTTCGTATGCAAGTATTTTTTTGGCTTGATTTATCTCAATGTCTTTTTTTTCTTCTAAAAGTTCAATTTCTTTGAGGGGCAACTCTGTAAACAAACGCAGAAAACGGCCAACATCTTGATCATCAGTGTTACGCCAAAATTGATAATAATCGTAGGGAGATAAGCGAGATGAGTTAAGCCAAATAGCACCCTTTGCAGTTTTTCCCATCTTACCTCCTGATGCGGTGGTTATCAGGGGCGCGGTTAGGCCAAAAAGAGATGCTGATTGAGTTTTTCGGGCTAGTTCTATTCCGCTAACGATGTTTCCCCATTGGTCAGATCCTCCCATTTGTATTGAGCACTGCTCTCTCCTGAAAAGCTCAAGGAAGTCGTAGGCTTGCAAGATCATATAGTTGAATTCCAAAAAGCTAAGGGGTTGTTCTCTTTCAAGCCTTAATTTTACGGAGTCAAAACTCAGCATTCGGTTGACTGAAAAGTGGCGTCCGTAATCTCTCAGGAAAGAGATGTAGGAAAGATCAGATAGCCAATCATTGTTATTGATAATTTTTGCGTCGGTTGGTCCATCCCCGAAAGTCAGAAAATTCTCGAAAGTCTTTTCAATTGAGAACATGTTCTCGGCTATCTTATCTTCAGATAAAATTAGACGAGTTTCATCCTTGCCTGATGGGTCGCCGACTTTGGTTGTCCCGCCGCCTAGCACGATAATCGGCTTATGACCCGATTTTTGGAATAATCGTAATAGCATTATCGGGACAAGACTTCCGACATGCAAAGAATCCGCAGTGCAGTCGAAGCCTATATAGGCAGTACAGGGCCGGTTTTCGTCTAGTTCGACATCAAGCAGTCTGTCATCCGTACATTGATGCACGTACCCTCTTTGGTAAGCGTTCGTCATGAATTCAGATTTGAAGTCCATCATCTTATTAAAGCTTGCTTTCTATTAATTTACTGTTTGATGCGTTCTAGGTGTCGTTTACCATGTCTAAACGATGATTGGCGAGCCCTCTAAAATAGGTGAACGACGTTTGAAACCGGTATTAGCAATTGGATTAATGAGTGGGACGTCAGTAGATGGGGTTGATTTGGCCCTCATAAGAACAGACGGCCAAGCATTTATAGAAACGGAGGCCTTTCATACTGAGAGTTATGATCGGGGTCTAAGGAAAAAAATTTTTGATGTTTTGGGACGGGTAGGGAGCGCTTTCGAAGCAGAAATAGCGGTCACGAAAGCCCATGCGATTGCCATTCGCAGGTTTCTTGAAAAGCTAAAAATCAAGAATGGTTATGATCAGCCAATAGACGTTATTGGCTTTCATGGACATACAATTTTGCATAGACCTGCTGAAGGAAAAACAATTCAAATTGGGGATGGACAGTATTTGGCAAATCTCACAGGTATCAATGTCGTCTGTAATTTTCGTGCAAATGACGTGGCGCATGGCGGAGAGGGGGCGCCTATAACTCCAATCTTTCATTCTGCGATCGCCCAAGGATTAGAGAAGGCTCTGGCTGTATTAAATATTGGCGGGGTCGCGAACGTTACGTGGATAGGCGAAGGAAAAAATAATTTTATTGCATTCGATACTGGTCCAGGGGGAGGGCAATTGGATCAGTGGACCGAGCTATTAACAGGAAAACGATTTGATCGGGATGGAGAGCTGGCACGAGCAGGGAGAGTGGATCAAGATATTCTAAAAGCTCTGCTTCTAAACTCTTTTTTTGATCGCCATCCACCAAAATCTCTAGATCGCACTGAGTTTTCAATTGATCCATTAAGAAAATTAGATGCTGCAGGTGGGGCAGCAACCCTTCTAGAATTTACATGTGCAGCAATATCGCGGGCAGAGGAATATTTTCCGGCGCCCGTAAAGTCATGGCTAGTGACAGGAGGAGGGCGCAAGAATAGATTTCTTCTAGAAAGGCTAAGAACTTTATTAAAGAAGCCGGTTTTGTTGGCTGAGAACGCGGGTTGGAATGGTGATAGTATTGAGGCGGAGGCTTTTGCTTACCTTGCAGTGCGCAGCCTCCTGAAACTTCCCTTCACTTTTCCGGAGACAACTGGCGTTGATAGGCCTCGTTCTGGTGGCGAGCTTTTTAAACCAAATGTTACACGTTGATCTTTTAATCTTGGTTTATTTTTTCTTTGGCAATTTGTTTAAATTGCGTATCTAAGTATTTCGAGACAATTTGGCCCAGGTCGGCTTCCTTTTGATGAAAAAAGTGATTGGCACCTTTTATCACCTTGTAAGATATTTTAATTCTTTTCTGAGCCGACAATTTTTTGTTCAGCGCGTTTGTTGATTCCTCTGGGACCATGGCGTCGTCTGCGCCATGCACCAGCAATCCAGATGAAGGGCAGGGAGCTAGGAAGCTAAAATCATATTTATTTGTTGGAGGCGCGATTGAGATAAAACTATCAATCTCGGGTCTTCTCATTAGTAGTTGCATGCATATCCAGGCACCAAACGAAAATCCAGCGACCCAACATTGTTTGGCATCGGGGTTTACCCCCTGCAACCAGTCCATTGCTGTAGCGGCATCGCTCAGTTCACCAACGCCCTCATCGTACTCACCCTGAGACCGGCCTACCCCTCTAAAATTAAACCGTAATGTAGCGAAGCCGCGTTTGGCAAATATGTTGAATAAATCATACACAATGCGGTTATTCATTGTCCCGCCTTGTTGCGGGTTAGGATGAAGTATTAGGGCAATGGGAGCATTTGGTTCCTTAGGGGGGTGATAACGACCCTCCATACGGCCCTCTGGTCCTGTTATAATCACTTCTGGCATTTTCTCTTGACTCTTTTATCTGCGTCCTGGGTCTTGCAGTAGAAAACATAAAACTTTTCGTGTTCCAAGTGAAAAGACAACATTTTTTCGGCGAATATACTGATATGCACTTAGCAAACACAAGTGCACAATTGAACGAACCCTGTTTATATTTTGTCTGGCGGGGCAGTGATGCTATGCCACAGTTGAAATTAACGCCGAAGGCCAAATAAATGCAGAATTCCTATTTTGATTTTAATGCGACCGCGCCTGTGCGTCCTGAAGTAATAGAGGCAATGAACCTTGCAATGGCGGATCCTGGAAACGCCTCCTCTGTTCATTCTTTCGGACGGGGAGCCCGAGCACTTGTTGAAGATTCTCGTGCAAAAGTGGCCAAGCTTGTAGGGGCTAAGCCGGAGTGGGTAATATTTTGTGGGAGCGGGACTGAAGCTGATAATCAGGTATTGAGATGTTGCCCGGCAGAGACTGTTCTTATCTCTGCGATTGAGCATGATGCGGTGAGGTTCGCTAGAAGTGACTCCCGCAAAATACAGGTTACCAAAAATGGATTGGTAGACCTTGGTGCGCTTGATGCAGCCCTTAATCAAGCGAGTGGGTTGACCTTAATCTCCGTGATGGCCGCAAATAATGAAACAGGTGTAATACAGCCTCTTGAAGAGATTAATAGACTAGCAAAACGTTTTGGAGCATTAGTTCATACAGACGCGATCCAAGCCGCAGGTAAAATCGAAGTCGATATGACATCCTGGGATTTAGATTTCCTAAGCTTGTCTGCGCATAAAATTGGCGGTCCGCAGGGTGTCGGAGCTCTAATCGCTCGAGATAAAAGTCTTCTGGGTCGGTTTGTTCATGGTGGAGGACAAGAGTATGCGCTGCGGG
>Ga0255776_10006921_pt1 | contig 11489 bp, 10 predicted proteins | sample 071ome_19_FD_179974 | JGI IMG/M metagenome (GOLD analysis project Ga0255776, IMG submission 179974) | Coastal salt marsh microbial communities from the Groves Creek Marsh, Skidaway Island, Georgia - 071413AT metaG (version 2) | ecosystem: Environmental > Aquatic > Marine > Intertidal zone >...
CCTTGGCGACCGACTGGAAGCGCTGGGTGGTCGGGCCGTCGGGGATGGCCTCGGTGTAGTCGTAGAAGGCGGCGTCCTGCACCTGGCAGAAGTAGGGGCCGTAGAAGAGCTCCTGGAAGCACATGACCTGCGCGCCTTGAGCGGCGGCCTCGCGGGCCGACTCCTCGTGCTTGTCGATCATGGACTCCTTGTCGCCGGTCCAGTCGGTCTGCAGTAGGGCGGCCCTCACAATGTTGGACATCCTCGTCTCCTTGTTCGACCCGGCTCGGTGCCGGGTGGTGTTGGCGCCAAGGGCAGGCAGGACCGTCCCCCAGCGATGAGGATGGTAATTCGGCCGAACCTCGCTGGACAATAGCGACTATGTACCAGTACGATCCGGCGGATGTCGGACCACCTAGACGACGACATGAAGTCGGTTGTCGCCGCCGTGCGCGCGATGCTCGACAGCACCGGCGGCAACCGCCGGGAGTCCGAGACAGTGGCCACCACGATCGGCCGCCTGGTCGCATCCGGCGACCTGCGCCCCGGCGACCGTCTGCCGACGGTTCGCACCCTCGCCAAGGCCCTCGGTATCTCCCCCACCACCGTTAGCGAGGCCTGGCGGTCGCTCTCGAGTGCCGGTGTCATCACCACCAACGGTCGAAACGGCACCCGGGTGCGCGCCAACGCCGGAACGGGAGCACCGACGCGATACCGCGCCCTCGGGACCGGAGCGGACGAGTTCCGGATCGACCTCTCGAGCGGGATTCCCGACCCGACGCTGCTGCCGGACCTCGGCCCATCCATGGCCCGAGTCGGGCGCGCCGATCTGACCTCGAGTTACCTCGACGATCCGGTGGTTCCCGCGCTGGGTGAGCACCTCGCGGCCACCTGGCCCTTCCCGGCCGAGTCATTGACGGTCGTCGACGGATGCCTCGATGCCCTCGACCGCATCTCCACCGAGATCCTGGCGTTCGGCTCGGCGGTCCTCGTCGAGGAGCCGACCTTCCCTCCCCTGATCGATCTGCTGGAACGCCTCGGATGCGAGGTCATCGGCGTCGGCGTCGACGCTGAGGGCCCAATCCCCGCCGATGTGGTGCGGGGACTGGAGGCGCAGCCGGTGGCGTTCTTCACCCAGCCGCGAGCGCACAACCCGACCGGCGTGTCGATCTCTGAGTCGCGGGCCAGGGTGGTCGCCGACCTGTTGCGACCGACCGGTGTCCTGCTCATCGAGGACGATCACGCCTGGGGCATCACGACCGGTCCGGTGGAGAGCCTCGGCGATCTGCTTCCCGGGCGCGTGGTGCACATCCGCGGATTCTCCAAGAGTCACGGTCCGGATCTCCGACTCGCCGCGATCGGCGGACCGAGCGAGGTGATCGGTCGGGTTCGAGCGCGACGGATGCTCGGCGCGGGCTGGTCGAGCCGACTGCTGCAGTTGCTGCTCCTCGACATGCTCTCGGACGAGACGGTCATCGAGGCCATCGCGACCGCGAGGAACGTCTACTCCTCGCGGAGGAGGCGGTTCCTCGAGCGGCTGCGCTCCCATGGCATCGCCCTCGGCGAGGGTGACGGGCTCAACCTGTGGGTGCCGGTCGACGATGAGCAGAGCGCGCTGGTGGCTCTCGCCGCGGCCGGTGTCCGCGTCGCACCGGGAGCTCCGTTCACCTTTGGACGGCGGGCCGACCATGTGCGCCTCACCGTCGGCCTGCTCCCCGAGTCCGAGGCCGACTGGCTCGCCGGTCTCGTGGCGAGCGCGGCGCGGGCTGGCGGAGCACCACGGGTGTCGCGTGGTCTCGGCCCGATGAGCATGTGATGTGCTGACGCGAGGAAATTCGTGACCGTACAAAGTCGGCATTGTGCGAGCGTTTCCGTGATGCTTAGTCTTCGCCCATGACCACGCTCGAAGAACTCGGAATCGACGACGCCAGCCTGTCCGACGAGTTGATCGCCGCTGCCTACGGCAACGACCGGCGTCACGTGTTCCACTCCTGGTCGGCCCAAGGTGCCCTCAATCCGGTGGTGATCGCCGGCGCGAGCGGCTCGCGAATCTGGGACGACAAGGGAACCGTGTGGCTCGACTTCGCCAGCCAGTTGGTGAACGTCAACATCGGACATCAGCACCCCCGCATGGTGGAGGCCATCCAGCGTCAGGCGACACGTCTGTGCACGATCGCCCCGAGCTTCGCCAACGACGTGAGGAGCGAGGCGGCCCGACTGATCTCCGAGCGGGCTCCCGGCCACCTCAACCGTGTCTTCTTCACCAACGGTGGCGCCGAGGCGGTCGAGAACGCGATCCGTATGGCCAAGGCGCACACCGGTCGCCTGAAGGTGCTGTCGGCCTATCGCAGTTACCACGGCAGCACGGTCGGTGCGATCTCACTCACCGGTGAGCCACGACGCCTTGACAACGAGCCGGGTCTGCCCGGGGTCGTCAAGTTCTTCGGCCCGTATCCGTATCGCTCGCCGTTCCACTCGGCCGACGCCAGCCAGGAGTGCGAGCGCGCCCTCGGCCATCTCCGCGATGTGGTGCTCGGTGAGGGCGCCGATCGGGTCGCGGCCATCGTGCTCGAGTCGGTGGTCGGCACCAACGGCATCCTGGTCCCGCCCGACGGCTACCTCGCTGGGGTTCGGGCCCTGTGCGACGAGTTCGGGATCATGATGATCTGCGACGAGGTCATGGCCGGCTTCGGCCGCTGCGGTGAGTGGTTCGCCGTGAACAACTGGGGTGTCACCCCCGACCTGATCACCTTCGCCAAAGGGGTCAACTCGGGCTACGTGCCCCTCGGCGGTGTGTGCATCTCCGATGCGGTCGCCGAGACCTTCGACTCCCGCGTCTTCCAGGGTGGCCTCACCTACTCGGGCCACCCGCTCGCCTGCGCCGCGGCGGTCGAGAGCATCCACATCATGGAGGACGAGGGAGTGCTCGCCCACGCCCGTCGCCTCGGCGCCGAGGTGATCGGCCCAGCGCTCGCCGACATGGCCGAACAGCGAGAAGCGGTCGGTGAGGTGCGGGGCCTCGGCGCGTTCTGGGCCATCGAGTTGGTGGCCGACCGCGAGTCGAAGGCTCCGCGGGCCGCCGACGACATGCAGCGGGTCGCGGCGCACTGCAAGGCCAACGGTGTCTGGCCGTTCGTGGCCGGCAACCGCGTCCATGTCGTGCCGCCGTGCAACACGGATCTCGACGATGCCCGCACCGGCCTCGCCGTGATCGACGAGGCGCTCGCCCTGCTCGACTGACCGCGCCGTCGCCGCAGACCGGGCTCAGGTGGCAGCGAGCGACTTCTTCGGGTCGTAGAACGGGGTGTCGACCACCGACGCGGGAGCCGCGCCGCGGTCGGTCATGACCTCGAGGGAGGCGCCCGTGCCGGAGTGTTCGACGGCGACCATCGCGAGGGCGATGTTCTGTTCGAGTCGCGGTGACCACACCGCGGAGGTGACCTGTCCCACCGTCTCGCCGTCGGCGAGGACCGGCCAGAACGTGGTGTTCGGTCCTCCGAGCGGTTCCATCTCGATGACGAGACCCACCTGTCGACGGCTGACTCCCTCATCTCTGATTCGACGGAGGGCCTCCTTGCCGACGAACTCGATGTCAGCATCGACGGCGACGAGACGGTCGAGCCCGAGTTCGAACGGGTTGTTCTCGATGGTCGCATCGGCGTGGTAGCTGAGCATGGCGCCCTCGATGCGACGGATCGATGAGGTGTGGCCGGGTTTGAGCCCGAGAGGCGCGCCGGTCGACATGATCCGCTCCCAGAGTTCGTCACCGCGCGAGCCGTCTCGCAGATAGATCTCGTAGCCGAGTTCACTCGACCACCCGGTACGCGAGACGACGAGGGGGATCCCGTCCAGTTGGGTCTCCCGGAGGCGGTAATAGCGGAGGTCGGCCACCCAGTCACCGAAGAGCGCGACCATCACCTCGCGAGACTTCGGACCCTGCAACTGGAGGGGTGACACGTCGGGCTCACGGATCGTGACGTCCAGTCCCGAGTGCACGGCGACGCCCTGCGCCCAGAGGAGGACATCACTGTCAGCGAGCGAGATCCAGAAGTGGTCGTCGGCGAGACGCAGGAGCACGGGGTCGTTCAGCAAGCCGCCGTCGGCGTTGGTGATCAGGATGTACTTGCATTGCCCCACCTCCATCGCCGACAGGTCGCGGCAGGTGAGCAGTTGTGTGAAACGGGCAGCATCGGGGCCGGTGATCTCGACCTGACGTTCGACCGCGACGTCGCAGAGGATCGCCTCGTTGACCAGGTTCCAGAAGTTCTCCTCTGGATCACCGAAGTCTCGGGGGATGTACATGTGGTTGTAGACGGAGAACCCCGTCGCACCCCAACGGACGGTCGCGTCGAAGTACGGCGACTTCCTGATCTGCGTGCCGAAACCGAAGTCACCTGATCCAGACATCCGGGAGACAGTAGGCGCAATCGGGGAGTGATCGGCACCCGAGGTCGTGTGGGACCGTGAAGTGATGAGTCGGCGACAGCTCAGGTGAGTCCGAGGGGCGCGTGAGAGAGCAGTTCTGGACCGGTGTCGGTGACGAGGATCTGCTGCTCCAACTTGACGCCCTCGCCACCGTCACGGCGACCGACGAAGGCCTCCACCGAGATGACGTTGCCAGCTTCGATCACTCCGTCGTAGCCGTGGTCAGCCCACGACTCCCGGTTGTAGATCGACGGGTACTCGTCGCACAAGCCGACGCCATGAGCCATGACCGTGTAACCGTTGAAGTCCTCGACCGAGGGGTACACGAGCGCCTCGGTGATCTCCCGGTGGGACACTCCGGGTCGGAACAGGTCGATGTTCGATTCGACTGAGTCGACGGCGCGGGCGTAGACGTCCCGCTGGGCCGGATTCGCTGCGCCATCGCCGCAGAGCCAGGTCCGGCTGATGTCAACACACATTCCGTAGGCGCCGACGAGGTCGGTGTCGAAGGCGAGGAGTTCGCCGTCGTGGATGATCTTCGAACTGGCCTCCTGGTACCACGGGTTGGTCCGCTCGCCGGAGGCGAGCAGGCGGGTCTCCACCCACTCGCCGAACCGTTCCCAGTTGCCGACATGCAGCAAGGACCACAACTCCACCTCGGACATACCCGGGCGAAGGGCCTCACGCATCTCGGCGACGATCAGGTCACAGGAGTGGCAAGCGAGGCGCATGGCCGCGATCTCATCCGCGGTCTTGATGAGACGGGCCCGTTCCATCAAGGGTTGCGCGAAGACCAACTCAGCCCCCCGCGCCTCGAGTGCCCGGATACAGGGCAGCGTGAGCCGGTCGATCGCGACGCGGAGACCGCCGGAGACGGCGTGTGGCCGAATGGCCGCGAGCACCTCGTCGGCCCAGGTCGCCGCGACCTCCTCAAGACGGTCGCCGGTGTAGAAGGGGTGACATGAGCGCGCGGGTCGCACCTCGTCGATGCACCCGTTGTGCAGCGAGAGGAACTCACCGTTGGAGTACTCGTAGGCGACGACCGGGCCGGCGGCGTTGACGGTGACGAATCGGACGTCGTTGTGCATCGTCCAGATCGACATGTTGGTCGTATCGACGGCGTACCTGATGTTCAACGGGTCGTAGAAGATGGCCGCGTCACAACCAGTTGCCTGGAGCTCAGCCCGAACCCGAGCGAGCCGCTCGGTCCGCATCCGGTCCACATCGGGAAGCGCCAGACCGGCCTCGTGCCACTCCCGACGGGTCGCGGGGCTCGGCCCGATCTCGTGCATGTTGCGAGCGGTGTGGGCCGTCAGCCATTCGGGCGGCTCGCCGGCGACGATGCGCGGAATCGTGACCACAGGGCGGCATCATCGCATAACAGACAAGCGCCCCCGGCACGACTCGAACGTGCGACCTGCGGTTTAGGAAACCTATCCACGAGTTCGCTGGCGATCGGTAGCGACGCCCCAAACCCTGCATTTCAAACGATTCTTGACGCTCCGTCTCCTAGCGACATCTAGCGACGAGAAGCAACTGTGCACAAAATGCGCACGATTTCGCAGGACAGGCTTATATCGCTGTGCGGCTTCTGAACCCGCACCCGCTTCATTCCGCCCCCGGCCCTCAATGCGACATCGAAGCGTGATAGCACCCGGGGCTTTCCGGCGTCGAGGCCCTCTGCGGTGGTGGTGGTCAGGGCGACGCTCTGGTGATCAAGGTGGACGGCCGTTCGTAGCTGCCAGAGACGCCAACCATGACCCGGTCGATAGTCCGGGTTCTCGCCGGCCGACCTCGAGACCTATCGGCGCTGCCTGATCAACCACGAGATCGGGCACTACATCCTGGGCGCCGGCCACGCGACGTGCCCGGGGGCAGGTCAGCTCGCGCCGGTGATGACGCAACAGACCAAAGGGCTGAGTGGCTGCATCACCAACGGCTGGGGCGACCCCTGATCGTCTGGGCGAACGCGACAAGCGGACGACGCCTGCCGGCAGATCAGGCGGGCGCGTCCCCCGGGGTTCGCAGCGAGTCGAGCAGGCTGCCGTTGCCCGAGCCGACCGGACCGATACCGAGGGTGCGGTAGATCGCCCAGTAGAGCGTGCAGTCGGCTGCCAGGATCGGCATCTCGACGAGCGCCTCCAACTCGGCGACTCGATGCACCATCCGTTGGGGTTGGCCGGACTCGCTGCGGAAATTGCACATGCCGTTGACGAGGATGGCATCGACGTCGGGCGCCTGTTCAGCGACATAGCTGAAGGACCTTGCCGCGAGATCACCAGGGAAGATCCAGGTGTGGTCATTGACAATCTGCTGGTTCTCGAAGAAACCCTGATCGACGAAGTTGCCGGCCCAGACCACGTCGATCCCGGCCGATCTCAGGAAACGGACGACCCCATCACGCCAGTCGGGCCAGAAGTAGACGGCGTTGAGCGCGATCTTCTCGTACCCGAGCGCCTTGCACGCCTGCACGAGCGTGAGACCAGCCATGTGGAACGGCGTCTCGTACTTCTCCGACATCTCGGTGGTGAAGCGCACGATGTCGTCGTGATCGGTGCCGTTGGCGTGCACCCAGTTCGTCCCGACCTGGCCGACGACATCGGCGCCCGCCTCCGACATCGCGTACACATAGTCCTCGAGCAGGTGGAAATTGTTCGCTCGCTGTTCGAGCGTGTGGGCGTACTCCGGCGTATGGAGCAGGCGACCGTGGACGCCGACCGAGTCGGGCGACATGCGAAGGAAGTCCGACGGCGCGGCATCCCAGTCCTTCGGCGGGCCGGTGAAACCGACCTGATACGGAAAGAGCTTGTGATCGGGATCAGACCATTTGGCGGGCTTGCTCATCGGGCGGCTCCGATCGTCCAGGAAAAGCGATGGCGACCCGGGCCGACGACGAAACGGTCGAGAACATCGGGCCCGCACGCTGCGGTACCGAGTCCGCGCACGGCGGAATCGACGTGAACCTCGATCGTCGGTTCGGGATCGAGCTCAGCGAGCGTCGATGCCGCCGTAAGGGTAGCATCGTGGTCGGCCCGGGCGGTGAGAACCATCGGCCGCTGACCGGCAACGACGACGCCGCTGCCCCGCTCGTCGGTGAGCGACATCCACCGGGCATCGGTATGGGCCCCGTGTTCCTGGGGCACGACATAGGGGTGGAACTGCTCGTCGACGGTCGAAGTCCAACGCGACACGATGCCGCTCGCCTTGCGATCGGGATACGTCTCGAGCGGGCCGGGTCCGAACCAGGTGAGCTGATCGAGATCACCGGGGACCTCGAACCGCACCCCCACTCGGGCGAGATCGTGCCACTCGGCCGGGACCACGATCTGCTCCGCGAAGGTCGCGACACCGTCGACGACGGTGATCTTCGTGCGATGGGTCGCCTCGGCGGCAGCTCCGACGAGGCGGCGCATCAGGGTGATCGTCTCGATGCCGTCGCGGGTGAGGCGGATGATCGAGTCGACCGGGCCACGAAGGATGTCGGCGGCGCCCCACAGCCACGATTCGAGTTCTTGCTGAGTGATCGACGCCCTATTCATTACTAGTCACAGTACTTCGGTCATTTCGGCGTTTCTCGGGCGGAAACTTTTCCAGCGAGGTTGCACGCCCCGGTTTGGCACGATAGATATTCATCATGCCATTTTGTCTTGAACGATCGCTTTTGGACAACCAAGGCCGCCCCGATGTTGTCGCTGTTTGGGATGACGATGACGGGAACCAATGGCTCGTTGCGCTTGACCTCAAAGTCGTGGGCGGAGTGCAGGGATGTTCAGCCATCACAGTCACCGCTCAGACGCCGGGTTGTTTGCTTTCCCAATCAGCGCTCCGGCAGATTCCTCTGGCTGAGATTGAGCGAGCCGCGTTCAAGACGGACGTGATCGAGCCAACCCCGCGAGCGAGTGGACGTGGGCCGCAATCCGGCATGGCGCTGACAGACGATGATCTTCAGGCCGTTGCAGACGCCTACATCACCGCCCGGAATCAGCGAATTCCTGTCCAAGCGTTCGTCGCCGACAGATTCGGTGTGGCGGTCTCCACTGCGGCAAAGCGAATCGCCGCTGCTCGACGACGCGGCTTTATTACGCCTGACACACCCCCCAAGTAGAAAGCAGCAAGAGATGACAGACATGCACGATCACATTCCGACTCGGCGCTTACTCACAGCCCGTGAGGCTGCTCAATACCTCGGCATTGGACTGACCAAACTCAACGAACTACGCCGCACAGAGAAGATCAGGGCCGTGCGCTTCATGAGTGATGCTCGCTACGACATCGCCGATCTAGATCGCTTTGTCGACCAGCACCATTGCTGGGGCCTCTTCAACCCGTGTAGGGCCTCATGAGCAAGTACCCCGGCATTGAGGTCAACCGCGGCAAACGAGGGATCCGATACAAGGTGCGGTTCCGAGATGCGCAGGGTCGTCAGCGCTCTCGTACGTTCGACAGGTTGGCAGAGGCACAGGACTTCAAGGCCACTGCCGACCGTGAGCGGCGGTCCGGCGCAATGCCCTCCGCCCGAGCAGACAAAGTCACATTCAGCGAGTACGCCTCAACTTGGGCGAAGAGCCAAAGGCATCGGGAATCCACCGCCAAGCGTCGCGACGGGATTTTGTCTGTCCACTTGCTTCCCGCTCTTGGCCACCTCACGCTCGACAAGATTCGCCGCCCATATCTCCAGCAACTCGTCGACGAGTGGGAATCAAAGGGACTCAAGCCGAACACGATCCGCAACCACGTCCAAACCCTTCACTCGATTTTCAAGCGCGCGGTCCGTGACGAGATTCTCGTAAAGAATCCGACTGTCGACCTCGATCTGCCGAGGGTCAGACGACCCGAGCAGCGCGCCTTGACGCCGGTTGAAACTGCAGCGCTTCTTGATGCGGCAGGTGAAGACTATGCGCCAATCATTCACGCATTTCTCGCTACGGGGTGCCGCTGGGGCGAACTCGCATCGATGGTGGTGGGCGACTTCGATCCCAAATATGGGACGCTTCGGGTCTCATCCAGCAAAACCGATGCCGGTCAGCGCACGATTCACCTCGACCCTGAGACGACAACCGCTATCAGCAAGCACCTCTTGGCCACTGGCCGACGAGGCCTAGCGGAAGGTCCACTCTTCACCAGCCCAGCGGGGTATCCCCTTCACTACGCGAACTTCAGGCGTCGCGTCCTCATCCCAGCGTTTGAACGCGCTGGTTTAGAAGGGTTTACCCTCCACTCGCTGCGGAGGACTCACGCGACGATGCTCGTCGCTGGTGGACACAACGCGAAAGTCGTCCAGAGCCGGATGGGCCATTCCTCCATCCAGACAACGTTGAACTACTACGCCGTCGCAACCGAGGAAGACAGTTTGAGCGCATCGACCGCACTGGCCGATTACCTGCAAGGTGGCGATGACGCTCGAATCGACCATGAAGGCACCGGTCAGCGAGCCTGATGTGCACAGAATGTGCACGAATCGCACCGGCCGGGTTCGCCTCCACGGCGAAAACCCTTGAAAACATTGGCGCCCCCGGCAGGACTCGAACCTGCGACCTGCGGTTTAGGAAACCGTTGCTCTATCCACTGAGCTACGGGGGCGGGGATGGCCCGAAACGTGGTTCGAAATTCAGAAGCGACGCGTTGGGTTACCGGTGTTTGAGGATAGTGGGTAACCCTCGCCGACTCTCCTTGACCAACCTCGCCCGACGAGCGAAGTGGCTACCAACCGCAAACGGCTGTCCGGCCTGTCGACTCCACCAAACGGCTAAGCGTGTCATCACCACACGCCGGATTGAACACATAATCATCTGAGCGCACCAAATGGACAAGATGACCCGATCGCTCCGAAGCTTCCTTCGCTGTTTCTTCGTCAATACTGTGATCGATTGCCGCTCCGTCAGCAATGTCCCACGCGTGAATCAATGAGTCGTATGCAAGCGACCCATAAAAGTCATCGAACGACAACTCGCCAAGAAGTGGGTGGGTGAACAAATCGTCGGGCTTCACCTGCGGAAGAGCTTCAAGTAGGCGAGCGAGGTGATATTGCGAGGATTCTGAAGGGTTGGATCCTGCCCAAGACCCGTCGTTTATGTCGACCACGTCGGCTCCGATTGCGCGGGCGCGGAAATTCACGAGAACTCCAATTGCGTGCGACGCACAGTCTCGAACGCTCCAACCTTCACAGCATGTCGGAGACTCCCACGCAGACTCAGGCACCCGAGAAATGACATCGTCAAGTTTCGAGGCACATCTCACTAGGTGACGGATACCCGCACTTAACTCAGCATCACTCATGCCGATCTGTGCTCACTAACTATTTGGGGCGTTATACGAACCGCTACCGCTCGCATCAAACTCCGCAGCAGTCATGATCACCCTCGTATCCTGCGCAACAACTGCACCCGTCGGACTTACAGCCTTCTTCACTGCGGCCAGGGTGTCCGCGCCGGGTACGTCGACCATCAACATAAAGTCCCAATCGCCCCCGGGGAGCATGTAAAACGCATCCAGCGAGGCTCCGAGACTCTCAAATAGTGCCCTCACCTGGGTCTCTCGCGCAGTAGCGCCTTGCTCCACGGCGCCCTTCCAGGCCTCCGGACTGTACTTCCCGAACATAACTGCTTTTGGCATGTTGATTCCCCCTGATGTGTTGGTCTGATCTTCAACGTAGCACGAACAATTTGACCGAAATCTCGTGAGTACCTGATGCGGTGGTGCTCTTCAATTTCCTCTCGCAAGACCATGAGACGCGACGGCCAAGGTCGGGATGTCCAGACGTAACTCTGGACAATTTGACCTGCTGTTTGGGAGGTTTCGACCACCGAAAACCGCGGGGTAGTTCCGAACGTCTGACGCATGAACAGGATGTTCAAGTTTGCTCATCGACCCGCACTAACTGTTGCTGGTGTTGCGATGTTGTCAACAAGCTTGCTTCTCGTTGCATCACCCGCGAGCGCCGATGCGAGATCCCACTTGAGTGACCCGACTGCCGAGACTGATTCGAAAGATGCAATTCCGAATCGCGCAGTGATGATGCAGATGAACATCGTCTCGACCGACGATCATGCTCTTGCAGCAGCTGCAAGAAAGAGCAGTGAAACCAT
>Ga0255776_10006927_pt1 | contig 11479 bp, 11 predicted proteins | sample 071ome_19_FD_179974 | JGI IMG/M metagenome (GOLD analysis project Ga0255776, IMG submission 179974) | Coastal salt marsh microbial communities from the Groves Creek Marsh, Skidaway Island, Georgia - 071413AT metaG (version 2) | ecosystem: Environmental > Aquatic > Marine > Intertidal zone >...
GACACCAAGCACTGACACCCAGCGGCCAGCAGTCAGCAGTCAGCAGTCAGCAGTCAGCAGTCAGCAGTCAGCAGTCAGCAGTCAGCAGTCAGCAGTCAGCATAAAGTGCCAAGTACCATTGTTTTAAGAAAGGGCGCATCGAATGCTCATCGCTTATCGATGGCAATGAAGCGCGCTTCTGCAAGGGAAAGAGGGTCATCATGCGAAAGGGCTTAAATGCGCTAGAGCGTTAACGTGAGGGAATCCCGAAGGCCCTCGCGGAAATGGAGCGCTGGCGCGCAAGAAATTCTCAGCGTTAGGAACTCAGAACCAAAAAAAACTGGACTCCAAGCAATTCAGCAACTTAGGACTTCACAAATAGGCGACTGACAAGGCCAAAATGGGCCATCCCGAGGAATCAAAATCCTTACATGGCAGAAGTGAGCGTTGGACCATCAAAAGCGCACGATTAATGAATATATCTGATGCAAACCCGATCGATGGGCGGCCTCAAAAAACTTCTCGAAGCAGCATATCCAGCAACCCCAAAACAGTCCGCCATCAAGTCACCCCACTCAAAATAGCGATAGCCCACCCAGTACTGAAGCACCTCAATCAGCAGCCCAAAAGCGATGAGCGGTAATACCTTGCCCTCGAATCGCGCGATGTTCACTGAGGCGTAATCAAGCAATCCCGCGAGCACAAAAAAAGCCAATAAATGATTGACCTTGTCGAAATCGAACAGCCCTGCGGGGCTTGGCGGATTCGGTGAGAGAGCAAACCAAAGAATAATGCCCAAGCAAAGCGCGAGTGCAACTCGTGCGATTCGTTGAGTCCTAATCATTGACGGTGTGAATTGATGACGTCTCTTGTTTCAAGAGCCACTTGACGGACCGAATCGAGCGTCCCTGCGGCTGGATACAGGATGGCTCTTGACGAAGAAATGATTAATCCGCCGCCAGCGCCGGCTGCAAGGCTCGCAGCCACATCACCGCCTTGCGCACCAATGCCAGGAAGCAGTAGATACATTCCACCTACAATCTCACGCACTCGCGCTAACTCTGACGGTCGCGTCGCGCCGACCACTAAACCTACATTATGCTGCGTATTCCACTCAGTTGCAGCGAGACGAGCCACATGCTCGTAAAGCTCACCGCCCTCTGCCAAGCGCCGGTTTTGAATATCTGCGCCTCCCGGGTTTGAGGTCCTGCACAGCAAAATAATGCCGCGATCAGAACGCTTAAGGAAAGGCTCAAGGGAGTCGCCACCGAGATAAGGGTTCACCGTCACTGCGCCTGCGTCGAAGACGTCAAACGCCTCACGGGCATAAAACTCGCTGGTGCTACCAACGTCGCCTCGTTTGGCATCAAGAATTACGGGCAGATTTTCTGACCGAAGCAAAGCCACCAAATCTTTTAGGTCGCCCAGCGCATCAGCCGCGGCGAAATGCGCAAACTGCGGCTTAAAACAAGATGCGACATCACTGGTCACCTCGATGACATCTTTACAAAACTCAAAAATAGGCCGCTCAAGTTGCCGGTAGCGCTCGGGAATTCTGCTGAGCTCGGGATCCAGGCCAACACATAAGAGCGACCCGATCGCCTGTTGCCGCTCTGCGACCAAATCAAAGAATGCGCTCAACATCGCCCCCTTGTAATCACTAATAATCGCAAATCCACGCGCCCGACCTTTTCATTAATTAACAGCAACTATTGTAACGTTAATCGAGAGACTACCGGAGCGACCACTTCAGCGCCGCGCGCACGCTCGCAATGAATATGACCACTTCTCAAGGTAGACAGATAGTCAAGGTGCTGAACGCTCTAACGTACAGCCGCCAGAGATCGCACGCCCCGGGGCGGTCACGCCTCAGAAGTTCGCCGCGTGCTTTCAAAACACGAAGCTCTCGATAAGCTGTTCAACGCAGATGTTCGAGTGCCTTGAATCTGGTCATCTTTTTCATCGAGAAATGATTGAGCGCAAGATGTGACCCTAATGTAACCCAGCGGAGGGCCCGAATTCACAACGGCTCGTCGGACGGTCTCAATTCGTTCGCCACTTGTTTTTCAAAAAGACGCTCATAATGGCTGACCATTTGCCGATAACCCTCAGGGTCGAAGAACGATAGTGGATCGTAGCTTTGACCCGGCACATGTTTCCGGTCAAGCCCATACTGGCTCCCGTGCGCGGCGACCCAGATATCCGGCGTCAGAGCCCGTTGCTTTTCCAGCGTCGTTTTGAAGTCGTCGCCCACACCCTGATAAGTCGGGTTCACAAACATCTGCTTTCCAGGATTGATGGAGGCGCCATTGACGATCAGAACCTCGTAGGTCCGCCCCTCCTCTTCGACCGAAAAACTAAAACTCGTACTTCCCTCCGTGTGGCCAGGATGCTCATGCACCGTCAGCAATACATCACCCAGCTCGACCACCTGATCTTGACTGATCAAGCGGTCCACTTGAATGGGTGCAAACCACGCCCAAGGCTCATGCCCAAAGTGCGGATCATTCTTACCGCCTGCTTCAAGCACGCGAGCGTCTTTTGGCGTGGCAAGTAACCGCGCCCCAGTTCGCAACTTAATCTCTGCGAGCGCCGCCGCATGATCGAAATGAGCCTGCATACAAAGCAATAGCTTGATGTCTGAGAACTCAAGACCCAATGACTCAACATTCTTTTGAATGGCGTCTACAGAGTCCTCGAGCCCGGTATTAATCAGAATGTGGCCTTCTTCGGTCTCGATCAAAAAAACAGATAGGTCCTCAAACCCTACGTTGAACAGAGGCCCAATCACCCGATGTGCAGGATAAGGCTTGGTCCAACCCGCCGGCCAAGTTGGCTCTGCAGCAAGCGCGTTAGACGCTAAAGCCGAACACAACCACGCAAGAAGTAGACAAGATCGGTTCCATTGAATAGCCACGGGCTGCCTCCATTAAGAGCAAGTAAAACTTAGTTCGTGGACAGGAGAATAGCATTAGCGGACTGTAACGCTAGCGGCTGCTCGCCCATAAGAGCGGTTTCGAAAACGGCCCCAACATTGAGTCGCTGCCAGCTGGTAATGCCCCGATCACTCCTAATCTGAAGTCTTGGGTGAGACTCAACTTGTTTTCTCATTGCGCTAGGACTGGTGTCTAGATTTAAGAAAGAGAGCCCCGGTGAAGCCCAACGAACGTCGCTGGCGCCTCACGTGGTACTCCGAAATAACATGCCTCACATAAGGTCAGTTTGAGGAGGACTTCCCCAAAACGACCATTGAGATTTTCTAGGTCTCTAGGCGGGCAGGATTTTGGGGCCTTGTCGCGTATCCTCAATGACAAACCCGAGCGACGCGACCTCGTCACGCAGACGGTCCGCTTCGGCGAAATCTTTTGCTTTTCTCGCAGCCTCCCTGGCTTCAACGAGAATCCATACCGGCTCTGGGACCGAGATCTCTCTGGGAACCCAGGCGCCAAAGTCCAAACCGAGCATTTGATCAAGTTCAAGAAGTGTCGCTTTTTTATCCGCAGGATCGGCATCCGAGCGCACCATATCCCAAACAATCGCTAACGCTTTTGGGAAGTTCAGGTCGTCATTCACTTCGGCAAGGAATGCCTCGCGAACTGATTCAATTACGTGCCCAGGCGAACCCCACTCGTGGGACGCCTTATACAACCGGTTCAACGCCGTGGCACTTGCTTCAAGGCTCTCCCAGCTGAATGACATTTGCGTTCGGTAGTGCGCGGTGAGACAGAAGTAGCGATAGACCACTGGATCAATTGACCGCTCGGAAAGGCTCGCGAGGCGCAGAAAATCGCCTGTCGATTTCGACATTTTGGCGCTATCTAACTGCAGGAAATAACCATGCATCCAGAAATTCGCTAGGCGCGTGCCGCGTGCGGCCTCGGTCTGAGCAATTTCATTCGTGTGATGAATGGGTATGTGATCCTCACCCCCACAATGAATATCAAAGTAGTCGCCCAAATACTTTGCCGACATCGCAGAACATTCAATGTGCCAGCCGGGGAAGCCGACACCCCAAGGGCTATCCCACTCCATTTGCCGCTGCTCTCCCTTGGGGGAGAATTTCCAAAGCGCGAAATCCGTCACAAACCGGCGCGCGCCCGGCTCGACGCGAGCACCCGCTCGGAGCCCTTCAACGTCTAACCGAGCAAGCTGCCCATAATTAGCAAGCTTTTGAGAATCAAAGTAAATGCCATCATCGGTTTGGTAGGTATATCCCTTCGCTTCCAATTCCCGAACAAACTGAATCTGCTCGGGAATGTGGTCTGTCGCCTTACACCAAATCGACGGCATCTTAATGTTCAGCGCTTCAAGATCCTTGATGAACGCCGCCGTGTATTCCTCAGCAATATCCCAAGCAGATTTCCCCATCCGCTTAGCGCCCAACTCCATCTTGTCCTCGCCCGTATCGGCGTCCGATGTGAGGTGACCAACATCCGTGATGTTCATCACATGCTGCACATCAAACCCGTTGTATTCGAGTACTCGCCGCAGCTGGTCCTCAAAGAGATAGGTTCTCAAGTTGCCAATGTGCGCATAGTTGTACACGGTGGGCCCGCAGCAGTAGAGGCGCACCTGGTTACCTTCAAGCGGCGCGAATGCCCGGACTTCTCGAGTGTAGGTATCAAATAATCTGAGTTCAGGCTTCGACATGGGTATAACTTGCGGAGTTCAACGTTGATTGGCCGGCATTCTAAACGAGTTAAGCGCTTGAATCAGTTTTGAAGCTTCAATGCTCATCCAATTTGCGCGAGCTGAGCGCCAAGCGCTAGGACACCCCTGATTTAGCGCGCCTCTAGCATGCCAGCTACCAGAACAGCGAGGCTAGAGAAGCGATCTATGGCCGCCAGAGTCCTCGAGACGTTCTGATTTAATTGCCCTACGCGTATCGCTCCGCCATTACCCTCTCGACGGTGTCAACGATGACCTGCGTCTGAGATTCGACCTCTATATTCACTGGATCACCCACCGACAGCAGACTGAAATTGGTTCGCTCCAACGTTTCTGGAATGAGGTTGATCGCAAACGCATGGGTGCTTCGGTCGAGTGCCGCAACCGTCAAACTTGCACCGTTTACCGCGAGGTATCCTTTTTCAAATACATACTTAAGCCAGGGCGCATCGGCACCGAAAGTCATCCTGCATCGGTTCTCATCCTTTTCGATGTCGACAACTTCCGCTGTCCCAACGATGTGGCCAGACAGCACATGCCCGCCCACCTCCGCATTTTGCTTTGCCGAACGCTCCACATTAACAATGCTACCTTGTTCGAAATGCTTCACGTTGGTGATCGCTTGCGTCTCGTCGATCGCATCGAAAGTGACATCGAGACCCTGCCCCGATGGCATCATGCTGGTCACCGTGAAACAGCAACCGTTGACCGCGATGCTCGCGCCCAAGGTGACGTCTGCAGAGAGCGCCGAGGGCAAGCAGAGCCCAAAATGCAGAAGGTTAGGCCTTCTCTCAACGAAGCTAAGCGCGCAAGTGGCTTGGACGATACCGGTATACATAAAGTTTCCTCTCTGAGCGATATTGTACGCCCAATACGATCGCTGGTTTATGCTATTCGCGCTCTGCCTTGCTTTGAAAAAACATTGGATATGATGGCAGTGCTCCTAGGACTGGACGAGCCAGTGCTCCACAAGCGCAAGGCGAAGACAAGAATGCCCTCAAAAACCTGAACCAAAAAAACCCATTGTCCACGCGCGCTTGCAACCTGTGAGCAGTTATAAAACCTCTGTAGAATGCGCCGAAACAATATTTGCATAGCGTGATGATCGACTTAAGAAGCGATACGGTGACCCAGCCCTGTGCAGGCATGCGCGACGCGATGGCTAGCGCCATCGTCGGAGATGATGTCTATGGCGATGACCCCACGGTGGCCGCACTAGAGGCAAAGCTTTGCGAGCTCACCCATAAGGAAGCAGCAGTATTTGTTACCTCGGGCACGCAGAGCAACCTCTGTGCGCTCCTCAGCCACTGCGCTCGCGGCGAAGAATACATCGCTGGGCAAGATGCCCACACCTACCGCTACGAAGCTGGCGGTGCTGCAGTATTGGGCGGAATCCAACCACAACCCATTTTGTTCAATGAGCGAGGTGAACTCCCTCTGGACGCCATCGAAGCCGTGATCAAGCCCGACGACCCGCACTTTGCTAAAACAAAGCTAATTTGTCTCGAAAATACCCAGGGCGGCAAAGCTCTAAGTCTCAGCTATCTTGCAGAAGCCACGGCCCTCGCCAGAAAACACTACCTCAATTGCCATTTGGATGGCGCACGTCTATTTAACGCGGCGCTGGCAACGAACGCCTCTGTCGGTGAGCTCTGTAGCCCCTTCGATACCGTCTCTATCTGCCTATCAAAAGGCCTCGGTACACCTATGGGGTCTGTTTTGGTCGGGTCAAATGATCTCATCCTTAAGGCACGACGGTGGCGCAAAATGTTGGGCGGCGGCCTGAGGCAGTCAGGCGTCGTCGCCGCCGCAGGGCTTTTCGCGCTTGAGCACAATGTCGCGCGACTGATCGAGGATCATTATCACGCATCGGGGGTAGCTACAGCCCTTAACGATTTAACGCCCTTTGAAGGCGCTGTCGCGCACACCAATATGGTGTTCCTCAATCTCTCGGCCGACACGTTGAAAATGCTTCAACAGCACCTGAAGGACGCGAGTATCATCATCAGTGGCGCGCGCTGGGTATTCCATAAAGATGTGACATCGAGTGACGTCGATCGTGTTTTGGAGGCTTGCCAAGCCTTCGCCAAAAAATCCGCAGACTAGATTCGATGCAAATTCACCCCACAAAAATTCTAGTGTGTGGCAGCCTCGCGACGGATCACTTGCTGCGGCATTCAGGTTCGTTTAAGACCTATCAAGAGACCTATGAAGTCGAAGCCATGAACGCTTCGCTGCCCATCTCAGACTACCGAACGTGCTTCGGTGGCTGTGGTGGAAACATTGCTTATGGTCTCGGTACTTTAGGTGTGCCCACGGTATTGCTCTCTCATGCGGGCCGTGATTTTAGGGATCAATACGAGCAGCACCTGATTCGACACAACGTCGATTGCGCTTATGTGGCAGTGGACCAAAACGCTGAGTTTTCAGCTCGCTGCACGATTTTTGGCGATGATTTCGGCAACCAGATCACCGGCTTTTTTCCGGGACAGGCGAATCCGAAGCTTCGATCCGCGGCGGACACGGTGTGCGAGCAATCGGGCGCAGATTTCGGCCTACTTGGCCCGGAGGCACCGGAACTCATGCTCAAACAAGCAGCGGAGCTTCATCAATCCGGCGTACCTTTTATTTTTGACCCAGGCCAGTGGATTTCAGAATTCAATCATTCCCTGCTCAATACCATGCTCAGCTTTGATCCCTGGGTCTTTGGCAATGAACATGAGCTCGACGTCATGACCACGCTTCTCGAAACTGACATTGCAGCCTTGGCCGAGCGATCGCCCGTCGTGGTGAGGACACAAGGCTCGAGAGGCCTTGATCTGTACGTTGAGGGCGCGTATCAATTCATCGACGCTCGACCAGCCAAGACCATCGCGGACACGACCGGATCGGGTGACGCGCTTCGGGCAGGGTTTTTGTTTGGCCTCTACCATGGCCTGGATCTGATCCAAGCTGCCCAGGTGGGCACTGAGGTTGCCGCAAGGTCAGTCGAACACATCGACCCGCAGGGATGGATCATTTCTGCTAATGAATTGCTAGCGACGGTTAATCCCACGAACTAAAGCTTCGGCGCTCTAACACTTCCACCAGCGAGGCTCACGGTCACAGAATCCCCTCACCTTCAGTGTACTGAGCAAGCCCCTATTAATCGGACTTTCCAAAGAATGAGAAGTTTCTGAGCCAGCGGAGCAACCTGTTCCCCTTAAGCCGCTCTCGCATCCATTCATCGGCAAACTGATCATAATCAATCGGACTTTCCAGGGAATAAGAAGCTTCTGAGCCAACCGAGCCAAGTATTCGCCTTAAGCTTGTCTCGCATCCATACATCGGCGAACTGATCATAGGTCTGATCCATGGTGAAAAGAGCTTCTCGTGTCGTTCGTTCTGCCGACTCAAGAGGTTTGATCTCCCTTGCAGGGTTGCCCGCTGCGATCACATTGGCGGGTAGCGAGCGCGTCACGACGCTACCCGTCCCCACCACCGTATTTTCACCAATCGTCACACCCTTCAGGACACGGACGCCTTCGCCCAACCAAACATTATCCTCAAGGATTACCTTTGCAGTATTACCAGGCGCAAAAATTCGGTGCTTTGTATCATGCCAATCGGCATCACTCACCGAGCAGTGCATAGCCAGCATGCAACTTCGACCAATGGTAATGCCCTCCGCGCTGGTCACCCGCACGCCAGGATTGATTAGGGAGAAATCACCGACACTGATCGACCCCATCCCCTCAAAAACAGACAGCCGGACTGGGGCCTCCGGCAAGGTCATGATGTGCACGTGGTTGCCTAACCGAACCTGTGGGCCCGAAATTTGAAAATGACGCGGCCCGATCACCTGAAGACCCACACCACACGCATCTAACTGAGGCCGTAAATAGTGGTTCACCCACCAAGCCTGCCACCGAGTCTGGAAGCGGTGAAGCAAATAAGGTCTCAAGTCTCGTCGCATTCTCTTCGCCCGATCGCACAAGGGGTTGCATGTTTGGCAAACTATGCCAGCATTCGCCTCTTTTAAACATGCGGGACCAGTGTGAGCGGCAAGATCCTTTTTTTGAATGGCACATCAAGTGCAGGCAAAACCACACTCGCCAAAGCGCTTCAGGAGGCTCTGCCAGACTGCTGGCAGCATGTCGCTTTAGACCAATTTCGCGATGGTCTCCCAGATAAATTCAGGGGATTGAATGCACCGAAGGATACCTCGGGTGCTAGAGGGCTCAACGTAATTCCAGACGTTAAGGACGGCAAAGGCTATACAAGAATTCACTTTGGCGATGCCGGTCAGGTCATGTTGCGCGGTATGCGTCGCGCCATGCGGGCTCTGGTCGATGAAGGCGTGAACATCATCATCGACGACATCATTCTTGAACCTTTGTTTTTGACCGACTACCTCAGTGTTTTTGAAGGATGCGACGTTTGGTTCGTCGGCGTCCGATGCGACCTGGGGATGATCGATGCGCGCGAGCAAGCAAGACCAGGTCGTTTCCCGGGCACTGCATTCGGTCACGCCGATATCTGTCATGCGCATGGTCTCTATGACGTCGAGGTTAATACAGGCACTGACGAGCCCCAGGCATGCGCTAATCGCGTCATGAGCAGAATGAGCGAGGGTCCAGGGACCGCGTTTAATACGCTGCGACGCACCAAGGCTTAAAAATAAGCTGGCACGCAACAGCAAAACGTCGCTCTACGCAACGACCTCCTTGGATTACGCGTTTGCATCGACCGACCAGGGGCCCAACTACGCGATCGCAACGCCCTCATAGGTATAAGTGGCGATTTTTGGCCCTTGAATATAACCGGTCTCGAGTTCGCTGAGTTCAAGACCGGCTTCTTTCAACAATTGATCGGGCCGCCGATTCAAATTGCACCCCCCAGCAAGCGGCTTCCACACCCGATTAATCCGGTTCTGCCACTTGGCCACATGCGCTTCAGGGGATAAGCCGTGCTCCGCAAAAAAAAGCTTCCCACCTGGCTTCAATACACGCCTGACCTCTCTAAGCGCCGCAAGGGGGTCTGGGATGCTGCACATTGTCCACGTGATGACTGCTGAATCGAACTGATGATTATCTGCAGGGATGGACTCGCCTGATTGCGCGCAAAAATCGACGTAAGTACCGTGCCGCTCAGCCACCTCGCGAGCATATACCTGCAAGGCTTCTGAGGGGTCCACTGCAAAGACCCGAGCATCCTCGCTATAGAATGGCAGATTGAGCCCAGACCCAACCCCTATTTCGATGACATTGCCTGTCGCTTGAGGCACCCACCGCGCTCTAATCTTTGTCATTTCAGGTGACTTCATGAGCGCGTTCAACATGCCAGGCAGCACCTTGGATTCGTACCAGCGTTTAATCATCTTCTCTCCTTCAAGAGCCACCCAATTACACGACGAGCCCGATTGATAATCGACGACTTTGATCATCGGAACAAGTGATCTCAGATCTTGTTAAGAACGACAGGCCATGCCAACCTCCTCCGCGTGAACTGGTAACAGGGCGTTCGAAAGAACTAACTCGGCGATCGCCGCAATATTTACTTGCGTGTGAGCGTTCTTCCGTAGCATCATGATTTAAATACGTTTTTAGGCGCCTCATGACAAAAGAGGAACTGATCGACGAACTGATTGCGCTGGTCCAGGAATCAAAGACCATGGTCGCCTTCACAGGCGCTGGCATTTCAACCGAATCGGGCATTCCAGACTTTCGTGGTCCCCAAGGCATTTGGAAGACCCAAACGCCGATCGACTTCAGTGACTTTGTTTCAAGCGAGACTTGGCGCCGAAAAGCCTGGCAGCGAAAGTTCGGCGGTGATGACCTCATGGCCAGAGCAACGCCCAATGCGGGCCACTACGCACTGGAGCGCTGGGTCAGTGAGGGCAAAATGGCTCAAGTCATCACACAGAATGTTGACGGTCTACACCAGGCGTCAGGCGTACCCGATGGCCAGGTGATCGAACTTCACGGTAACGCGCAGTACGCAAAGTGTCTTGCTTGCCGAAAAAGATTCGAGCTTGCCCCGTTGAAACAAGCGTTTCTTGAGCAGGATGTCATCCCATTTTGTGATCACTGTGGCGGCATCGTCAAAACAGCCACGATTTCATTTGGTCAATCCATGCCCGAGACTGAGATGGCCCGAGCACATGCCGCTAGCCTGGATTGCGACTTGTTCCTCGCGATTGGCTCATCGCTTACCGTGTATCCGGCAGCAGGCTTCCCTGTACTGGCGAAGAAAAATGGCGCCAAACTCGTCATCATCAATCACCAAGACACGGACCTTGATCCGGTTGCTGACTTGGTGATTCAAGAGGGTATTGGCGAGGTTCTCTCAAGAGCTGCTGGTCTTAATCGTTAGAGCCAATACTAGTTTTGATTCATCACTAACCTCTCTCAGAGACGGTTTTGAATCGTTAAGCCCTTGCTTCCTACCGGCCAAACGGTTTGGGGAACCAGAAAAATGCTGGGGCGCTCCTTGAACAGGCGAATGGCTTCCCAATCGGCCCGACGCCACCCTCAGGGCAGCATTTCAGTCGCCGCTGAAGAGGCTAAGTCGTCTGTTACGACTGGAGCTCAAATGACATGGCTGCACCCGGACCGAAATCCCAGCCGAGCCCCATCCAGAGCATCACCAGGGCGATGCCACTGATTAGCATCCATACCGCATACGGCAACATCATGGCCGTCAAACTGCCGAGACCAAAATCTGGCTGCCAGCGGCGTGCAAAAATCAGCACAAGCGGGAAATAAACCATCAGCGGCGTGATCATGTTCGTGGCGCTATCGCCTACCCGATAAGCAGCGGTGGCGCCCTCTGGACTAATCCCAAGCAGCAT
>Ga0255776_10006940_pt1 | contig 11458 bp, 9 predicted proteins | sample 071ome_19_FD_179974 | JGI IMG/M metagenome (GOLD analysis project Ga0255776, IMG submission 179974) | Coastal salt marsh microbial communities from the Groves Creek Marsh, Skidaway Island, Georgia - 071413AT metaG (version 2) | ecosystem: Environmental > Aquatic > Marine > Intertidal zone > Salt...
TGGTAATTTTGCATACGATTCAAGTATTAGAAGGAAGTTAGTGAGCTTGGAAATACAGAAATATCTTATGAAGTATAAAAATCGGAAGAGCAGAACAGAGCTTCAAGTCGCTGCATCAGAGACATTAAATGAAATTTCAAAAGTATAATGCATGTGGGACTATGTTTCTGCAATTTTTCTTCTCATTTATTGGATGTTTCCAGCATAGTATATATCCATTTGTATTACTATAATAAACACTTTCTGAAGTTCAAGATAATCCATCAAGAAGATAGAATTCCATGACCAAGGAATCCTTCAACAAGCAAAACGCACGCGAGTGAAAACATAGCTAAACGAGCATTTACAATTTCGGCAAACGGGACGAATCCTATGAGACCAAGGGGTGTTTTCACCTGGAAAATTTTTAATTCTGACATCGCAGGGTCAACTGCATATGCTCTTCCTCCCCTGAAACGTTCATCCAATTTGTACCGGAAAGCACCTCGTCCACACCATTCCTTGGCAGTTTGATTGTTTCGTGATTCAGACTCAAGCAAAAGTTCGTTTTCATCTATCAGAAACGAGGGTATCAAAGAAAGTAGCACTACTATGGCAGCAATAAATGGTGTAACACCATGTGTCACATTGAATAATAGTTGTTCAGTCAATGATTTCTTCATTATTACTTCGTTTATAAAACCTGAAAGTATACCTATCATGGCACACCTACCGTTTATTATTTCTGGTAGAACTCCATCCACACCAAATAGGAGTAGAAAGTCAACTGAAAGCAAAGTATTCAAAGGAGAAAGAAATACTGCCTCAGGAATAGTTTCCATTCCCATTCCTTCTGTTGTCAAAGTTTCTTTGTCTATTATTTTTACGCTAGTATGACCACTTTGTTGTAGTGAGTTAGTAGAAGCCATAACTGGCTCATCTGCACTCTCTGAGACAGAATCAAAGAGGAACTCATCACGGGCGGACTCATCTCTTCGAGAGACTTCACGATTCGAACTTCTCCCGGTCCCTTTTCCTCGTCGACGGTTGCCAGAAGCCGATATTACCACTTGTCGATATCTAGAAGGAGGCTGAACAACTTTTATGCCGGAACTAGAATTAAAGAAGCGTTTTGATTGTATACACATTTGCTAACGAGTGACAACAGCCTGACTCTTCTATTCTTGTCTCCCACTGATCGTCCTGTTTTGGTTTAGTCTATCGTTTGCGCAAGTTATCTTCGCTTCTTCGCTTACTCGTACCTGCGGCTTAAAAAAGAAGATGTCTTTCTTCCGCTGAACGGCCCGTTCTTTAGTCTTTATGTCTTTTGCAGCGCAAGTTTTCAAGTTTTTCTTCTCTCACTCGTTCTGCAGTCGTACGGTGCGGCGTAAAAAAGGGGGTACGCGGAGCGTTCTAATACCCACCGTAAGAAGGTAAGATTTTTTAGAGAAGGATTGCTGTAGGATAGGAAGTAAACTTAATAAACTCCTTCGCCTCCTGCCTGATTTAAATACCTGGCACAACAATTGCGTGAGTGTTGTGAGAGTAAATAATTGTATGAATAGAATTTATACGTGGCCAATATATATTATGTATATTGTTATTTTGGTACATTTTTAAGTACTAAAATATATTGTACCATATATACACGGTAAAATACAAAAGAGAGGAAAATTTTGCCTGCTCCTAAAAAAAAGGAACCTCGCTCGTTCGCTCCCTCAATTACGATTATGATAACAGACAGTAGCACGACATACGGTTCTACTCTCTGCAACAATCAAAAGTACCTCGTACAATAATAATCTTAAAACCCGATCAAAATAAGTGGTTTGTGTGTAAAATGTTTCATTTAAAGACGAGGAAAGGCGCAAAACTGTATGCAACAGGTTCACGTCTTATAGTGAACTATCAGGAGCTCCTTCGCGTTTGGTCGAAAAGGAACGAAAATATATGCACTGACGAAGATAGTCAAGGAGAAATCTCATTTGAAGTATAGTGTACTGTAAATATCGCATGGTGAACATAGAACTTGCGAACTCGCTTCGTACGGAAAAAAGGTTGGCGCTTTTTAGAGAAAAATAACACGGCTTCCTGGATAGAGTTGAAACAATGTAAAATAAGTACTGCAGCATGGATCTCATGAAATTATAGTTGTTATGAATTGCTGATGAATCAAAGAAAGATGGATAAGACGATTAAAGCTGATGCATATGTTTTGATTGGAGAAGCACAGTTTTACAACCTTTTGAAGTGCCCATGGTCAGCTACTGTTGTACGTGAAGAGTCAAAAAACATTCAACTTGAAAACATTAGTTTAATGTGGGGGATACAATATATCTACTTGTCCGTAGAGAATATGTATAAGCTAGAAGTTACAGCTGGTCAGAATATCCTGGCAAGATCCATGTTTCCTGGAATAATTAGTCAAACCTTCCTAGTTGCTACCAGAAAAAAAACACGTGTGAGCGACTCTCTCTTGGGTGTTGATTCATTGCAAAATAAAACAGAAAATAACTGTAAAATGTTAGTTGTGCAGCAAATGAAGAGAATAGTAATTAAGTATCTAAAGGATTCGCATGCTAGGCAGCAAATTTGGGCGCAAATAGAGTCAAAAACCAATAATCTTGCGAAGAAAGAGGTACTCTTGTTATTGCAATACTTAAGCAAGGCTTCAGATATATCCAAAGCTAAAAGATTTATGCCAGTATCATTCCGTGCCAATATTACGGAGAGAATGCGTATTAAATTCACAAAAAAATGCATTCGGTTCGTCAAACTGGATTCATCTAGTCTATACAACTTATACCCAATCTTGAAGCGAATGCATTCTACTTTTGGTTTAAAATTTATTTCATATTCTTTCCATGAACTTGTTCTGGGAGTCACGAAAGAAAATCTCATACGGCAGTTACAGAAGTTGAAAGATTTAGCATTTGAATCTTACTGTAATCTTCCATGCATAAAGGGGCTCCACTTTTTTATGAAATTCAACCGACATCTCCATGATGACTATATATTCAAGATGATAAACAAATCTCTGGTCAAAGCTGACATGAAACACTTTACTTCATTTTCAAAAACGAGAAATTCTGAATTGCACGATTGTTTCAAGTTACTGAGGGAAGCCCCTAAATATGTATGTCCGCGGAGTGTTCTTTGCAAAAAGTACTGTATTGATGAAAAAGATACTTCCTTTAAGGAGTTCGAAAGCACAACTCTGAATGATTGCGTTGAACGCCCTGAGAAGCTTCTGCAAAAATCAATTCCTTTTCGAACTTCAAGCTATTGCATACCTGCAAATTTTGCCTTCTTGGAGACCTGCAAACTGGAAGGGAAGCAAAAATCAGACAAAAATATACTGTTAAATACAGAACATAAAAAAAAAGAACGGATCTCAGAACATATTTGTGATATGCTCTGCTGTCAGTCCGTATCATTCACAAGATGGCACATGAAAGAGTGTATGACAGATAAGATAAGAATCAACTGTTACGAAGTCCGTAATTTAAAAGTCACATCAACTTTCCCTCTAATTCAGGATAACGTTATTGTAGCAGATTCAGAACCATATTTAGTAACTTGGTCTGATATTGGAGGATTGGATGCTGTGAAAAAAGTGATTCGAACTGCTATACAATTGCCAACCATGTATGATGAACTATTTCAAAGCCACAATAAAGGTTTGATATTATATGGTCCACCCGGAACTGGCAAAACACTATTAGCCCGTGCGATTTCAAATGAATGTCAGTTGAAATTTTTTATGATAAAAGGACCGGAAATCATAGATATGTATGTGGGAGAAAGCGAACGACATATGCGACAAATTTTTCTCGAAGCAAAAGAAGCGGCTCCTTCAATTCTTTTTTTTGATGAGTTGGACGCCCTGGCTTCTAAGCGAGTAGATAATGAGAGCATGAACAGTACTTCTAGAGTTGTGAGTCAATTAATTTTGGAGATAGATGATCTTTCAAATTTTCAAAATGTATTTATAATGGGTGCTACAAATCGTCCAGACAGAATAGATGTGGCACTTCTTCGTCCAGGCAGATTTGACAGACTCATTTATGTAGGAGTTGATCCTACGGTTGAGGGTAAGGGTCAGATAATGAAGTCGCTTACTAGGCGCATGAAGTTAGCTCCAGAGATAGATTTTCATTCACTCGCTGAGACTCATGCATCAAGGTATTCAGGTGCAGATTTATACTCAGTGTGCGCAAGTTCATGGCTGAGAGCTTCCAAAAGACACATGCAAGGAAAGGAACGGTGTAGTGATCCAGACGTGGTAGTCAAAATGGAGGATTTTATTTCTTCTTTTGCAGAGTTGAAGCCTTCTTTATCAAAAGAGCTGATTGAGTACTATGAAGATCTAAATAGCTCGTTCAGTGAAATTACTTTCGCATAATATAAGCGTACCGGTGGTACCAATATAGTACACCATAAAAATATATATCTTTCATTCTTCTTTCTTTTTCTTTGCTATTCTTGCAAGAGTTCTAAGGTCTGACTCCATTTTTTCTTTCTGTTTTACTAACAATTCCTTCTGAATGTTAGCTCGAGTTTCCACAGCTTGTCGAGCTTTATGTTCTGCCAAATATAAGGCCTGATTAAATTGAATAATATACAACATACAGAGAAGTAAGGAGATGCTTACCTCAGAAAGATTGGCAAATTTATCATTAATTTGCAAAGAATTTAAGTTTCTTCCATCAGCTGCTAGTCTTTTGTCTAAAGGTATTGTATAGCCTTTTGGATTCTAAAGTGATCGCTATAAAATAAACAAAGAGCATATAGAATAACACTCTACCTTCCAATTTGAAATCGAAGCTGGTATGACCCATTCCTCAGGAATACTTTTCCTTTCTCTCTCTGGGCTATGATGTATAGCCTCAGGTACAACTGAACTGGAACTCCTAGGAACCTGAGAGAATTACAGAAGGAACAACAGAAATAATATCTTTTACTTTTTTATGTCTGAACTTCGAAGGTTCAAGAGGGTCGAGAGGTACTTCTTGCATTCTTATGACTTTAGCACTTCCCTCACTACCGAATACGGAATATTTAACATAAGAAGGGTCATTCCTCTTCAAATCTTTCTCGCTTCCTGCTACTTTCAGTCCAGAGCCTAAGCGAAACTCAATTCCCTTCAATGTTCTTTCTTTTGAGGCTTCAACGCTTTTGTGCCCTGGTCTAGTCTAGAAAAAAATATTAAGAAACTGTTCTTTTTATGGTGAGTCGAAAGTTTACATTACTATCCAATGCCGGATCTACGGAGATTGAGTCAGGTTTCAAAGAAGATCTTTCTTTTCTTTTCAACGTTACTCTTTCATCTTCTTTAGATGGGTCTTGTAACAGGCAATTCCGTGGTCCTTTAGGTTGCTGGTAAACAAAAAATTCGGGGAAAGAACCCCCATCCATGAAATTTTTAACCCCGAACAGGGAATGATCCAGAGTGCGCAAACCGTAAGGTTCAACCGCCATATTATTACGCGCAAACGATCAGCCTTATTATATCTTTTGGATGTTCGAACCTGATTTCCTTTCTTTCACAACGGCAAAATTTTTCCTATGTAAGAGGACAGACATACAAAGCAAGAATGCACAGGTGCTTTAAAGAACGTTAACGCTCCTAACAAGAAACAAGAATCTAGTGTACTACACGACACTTATAGGAAGAAATTAACCTCCATTCCTCTCACTTATGCTAAGGTGAGCTCTAATAAAGGCTTGTTGTATATTTTTTCGCCCTTCTTCCTCCTTGCTCGAAAGACGAAAGTCAAAACGTCAAAAGACTCGTAGAGACGTAGACTCAAGCACGAAGCACCGAAGCACGCAAGGAGACCGCTGTCTGGGAACCAGGAAGCACACTAGCACAGGGCTCCGGGTCGCTCTCAAAACAGAACCCTAAATAAAATTAAAAAGACCGTATCTAAAGGAGGAGGAACTAAGATTTTCTGACAAAATTAAAAAAAAAATACCGAAACTCGAAACACGGAAACAGATACTCGGTATGTTAGATACTGGTAAAATCGTAAAAAAAGAAATAAAAGGTGACAGGACGATATCTTCGGAGAGAGAAAAACTTCTTGTTACTCACAACTCCGATACAATAACTTCTGTCGATCAGTATTGGATCAAATAATATTAATTGTCTTTGTATTATGATGAGCTCTACGTCGTGTGTTACAGTCGCTGTTCGAACACGAGCAGCGAATTTAAACTCACACCGATCTGGTAAGTAGCGCCTATTTTGCATCTGAATTTCCTCGACTTTTTTCGAAACTGAAGCGAGTTTTTTTTCGTGTAAGACATATGTAATAGCTACTCATCCTTGTATTTATGGTATGCAGGTATGGTTGTAACGAAAGGATTTAAAAAATCATCGGTGCGTTCTCCAAGAGGAAATTATGGCATAGTTCGCGCTGCTTCAAATAACAACACTTTTGATGATGACTGGTTGAAAGCAGAAGTCCCAGTTCATCTTTTGACTTTGTTTGGCTGGACTATTCCGTCTGCATCTCCCTGCCCCGCCTTTGAGAATAACAATTCATTATTCTTTATGTTGTGCCAATCCGTGTCTGAGAACTTGGGTCACTTTCCCACTGGTCCAGCTTTAGATGACAAATTCTGGCTGTATCTCATCACGTGGCACATCGGATTATTCACCACAATGCTTTTGGGTCAGATTGGTTACCAAGGAAGAAAGCAGGGTTATTTTTGAGGGCCATGAAAGCGTGACATACTTTCTAGTACGTAGCCATCTTACTTAGGATTTGGTGAAGAAATATGCCGTGAATGTACTACGAAATATATTGAACTCAACAACTTTTCTTCTCAAACTGTCAAAAGAACTTTCTCAAACTGATCACTGTCTTGCATACTATGCAGTGCAAAATTTCTTTTCGAAGAACTTTTGAAACTGGTCAGCATATGCGACTGGGCGTACCGTGGAAATAGGTTTTGGTGCGAATATACATTTTATTACGTGAGCCACTCTCTTCCCGTTCGTCCAACCCTGCAGAAAATCTATAATTCCGACATAAACTATGTACAACTTGTCACCTTGCCGAACCTCGAAGTAGTTGTGCATATCCTCATGAGTCTTTGCACTCTGTGAAAGAATTGCCGCATGCTCTCTATCTACGTGTTTAATTGCCACGATCATAGAATAATCCATTAAGTTTTGCTCAACAAAAAACTGCACGTCTCCTCTAATCATTTTCATAACTTCTTTTTTCTGTTCAGTTGTGAGAATAATTGAGCTCGTGTAAGCCTCTCGTTTACCCTCAACGTAGTGAAGGCGTTTCTTCGATACTTTGCCAATGGCCTCTAAAAACATCCAATCCAGCCGCCAAAATCTCTTATGGATTTCCTCTACAGTTTTCCCACTTCGTACCAAAGTCTTGTCATCTGCAGTACCCTTCAAGTCATAAATCATATCCCATTTTTTTATATGCAGAGGAATGCAGTTACCCATTCCAATATAGAATTTTCCGTCTACACGTCTAATAAATACGCACAAAATTCGGCATAGGAGCGAATCCCTAGAGAGAACACGCTCTGAATATAACTCACAAAAATTTCGACTCAATATGGTCCGCTTGTCGGAAATTGAAAGCTCCTTCACAAAAAAGTTTCCACACATCGAACGACTTAACAAGCTTCCTCCCTTCCCTCCTCCTTCTCGAAGATTTCCAAAATCAAAATTAGAGAGTAAGAACTCATCCGAAACGCCAAATTTGCTCCTTATTTTAGCAAAAATGTCATCATAAAGAGTTTCAACTAGTTCGTTGCCAACTATCATCAGGGGAGCGAGTTTGAAAGTTAAGTTGTCTACTGGAGAAGGTATGAACAAGAATAAGTAGAAAATCTTATTGCATCACAAGTCGCGAACTTGTTATAGAACAGTATGTGTGCCGAATTTAAGCTTAAGTATTGTAGCGTTGCGATATTGCTAGGAAGGCGCGCAAGGCCCCGCGGAGCATTCGTGGGGGTTCTAAAAATAATAAAAACTTTGCACGAGAGCAGGGAGCGCGAACACAAAATATGGGCATAAGCAGAAAATGAGAAAAAAAAATTATACATACCGTTAGATAGTTGGGCAAAAGCTGTTACACTATTCTTAACTGTAAACTGCTAGTTCGAACCACTTCAGGTTTCAGGAAAACTAGAAATACTTCGCTACATAGAAACTAGTACTAAAGGAATCAGAGTGCCTGTGACTATTTTCTGACATCGTTCAAAGCTTACTCGTTTATCGCTCATATTCTTTCAATATACACTAAGAGCCTATAACCAAGAAGGTTTGAACTGCAGCCTGAATTGCAACAACCCTAACACGGAGCCAAAAAAACGTTCTGAGATAATCATGATAGTTTCACGTCCATTTGTGACATGCTTATTGCATACGAAACCTCATTCCTCTGGTGCTAACAATGCACGTGTCACCCATCTCCATCTCCACAAGTTCAAAGTTTTGAGTGAGAGCTATGAGATGAAAGCTGAAGTTGCGGGACCCCTCACGAGGTTGACTAGAATAAACTATAGGAAGGTGAATTTAGCCTCTAACTTATCGAAGTACAACGTAAATATTCGGAGGCGTCAGCACAATACTTCGATTAGAGCATCAGTGAGCTCATCATCAGTGACCCCATTAGAAAAAGATGTCCATTATTATTTAAATAAGGGATTGGGTTCCATCATACTGCTGCTTGCTACTGGGGTGGCACTCACTTTTGCAAACCTAGCAAAGACTGCTCCACTCTATGAGTTTTTTTGGAACAGTTATATAGGGCCCAAAACTTTGAATTTATGTATGACCTTGCATCACTGGGTAAATGAAGGACTAATGGCGCTTTTCTTTTTCACTGTTGGTCTGGAAATAAAAAGAGAATTCATCCATGGAAGTTTATCTAGTTTAAAACAAGCCATTTTACCGTGCTTTGGTGCTGTCGGTGGAATGCTAGTTCCAATATTATTCTATTTGGGTTTCAACCTCGCTTCATCCAATGGGGTAGCAGCAGGTTGGGCCATACCTATGGCAACAGATATTGCATTTGCAATGGGTGTATATGGATTTTTTAAGAATAAAATGCCAGCTGGTGTAGCTGCTTTTCTACTGACTTTAGCTACTGTTGATGACCTCGGGGCTATATTGGTCATAGCTATCTTCTTTTCAAAAACCTTAATTAAAGAATATGTTTTTCTTGCTATAGCTGTATCCGGGGTGATGCTCGCTGCGTGCAAGAGAAATGTCACAAATATGAAATTGTACATGTCGCTTTTTGTATTGTTGTGGTACTTCTTGTTACAAGGTGGAATCAACGCAGATATTGCTGGCGTTATAACAGCTTTGGCCATACCTGGCAATTCGTTGGCTCCAGTTAATTCCAAGGCTCCCCCAGAACATGAAGGGCAAAATGCTACTCTCTTAGATCATTTGATACATGCTTGGAGCCCATGGACCACATTATTGGTGATGCCTCTCTTTGCATTGGCAAATACTGCGGTTTTAATTGATCGTGCTGTATTTGGTTCAATAATGACTACGCCTATTGGTCAAGGTATTTTTTTTGGCCTAGTGCTTGGCAAGCCCATAGGTATCGCAGGTATTTCGTGGCTAGCTATTAAGTTGCGAATAGCCAAATTTCCAGAAGGTATGCGTTTAAAACATCTGGGAATTGTCGGACTTCTGGGAGGAATAGGTTTCACAATGTCACTGTTCTTAATAGAAATGGCACTTTCAGGTAATCTTGCTGCTATTAAAACTGCAAAGATGGCTATATTGAGCTCAAGTTTTGCATCGGCCTTACTTGGCTGTGCGTTCATGAAAAGTTTGCCTGAATATCACTTTAAAAAAGAATAAATGTTGTACTCTTGAGATATCTGTGGACAAGCTACCTGGTAATTAAATGATATTATGAATAATAAGATTGTAAGACTTGCGAATAATTTTTCAATCTATCAAAAACATTATCAGATATAAAAATGCCATATTCATCTTGGTACGAGGGAAGGTATTTCAAGTTTTTGTCGTGCCAAATCCAAAACAGTGCTCCGCTCCCATTGTGCAGAAGCACAGTATGAACTTCGCTGTAAAAGCGACAAACTTTTGTTTGACGTTGATATTCTGTAGTAATCAGTAAACCAATTTTGTTATTTCTATTTCCAAAACCGGTGGAACCATATTCACTGAGCACGAAAGGTTTTTGCAAAATGTTGAACGAGTCCTTGGAATGCTCCTCTATCCATGTCCTTGAAAAGTTGAGACTCCCATTTCTCACCTGCTTTCTATTCCGTACTGAGAGCAGATTCCAGTTGTCTGTCCATAGATGGCTTGAAGCATAATCAATTTCTTCGAATAAATGATCGAATATGAAATTCTGCCCAGTATCACTTGCCCATGTTGCGGGATTAACGTAACTTTTTGTTGATGCATAGAAACCCTCTTCACCAACTGTGAGTAGGTGCCTCTTATCTACTGATTTCACTGCCCTTGCTGCATTCCATATCCACTTTTGTAATATGCCCTTGCCACAAAGTCTGCATCTTGGCTCGTTCTGTACAAAGAGTTGAAGGAAGCAAGTTAAAAATAGTCAAAAATAAACTTACCATGAGTTCCCATGCCATGACTGCGCTTTCATCACAGTATCGAGTATCAGTAATTTTGCTTTTTCGCAGAAGCATGCGTTCTACATGGCTAATATACAAACTGAAATAATTCTGACCTGTGAAGAAAGAGCCTCTCCCATATTGGGAGTGCTCAGCAGATAAATCCGAAGACTTTCTACTCGTTAGCATGAAGGAAGTAATACCGCCAGTATCGGGCCAAAAATCTGTAAAAGATAGTATTAACTTGAGACCATATGCCCGCGCCACCGCTGAAATCCAATCTAAAGCGCCAAGCAATCTCTCATCGTATACCCTGTCTTCTAAAAATAAAGGATACTTTGAGTTTATACTATAAAACCAAGTCCGCAAACAGGTGAAGTTCAAAAGTATTGCTTGATCAAACTGTTTCAATATTTCATTTTTTCCTAGGCTCTCCGAATAAATTGCTTGGAAGGATCCGTGCGATAACTCTGCAGCTTGTTCAATAAGTAGATAGGTATTGAAACCAACTGGTTTCCATAACTTATTACTCAGCACGAACTCTGTTCCTGCAACTTTTACGAAATCCGATGGGTACACATTCGGATTGGAATGCGAAAAGACTTCGTTTTGAGAAATCTGAAAATAAGCCAAAATGGCTAGCAGGATGTTACGTGTGAAAAGTTTACGCAATCGCATAGACATATTTCATACAAGTATTGCCTAGAAATTTTCAAATTTATTGGAGAACGCGTGAGTATATGACGAAAATTTTGATTATCGTAAAACGCCATTTTTTCTTGTTTTCACGAACTCTGAATGGTGTACTTGTACCTCTTCTTCTTCTTCTTCTTCTTCTTCTTCTTCTTCTCTCTCTCGATATCAGAAC
>Ga0255776_10006944_pt1 | contig 11456 bp, 12 predicted proteins | sample 071ome_19_FD_179974 | JGI IMG/M metagenome (GOLD analysis project Ga0255776, IMG submission 179974) | Coastal salt marsh microbial communities from the Groves Creek Marsh, Skidaway Island, Georgia - 071413AT metaG (version 2) | ecosystem: Environmental > Aquatic > Marine > Intertidal zone >...
GCTTTGTTTCATTAGACATTTTCTTTTCCTTCTATTATTTCTAAATTCAGACATTAATTCCGTTTCAATGACTGTCTTACCACTCACTACCTACATCTACGTACTTAATTACGTTACCACCCTTTTTCATATTAGCTATCTTTTTACGCAAATGATCTCGTGCTTCTCGCTTATCGTCAAAGCAACGTGAATCATTTCCGTTCATCTTCATGCCATGTTGAATTTGTATTTCATCAAAAAAGACACCTTTAGGAAAACGACGATCATCATGATCATCAAATGCGACATTACTAAAGAAGTACACTGTTGTAATTTCTTCATCATATCCGATCTCACAAAGATCTTTAGGATTACTACGTCGATCTGTAACACATGAAGAATAAACGTAAACATAGCCATCATTATCCAAACAGAGAGCATTGGCCATTCCTGTCATTCCCAAAGCGATTATCAAAGCCATTAAACCTTTACACATAATTTCTTTCATCACTCGATTCCTCTTTTAAATTAATATTTATATTGATCTAAATTCGCTCAATTTTAATATTTTTTTTTGCAAAGACCAATTTATTGAAGATTTCACAACAGGGTAACGCCTATCCCGGCCAAAGCCTTTTTCACTGATGCGTGTTCCTATCACTGCCTGCTGACGCTTGTATTCATTACGGTCGATCAGTCTTATAACCTGCTCAACTTCTGATGGGTCAAAGCCTTTATCAATAATGCTTAGTGGTGAAGCATCTTGATCGACATACAGTTTTATAATTTCATCTAGACGCTCATAGGGAGGCAATGAATCCGTGTCTTTTTGGTCTGGTGCCAATTCAGCCGAAGGCGGCCGAGTGATAACACGTTCAGGTATCGCCGGTGAGATGGTATTTCTGTATTCACTGAGCTTATACACTAAGGTTTTAGGTACGTCTTTCAGCGGGTTAAAGCCCCCGACCATATCGCCATAAAGCGTGCAGTAACCGACAGCGATTTCTGATTTGTTACCGGTGGTAAGCACCAAACTGCCCTTTTTGTTTGATAGTGCCATGAGCATGACACCCCGACACCTTGCTTGTAGGTTTTGCTCGGTCATATCAAAGGCAGATTGAGCGTGTTTAAACTCTGGTTCGTTTTTTAACTCTGCCATAAAGCCCGTAAAGGGTTGGTGAATGGGTAGAACGCGATAACGAACGCCTAACTTAAGTGCTTGGGCTTGAGCATCGTCTTTACTGATTTGGGAGGTGTAGTCATACGGCATCATCACCGCTTCTACTTTGTCTTGCCCTAATGCATCCACTGCAATGGCCAACGTAAGCGCTGAATCAATCCCACCAGATAAGCCGAGTATGACGGAATTGAACCCGCTCTTATTAACGTAATCTTTTAATCCAAGTACCAATGCACTGTAGATTGAGGCTGGAGTATTTAAGTGAGGCCGAATTTCACTGGTCACAATCAGAGGTGAAGTTTGATTTGTAGTGTGGCTAGAAAAGTCGGTTCGAGTCAGTTTGATTGGGTGTAATTGTTCTTTAAAGGCATTAGCATTAGCGACTAATCTCTCTGTAGTTTTCGGAATATTGGGGTTAACAGCAAAAGAAGCACCATCAAACACCAGCTCATCTTGGCCGCCCACCATGTTAGTGTAAATGATGCTGACATTATGTTTCTGAGCTAAATGAATAACATGCTTGATTCGCTGAGATTGCTTACCCACATGATACGGCGACGCATTGATGGAAATAATGCATTCAACCCCTGAATTAACAGCTTTAGTGACGGTCTCTTCGTGCCATATGTCTTCACAAACACTCAGCCCGAAATTGATACCATTGAGTTTAAAGATTCCCACATTGGCTGACTGATAACCTTCTCCTGACTCGAAGTAACGACACTCATCAAACACTTGATAGTTAGGTAGCTTCTGCTTGAAATATCGATGCAGTATCTTTCCGTCGTTTAGTACCAGTGCGGCATTAAACAATCTACCCTGTTCTCTCGCTGGCGCACCAATAACCACATGGATATTAGGTACTCGTTCTGCTAACTCGTTTTTTAACCAATCAATTGAAGAGTCAACTTGATTGAGGAAGTCCTCTCTAAACAGCAAATCTTCAGGTGGGTACCCTGTGATCACCAGTTCAGGAAATATCACCATATCTGCGCGATAGCATAAGTGCGCTTGAGTCACGTAAGAGAGTATCTTTTGGGCATTTCCCTCAACATCACCAACGGTCGGGTTGATTTGGGCCATAACGATGTTTATTGATGAGTTCTCCATGTTATAGCTCCATCAAAACAGGTTTAGCTTCAGTAACATCTGCATGAATCGCACAGCAAGGGATTGAGTTACTGTAACCATGAGGCAATGATGGTAGGCATTTTCCTTCCACGCCTGATAAGTGAAATACATCTACCCCAATAGAATTTAATCGCTCAACAAATGCTTTTGGTGGTTCTGGATAGGTTTCATTAAGAATAGTTAGCCCCTGCCAGAACTGACCTTGATACTGCTCTAATACACCTTTTCTTGCGGTATCGATTAGAATGGCAGGCTGTTCAACTAATTCGGTCGGTAGCGCATTGATGCCTATACGAGGGTCTACCACGTAGTATTCTATGCCCTGTTCACGTAAGTGAGTTTGGATATAACTGCCAACACTGCCTGCACCCCCTAATAGGATTACAGGTACTTCCGATTGAAATACTCGTTGTGTAAGCTCTTTGTATGCTTTAAACACGACTAAACCAGGTTTGGCATTATGGTTATCTGAAGAAATATCACCCATCTGATAAAGATAACTCGGAAGGATACCTGCATAATTAACGTCTTTAATCCCCATTAACCAAGCAATCGTGTTTAGTCGTTTGGTTAGCTTTTTTAGTCGTTTATGGTTTGCATGAAAAGTGAAATCATCTTCGATCATAGGCGTGCCAAACAGAAGCCCCCATTTACCGCCTTGTTCGAATACTCCAATCGGTACTGGCGCCCATCTAAAACTTTTTTTCTGAGAAAGAAAACAGATAGTGCTTCGCGTACTTTCTATCCCCTGCATAGCAAAGAAAGACAGAATGGATTACGCCAAACACTCGATTAAAAACGCCCAAAAGCACGTATGGAATGTAACTCAGGCTGATGAGCGTCAAAGCCAAGGTTAAGCACTTCATTACAAAGGCTTTTATATATTTATGAGTTTTAGTTTTCTTCTTATGTGCTGTTCCAGAAACCGGTTCGTTATCAAAAGCAATCCCTATCTCTGATATTTTCATTAGGTTCTCTCCAGACTCTTATTGTTATCTCTATCACTAGAGTACGGAGAGGCAATTGGACTTTCATACCCCAAATTAGGTATATGTATTACTAACAAAAGTATTAAGAAGATCAGCCATCAGCTGACGAGAATAATAAAAGCGACTCGACCTATGGATGACAAAAGCCACCTACTCATAGAATCAATTTACGATACCCTGTTTGAGCAGAACGGTTGGGATGAAGCACTCAAGCAAATAGCGGATGCGTTTAAATCGCCAAGCGTCGGGTTCTTCGAACACAATGTGATTGATCCTTCGGATATGCAGCATCTGATGTTAGGTATTGATGATGAGATGATGAATCAATATACGGAATACTATGCTGAATTGAATCCCTTCTTTCAAAAACCGGAATATTCAGCTTCTGGCGCTTTAATGTGTGATAAGCGTTTAGCCCATGATTTCTCGAACAAGCACATTTGGGATGGCTCCGAGTTTTTTCATGACTGGTTAAACAAAATGGATTACGCCCACACTATCGGCCAAACGCTAACAGACACGTCTGATCGTTTATTAAATTTCACAATCATCCGCCCTAGTTTTGAAGGAAGCTATTCAAAGCTTGAAAAGCAAAAATTTCTGGCAATGCTTAAACACGTTCATAAGGCATTTGAACTGCACCGAAAAATTGAAAACTTAGAACTCCAATCCTCCTCTTCAGAACAAGCCTTATCCAGCATAGATATGGCAGTTTTAAATATCACAGACAAAGGCAAAATCAGCTACATGAGTTCTACGGCTGCGCGATTACTTTATAGCAATCAAGGGTTATCAGATAACAACGGGCTTCTGGTTGCCTCTTCCTCTCTTACCGCTGATACCTTATTACAGGCCGCTATCAAACAAGCAGCAGAGCATTCACAAACCCAAAACCTACAATTACCAAGAATTCCCAATGGCCGATTAAAACTCACCATTACCCCTAACAAACCTCAACGTCAGTTTCTTGGGCATTATGAGATTGGTCTGACCGTTTTAATTGAAGCGGAAGAAGCCAAGGAAGAAATCCTAAAAGCACACTACCGCTTAACAGATACCGAAGTTGAAGTTGCCCAGCTAATTTGCCAAGGCAAAACACCACAACAAATCAGTGAGATTCGTTGTAAAAGCGTGCAAACCGTTAGAACGCAAATTAAGAGTATTTACAGTAAAACAGGGGTGAATACTCAGAGTCAGTTGGTGGCACTAATTAATTCGGCCAAGTCATAGCAAGGCCTGCTGTTATTCCCACTAATTGCTAAATTGAAACTCTCCTAGTACGACAACCATTAAAAAGCATATTAGTAGTATCGTAGAAAAAGCCAGAACACAGACCAGTGCATAGATTTGAGGGACAGTCATTGCACTTTCTACTGGTTGATTACTTTCTGATGCAGGTATCAATTTCATCGCTGCTATATACAAAGAAATACCAATGTGCTTTAGCAGGATGTAAATCAATAAAAACCATGTAAAAGAAAGCAATTTTGGATGCGATAGTTCTGACGCAAAGCAAAAATAGAAAAACACATGCGTATAAAAACCAACATAAAAAGCAAATAGCCTGGAACCCGCAACAAAGGGTGGATCACCGATGATCTCTATATACATTTTGAGATGGTAATAAAGCATGAAGGCAAATGAAGCACAGAAAATAAATATCGGCAGTAGGAATTCATACCCAGGTAGATTGAGCCTCGTTGGCACCCTATCCCATGAAGCATAACCAGTACACAAACCTATTAAGCTCAAGACCACTAACCCGAGATGAAAACCAATTGACTTAGTAGAAGAGCCACCAAAGATGTATTCGAAGATCGGGTGACTGTCTTTAAAAAAGGGCTCAGTTTTTTCTTTTGAGTCCGGCTTTTCTTCCATCAAGCATTGCTCTATGACCTTTCGCTCTATCAATCGAACATCATGAAAATATGGTTCAACGTCCTTATTTCCCATGGCTTTGCCATATAGATCATTTACTAGATCAGAAAGATAATCATTAGAAGGAGAAGTCAGCCGTCGCATTCCCTCTTCAATCGTTAGAAATTTTCTATTTGGCCCCTTTTGAAGCTCAAGGCACCTCTTGAAAACCGTCGACATGCATTTATCGACCATCTCTTTATTAAAAGTATCTTTTTTTACGTACCAGACACCTTCAATAATACGACCCTCGAGGTAACCATTCCGTATTTCTTCCACAAGCAAATGGACAGGTTCTTCTCTAAGGCGAGATAAAACTTCAAGAGGGATCATGTCTTTTGATGGGCTGTTCATAAATTCCTAGAATAATAAATGAAGGCAAGTAAATGAAGCTAAAGATTAGATTAGAACATATATAAGGCATAAAAGAGCCTTTCGGCTCATCTATGCTTTTTTCATAGATTGTTATCTCGATCTGCGACTTTCTGCTCCATCCACTCTTCTACATCAGCCTCAATCCAAGCAACCGCTCTATCACCTAGAGAGACTGACTTCGGGAACTTACCCTCAGCCATGAAGTTATAAACAGATGTTCTGCCTAGGCCAGTGATATGCATGACTTCTTTTAATCGTAAAAATCTCATGAGAATTATCCTCGTTAGTTTCGCTCATGAAATTTCCGAGGTATGTAAAAGTTTACGTCTTCCCCTCTTCAATCGGGCCTGGAAGTCGATTCAAAAAAATCTCAAACACACATCATCTCTACGCATAAACATCGATGAAAACTAAGGAGACAGTTATGCGTAACCACTCAAAACAGATGTACCTACTTGATCAGCCTGCTTCAGAACACCAGATCCTCGAAGAGGCAGCTATAATCATTGAGCAACGCCATCTAAGAGAAGGTATTTACGAGAATCCAGCAGCTACGAAGGAGTTTCTTAACTTCAAACTCCACCAGCATGATCGTGAAGTATTCAGTGTGATGCTACTCGATAATCAGCATCAACTGATTGAGTATCGGGAGTTGTTCTTTGGCACCATCAATGCTGCTAGCGTCTACCCTAGAGAAGTGGTACTGGCCGTATTAGACGCAAAAGCATCTGCTGTAATCTTTGCTCACAACCACCCATCAGGCATTACAGAGGCCTCACAGGCGGATATAGAGATCACCAAAATTCTTACTAAAGCTTTGGGCTTAATAGACGTTCGAGTGCTAGATCATATCGTTGTAGGAAAGGATTCAACTTCCTTTGCAGAACGAGGCTTGCTCTAAGCCTCACTTAGTCATTCCAACTCAATTCAAGATAGACCTCTATCCAATCTGATACCGAGAGTACTTAAACAAAGCATTAGAAGCGAAGTTCTCAATTTAGCAATTTGAGCACTCTGGAGTGCCCGTATTCCGGGACATTGCGTTCGGTTAAGGCTTTGAAGTGCTCATATCGGTGTCTCTGACCAAAAAAGGAACTTAACCATGGCTGAAGTCGATGCAATCAAAGACCAGGATACGATCCGCCTAATTGGCCACTTGTTAGAAAGGCGATTTAGTAAGCAAGTCTCGGATGTTTGGTGCATAGGATTAAACCTAGCCTTAAGAATCTCAGATCTGCTTGCTATTCGATTTCATGACATCCATCAGGACAGACTCTTCTTAAGGGAGGCTAAAACAGGCAAGACAGCAAATATCCAGATCAACCCAAAAACACTTCAACTCATCCAGAGAATCAAACAGGAGCACCCTACTCATGAATACCTCTTCCAATCTCATAGAAACAGGCAAGCAATTAATCGAGCTGCTCATCCAATTTCTCGTCGATACGTTACACGAGCTTTTGCGGAAGTGGGTCAAGAGCTAAACCTTAAACTTGGCACTCACTCCATGAGAAAGACTCGCGGCTATCACCTATACCAGGCAACTAAAGATATTGGCCGAGTGATGAAAATGCTTCGACATTCCTCTGAAGGCGTAACACTGAGATACATAGGTATTACTCAGGAAGACGTTGATAAAGACTTTGTGGAATTGGAACTGTGACAATGCTCGACACTGAAATCATTGCCAAAGCCATCTCCAATGCTAACAAAGGCAAACAAGCCTATATATTTCAGTTTGAGGATGGCACTTACTTTGGCCAGAACAAGTACAAAGTCAAAACCAAACGATCAGCACTTAGACTTGTTGACCCTGACTACTTCAAGAAACATTACCCAGAGGAGGAAGTGACGGTAATTCCAGTATAAGCGCGCTAAAACTAGCGTACGATGTACAGCATAGAACGAGGGCCACAAAGCCCTCGATTCTATTTTTTTTGATACCTACATTATCTTCAAAAAAGGCCTGTTTTGTCAGTTCTGACTACGACCGAAATTACGCTTTCCATCAGTAAAATCCTTTGAATAAAGCTTGGCCATATAGCTAGCCCTATAGATCAAAGCAGCCACTTCCTGCGGGAAAGTAGGCAGTTTATAGTTCAAGAAATAATTCCTGTTCTTAGGAAAGTGTACTCCCTTCTTAGCTTCCTCATATGAACAACCTAAAGCGCTCGCCCAAGCCTTTCGAATTCTTGCGCTCATATTACCCTGATCATGATTTATATTGCCGATGGTGTTATAGGTTTGCTTATTCAAAAACAGTAAAACATGAAAGTGATGATTTACACTGCTGTTCTTTTCTCTAACCCAAACATACCGCAACTTGCAATCGTGTACTCTGACACCGCCCCTTCGCCTTGCAATTATGTTGTTTTCAATCTGCGCCTTAAGAGATGCAAAAAACTTAGTAATGACCACATTTGTGTCGTATCGCCTTCCTTCAGGAAAATTCAGATCAACACGTACAGCGTATGTCTCATGATGGTCGGTTACTGCAAAGCCTATTGTATCCCAAATACCTGTAAGATACTCAAGGATCAATGGTTTGAACTTATACTGAACAGGCAGCCCTTGGTAAGTTGTTTCATTTGAAAGGGTTAAAGAAATATTTGAGTTGTCATTGTTCATTTTAATCTTCCTAAATCAGTGAATGAATGTGTTTCCACATAGGAAGACTGAGATATGTATTTTTTGTACTTACTGATCTAATTGATGAGCTAGTCTAGTATTTAATATTACTCATTGAATCTTTCTATTTAACAGGGTCATCACCCTAAAGGGATAACCCTTAAATATTGAGAGCTATATATTATTAATTACCTACAGCAGGCTCCATAGAATCAAAGGGCTTTCTGATTCAAATACACAACAAAAGCTGGTCATTTAACCGAATGGTTTACTCTTAAGTTAACAAAATATCGTAACTTACTTATGAGTCCTTTTTTGGAAACCTTTCCATGTTTCTCACAGGCCTAGATAACAAGCCATATTGATATAATTCATCTTTAGAAAACTCTTGTTTTTCAGATGCTAACGCCCCTCTCTTGAGAAATAAACTCGAATCACCGCCTTTATGATCAAGCTTAAGCTGATACGAAAAAAAGACTAAACATTCTTGATTATGATGAGTCAGTACCTGATATCTCTTCCCCTCAGGAGAAACCAACCCGTCCCCCTCTAGCACCGACTTAATTAGACGAGCCCTTCGGAGAACCAAATAGAAAACATAATCAATCAACACAGAAACCTGAGTTTCACTGGTTTCTACTTTTGGTTTAAGAGGAAGAAATTCATTCTTAATCGTACCCATAAAGCTTTTTATCGACTCATGCTCTTTTATACTCCGAGAGGAATCCAAAGAAACTGGATAGCTGCAATCATCCAGAACCCCCCAAGCTTCTGTCAAAAACTGAGATACTAAAATATCCAACTTATAACCAAAGTATCGAACAATTTTCCCACCTAAAGGCTTATCTTGAAAAAACGCTAGAAGGGTCTTGGCCTCATATCCGTTTAACAATTGAAAGCTAAGATGTGTCCCCAACAGCTTTGTTCTGATTTTAAATTCTTTAGCGAAAACATCCAGCTGTTGATCTTCATCAGGAAATTTCTCTTTAAGCCGTTCTTTCAAGAGTCTTAATTCATAGCCTATCCGAAAAAAATCCCAATCCCTTTGATTTTTTATCTTCCAAAAATCTTCATCACACAGAAGCACCACCACCTGTTCAGGCTTAACTGCACAAAGAAATAAATCATGATTTAAGTTCAGAAAGTATGCACCCTTTGCCACACCAAACATGTATGTACCTGTCACTCCCGGCGTGAAGAACCTAATGTATTCAAGATCCATAAGCTTCTCTAGTTGCGACTTAAGACGATCTCTCGACATACCTGTTAATTTGGCAAAATCTGCCACACCTAAATTTCGAACAACACCGTTTTCATCTGCATTAATAAACAAGACCGAAAGAAGCAGCCTATTAGCCAGCTTCAATCTGTGCGTTTTATCTGTATAAGTATCTTCAGCAATTTCGATTACAAAGGATTCCAAAGGCGCAAAACATTCAGAGCTTAATATATTGGTTAGCTTTTCTTGAAGAACGTAGGACACAAAGAAGCCACCTTCTTCGTTACGGATTTTATTGACTTCAATAAAACCGGAATCCATTAGAAACCTTAAGGCTCTAGATGCAACCCTATCGGTAACACCTAGTAGTTTAGATATGGCTTTTACACCTAATCCATCTCTTCGTACTTCTTCAAAGCGCATCAAAAAAAGAACCAGAAAAAACTTTTCTTCGGGACCTAAGTATTCAAAACGATAATTTAGAAGCTCTTTCATTACTCTCTATACCGACAGTAAACTGATATTAAAAATTCAGTATAGCGCATACTCACCTATAGGTAATAAGTAATTTTCAACATATAACATCACTAAGTAATTATGATATTCATCACTAACAGCATCACTAAGTAATTACGCTATACTTAAACTGAATGGCCAACCTTTAACTCATGTGCGGTGACAAGATTGAATGACATCAGGAAAAGATTATCTGAATGGATTAATGAGCCTAATCCAGTAAAGCAGCAGTGGATTTACAACTACCTAGCCAAGCGTGGCTTGTCTGGCCAGATCCGCATTGACCCTCATTCTCCAAACAACAGATATATCAATGAACAGATCCCTGATAGCGATTTAATTATTCTCAATGATCGCATCAGAAAAGCCTGGAGCCAGAAAACACATAGAGAGAAAAAAGGGCTAAAGTCATTCAACTTCATCATGCACGTGAATACAGAGAAGCGCCTAAGGTACTTAGCAAAGAACTTAAATAAGAACCTAAAGGACACACTTGAAAGCGTCTTACTCAGCACCTATGAAGCCGAGAGAGAACAACAAGAAAAGCTCAAAGCAGAAGCCAAGAAAGATAAAGCACTGAAAAGATCTCAAGGAAATAGACCAACATGGCCTGACTTTGAAAATACGCTATTCTCAAAGGGATCTACAGAGAAACTAGAAAGTAAACTCCTAAAGGCAGAGCAGGAGATCAATCACAAGGACAAACAGATCTCAGAGCTGCTAGACATGCAGGGAGAATTAAGGAAAACCATAAAAGAGCTTCAGAGCACCTCTGAGAACGATCAAAACCATATTCATACCCCAATCACAAACAACACACCTAAAGAGCCTGCAGAGCCACCTAGCTCAGACAATGCCACCCCACTTGAAGAAGCCATAACACACTTATGGAATAAGCTAAGAGAACGCACAAAACAGATGCATGAAGCTAATATCAGAGCCAATCTAAATCTAACACTTAATGCTTCTATGCCCGACAACCAAAAGAAGAAGATTCACGAAAAGATAGCTACATCTGCATCAAAAGACTTAGATGAATTAAAGCGATACTCAGGGATAACAGAGCTGATAGAAAGCAAATCCTAATGGCGGAATTTATGGTGGGTTTTTAGCACCCTATTCGCTACAGACCAGTAAAAACAAGGGATATTGGTGCCCGGGGCCGGACTTGAACCGGCACGACCGTGAAGTCGGGAGATTTTAAGTCTCCTGTGTCTACCAATTCCACCACCCGGGCATCGGATGAGATCTTACGATCTTATGTGGAAGCTACTGAGCTTAAGGAATAAGTCAGTAGAAGTTGGAGGCGCGAGCCGGAATCGAACCGGCATCAGCGGATTTGCAATCCGCGGCATAACCATTTTGCTATCGCGCCTTCCTATCTTTAGTCAGAATTGGTGTGACTTAACGTCATACCCAAGTGCAAATTCCTGACTTAAGATTTAACAAGATCTAAGGTTAGACCCTGCAACCTTCTCTTACAAGAAGGATTTTAAATCTTGGTTCAACTGAGCTTTTAGAA
>Ga0255776_10006950_pt1 | contig 11453 bp, 10 predicted proteins | sample 071ome_19_FD_179974 | JGI IMG/M metagenome (GOLD analysis project Ga0255776, IMG submission 179974) | Coastal salt marsh microbial communities from the Groves Creek Marsh, Skidaway Island, Georgia - 071413AT metaG (version 2) | ecosystem: Environmental > Aquatic > Marine > Intertidal zone >...
TGAGAGAGCCATTCTCAACGAGATTAATAGCAAAGTCCCGTCAATCCATTGGGTCTGTTAGCACGAAAATTGTTGTGCCAATCGCCATTTTATTTTGTGCAAGTGCGATCTTTTTAGCCCTAAAAAATACGAAGCCAGAAATCCAAAATAGGCCAGCCCAAGAGAGAGTTTGGGGGGTTAAGACTGTCCGTGTCGAAATTGGAGACATCGCAGTAAAACATCGGTTCTACGGCCAAGTGGCCGCTGGTCGTGTCGCGGATCTCCGAGCAGAGGTTAATGGTCGCGTGCTCACAGTTAATAATAATTTTAAAGATGGGGGTATAGTCTCTCGTTCAGACATTCTCGTTCGCATCGATCCGCTCGACTATCAATCTGATCTTATTGAACGCGAGAACGAACTAGCCGAGGCGGAAGCTAAGTTTGCGGAGTTAAAAGCTGATTATGATGGCACCAAGAAGCTGTTAAAATTCGACAAAGAACAAATCGAGTTGAGGCAACGTGAAACGTTTCGACTTTCAAGCTTAATCAAACGCAAAAATATTTCCGAACAACGGTTCGACGAAGCTAAAATGGCTTTAAGTCAAACTCGACAAAATGCCGTAAACCGTGAAAGGTTATTAAAAAAAATTACATCTGGTTTAGATAAACAGCTCGCGGTCATTAATCGCAGAGCCGAGGCAGTGAATAGAGCGAAAAGAAAACTCTCTTCCACGAGCGTCTTAGCACCATTTGACGGGTTTCTTAACTCCGTTGAAACCGCGCCAGGCCGGTATCTCTCAATTGGGGCTCCGCTGGGCAAAATCATCCAGGCAGAAGATTTGGAGGTTAAATTTCAAATTGGAGATCGTGAATTTGGTGAGCTTGGCCAGACAAATGAACTAGTCGGAAAAAAAGTTGATGTCTTATGGCGGGGCGGAGGCAAACGACGTTATATGGCGATCGTGAGACGATATGATAGTTCAGTTGATCCTGGCTCTGGCGGCATAAACCTCTATGCGCAGTTGGAGGGGTTAACACGCGATAGTCTTCTTCGACCCGGCATTTTTGTGGAAATTTATCTGACTGGCAAGCTTCGCAAACAAGTAATGCGGCTGCCAGAGACCGCGCTTTATGGAGATAAAGTTTACATTATTCTGGGTAATCGGCTGATGGAAAGAAAAGTAGAGGTGGTTTCAAAAAGTGGCACGGATATATTAGTTAGGGGAGAGATAGCGAACGGGGACAAAGTTTTGGTGACACGGCTCGGCGAAGTCGGACCCGGATTGAAAGTCGTGGAACGCTAATTCCAAGATGTCGAAAACTGACTTAGTCTCACCAATCAGGCTTTTTGCCCGTCATCCAACAGCCGCCAACCTTTTAATGATGATTATGATCATCGCTGGATTATTTTCCCTTCGGGAAATGAATACTCAGTTTTTCCCCGACTTTGGGATTGATGTCGTAGGAGTTAAAGTCCAATGGCCTGGAGCGAGCCCGGAAGATGTTGATAACAATATAGTTCAGGCGCTGGAGCCAGAGGTCCGCTTCTTGGACGGGGTCAAGCGCGTGCGGACCACGTCAGCCGACGGTCTCGCTAATCTATCCATAGAATTTTTTCCAGGAACCAATATGCAAGCAGCTCTGTCCGATGTGCAGACCGCTGTTAGTCGTGTCAATACCTTGCCGAAGGAAAGTGAAAAACCCGAGATAAAGCGGGTCGAGCGATACGACACAATTAGCCGAATTGTAATTTCGGGCCCGTATCCAGAGGGGTCCCTCAAGGCTATGGCTAAAAGAATTCGAGACGATTTGTTGGATCAAGGTATTGATAAGGTTGATTTAATCGGTTCGCGAGATGAAGAAATTTGGATCAAAGTCCGCCCAGATAAACTACTTCAGTACGATCTGAAGATCGCTGATATTGCTAAACGCATCCAAACCACCTCAAAGGACCTCCCCTCAGGTCAGCTGCAGAGTTCTATATTAAAATCGATACGATCTATAGGTTCAGAGACAACTACTGGTGGTTTGGGGCGTGTAGAGATCAGGGCCCTAAAAAATGGCGCGAAAGTTTATTTACGAGATATTGCTGATCTTAGTGAAAATTTTGATCAAGATCAGCCAACTCTGGAGCGCAATGGTCTTGCTGCTATTGAACTGCATATCCAGCGGGCATTATCGGCTGATGCACTTGAGGTATCAGAAATTGTGGCCTCGTATCTAAAAAGGTTGAAGCCTTCGGTCCCCAAAAACCTATCTATCGAAAATTTTGATGTGCAATCAGACCTAATTCGTAGCAGAATTTCTTTGCTGCTGAAAAACGGTCTAACCGGTCTTTTGCTGGTTATAATCATACTATTTTTGTTTTTGAGTGTGCCGGTCGCAATCTGGATAGCGGTGGGAATCCCGGTGGCGATTATGGCTACAGTTGGGGTGATGCTGATAAGCGGACAGTCCATCAACATGGTTAGTTTGTTTGGAATGATAATGGCGCTTGGGATCGTTGTTGATGACGCTATAGTTGTGGGAGAACACGCAGATATGCAGTTTCGTGGCGGCCTTGATGCCGAGGATGCCGCAACACTCGGCGCCAGTCGAATGGCAGCCCCCGTATTGTCGTCTTCATTAACAACGATAGCGGCTTTTACCCCCCTCCTTATTATTTCTGATGTGATCGGTGATATCATTAGGGGCATCCCACTCGTTGTGATCGCCATGATTATTGCCAGCTTGATTGAGTGTTTTCTCGTTTTGCCCGGACATTTGCGCCGAGCCTTCCACGGTACCGCCAACAAATTGAACCCGTGGCAAAGGCGTTTTAACGCGCGTTTTGATGAGTTTAGAGATGGGGTATTCAAACAAGCGCTTCAATATACTCTTCAATGGCGGTATGGAACGGTTTCAATCGCCGTTGCACTTTTGATTCTTAGCCTCGGCCTAGTGGCAGGCGGCAGATTAAACTTCACTTTCTTCTCAGCCCCTGAAGCTGATAAGTTGTACGCAAGCTTGCAAATGGATGCAGGCACTTCCCGTGAGGAGACGGAACTCGGGGTGAGAGAGGTGGGCAGATCCCTGCTGGCAGCTGAAGCGGAACTCACGGATGGTCAGGGTGGATTAATAAAATTTAGTTTGCTCAAGTTTGGAAGTACTGTAACGCGCGGAGATGTGCCTACAACCCAATCGCAAAATCTAGGTGGAATTGTTGTCGAGCTGGTGCCAACAGATAAACGCGATATCCGGACAAAAACGCTTATAGAGACATGGCGACGCCATATTCCGCCAATTGTCGGAATGAACAGCGTAACAATTAAACCGGCTCGGGGTGGACCGCCCGGGAGTGATATTGATGTCAGATTGAGAGGTTCTGATCTTGGCGTTCTAAAAAAAGCAGCACTTGAAGTAAAATCATTATTGGAAACCTACGCCGGCGTGACTGAAATCAAGGATAATCTGGATTATGGCAATGAAGAGATAATTCTAGCAGTCAATGCGAGGGGCCGCTCTCTAGGATTCTCCTCGGAAAGTGTAGGTATGCAAGTCCGGAACGCGCTCGAAGGGGCAATCGTAAAACGTTTTCCTCGAGGCGATGAAGAGGTGAAAATTCGCATCAAATATCCTGAGGATAGTCGGAGTGTAGAAAGTCTAGATGAGTTTTATTTAAGAAGTAAAAGCGGAGCTGAAGTGCTTCTGTCTGAGGTGGTGTCGAATTCCATAAAGGAGGGATTTGCTCGAATAATCAGAGAAGGTGGTCAGAGGGAGGTCTCAGTGACTGCCGAAACAGATAAGAGGATCACTAACAATAACAAAATATTAGCGGCACTCGAACGGGGCGGCTTAAAAGAAATAAGCCATAAAAATGATGTCGTTTATAGCTTCCAGGGTCGTGCTGAAGAACAAAAGCAGACATTGGGTGATATGCAAGTCGGGAGCCTGGTGGGGCTCTTGGCCATATATGTTATTCTCGCCTGGGTTTTTGCGAGTTACACCAGACCTTTCGTTGTAATGGCTATTATCCCTCTTGGGTTTGTTGGTGCCGTATTAGGGCATCTCCTTTTAGGATACGATCTAACCATATTAAGCTTAATTTCACTGGTAGGATTATCTGGTATCGTAGTTAATGACTCAATAATCCTTGTCAGGACAATTGATGAATATGTTTCTGCGGGACACCCGGTAATTGAGAGCATTATAAGTGGCACTCGGGATAGGCTAAGAGCTGTGATCCTCACATCTGCGACTACCATAGGGGGGTTAACCCCTTTGTTATTTGAGACGAGCCTGCAGGCTCGGTTTCTTATACCTATGGCTGTGACCATCATATTTGGCTTGGCAATAACTACTTTATTGGTGCTATTTGTGGCCCCATCCATTATGGGCATCCAGAACGATTTTAATAATTGGTGGAAAGCACGAAACCAGAAAAACCAGAACAAAGACATTGGATAACTCAAAAGCATTCAGAACGTGCAGAAGGAATAAATGATGCCTAGGAAATTTGTTAAAAATTAGAGGAGATAAAATGTCTCAGTTGTTTCTTACCCCAATTTTTATCTCGGTATTTACCATTTTTTATTTATTTCTATCTATCCGTATTGGTTATTTTAGAGGCAGTCCTGTTTTGAAGCTTGTTTTCAAAATGGAAGAACAAACTTCAGACATCAAACTGCATAGAAATGTACGAGCACATGGAAATTTCTCTGAATATGTGCCCCTTTTCTCGATACTCTTATTGGTTGCTGAGCTCTTAGGACAGACGTCTTTCGGGTATCTCACTCTGATTTGTATCGTTTTTTCTTATGGGCGATTAGCCCATGCTATTTGTTTTGCTTTTTACGATTATAATCCATTTCTTAGAATTTCCGGCATGATATTTACCTACTTGCCTCTAGCCGCGATCTCAATAGATTTGCTATTTAACATTTCTGTAAGGGGAGGGGCCTGAGGGCATCAAAAGTTGTTCTTGCTAAACGTCCCAATTATTGATGGGCAAGCGACTTTTTAACATTGTTTGACGGGCCGTAGCATCCGAAGCAGATCCAGGCGGTGTAAAAGTTCGTACCAATAAAAAAAAGATCCTTAACGGGGCGGCAACTTTGTTGTTAAGGAGAACAGATATGAAACTTATTGATGTCGCTTACTATTTAGCTGAGTCCGCAATACGACATGAACTTGGGGCTTATCCTAATATTTTAAAAAACCTTGCATTGTCCCATAGATCCGCAAACGGTGATGATATTCAGTCAATGTTGGACAAAACGGTAGGTTGATAACTTCAACTGCTGATATGGGCTAAGTGTCCAAGGTTAGTGCCGTTGACCTGAGAGCAGTGCCAACTATGCCAATCTAAATTTTACTCAATTGTCGCGGCATGTTTAGAAAACTTGTTTTACACGCTTTGTCAGAGCATCCATAATCTCCACAAGCCTATCGATCATTAATAATGTTTTTGGGGTTAAAATGAGCTCAAGCCGCTTTAAGATGTATTCTGAACATCCCTTCAAACTTGGTCTTTTTGGAGCAAATTGTTCGTCAGGTCGTGCGGCCAATGTTTTGCCAGAACGGTGGTTGGCGGACTGGGAAAGCTGTGCGGAAATGGCTCGTATAGCTGATGATGGTGGAATAGACTTTATTCTGCCGATAGGGCGTTGGAAGGGATATGGGGGTCCAACTGATTTTCAGGGAACAGCCTTCGAAACGATCACTTGGGCTACCGGTCTTCTTGCCCTGACAAGTAAGCTGACGGTTTTTGGCACTGTTCACGCTCCCTTGTTTAACCCCATGGTGGCGGCAAAACAAATTGTTACTGCAGATCATGTTGGTCGTGGCCGCTTCGGCCTGAATATAGTTGTCGGTTGGAATGAACCAGAATTCCAGATGTCAGGTATCGCTCAACGGTAGCATGGGGATAGGTATGAGTTTGCAGAGGAGTGGATATCCGCAATAAAAAAAATGTGGAACGAGGAGACGCCCTTTGATTATGAAGAGGAATATTTGAAATTAAGCAATGTAGTCGCGAAACCAAAGCTATATTCTGATGGATCCCCCCTTATTATAAACGCAGGCCAATCAGAGACGGGCCGCGCCTTCGCTCTTCGGCATTGTCATGCTTTTTTTACCAATTTTAGAGAGTCAGATGTAAAAAAGTCAGCGGATTTTGTTTCAAAATTTAAATCGGATGCAAGAGCATTAGGCCGAGAGGCCAATGTATATACTCAAGGTCATGTGGTATGCAGACCCACTAGGTCTGAGGCGGAACAATATTTTGATTACTTCACTACGGAAGCAGCCGACTACAAAGCTCTTGAGGGGTTGGTCTCTCTAAAGGGGATTACAAGAGAAAATACTGAAAATTTTGAAGCATACTTAAAAGAATTACCGCCAAAGAATGTCGGTTATCCTGTTATCGGATCTCCAGAAGATGTAGCTAATAAATTTATTAAAATGCACGAGGCTGGGCTTTCCGGTATAGCTTTTTCGTTAGTGAATTATGTTGAAGAACTTCCCTTGATTGTAGAGGAGGTAATACCCCGCCTTCGAGAGGCAGGTTTGTAGGGGAGTTTTTACGTTTTTTAGTCAAGGGTCGTTCAAAAATGCTTCAATTGCTGGACACACTTTCAGAGAGAGTAATGCCTTCTCATACGGCAGTATTGGTGGTTGATATTCAAAATGATTTTTGTCATCCCGATGGCTATGTGGGAAGAAAGTTTGGCGTTGATTCCAATGCCAATCAGTCATTGGCGGCGCGTAACCAAAGTTTAACCAGCCAAGCTCGATCTTTAGGCGCCACAATCATTTGGGTTAAGGCTATTTATGATCCTGAATATCTGTCAGCGCCTATGCTTTCTAAGGGTGGCTCTGATGGTGATAAACCCAGATGTTATGAGGGTAGTTGGGGAGCTGAATTTTATTATGTTGAACCAGAAGAAGGGGATATTGTTCTTATTAAGCATCGTTATAGCGCTTTCAGTGGAACAAACCTCAATGCGATTCTTCAGAATAGGTCTATCAAAACGACGGTAATCACCGGAGTGACAACAAATATTTGCGTGGACTCGACACTTCGAGATGCTTTTAATCTGGGATATTACATTGTGATCCCTGAAGATTGTGTAGCTGCAAATGATATTTCTTTACATCAAGCGACGCTGAGGAACGTTGAATTGCTCCTTGGTGATGTCACAACCTCCGAGGAATTGCTTAATATCTGGCTCTAAAGTCTAATTAAACACTGAGAGGCTAATATCGATGCGGGTGCTCAAAGTATATGAGGAAACTGAGATTGTAATCGCAGAAATAGAGGTGAACCTTGGCGAAGAGGTTCGCTCTGCCCCGACGCTTTGCGCCCGACATAATGGCAAGATTATACCCCTAAATACACCCGATGGGCGACCAGTACTTATGACCTTAGAAAATCAGATAAATCAATAATTTTAAAAATTTTTAATGTTAACTTTGATTAAAATAAATTTTCTGATTTTTTGATGTAGTTCTCCTTCTGCTCAGAATGCTTTGGTAAGTCAAGCTCTGGAAGGGAATTGTCACGAAGTTATCAATCAAGTAGTTTTTTTTCAAAATCCTAGTTTTTTAGCAGAGTAGACATCGTGTCGCAGTATCTATTAATCGCTGTGGAAAAAAAGCTAGAAAAACATCAATAAATCTTGTTTCATCTCACTCGTTCAAAAAAACGAAAAAAAACAGAACGACAAACAGGGAGAAAAAAATGCCTTATAGAAACCTTACCGCTCTGGCAGCGGGACTAGCCACCTCTTGTTTGGCTTCTTTTACGGCTCACAGCAATCCCGTGGAAAAATTCTACCAGGGTAAGACAGTGACGATTGTCGTAGCCGCAAAGGCGGGTGGTGGGCACCATAAGTGGTCTTTGTTTTTAACCCCGTATTGGGAGAAATACATGCCCGGTAAGCCTAACTTTATAACTCAGAATATGGGGGGCGCGGGAGGCACCAAAGCGGCCAATTACCTTTACAATCGAGCAGCCCAGGATGGGACAGCCGTGGGAATTCTTCTTCAGGATACCCCGTTTGCGGCACGGCTTCGGAAAACGGGTATCAAATATGACCCTCAAAAATTTCAATTTATTGGGGGTGCAGAGCGTCCTCAACCAGCTTTCGTTGCTTTGAAAGAGGCAGGGGTAAAAACTTTAGAGGACGTCAAAACTAAGCAGGTGATCATTGGTTCAACCGGCAAGGGCTCTCAAACATATATTTTGCCTAAATTAGCGAACGGTATGATTGGAACTAAGTTTAAAATCGTCACCGGTTATAGAGGTATGGCAGGTGTTTACAAAGCCATGGATAGTAAAGAAGTCTATGCGTTCCAGGCTGGCTATTCCTCTGTTGGATTAATCCGCCCTCATTGGATTGATCAAAAGAGAATAGAGGTTCTTGCTGTAAATTCGCTTGAACCACTGCCTGGCTGGGAAAATAAAAAATTATTGAAAGACTATGTTAGCGATCCAACTGATAAAAAGATCTTAGAGTTGATTGCTGGGAATGATATAATTGGGCGAGCATGGCTTGCGCCTCCAGGGGTGCCTAAAGCCAGGTTAGAGGCTCTCCGCGCGGGTTTTAAAAAGATATTTTCAGATAAAGATGCTTTAGCCGACGCCAAGAAACGCAAAATGAATTTTGGTTATGTCGATTGGACCAATCAGCAGGCCCATGCAAAAAATCTCTCGACTGCCCATGATAAGTTGTTTGACCGAATGCGTTACTTGATGTCCTTAAAAAACTGAGCAGATATAGCCTATTTGATTTATGAGCCCGAAGGGGCTTTACCGAACATGGGGAGAGAAGATTTGATGTCGACTCTCCCCATGGAATCGATGAAAACTGGAAAGGGAAAATTGTGACAGAGAATATTATTGAGAGCCCGGTTACCCTCGAAGAATATGAGGCAATGGATAGGTTTGAGCGCAGAAAAGCTCAGCTTAAAGTTTCAAAAATTAGCCAAGAAGAGCTTGAAGCGCACATCGAATACGAAAAAGGGCGCGAGGAAAAAGTTCCTGCCGTTGGTTCTATAGCGCCTGATTTTATAGCAGAAGTTCTTGGAGCTAACCGAAAGAGGACGGGTGAGAAAATCCAGTTGTCCAATCTGAGAGGAAAACCAGTTGCGATTGCTTTTGGTTCTTACACGTGACCGCCTTTTCGTGGGAAGGCCGTGCGCCTTAACGAATTGTACAAGCGTTACAAAGACCAAGTAGAATTTTTTGTCATCTATATTAGAGAAGCGCATCCAGCCCAGGGTTGGCAGGTTCCTAATAACGTCATAGAGAACATTATTGTTGAAGAGCCGGCAACCGATGAGGAACGGACTGAGGTAGCGGCCACGTGTCAACTAGATTTAGGGCTCGAGATGCCCATGTTGATAGACTCAATAGAAAATTCGATAGATGAAGACTACGTTGGACTTCCGATGCGCCAGTTTCTAATAAATGCAGAGGGCACGGTGGTTTATCGAGGGGAAAAGGGGCCCTTCGGCTGGGACGACGTTGCATTTGAGAGCGCTTTAAAATCGTTACTTGCTTGAGTATTGAGACTTAGATCAAATAAATAAATTCCTGACAGGTCTAAACAAACGAAAATAGTCTCCTAAATTAGCTTAGGAGACTATTTTCGTTTATGGTCTAGTTTCACTAGGAACTTAGGTGAGAGAGGAAGATGAGCGCTAATCTGGCTGCCCATGATGAGGGCCCCCGACTTAAAAAATGGCCCAGCTTTAATTGGGAGGACCCTTTTTTATTTGAGGATCAATTAACAGAAGAAGAGAAGCTAGTTAGGGATTCCGCACGGGCGTTTGCGGAAGAGAGGTTGATGCCGGGTATCCAAGAGGCTAACCGGCTTGAGACCTTTGATCCTACTATTATTTCTGAAATGGGTAAGCTTGGACTGCTTGGAAGCACCTTACCTGAAGAATACGGATGTGCTGGAGCGTCTTATGTGGTCTATGGGCTCATTGCAAGAGAAGTAGAGCGGGTGGACTCGGCATATCGTTCAACTCTTTCCGTGCAATCCAGTCTCGTAATGTGGCCTATTTACGCCTATGGAACTGAAGCACACCGGAAAAAATATTTACCTAAGCTCGCTACCGGGGAATACGTCGGTTGTTTTGGCCTCACTGAGGCGGACCATGGATCTGACCCGGGAGGTATGATAACGCGAGCGCGGTCGGTAGACGGTGGATATAGTATTACCGGTTCCAAAATGTGGATCAGCAATTCTCCGATTGCGGACGTCTTCATCATATGGGCGAAAGACGATGAAGGTGTCATTGGTGGATTTATTCTTGAAAAGGGCATGAAAGGTCTTTCTGTCAACAAAGTAGAAGGAAAGTTCTCTCTGCGAGCTTCACTGACTGGTGAGGTGGTAATGGATGAGGTGTTCGTTGAAGAAGAGAACCGATTACCGGGAGCTCGTGGGCTAGGAGGTCCGTTTGGTTGCCTAAATAACGCCCGTTACGGTATTGCTTGGGGGGTGATGGGAGCCGCAGAATTTTGTTGGCATGCCGCACGGAATTACACAATGGATAGGACACAATTTGGACGTCCTATTGCGGCTAATCAACTTGTTCAAAAGAAACTCGCTGATATGCAAACGGATATAACCATTGGGCTTCAATCCTGCCTTCGTTTGGGTCGTATGATGGATGAGGGTTCATGTGCGCCAGAAGCGATTTCTTTGATGAAGCGCCACACAACCGGGAAGGCTCTCGAAATAGCTCGGACAGCCAGAGATATGCATGGAGGTAACGGAATAGTTGATGAATACCATGTTATCCGCCATTTGATGAACCTTGAAACAGTGATTACTTATGAAGGCACCCATGACATTCATGCACTGATTTTGGGACGGGCGCAGACTGGAATTCAAGCCTTCACTGGGTAAAAACACTATGTCAAATTACAGGCCCCTCTCTCATATTCGGGTTCTTGATATGAGCCGAATTCTTGCAGGCCCTTGGGCAGCGCAATCATTTGCCGACCTGGGTGCTGAAGTGATCAAAATAGAAAGACCTGGGACAGGTGATGATACAAGAAGTTGGGGGCCACCATTTATTAAGGGACAGGAGGGAGCGCAAGATGAGGCAGCTTACTTTATGTCTGCTAACCGAGGTAAAAAGTCTCTAGCCCTTGATATTTCTAAACCCAAGGGTCAAGACATTCTTAAGAAATTGGCTCTCCATTCGGATATCTTGATTGAAAATTATAAAGTTGGGGGACTCGCAAAGTATGGATTGGCCTATGAAGATCTTAAAAAGGTAAATCCAGGCATAGTTTATTGTTCGATTACTGGTTTCGGTCAAACGGGTCCTTTGTCAAGTCGATCTGGGTATGACTTCTTAGTTCAAGCAATGGGAGGCTTAATGAGTGTCACCGGTGAAGCAGATGGACGGCCGGGGGCAGGACCACAGAAGATCGGAGTGGCTCTAACTGACATCCTCACTGGGCTTTATACCCA
>Ga0255776_10006959_pt1 | contig 11446 bp, 4 predicted proteins | sample 071ome_19_FD_179974 | JGI IMG/M metagenome (GOLD analysis project Ga0255776, IMG submission 179974) | Coastal salt marsh microbial communities from the Groves Creek Marsh, Skidaway Island, Georgia - 071413AT metaG (version 2) | ecosystem: Environmental > Aquatic > Marine > Intertidal zone > Salt...
GGCCAAGACCAGCAGCCCCCACACGGGCGGCAGCCAGTTCTTCCTCATCCCTGAAGACAGCGCACCCGACTGGCTGGACGGCGTGCACACCGTCTTTGGGACGATCACCGAGGGCTGTGAGCACGTCACCGCCATTTCCGCGACGAACACCGACAGCAGCGACCGGCCGGTGGCACCGGTGACCCTCGAAGAGGTCGTGGTCACCTCCACCGATGCTTCGCCGTGGTTCGTCTTTTGGTGAGCCGTGACGCCGCGGATTGAGCGCCGAGCGGCGCGTTCATAGACGGGTCGCAGGTCCGCTCCACCATGGGCGAAGACCCCTTCAACGCACGGCGAACGTTGCCCAACGGTGGTGCCTATTTCGCGCTTGACGCCTTGGACGACGCAGGCCTCGACACCTCGTCCCTTCCGTACAGCATTCGTGTGTTGCTCGAGGGGGCCCTTCGCAACCTCGACGGCTTCCTCATTCGGGACGAAGACGTGCGTGGCATCGCCTCGTGGACCGCGAACGGCGAACGTGGGGAGATCCCCTTCCGCCCCTCCCGCGTGATCCTGCAAGACTTCACCGGCGTCCCGGCGGTGGTCGACCTCGCCGCCCTGCGCGATGCAATGGTCGAGATGGGCGGCGACCCTGAACGCGTGAACCCTCAGGTTCCGGTGGATTTGGTCATCGACCACTCCGTGCAGGTCGATGTGTCCGGTGCCGACCCTTCGGCCCTGGACCTGAACCTGGACATCGAATACCACCGCAACGCGGAACGCTACACCTTCCTCAAGTGGGGGCAGCAAAGCCTCGCGGATTTCCGGGCTGTGCCCCCTTCGCGCGGCATTGTGCACCAGGTGAACCTCGAATACCTTGCGACCGTGGCCCGCGAGGAGCGCGGCGTGTGGCTTGCCGACACGCTGGTCGGTACGGACTCCCACACGACGATGGTCAACGGTCTCGGTGTTCTTGGTTGGGGCGTCGGTGGCATCGAAGCCGAAGCCGTGATGTTGGGCCAACCGATCTACATGCTCGCGCCCGATGTGGTCGGTGTCCGCTTGTCGGAGGCCTTGCCCTCGGGGGTGACCGCGACCGACATGACGCTCCGCATCGTCGAACTCCTGCGTGAGCACGGCGTGGTGGGCAAGTTCGTCGAATTCTTCGGCCCGGGCATGGCCGCGCTGTCCTTGGCCGACCGTGCCACCATCGCGAACATGGCCCCGGAGTACGGGGCCACCTGCGGCTTCTTCCCCGTGGACGAGCGTACGCTCGAGTACCTCACGCTCACAGGGCGGGACGAGGGCCACATCGCCGGCGTCGAAGCCTTCTGCCGTGCCCAAGGCCTGTGGTACGACGCGGCGTCGGCCGAGAAGTCCTACTCCGCCCTGCTCGACCTCGACCTCAGCACCGTGAAGCCAGCCCTTGCTGGTCCGAAGCGACCGCAGGACCGCGTTGATTTGGATGCCATGCGGGAGCATTTCCGCGCCTCGTTGACGGCGCCGCTTGGCCTTCATGGCCACGGCCTTGAGGAGGCAGCCTTGTCGCAGTCCGCCATTGTCGAGTCGAACGGTGACGTGTTCGACCTGAACCACGGCGACGTCGTCATTGCCGCGATCACCTCGTGCACCAACACGTCGAACCCAGACGTCATGCTTGCCGCGGGCCTGCTCGCACGCAAGGCTCGAGCCCGTGGCCTCTCCGTCAAGCCGTGGGTCAAGACGTCCCTGGCGCCCGGAAGCCGCGTCGTGACCGAGTACTACGAGGCGACCGGCCTGGACGAGGACCTTGCCGCCATGGGCTTCAACGTCGTCGGCTACGGATGCACGACCTGCATCGGCAACTCAGGGCCCCTGCCCGAGGCCGTGGAGGCCGCCATTGACGAGGCGGGCCTTGTGGTCGGTTCGGTCATTTCCGGGAACCGAAATTTCGAGGGGCGCGTCCACGGGAAGGTGAAGGCGAGTTACCTTGCGTCCCCTCCCCTTGTGGTGGCGTACGCCATCCGTGGAACGCTCGATGTCGACCTTGCCACCGAACCGCTCGGCCACGGTGCTGACGGACGCCCGGTCATGCTTGATGAGGTGTGGCCCACCGACGATGAACTGGCCGAGGCGCGGGCTGCAATCACGCCGGACATGTTCCGCCAGCGGTACGACGACGTGATGAGCGAACCGCGTTGGGACGCCATCCCTTCGGAACCTTCACCCCTCTACGCATGGCAAAGTGACTCGACCTACATCCGCCTCCCCACCTTCTTCAGCGGACTTGGCCCGACGCCGTCCCCCATCGCCCCCATCCAAGGGGCTCGTGTGCTGCTGAAGTTGGGCGATTCGATCACGACGGACCACATCTCCCCGGCAGGGTCCATCCTCGCGGACGGTCCCGCCGGGATGTGGCTGCAAGAGCAGCAGGTGCCTCCAAGCGACTTCAACTCCTTTGGGAGCCGGCGAGGCAACCACGAGGTGATGATGCGTGGCACCTTCGCCAACGTTCGCATCCGCAACCAACTCGCTCCCGGCACGGAAGGCGGATGGTCCGTCGACCACGCCACGGGTGACGTGCTCTCGGTGTACGAGGCTGCGCAACGTAACGATGGCCCGATGGTGGTCCTCGCAGGTGCGCAGTACGGTACGGGTTCCTCCAGGGACTGGGCAGCCAAGGGCACCTACCTGCTTGGCGTCAAGGCGGTCATCGCTACGTCGTTTGAGCGCATCCACCGGTCCAACCTCGTGGGCATGGGGGTGCTCCCGCTCACCTTTGTCGAAGGTCAGGACCATGCGAGCCTTGGACTCGACGGCAGTGAGACCTACGACATTCCCATCACAGACGACGTGCAGCCGCTGCAGCGCTTGACGGTCACCGCCACCCACGCAGAGCGCGGGTCAACGGCGTTTGAGGTGGACGTTCGTTTGGATACGCCTGTGGAAGTCGAGTACTTCCGAAACGGCGGCATCCTTCACACCGTGCTGCGGCAAATGGCCTCGGCCGAGTGACGGTGGCTTGAAGTCCACCCACGGCGGAGGAGCACCAATGACGAGGCTCCGCGGCGACGTCCGGTATCGCTTCCGCGTCGACGACGAGGAGGTCCACGTTGTCGTTGAAGGCGACGCAGAATGGGTCGAAGGCATCGTCGAACGCCTGAACCTTACCGACGTGGGGTTCACGATGCCGATGGCGCGTGCGAGCCGCCCCACCAACCTCTCTGGCGTCGCCTCAGGAGACGACGAAGACGATGCAGTTCCCGATGATCGACCTCCTGCGGACATGGGGCCCACCCCTGACCCCTCTCGAATTCCAATCGTTCGCCGACCCATCGGGGAATTGGATTTGGAGGGCGCCATCGACGCCATCGGGCTGGTCGATATGGAACGCCCCGACCCGGTTGAACTCATGGACATCATCGCGGACATGGAGGCCCCGATGCCGGTCAAGGACGCGATGTCGGTGGACCCTCTGGCGGAGGCCTGGCTGAAGGCCCTCATGGGGGTCGTCGTTCGGGAGCACGGAGCGACGGCGATGCGAACCCAGGACATCGAAGAGGTGCTTGGTGAGCGCCTCGGTGAGCGTCGTGACGGGCTGCTTGAGGTGTGGTTGAACACCCTCTTCAGCGCTGGGAAGTTGGTGAAGGTTCACGGCGGGGACGGCGTTGGATGGGGTCCTTCGCCCGCATGGTTGGCTTCTTGACCGCTTGCGCTGCGATGCAGACCGTGCTACCGCGCGGCATTGCAAAGGCATTAAGGGTGAACCGAGGCTCGTGTGAACGAGTGGTCTTGATGCTGTCCAAGAACGACCCCCAGAACCGTGCCAAGAGCGTGATGCTCGTGGCCTTGATGCTTGCCTCCTTGATGACCGTGTTCGCCGCCCCCGCGTCCGCGTCCATGGCGCGGAACTACACGGCCGGAAGGGACCCACAGGACATCGCCATCGCGGACTTCGACGGTGACGGCCACAACGACATGGCCATCGCCACCGACGGTACGCATACCATTTCCATCCTGTGGAACGACGGCAACGGCAACTTCTGGGAGCGCTCAGACGTCTGGATCACCGGGAACTCGAGCCGCAACGCGGACTGGGACCAGTTCTCGAACGCGCAATTTGTCGAGGTCGGTGAATTCACCGGCGACAGCAACCCCGACATCGCGGTCTACCAGCGAAACAACCCGTTCAAGACGGACGCCAACGGGGCCCCCGCGAGCGAACCCGGCAACCTCACCATCCTCGAAAACGACGGTCAGGGCACGCGGACCTTCTCCGTTGGCTCCCGATTCACGCATTTCTGGGCATGGGACATCGAGGTCGGTGACTTCAACCAAGACGGCGACGATGACGTGGCCATCCTGAGCCTCGCGGCCGACATCACCACGCAATACGCCGTGGTGTACGAAGGCCCCATCTCATGCACCGAATCGGCCGGCAACCCGCTCTCGTGCGGTGACTGGATCAACCTCGGGCAGTCCACGCAGTTCTCCTACCGTGAATTCGAGATCGGTGATTGGGGCGAGACCCAGAACGCGGTCCCGCCGAGCACCGGCTCGTGCACCGACGACGACCTTTTCTTGCTTCGTTCCGAGGGCGTGGACTACTCCACGGGTCAGGCGACCAACCCCGGAAACAGCGACAACGTGACCGTCATCGAATACAACTGCCAAACGGGATCCTTCCCGGCCAGCATGCAGTTGGCCAACCCGAACATCGTCCAGATGGGCACCGTGTTTGGCGCCCTTGACATCGCGGACATGGACAATGATGGAGTCATCGACGTCATCGCGATGACCGACGGAAACGTTCGCAACAACACCTACGTGACCTCCTCCTCGGTGGGCACGTGGTCGTCGCCCGCGATCGCCTTCTTCGGCCCCTACATCTCCTACAGCATGACCGTCGAGGACCTCAATGGAGACGGTCACCCCGACTTCGTCAACCCGACCATCGCCTTCCAGCAAGACTCCACCGACTCCGCCGGCGGTACGACCTCGAACTACTACCTCAACTTCCCCAGTACGGTTCAGGTGACCTTGTCCACGGGCGCCAACCAGTACACCAACCCACTGTCCTACGAGACCGGGCGTCGCCCCTCGATGGCGGCCGTTGGCCAACTGGCCGGCGGGTCCACCTCTGCGCCCGATATCGCGGTCGCCACGACTTCCTACAACTTCGGCTCCTGGGTCGATAACTTCGGCTGGGCCGGCCAATACGACACCATCACGGTTGTTGAGATGGACAACCAGGACCTCGCAGTGACCGGCGTGAGCGTCGACCCCGTTGACCGCTGGTTCGGCGTGGCGGGCGAAGGCAGCCGTCAGATCAACGTCACCGTGACCAACACCGGGATGACGATCCTGAACTCTGGCTCCGCCGACGTGGACGTCGAACTGCAGATCGTTGACGAAGCCAACTCCAGCAACACCACGGTGTACGCGAACGACTGGGACTCCGCCGAGGACAAGAGCGGCTGCGGCTCGGGCTGCACGTGGTCGTTCGAGGAGTACATCGACCAATCCACCAACTGGCACCTCCAGACCAATTCCTCCACAGGAGCGACCAGCGGCAACAACGATGCCAACGTGTCCGCCAACTACCTCAACCCGACGAATTTCATGTGGGCGGGCGAGACCAAGACCAACAGCAGCGGCGACACCTGGACCGGCTACGGGAAGAACTGGGACGACTCGATGGTGCTGCAGGACGTCGACCTGACGAACTCTGATCGCGCTTTCATGTCGGTTGAACTCTTCAAGCACCTCGGCTTTGGCGCCCTCGGCAGCGCTGACGCAAACGGCTTCGTCGTTGGCGACGTCTGGGACGACCTGGCCATTGTTGAGGTGGGCAGCGACGCCACCGGGTGGAGCGTCATCGGATGCCCGAGCGACGCCCTCTTCTCCGGTGCGTGCGGCTCCGGCGCCTCCCTGTGGGGCGGCTTTGACAACGAGCGCTTCTTCAAGCAGGCCAATGGTGGTTCCGCTGAATCCCGCTTCTACTACGGCGTCTTTTCCTTCGGCACGTACTACGGGTGGCAGAACTTCACCGCGGACGAACTCGGTGAGTTCGACCTCTCGGCGTGGGCTGGCGAGACCGTCGACATCCGCTTCCGATTCCGCACCGGCTTCGAGGGGTCCATCGCAGACAACGACGATCAGCAATGGACCGGTCGCGACGGCTTTGCCGTGGACAACCTGACCATCTACAAGCAAACCACGGCCTTCCTGCCGAACCCGCAGCAACAGCAGGCAACGATCAACCTCGCCAGCAACCCCCTCGCTCCGGGTGAGGAGTTCACGACCTCCATCACCGCCAACCTGGTGAACGGCACGACCTACCGCGTCTCTGCAGTGCTCTCTAACAACGCGTGGGACGAGCAGGTGCTCAACGACGATGCCGTGGGTTTCCTGACCCCCTTCAACGTCTTCGACCCCGCCGTTGAGGGCATCGAGGACTTCCGGGCTGGTGCACTGTACGCCGAAGCCGAGTTCGACATCGTCGTGACCACCAACAACTGGGGCAACACCCCGATGGACTTCGACGTCAAAGCCTCGGTGTTCTCTGCCCTGCCAAGCGACGTGTACTGCGGCACCCCGAGCGCCATCTGTGAGGAGAGTTTCGAAGGCGGGGCCGCCGGCTTCCGCTACGAACACGACGGCAACCCCCAGGGCGCCATCTACACCGAGGCCGGTTGCTCTGAGAAGGTGTTCAACGAAGCAGCCTATTGGTTTGGCCACCCATGCGACACCTCGACAAAGGGGTACTCGGACGCGTGGGAGAACGAAACCATGACCATTCCCGATGTGGATCTCACCAGCATGACCGGTGACTTCGTGGCGCTCAACTTCGAGTACTATGCAGACACCTTCTACACCATCGATCCAAACGGCAACAACGGACCGAGCGACTACTCGCTCATCACCTTGGACTTCAACAAGGCAGGTACCGACTACACCGGTGCCCTTTGGGGCCAGTGGAACGACTACGACGAGGACGGCACATGCGGCACGGACCTCGACGACGACGGCTTCGTGAACGCCACGGAGATGTTGACCATCAACCAGGACGAGATTTCCTTCATCGGGGACGCTGCACGCAACGACGGTACCGGCGGCAACTACAACGTGTTCTACAACACGGACGGTCTGGTGTCGTCGCGTTCTGTGGACTTGACACACCTGTATTTCTACAACACGAGCTCGGCCAACAACGCGGAATGGGGCCCGGAGTGCATGTCGCTCGCCGGCACCACCGTGCAGATCAACTTCGAATTCCAGTCGGACGACGACGGCCGCAACGGCATCAACGACGGCTTCAAGGGCGTTGGTTTCAACAACATCTCCCTGCAAGAATTCACCTTCACGCTGGACAACGAATACACGGTCAGCCGGACCGGTGTGGACACCGACGATGTGGACTCAACCGTTGTCGCGACGCACGAATTCCTTGCTGGTGTGTACATGATTCAGGCCGAGACGATCTTCGACAACACCACCGTCGGGACGAACTGGTACAACAACCAAGAAGTGGCCACGTCGAACAACATCGCCCGCGTTATCTTCACCGTTGAATCGGTGGATATTTCACTTGGCAAGCCCGACACGCTGGCCTGCCTCAACGATCAGACCTTGGCATGTGTGATGCCCATCGACAGCGCGGTCACCCACAACTGGGAACTCTCCGCAACGAACGGCGTCCTCACCGGCGACTACATCTTCACCATGACCGTTGAGGACATCACGGACGCTGCGAACCCGAGCGTGGCTCACACCACGACCTACGGGTCATCGAGCATGCCCATCACGCTCGACCCACAGCAGCGGGTGGACCTGCAGTTCACCCCATGGAACGGCTGGCAGGACGGCCACACGTACAACATCAGTTACAGTGCCGCTCTGACCAATGGCAACCCCAGCGGCAACGTCCGTCACTTCATCGCGACCTTCGTCGACCACGCCGACGTCGCGATCCTTGGCGACACCACCAGCCGCACGTCGACCATCAAGGAAGATCTCTCGCTGCTCGGCATGACGTACACTCAGTACGAAATCAACGACTGGAACACCTACCTCGACACGAGCTGGATGTTCCACTACGACAAGGTCATCCTGCCCTGGCAGGACCTCGTTGCAGCCAAGGACGTTGACGACGGTGGCCGCGGGTACTATCAGAAGCTCGGCAGTTCCCAGAACAAGCAGACCTTGGAGACCTTCATGTCCGGAGGCGGTACGGTGCAGGCCCACCTAGCACCTCTGGGCAGTCAAGTCTACGGGACGTCGAACAGCGGATTCCGCCTTCCGTTCGACATGGACGTCCAGAGCCGCGACACGGACACCACGAAGATCACCTACGCCGACCTTGACATCGCGGACCCCTACCACCCACTGATGGCAAACGTCGACAGCAACGCCTTCCAGGGCTTCGACGCTGATTCCACCGTTGCGACCTCCGTGGTGCGGACGCAGTCCGTGAGTTCCACGTCCATCCCGTCGGTCTGCAACGGGTACATGGAAGACGGTGGGCACTACCAGCGCATCCTGCGCACGGCCGCGGCCAGCCATCAGGAGAGCGACAGCATCCTTGGTGTGTGTTCGTACTACGACGGTGGGCTGATCGTCACCACGGTGGACGTCTCCACCGTGTCCGACCGCGCCGACAGTGCCACCTTCCCGCTGCTTGGAAACATGCTCGAGTACCAGGTCACGCCCTACCCCGACGGCTTCGGGACGCTTGGAAACGGCCTGGACTTGACCATCAACGGTGAGACGCCGGACATCGACCCGTCGACGAACGGCTATGCTGTGCGCTACATGAAGAGCGACGCCGAACTCACCTTTGCGTACACCACGACCACCTTGGAAACCCTGTCCACCGATTGGGTCCTTGATGGCCCAACCGCGTGGGACGGCAGCACGCTCGTGAGCGGCACCAGCCACACGACCGAGGCTTCCCCGATGGCGTCCTTCTGTCAGGTGGACATCTCAGAAGTGACCGGATGCCGCACGGACGCGGAGTGGACCGTGACGCTCATGCTCCACGACGCGGCTGGCCACGCCCGCACGATCAGCGTCGTCGTAAAGACGAACGACGTGTACGCCGACGAGTTCCGTCCGACGGCGGACGCCGTCCTGCTTACGGAAGGGAAGTCCTACGCAGAGAACGTTGAGATGACCGGCACCAAGAACGTGTCCGGCGCCGAATGGGACGTCTACCGGGTCATCCTTGACGAGAACGGCGAACTGTCGATCGATTTCGACGCTGGCGCTTCGCTTGATCCGGACGCTCTGGACGGAAACGGCATCGAGCGGTACCAGTGGAAGGTCCTCTTCGACGAACCCTTTGGCAGCGCCAGCGGTGACATCAACGGCCACGTCTTCGACGAAGGCAAGACCAGCCAGGGCGAGTGGACCTACACCTTCCGCAACGTCACGGTGGATGCCTTCGGCGAACAGGAGAGCCAGATCCGCATCGAACTCGTCGTCTACGACGGTGCGGGCAAGTACTCCGAGAAGCACAGGATGTACTTCGTGGTCGTTCCCGACGGCTTTGGCGACGAAGAGCCCGTGGTGCAACTCAGCTACGGGACGAACGGCTCCCGGGTCGTGGAGGACGCCATCACGATATCCGGCAACGTTGTGTCGGGTGCTGAGGACGAAACCGACGTCTTTGTTGAGGTCGCCTTCGAGCAGGACAGCTTCGATCAGAGCCCCATCTGGAAGTTCAACGCAAAGTCCGAAGGCATCTGGGCGAAGACCGAAGACGGCCTCGGTGACGGCGACACCTTCTCGCTGAACCTCTCGCTTGACGGACGCTACTCGAACGAGAGCCAAACCCAGCGGGTCTTCATCAAGATCTACGAGTACGACAGCGCCACAGGCGAGCGTTGGGTGACCGTCAAGTGGTTCGAGATCAACCTTCCCGCCTGTCAGGGCCTCGAAGCACCCGCGAACGTCCTCGCCGAGGACGTGAACGGTCGGTTCGTGCTGGTTGACGGCGCGTGCGACTGGGAAGGCGACTGGACCTACGACCCGGTCACCGGCGAATGGACGGCTCCGGTTGTCGACAACGGCGACGGCAGCGATGGCGACGGCATGAGCATGGGCCTCATCGGCGCCATTGGTGGCGGCGTTGTCCTGCTCATCCTCCTCAGCCTCCTGGTGCTGCGCCGAGGCGGCGACGACGACGACGTCAAGAGCGTCGATTTCGCGATGGGCACCGGTGGTTACGGGGAGACCCTCGATCCTGTTGAGCAGTACGTCCAGCAACTGGTCGCCCAAGGCTACCCTGAGGACACGGCGAGGGCGCACGCAGCCCAATACGCCAGCCAACTCGGAGGGGCTGCTGCACCTGCCGCGGCACAACCAGCCGCCGCCAACGGCCTGTACGAGCAATACTACCAGCAGTACCTGGCCCAGTTGACGCAACAGGGGTACGACGCCGCGACCGCTGCGCAGTACGCTGCGCAGTACGCTCAGCAGGCCTTGCAACAGCAGCAGTGAGCCCGCTCATTCGTCGAGGATCAGCACCTCCACGGTGCATCCGTCATGGCCCCAGGCCATCCGGCCGGGGGCTGTGAATTCGAAGTACTTCGTCGCGAATTGTTGCTCCATGCCCTCGGGCAGGTCCGTGTCCTCATCGAACTGCAACACGATCCGCGTGCTCCACCCTCCAAGGGTGCCAACCATCGCGGTGGCTGCGCGCCCATTGACGAGGACACGTGTTCCGGTCGGCTGTTGAGAGGCATCCTGCATGGGACTGTGATCCTGCTCTTGTGGAAGACGGAGGTCTTCTTCCGTCGCTGGTCGGTGCTGTGGCATTGGTGTTGACGTTTCGTTCGACATCGATTCAACAACGTGAGCGACCACATATGAAGGAGCGATGATGCTGCGCAAACGAATTGTGATCGGTCACTCTTCTTCTTCGCTCGACCACGTCGCTTCCTCTTCCTCGTCGTAGGCCTGAGGCGCGTGCGGGTCTTCTTCGTCTTCGATGGTCCCGATCTCATCGAGATGGGAGTCAAAATCTGGGAGTCGAGGTCGGTGTCCTTTGGGCCAAGGGCGAGCACGTTCCGTGATCTTCAGGGCGCGTTCTTGGTAGGAGGGAGGGGTTCGTTGGAGCAAGGTCATGTACAGTTTCGACAAACGAATGTCTTCGGGGATCACCACGTATCCAGAAGACACCTCCACGTCCATCGCCCGGAGCAGGTTCAGCGCGGGGCGGTTCACCTGCTGGTGCCACCGGCGGGACAACCGGACGCCAACGAGGCTGACGGTCAGGGTGGCGAGGCTTACCAAGCAAAGCCCAGACCAACCGCTGCTGGAGACATCGCGTGCGGCCAAGACAAGCAACAGGAGTGCTGGGCCGACGGTCAGGAGGAAAATCGTGGTTTCCGAAATTGGAGGTTTGGTCATCCTCATGCGGACGATCGCCCACCCGTCGTGGTGTGCCTCCCAGGGGCGAAACAGGGTGTCACGTTCTTTGGTT